>Ga0210392_10000389_pt1 | contig 28179 bp, 21 predicted proteins | sample IncBWC30OmetaG_FD_161057 | JGI IMG/M metagenome (GOLD analysis project Ga0210392, IMG submission 161057) | Forest soil microbial communities from Barre Woods Harvard Forest LTER site, Petersham, Massachusetts, United States - Inc-BW-C-30-O ... | reverse complement strand
CGTGTTCCATCCGGTGAGTACGCGGCGGACTCGACGGTGGCGCCGTGGCCGGCCAGTACGGTGAGCGGCTTCCCTGAGCGCGCATCCCAGATACGCGCGGTTTGGTCGTCCGACGAGGTGACGATGCGGCTGCCGTCCGGCGAGTAGGCCGCGGAAATTACGCGATCAGCGTGGCCGGAGAGCACGGCGAGCTGGGCAGCGGACTTGATATCCCAAATACGCGCAGTCTGGTCAAACGAGGCGGTGACGATGCGGCTGCCGTCTGGCGAATACGCGGCGAAGCGGACAAAATCGCTATGCCCGGCGAACACGGCGAGCTGCTTACCTAAGCGCGCATCCCAGATCCGGGCGGTCTGGTCAACGGACGCAGTGACGATTCGTGCTCCGTCCGGTGAGTACGCTGCAAATGCGACGCGATCACTATGGCCGGACAGTAAGGCGAGTTGGGTGCCCGTGTACGCATCCCATATTCGGACGGTCTTGTCATCCGAGGCAGTGACCACTCGCGTGCCGTCGGGTGAGTACGCTGCAGACTCGACCGTACCGCCATGACCAGACAGCACGGTGAGCTGCGCGCCTGTGCGTGCATCCCAGATCCGCGCAGTTTTGTCAGCCGAGGCAGTGACGACACGCGTACCGTCCGGCGAGTACACCGCGGACAGGACCGTCGCGCCGTGGCCGGACAGTTCGCCAAGCTGCTTCCCTGAGCGCGCGTCCCAGACGCGGGCGCTCTGGTCAAAAGAGGCAGTGACCACTTTAGTGCCGTCCGGTGAGTAAGCTGCGGACGTGACGGTAGCACCATGACCAATAAGCGCGGCGAGTTCATCGCCCGTGCGCGTATCCAAGATCCTGGCGGTTCTACCGTAGGACGCGATGACGATGCGGCAGCCGTCCGGTGAGTAAGCCGCGGAGATGACGCGATCACCGTGGCCGAAGAGCACGGCGAGCGGGGCGCCCGTGCGCGCGTCCCACATGCGCACGGTCTTATCGCTTGAGGCGGTCGCGATTTGGCTGCCGTCCGGCGAGTACACAGCAGAATTCACGCGATCGCTGTGGCCCGAGAGCACGGCGAGCTCAACGCCCGTGCGCGCATCCCAGATCCGGGCCGTATTATCCAACGACGCGGTAACGATGCGCGTGCCGTCCGGCGAGTAGACCGCGGAGCGAAGGAAATCGCTATGACCGGAAAGAATGGCGAGCTCGGCGTCGGACGCCCGGACTTCCTGAAACACACTAATCGCGGCGGGTGTGTGACCCTGCACGAATCGAGGATTCGTCAGGACCTCGAGAATGATGCCTTGTGCGGCGGCAAGGTCCGAGTCTTTGAGACGTTGGGCGGCGGCCTCGGTGAGTAGGCGCGACTGAGCTAGAACCGCTGCGTTACGTTGGTCCCATGCATAAAGCGCCAACGTGGACGCACATACCATACCGATCAAACACATTGCGGTCGCGGCCACCCAGCGCAGACGCCGTCGTTGCGCATCGCGCTGGCGAAGTTGGTCGAGATTGAGGTTTAAGATGCCGGCAACCAACTTTAGGAGCGCCTCCTGGCGCCCGCCCCTACCCGGTCGCGCGTCGGCAGCGTATGGCACCACGGAACCGCTCGTTTCCGCGATCTGTGTGGCGCGCAACGGCAGCGGGAAGCACTCCTCCATCGCGTCAGCGCCGCGCTCCTTCGCGTTCGGGCGGCCGGCAACAATAAGAGAAAGGAGGCGATCGGGCTTGACGCTGCGGAACCACTCAATTTCTTGAATCACCCGCGCCGAGCCGGTCGCCGCGGGTGAACAAATCACGATCAACGAGCGACTAGCAGCTAAGGCACCACGAATGGTGGCATCGAGATCGTCGCTTGCCGCGAGATCCGCGCGATCAAGAAATACGGGAGCAATGCGCGTGGGTACCGGGCCGCTCGCTGTGGTGGCTCCAATCAGCCGGCGGGGAATTCGATAGTGCTCAAGAGCCCTATGCAGCCAGTCAGCCCACAAGCGATCAGCGTGGGAGTAGCTGATAAAGGCCCAGTATTTTTGTGGGTTGGACGAGTCGTCGGAACCGGCAGGCACGTGATCACATCCGTTTTGTAGCAATCTTCTTATGTGCGCCACCGAAGGCGCCGTCGCGGCTTTAGAGTAACCAATTTGCTGGAGCACCGCAGCAAAACAAGTGAAACTCGGTTGCCGATTATGACAGTGCGGTTCGCGGTCTTAGGTCTGCGGGCGGAGCAGCGGCGAAAACAGCCTGCCGAACACCAAGGACGCGGCGGTGCCGTAGATGAAGAAATCATAGAACTCGATCGCCGTGCCCGCGAGACTCGCGGCCAGGATTCGAGGTGTCGAGACGAGCTGCGAGTTATTCCTTGACATTGATCCCTTCCGGTTGCGGCGCTAGAGCCTCGATGTGATCGTCACCCCGATCGTGCGCGGCCTGAAGGTACGATCCGCGTAGATCAGATCGAGATTCGATCCGGTTTGATTGCGGGAGAGCAACGGATGGGCATCCAGCACGTTCTTGACGAACAGCGATAGATCCACGCCGTTGATGAATCGTGTGCCAAGCCGCAATGCGAGCAGATTGGTCTGCGGCAACTGCACCAATCCGGACGCGTAAGTCTGATTGCCAGGGTCCTCGGCAGGTGTGGGCGTTGATTGCCTGCTCGCGAATTGATCATCGGCGCGCAGGTAACCCTTGTGTCCGTCGAAAATGAAGTCGTACTGCAGGCTCATCGCAACCGTCCATGGATTGACTCCCAACGAATCCCCGGCGCGCACCAGCACGGGACGATTCCCCGTCACCGGATCGGGCGGCGAGAGAAGCGATTCATCGAAGGCGGCGTGGTTGTAGCCTAGTGCCAGGCCGGCTTTAAGATGGTCGGTCGCGAGGTACTCCCCCTGAAAATCAAAGCCGCGGCTGGTCGCCTTGCCGAGATTGGCCACAAAATTCAAGCCGCAGCCGGTGCCGAGGGTCACTTGCTGCTGTATTTCGCTCCATTTGATATTGAAGATGCTGGACTCCAGACGCAGGCGCCCATCGAGCAGCCGGTTCTTCGAACCGATCTCGTAGCTCCAAACCGAATCCGATTTATACGAATCCGGTGCCGTGACGTAGCCGAGTTCCGCCAGATCCGCATCACAGCGCGCCGGAATGGCGGCGTTCGCCCCGCCGGTGCGGAAGCCCTTCGCCGCCGTGGCATACACCAGATTGTCGGCGTTGATCTGGTACAAGATGCCGTACTTCGGTATCACCGGAGTCTCGGATTCCGTGCCCCTCATGACGGTCAAGCCCCCGTTGAACGGGCCATCGCTCCGGTTGGTAAAACTGAACGTCGAGCGTTCCACCCGCAGGCCCGCCGTCAGCGTCAGCCCGCCCACCACTTTCAAGTTGACCTCGCCGAAACCGGCGAGCTGCTTGTCGAGAGAATCGATCAGCGATCGATAGCTGTACACCCCATCGGCAAGGCCCATGCCGAAAGCCTGCTCGGTGGACTCGCCCAGCGCCGCCTCGACGAGCTGATTGAACGAGGCCGGCGTGTCCGGCACATACTGATCAGACGACTGATGCTCGTGCTGGTAAAAGAGCCCCGCCACCCACGTGAAGCGCGAATCGAACTTGTTCGATTGAATGCGGATCTCCTGCGTGAAGGCCTTCTGCGAGGTGATGAAAAGGTCCTGGCTGGCGTAATTGGGATCCCCCGGCACCGGATGGGTGGGACTGATCTCCACGCCCAGGTCATTCGGGATCAAGGCAGACAGATCCCGGTTGTTGCGATTGTCCTGTTCGTAATACGAGGTGTTGGAAGTAACGGTGAAATCGTCTGTCGTGTAGTTGACGTTGAGCGCCGGCAGATAGCTGATTGCCTGGAACGGCGCGGTCACGGGCGCGCCGTTGTTGAACTGTCCGCGACTCGGATTCGACAGGTATTCCCAGTAGGTTTGCGAATCGTTGATGTAAAGGTACTGATAGTAGAGCGACGGCGTGATCAACAAGTGATCGACCGGCTGCAATGCCAGTGCGAAGCGCGCGTTGAAGGAGTTCTGCCAATCATCGTCCTTGGCGATGAGACCGCCGCCGAAGCGATCGGCTCGATCGGTGTAGCCGCCATCGCGCCGATACGAGAGACTCAGGCGAAATCCAATGGAGTTTTCCGCCAATGGGCCGCCGATCGCGGCGCGCGCCTCGAAGCTGGGGTCGCCGTATTCGGTAAACCCCAGTTCGCCGCGGGTGTAGTCGGTGTACTCGGTCAGGCTGGGCGGCGGCGTGATGAAGCGTACCGTTCCGCCCTCGGAACCTGCACCGAACAGCGTTCCTTGCGGGCCACGCAGAATCTCGATTCGTTCCAAGTCGAACACGTTCGGAAATATGGTGGTGCTGGAGAAGCCGATGACACGCGACTGCACCGGGGTATCGTCGATGTAGACGCCGGTCGTCGATGCCCCGCTGTCCGAGCTGATCCCCCGAATCGCGATCTGGGTGGTGCCGCTGTTGCCGCGCGTGAAGGTCACGCCGGGTGTCATGAGAGCGATGTCGTCAATTTGATTGACGCCTTCATTGTCCATGTCCTTGCGGGAAAATGCGCTGGCACTGATCGGCACCGTGCTCAAGAGCCGGGCCTGCCGCGTGGCCGTGACGACCACCTCTTCCAGCCTGGCATCGGAATCGGCAGCGTCCGATTCTCTGGCCCTATCCGAGATGCCGGATTTCGCAGCAGCCGCTTGCTCACTCGACAATTGCGCCAGGCGCAGTCGGTCCCAGAAACCCTTCTTGCTCTCTTTGGGTAGAACGCTGCCCGTTCCAGGGCCGGGCGCCTCAGATGTGTTGGGGACCGTGGTCTTGGCGTCCGACCGGGGTGTCGCCGGCACTATGGTGACGGTCTTCTCATCGACATATTTGAACGTGAATCCGGTGCCGCTCAATAGGCCGCGCAGCGCCTCCTCCGGTGTGAGATCCCCACTCACGCCCTTGGTACGCAGCGCATCGATCTGTTCCGATACATAAACAATCTGGAAATGCCGTTCCTTGGCAAGGGTTTGGAGCGCGGGACCTAGGTTTTCGGCCGGGATGTTGGTCGGCTTCTTCACTGCCGTGTGAACATCGTCGGCCATCGATGCGCCGGCGAAGCCGAGACCGACCGCCGCCGTCACGACGGCGAGCAGGGCCACGGTCCGACATTGCAACGGTCTCATGAAGATGAGCCTTCGAAGAACGATCAGTGGCTTCTTTATGAAGTATTTTTCTCAATACGGATCTGTGATTCTGTTTCGAGGACCTTAAGCTCGGGCCGCGCGCGCAGGAAGCGAATGAGGGACGCCGGATCCGTCGATGAAAACACCCCGCTCACATGAAAGGTCTCGAGCCTCGGGTCGGCCACGATCAACTGTCGATCGTTGTATCGATTGAATTCGTCCGCAACATCGGCCAGTGAGGCCGATTCGAACACCAGCTGCCGCTGAGTCCACGCCGTCGCCGTGGCGATATTCGGATGTTCGGAAATTCTGATCAACTTGGGGGTGACCGTGAGTTGCTCGCCCGCGGCAACCAGGATGTTGCCGACCTGCCCCTTGGGCACGGTTGGAAATTCCAAATTGGTTCGGCGCGGTTCATCGGTCGCATTGGCCGCGGCGCCTGGCTCGGAAAGTGCATGATCTGTGAGGATGGCAACCCGGCCCTCGACCACCGTCACCACCGTGCCGTCGCGCTTCTGATAGACGTCGAACTCCGTACCGACAGCGCGCACCAGCGTTGCACCGGTCTTGACGATGAACGGCCGGCTCGCGTCCTTGGCGACGCGGAACAACGCCTGGCCTTGCAGCAATTCCACATTGCGGCCTTGCGGGGTGTAACGCACCACGATTTTCGAGCGCGAATTGAGCTCTACGGTCGAACCGTCCATGAGCGCAAGCGAGCGCTGCTCGCCGATCGCGGTGGCATACGTGGGTGCCTGCAAGGTTCGCACATAGAAAAGAGCGGCGGCCGCCGCCAACACCAGCGAAGCGGCGATTGCCGCGAAGCGCCGCCGGGAAAAACGGCGATGCTCACGCCGCGCCGTTGCGGGCGCGATCGCCGGTGCAGGCGCGAACGCAGCAGCCAAGGCATCGTTGTCGTTGCGTGCGCCGGACCAGTCGGTCACATTGTCGCGATCGGCGACCGCCTCGGCGATGAGCGTATCCTGATCGAACTTGTCGTGCGGATCGAGCAAGCGCCCTTCGTTCCAGATGGCCGAGAACTCCAAGTATGCACTCATGTGCTCCGGCGACTTGCGCAGCCAGCTGTCGAAGGCTTGACGTGCCTTAGCATCGAGATCGCCCGCCCGACACTCGACGAACCATTCGCTCGCCTCTTGGTAGATTTGACTGTTGAGTTTTGACCGTCGGTCCATGTGCATCAGGCCTGTTGCAGCCGCAGCCGCAAATGCAGCAGTGCTTTCATGAGATATTTCTTGACCATCGGCCGCGACGTCTCCAATCGGGTGGCAATCTCTTCGAACGACAATCCGTCGCGCCGATGCAGCAAAAATGTTGCACGCGCCTTCGGCGACAGCTCCTCGAGCGCACGCTGCAGACGCTCCAGGCACTGCTGCGCCTCCAGCGCCAGCGCCGGATCGGAATCATGCGAGCCGACCGGCTCGTTCAGCAACTGCGCGAGTTCGACGGCCGGCGGGGTCGACGACTGACGCATCGTGTGCTGCTGCACGACATGTTGCGCCACAGTGAACAGGTAGGCCTCGGGCGATCGGATCGAATCGATGTTCGAGATGCGCAGCATGCGCAGATACACCTCTTGCACCAATTCCGGCGCGTCGGCGAGATTGCGAACCCGCGCGAACACAAAACGCCGCAATTGTGTTCCATGGCTTGCGACGAGGCCCGATACCAACTCTTGCGCGTCTTCCGCCGCGGCCAATAGGGACTCCCAATATAGTTTTAATCCTACTCGGTAAAAGAGCGATTCGCGGCGGTTGAGTTACCCCTCGAGCAATATCTTTTTTTGCGGCAGCGCAGCATACCGCTTTCCGCCCTCGTCGCTGACGAACTCTATCCAACCCGCGAAGCGGGACAGAGACGGCAGGGTCTGAAACATTGCGACCTGAAGTTCAACTGTGCGAAGTCCCTAGTCGTGACCGTTTGTCTGCAAAATCGCGGTCAGATTTCGCTTCGGCACCTGGCCAACCGGAATTCGCGCAGCCTCTTTGAACGATTTTGTGTCGACAACAAACATCATGTTGTCGCCTGCGGCGGCAACATATACCGACCGTCCATCCGGTGAGAAGGTGAGCCACTCCGGATGCTGACCGACTTCCACACGAGCGAGCTCCTTCATTTCCGGCAGCGAATACACGTAGGCGTATCCGTAGACCTTGCTCGTCGCCCAGAGCTGCTTGCCGTCCGGTGTGATGCCAAGACCGTGTGCGGGCGCGCCCTGCAAGCCGTCCCAGTTGGACTCGGCGCCGGCTATCGCCGGATAGTCGTAGCGCGCCAGTTCTGCTCCGGTCGCGAAATCGACGGCGACGACACCGTGGTAGTTGGTGAGCTGAACGAAGATGCGATTGGTCGAACCGTCGGACTTCGTTTCAAACGCCATCGGCCGAACGCCGGCACTCATCTTAAGCGTTCGCACCAACGTGTCGGTTGCGACATCAGCGACGGAAATCAAATTGTGAGTCAACGAGCCCACCACGACAAATTTTCCGTCCGGCGTGACGTACACGTTATGAATGCCGCCCCCGATCGGGATGGTATTTACGTTCCTGAGGAGAGCGGTGTCGATGACATCGAGACCGCCCGGTTCTTCACGGATGCCGACATACACCTTCCGACCGTCCTTCGTGATCGCCACATTGTTGGGCTGTCCGGTCAGCGGGAGCCTCGCTACGACTGACAGACTCCGTGCGTCCACCACGTCGAGGGTGTGCAGGGCCTCGTCCGTGATGTACAGACGGCTGCCATCCGGAGCGGCCGCTACACCGTGCGCGATGCGAATGTCCTGGATGATCCCGACGACCTTGTTGGTTGCCGGATCGATGATATGAACGTTGTCACCGGCCGAATTGGTCTGAATGACGCGGACGACCTTGCTCGATGAGGGTAGTGTCTCACCCCTGACCCACGAGGCCAACGTCAGATACTCCGGATCCCCCGCGGCCCACTGTTTGCCGCCGCCGTGAAACCGATCCCCTCCGTCCTTACGCGCGAGCGGATGCTGGAGCAATCGGCTTGACTTGGGGTTGCCGGGCACAACAAACGCCGAGACCAGCGCGAAGTTTAAGCGCGATGCCTCCTCCGTCCAGCCGCCTCCGCTAAGCGGCTGAAGCTTGAGCGCCCCTTGCCCTTGCTCGTGGCACTCGACGCACGCAACATTCCCTGGACGCTTCACCAGGAACATCGGCTCGATGCGCGCACGATAGTAGCCGAAGTCAAGAACCGGGGGACTTGCAGCGGCGCGCTCCTGTGCTTCCACGATCGAGGCCGACAAGAGGACCGCGAAAAAGACGAGAATTAGCCGCAGCATGGTGTCTCCATCGTCGCTGAGGATCGTGGTGATCTTTGTAATTGCCAAGCAAGTGTAGTGGAACACAATGCACGCCCAGCGTACAAAATATTCCCACTTTCAGCGGTCTGGCAGCGCTCACCAACGCCGTTGCGATTTGGAGGATCATCAACACACCCCTACGGGTTTGCGCACAAGAGGTCCACCATTCTCAAACGCGCCGGAACAAATGGCAGTAGCCGCTCCCGATACGCTTCTCGCGACGCCTCAATCCGCTCTCGCACCGACAAGGGCTTTCGAGCAAGCTCCGGCCCGAGGGCAGATAACACACAGCCCATTCCTGGCGAATTCGCGTGGCGTGCACTTAGATAGTGTTCGATGATCGCCCGCAAACCCTGACGTTCAGGCACGGACTTCGCAATTTTCAGCATGCCGCTTCCCATTTCGTCGAACGCCCGCGCCACCGCCCTGGCCGCCGCGCACGGTGTAAGCTGCTGGTTTTTCGAGGGAAAATGCGGGTATGCGCCGCCGATCGCATGTAGAATCCTGCAGGTCCATGACGGCCGCGAAGCAGGTGGATGTTTTGATGGCGCTGACACAATTTGGTTGAAGCAAACCCCCATCGACACGCGAGGCTACTGCAAGGAGCGATGGTGAATTCTTCGGAACTTGACAAGGTCCGCGCTGCGATTGCGGCGTTGGAAGCAGGCGAGATCAATCTCCCCGCTCTCGAGACGTTGATTGGAACAGGGGTTTCCGCCGGGTCTTTCACGCGTGCGGAGGCGGGCACCGTTTTGCGCGATGCCGTTCAAACGGGCAGTGTTTCCTCGGATGCCATTTTGCGCCTTCTCGGCAAAGATGCGATCGAAGGCGAGCAATCGATTAGAAGCGTCGGAGCCGACGTCGCCCAACCCCCAAACGAGGATGAGACCCGCTTTCGTCCGCGGTCAGATTCATTGACGGGCGGCAGTGTCGAGGGTAACCGGGCCAATTCTGTCTTGGGGATCGTTGAAGCTCGTAACGACTCGGCGCCGCCGGACGGAACCCGGACAGATGGTGAGATCCTCAGCGAACGCTATCTACTGGAGCGCAGACTCGGCCAAGGCGGTATGGGCGTCGTCTACTTTGCGCGCGACCAGCAGGTCAAGGGCGAGAACTTCGCGATCAAGGTCCTGAAGCCCGAAATTCGTGAACATCCCGCAGCGCTGGAAATGGTGCGCGAAGAGGTGCGTAAAACTCGTTCGCTTGCGCACCCAAACATTGTCGGCGTGTATTCCGTCAACGTGGATCGAAGCAGCGTTTTTATCTTGATGGAATTCCTCGACGGCAAAACGTTGGACGCACTCATCGACGACGAGTTCGGACGTGGAATGCCATTTAATCGCGCTTGGCCGCTGATTCAAGACATCTGCGCGGGTCTCGCTTATGCGCACGATCACAGCGTGATCCATAGTGATCTCAAGCCCTCCAATATATTTATTACCACTTCGGGAAAAGCAAAGCTGCTGGATTTCGGTATCGCGCGGGCAGCGCGGGGCGGGACCGGGCGATTCGACCCGGCAATCCTGGGTGCGCTAACCCCCGCGTACGCCAGTTGCGAGATGTTGGAGGAGGGCAAGCCCGACCAACGCGATGATATCTACTCCCTGGGTTGCGTAATTTACGAGATGTTATCCGGCAAGCGCCCATTTGATCGCCCAACGGCGCTCGATGCTCAGCGAGACGGCTTGAAAGTGCCACGTATTGCGTCTCTTACGAAGACACAAAATTCTGCACTGGCGCAGGCCCTTGCGTTCAACCGGGAAGAACGTACCGATACAGTCGAAACCCTGCTCGCAGGCCTTGCACCGAAAGGCACCGGACCAGGGGCTGTTCAATCGCGACCGGTCATTTGGATTGCGGGCGGTGGCATCGTTGCGTTGCTGCTGACCGGAATAATTTGGTTTCTCGTGATCGGAACCAAGGACAAGGCACCGGGCCTGCCGCCTCAGGCATCCATCCCACCCGCCGCGGCATCATCGGCCGACCAAGGGCGCGTACAAGCACTGTTGGACCAGGTTCGTGCACTCGATGTTGATCCCGAGGAACAATCATTGAAGCTCGGGATACGGCGATTCGACGCCGCAAAGCAGCGGCTGGTCGCGGGGCAGGATGCAGAAGGAAACCGCCTGCTCGTTGAAGCCGGAAAAGCCCTCGCTATCGCACTTCGCAGCGGCAAACGCATTGCGCGCTTGGGTAGTGATCCCGATGAGGCTGCTCAGACAAAAGCGCTCTGCCAGCGAGCGGGAAACAACTGTGCTGCCCTCGATTGGAACGGTGAGACGCCACGAAAAGTGCCGCTTGCGCCATTCGAACTCGACAAGACCGAAATTAGCAACGAAGAATTCGGCAAATTCGCGGCGGATCAAGGTTACGCGACCGCGGCGGAACATCGCCACGGCCTCTACGCGACACAGGGTTTGAACATCGTTTTTCATCCCGGTCAATCATGGAAGACGCTGCGAGATTCGATGGGTGCCGGTGTCACTGCTTCGGCATACGCGGTGCGCGGCGTTGACTTCAAATCCGCCAGCGACTACTGCAGTTGGCGCGGTGCGCGCCTGCCGACCGAAGATGAATGGGAATATGTGGCCCGGGGGGCCGATCACCGAGTGTTCGCCTGGGGCAACGAGCCGCGGGCGATCGAACCCGCTGCGCCGTTGCCGGTTAACCAGCAGCCAATGACCGGACTCTTCGGCGTTCGCGGGCTCGGGGATGGCGTGTTGGAGTGGGTGGCCGGCGGCACGACAACCGAACGAGTACTCCGGGGGTCCTCATGGCTCGACACGAACCCGGCCTACCAGCGGCTCGCAATGCCTCGGCTCGTTCCCACCGGCTTCACGTTTATCGACAGCGGTTTCCGCTGTGCAAAGTCCGTCGATTCCTGGCCGGATCAAGCTGCCGAGTGATGCAAGTAATTGACTCATAAGGTGAATTCCATGATCTTGCGGTCACCCTGGCTAAACGGGATTCGGGAGATGGAGGCGATTGGAATCCGAATTTTCACCCGCCGCCAATTTGCGTCGAGCGACATGAGTTTGTGCAGTGCGAACTCCGAGCACATAATATCAATGGGGATTCCAACTTAGAGTATTTATAGTGGACCGCTGCCTACGGGACCTGGATCGGGTCTTTGGGGGTGGTCATGTAAAGGGTTGACGATCTCAATCGGGATTGCATCGCACACACAGGCAGGACGCAGTGAGTGTTAATTGAGCTACGTCGATCAGCGGATACTCGGCCGAGCACTGCTCGTTTAATATTGTGTCGCCTCTTTAGGCCAAAAAGATCGACGTGGGTGTTGGGACCCGCGTTCCTAACGCTCGCGCTATTGAGCGTAACTCCTACCACCGAAGCCACCCCTCCGACCGATCCGGAGCTTGCGGCGCTTCGCAGTCAGGTGGCGAACGCGAAATCTCCGCAGCAACAGGTTCAAGCGCTGTGGGCGCTATCGGACCTGCTGATCGATCACGGCGATTTGTTGGAAGCTGAACGCAGCCTGCGCTTGGCTCGCGCGAACTCTCGTGACGCCGCTCAAGAATACGGTACCGCAATTCGTCTCGGGGCCGCGTTGACGATGACGGGTAATATCGACGAAGCAAGAACGTTGTTGCAATCCTTCGACGCCGCCTCGGCGTCGCTGTCGCCGGAGGACCTTCTGCGCCTTAGGCAGGCCGAAGGCGACCTTTCGGTCCGAAACGGTGATTTCGCCGCCGCGGCGAAAAGCTTTGAGGCGGAGGCTGGAGCTGCGCACACCATAGGCGCAGCTTCGGCGGAGGTGCAGGCGCGCATCAATTCGCAGCGGGCGCGACTTGACCAAAAAGACATCGCCGGACTGGAGCAAAACCTGCAGTCACTGTATTCGTTGACACTGTCCCTTCCCTCAGGTGAACAAAGGGCGAAACTGTTGCTTGCAATCGGCACGCTGTCCGAGCGGGCGGTGCAGGAGTTCCAGTCTCCGCCGGCGCAACGCGCGCAGGCATTTCTCGCGTTCTCGCGCGCACAGAAGGAAGCCCTGACCGTCTCAACCCGCGCGAATGCCGCCGGTCTTCTCGGCGGACTCTACGAAGATGAAACGCGCTACGCGGAGGCCCTCCGGCTGACCTATCTGGCGATTTCATTGGCACAGTCGATCAGTGCGCAGGATCAACTGTATCGCTGGGAATGGCAGGCCGGAAGGATGGAAGCGAAGTCAGGCCAGATTTCCCAGGCTGCGCTGTCATTGGACCGAGCGCTCTTTGCGCTGTCCGATATTCGTAACGATGTTCTGCAGAGCTCTCGTCAGGCCTTTAGCCTGCGCGTCGAACCCGTCTACCTGGACTATGCGGATCTACACCTGCGCGAGGCCGCGATGCTCGCTGTTGGAAGTGCGGATCAACAACGGGTGTTGCGCGATGTGCGCGACCATCTGGAATCGCTGAAGCAGGCGGAGGTTCAAGATTATTTTGACAACAGCTGCGCGGTGAGCAGTGCCGTTGGAAACGACCGCGGCACCAATATTCCCGGGGTGGCAATTGTATACCCCATATTGCTTGCAGACCGCACTGAAATCTTGATCGAGACCGGTGGACAACTGCGCCGATTCTCCGCACCCGTATCGCGCGGCGAACTCACCGCCACGGTACGCAAACTGCGCATCGGGATCGAGCGGCCAAACGCAGGAGACCAATATCGCCCGTCGGCGCAGACCCTATACCGATGGTTGCTTGCCGATGCCGCACCATGGCTCGCGAGCGAGAAAGTCAACACGCTGGTGTTCGTGCCGAGCGGCCCCTTAAGAACCGTGCCGCTCGCGGTGTTGCTGGACGGCAATCAATTTCTGATTGAGCGTTACGCCATCGCCACGACCCCGGCGATCACGCTGATCCCCACTTTGTCGATACCGACCTCCAATCGTGTGCTGATCGCGGGCCTTACGAAGAGCGTGCAGGGCTTCGCAGCCTTACCCAGCGTGAACAACGAGATTCGCGATATTGGCGCGATCTTCCCCAATCAATCACTCGAGGACGAGACTTTCAGCCTCAGCTCCATTCGCGCTGACCTCTCCGCACCCAACTTTTCGGTCGCGCACCTGGCGACGCACGGCGAATTCAGTGCCGATCATCGTAAGTCCTTCATCCTCACCTTCGATGGTCGTCTGACGATGGATGGCCTGCAGACTTCCCTCGGACGGCGACAGGACCCACTTGATCTCCTGGTGCTGAGCGCTTGCAGCACCGCAGCCGGGGATGATCGCGCGGCCTTGGGACTCGCCGGAGTGGCGATTCAATCGGGAGCGAAGAGCGCGCTTGCGTCACTCTGGTCGATAAGCGACGAGGCCACTTCTTCTTTGATGGTTTCCTTTTACAAAAGCCGCAAGGCCGGCGGGGAAACCAAGGCGCAGAGTCTGCGCGACGCACAGATTGCTCTCTTGCGGTCTCCAACCTATAGCCATCCGAGCTATTGGGCTCCTTATTTATTAATTGGAAACTGGCTATGAAACATCCGACCAAGCGTGCAGTTGGCATAGCAACCTGTGTGGTGGTATCCGGATTCGGCGCACAGTGGGTCTTCGCTGTTCAACCCGCCAGCACGGCGTCGCGCTTGCTGAACTCAGGTTTCATCAACCACGGCGCCATCAAACTCAGACCCAACGCTCCGTCTGCACCGGTTCCCACGGCGATCACGGTCGATACCACTCTGAATCCGATGAGCAGCGGAAGCATCACTCCCGTCGGGACCGTCTATACCATCGGTACCAATTACGGCGCGACGGCCGGGAGCAATGAATTCTTCAGTTTCTCCACATTTAATCTCGGTACCGGAGATACCGCGCAGTTCATGGCGGCGAACAATATCCAAAACATCATCTCGCGCGTGACGGGCGGAACATCGAGCAATATTGACGGCACCATTATTGCGCCCGGCAATTTTTGGTTCATAAACCCCACCGGCATCATCGTCACGAAAAACGCCGTATTCGACGTTTCCGGTTCACTCGCACTCGGAAGCGCTGATTACGTCAGTTTTACCAACGGCAATGCTGTGGACAAGTTCTACGCTGATCGCACCCAGCCGCTTGCTCTGTCCATGGGCACGCCGGCATCGTTTGGATTTCTGTCCAACAGCCAGGCGGGATCCTTCACCTCCTATGGCTGGTCGCTGCTTGAAGTGGATTCCGGCCTGACTCGGGGCGTAGACCCGTTTGGACAATTTGTCCCCGGTAACGGCAATTCACCAGCTCTAGGGGGATTGACTATCGCCGGCGGAAGCGGCGTCACCCTCAACGATACGACCCTTCATAGCGTTGGCGCGTCTTCCAGCGCAAATGGAACGGTAACGATTATCGGCGGCCTTATTACGCTGAATAATTCGACTATTTATGCCGAAAACAGCGGATTGGCGGGCGCAGATATAAACCTTACCGCATCGACGGGTGACATATCCGTACTTGGGGGCAGTCGGATCGGGACGCTCACATCGGGACCTTTTAGCGGCGGAACGGTCAACATGATGGCCCCAAACGGGACCTTCATTCTCGACCATGCTTCGACGCTTTTATCCTTGAGTGTGGTTGCAGGTAATCCCGAAGCTGTGGGCGGGGGCAACGCCGGAAATATCATTATATCCGCATCAAACGTGATGGCGGGAGACGCGAACGATTTGAATTCAGGGCCTTCGATTCAAAGCAGCTCAACCGGCGCAGGCGCTGGAAATATCGTCGTTCAAGCGGGGAGCGGCACTGTCAATCTGTATGGCGCGGTGATTTCCAGCGCCACAGGTGGGGTCGGCAGATCGCCAGGCGCAGCAGGCAACGTTGAAATTGACGCAGGCACGCTTTCCGCCCAGAACTCGAACATCTCGTCATCGAGCATCACAAACGGTCAGTTTTCTTCGGGTCTGGCCGGTAACGTATCAATCAACACAATTCAAAATGTAACGCTGACAGAGACCACGCTGAGTTCTGCATCAAGCACCGGGGGTTCATTCTTTGGAGGGGTGCCCTCTTCTGCCGGTACAGTGCGAATAACATCTTCGGCCGGCAACATTGCAATGCAGTCCTCCAGCGCCAGTTCATCTGTTACCAGCGCTACATTTCAGGGGGCTGATGTAAGTCCGAACGCAAACGCCGGTCGAGTCTCATTGGTAGCGGCAGGAAGCGTTTCAATAGCAAACAACAGTGTGGTGGAATCGGCCGCTAATTTCGCCGGCAACGCCGGCGGGGTCAGCGTAATGGGTGCGTCCGTCACCGTGGCGCAGAGCAAGCTAACCGTTTCGACGACGGGAAATGGGAACGCCGGCGACATCGCCGTGACGGCGATCGGTTCCGATACCTCGAACGGCGCTGCGTTGCAAGTAATTGGTGGTTCGTCCATTACTTCGGATGCGATTCAGGGGCTGAGCGGCGCGAAAGCGGGAAACGTCACGCTGACGGCCAGCAACGGCACCGCGCAAGTCGGCGGACCTGCGGACTCTTTGTCCGTCCCAAATGTAATCAGCACGTCCGCGGGATTCAACGCAGGGCAGGCCGGCACTATTTCCATAACCGCGCAAAACATTTCACTGTCTGACGCACAGCTACTAACCACGGTGGCTACCGACAGCACCGCCGATGTCAACAATCGTTTATATATTCCCGCTTCGGTAGTGCTGTCGGCCACCGGCGCGTCTGGCGGCGGCACATTCACGATGGCCGACTCATTGATCGATGCGCGGACTTCGGGTGCCGTCGACGCCGGCTCTGTGACGATCACAGGTAGTTCCGTTTCGATCGCCGGCGGACAACAGCCCCTTTCATTAGGCACCCAAACGTTGCCCGCAAATACGGCAATTTTCTCCGGGACTTCCTCAACTGGGAACGCGGGTACCATAAGCGCCACTGCCGCGAGTGCGGGCACGGCAAGTGTTAGTCCGACTTCGGCGAATTCAACCGTCACGCTGAACAATTCGGCGATAGCGACTCTTTCAAATGGCGGCGGCAACGCCGGTGCAATCTCAATCGTAGGTTCGGGTGTTCTTGCAGAGAATCAGTCGAGCCTCAATGCCGACTACGAAAATGCAGGTGGTACGACCGGCACACCGGGCACGATACTGGTTCAAGCGACGGGCAGCGAGGCATCCAACGCTTGGACCGGACCAACTGTGCCGACGGCGATCCTTACTCAAGCCACGCCCGGCGTTGTGGCAATCGTTGATTCAACCATTAGCTCGACAAACACCGGTGGACTCGGGGGTATTGGCGGAGAAATACTGCTGGGTGCAACGCCTCCCGCCAACTTACAAATTGCCAGTCCGCCAAATAGTGTTGCTTCGACCGACGCGGTGGTCATTTCAGCATCGAAGGTCACCAACAGCGTGAGCGCCGGTGGTCAGGGTTCTCCTCTTCTGATCAATGGCACTCGAGGAGTCTGGATAAACGGGTCGTCATCGATTTTGTCGACTACAGATTCAACCGCACAATCGCCGGGCCAAATTTACGTCCTCGCCGGCGCTGATGGAATCAGCATCGCTGGAAGTACGATCGATGCTGATAATGGCTTCACCGGGATGAACAACAGCGCGCCCAATACTACGGTGGCCAACATTCAAATTACATCGACCGGCGGCCCGGTCGATCTAGCAGGACCAACGACGATAATTACCGCGCAAACGACGGGGATCGATGCGGGTGGCGACATTGCGATCAGCGGTCGAACGGTGAGCATCAACGGCGGCACGATCAGTGCGTCATCCAGTCCTACTTCGGTGCCATCAGGATCCATTTATCCAGGCGGGAATGCCGGCAGGATCTCAATAATTGCCACGGGTGCCGATCCATCTTCCACAACAACCGCATTGCAGATTTATGGTGGAGCGGGCATTTCGTCGACAGCCACCGGCGTGGCAGCTTCGGCGAACAATCCGTCCGTCGAAGCCGGTAACGCGGGGACTATCGCGCTAACCGCCAACACGGGCAGCATCCGGATCGGGCTGTCGGGGGACGCAACTCAAACCAAGGTTTCCTCCTCGACGGGTTCGAATGCCGGCTTGGCGGGCACGGTTGCGGTGACTGCCGGTAGTGGCATTACATTGGGGGCTGCGGATATCGAGACGACCGCCGGCTCGACCAGCGCAGTTGGCGTGGGCGGCAATATCAATGTGCTCGTCAACGACGGAACCGTACCGTCAACCGCGGGCACTGGGCCGATCGCTATTGCCAACAGCACTCTCAACGCTTCCACGAGCGGTACGCAGTTTGGGGGTGAGATCGATCTGACAGGCTCGCAGGTTGCCATCAGCAACACCAAGATTCTCTCCCAGACCACCGGTCCGGCCGACGCCGGCAAGATTAATGTTATTTCCAGCGGTGCGGACAGCTCGAGCGGCGCGGCCTTGCGGATAGTTGCCGGTTCAACCATTTCTTCGGATGCGAATCAAGGCCAGACCAGTTCGACCAACGCGGGCACGGTGACACTGACGGCATCGATCGGTTCGGTGCAGGTGGGGTTGCCTTCGGATACGACCCAGACATCGATTTCGTCGTCGACCGGGATGAGCGCGGGCGCGGCGGGTACGGTGACGATCACCGCTGCCAATGGCATTGCCTTGGGTAGCGCGAATCTGAGCACGACGGCCGGAGGGACTGCCTCGAACCTCTCGAGTGCTGCGCCCGCCACGATCATGTTGACCGCGAACAATGGCACCGGTGCGTTGTCGGTCGCCAACAGCACCCTGAACGCCACCACCACGGGTACGCAGTCGGCAGGCCAAATTGACCTCTCGGGTTCGCAGATCACAATCAGTAACACAGACATCGTATCCGCAACGACAAGCGCATCCCCCGCCGGCGACATCAGGATTGTGGGTGCGACGGTGGACATTTTGGGAGGAACCGGGGGCAGCGACAGGTCTGAAAATGCCATCGCGGTGTCGACAACCGGCAGTGGTGACGCGGGGAGCATCACCATTTCCGCGAGTGCGGCGGATCCGCACACCGGCAGCGCACTACAGATTGATCGCATGAACATCGCATCGACGGCGAGTCTGCCCGGTGGCGCCGCGGGCGGGCCCGGAACCGCAGGGAATGCAGGCACAATCACTATAAATGCGTCGAACGGTTCCGTGGCCCTCGGTGACCTGGCCGCGGGAGCTGCAATGACGCAAATCCGGACCTCGGCGGATAGTTCCGCCGGAAAAGCGGGCACGATCAATATCAGCTCGGCCGGGACGTTGACGGCCCAACACACGTCCGTCGATACGTCGGTCGCGACGACGCAACCAACCGATGCGCACGGCAACGCCATTGTGCCCGGCACTATTACGCTTACGGCGCCGGGCGCTATTGCGCTAACGGGTAGCACGTTGAACGCGACAACGAGCGGAAATGTTGCTGCCGGTGACATTCAAGTCACCGCCGGCGGAGCGCTGGGCATTACATCCCCCACGGATGGTCCGCGAGGGGGCGTGAGCACAAGTTCGACTTCAACCGCAGGTACCGGCGGCGCGGCCGGCAAGATCACATTGGCAGGCGCCGCGCTCACAATAGACTCGAGCGACGTAACCGCGACCATTGGCGGCGGAAACGCGAGTACCTTGCCGGCGGACATCGCACTGCACACGACCGGCGCCGTCACGGTGACGGGGGCGGCGACGATCAAGGGGGATACTTCAGGTGGCGCGCCGGGAGGTGCGATTGACCTGGGCACCATCGCCGCTCCTATCGCATCGCTAACAGTGAAGGAAGGTTCCACGATTTCAGTCGACGCGTCCGGTAACAGCTCGACAGCAGGCCGCGGCGGGACACTCTCTGTGATCTCGGCCGGTGCCGTGAGGCTATCCGGAAACGGTACAACGCTCGAAAGCAATTCCAGCAACGACGCGATCGGCGGGTCCGTGAATGTTACAGCCTCGAGTTTGTCGATGGACTCCGGGGCAGAACTGACGGCCAACACGAGCAGCAGCAGTATTGCGGCCGGCCTGGGCCGTGCAGGTAATCGCACGGGTCGAGTCAAGGCGCCAGGATCGCCACTCCCAGTCGTCACGGGCGGTAATGTGCTCGTCCAGACGACCGGGGACGTTGCGCTAACCGGAGCGGGCACCACGATCTCGGCGAATGCCATGGGCGCAGGGAGCGGTGGCACGGTGACCATTACATCGGCCGGTCTGTCGCTCACAAACGGGGCCAGTATCGCCACCACTGCAGCCGGGTCTGGTAATTCGGGAGCCATCGCTGTGACCATGAATCCGCAGGCGACACCGGGTGTGCCGCCTTCACTGGTTCTGGCCGGCAACAGCTCAATCACGACGAATTCCGACGCGTCCACCGGCGGCAATATCACCGTCAATGCCGGTGGCAGCCCGTTAACCATGAACAATTCGACGATCATTGCCACCGCCGGAAAACAGGGTAACGGCGGCAACATAACCATCAACAACGCCGGTCAGACGATCCTGCAGGAGAGTGCCATCCTCGCTGAAGCCGACTCCGGTAATGGCGGTGCCATCAACATATTCTTGACCAAGGGAGCGCTGTTCGTCGAAGATTCCCAAAGTTTGGTGAGTGCTCAGTCGGCTGCCGGCAACAACGGCACAGTGACCATCAATTCGCCGCAAACGAACTTCAACTCTGCGTTGGCGACGCCCGACGTGAGCACTGCAAAGGCCCCCGAATTGGCGTCGAATGCTTGTCGGCGCGACAAAAGCCGCAGCACCTTCGTGCGTGAGGGACGCGGCGGTGTAACGCCCAGTCCCGATGGCTACCAGACTTCGCCGCCTCCAACGCCGACGTCAACAACTGCCGCTGCGGCGCCGTCCGGAAGTCCCCGGCTCAAGGATGGGCCAACACTCGTCGCGGCCGCTGCGGACGTGGGTTGCGATTAATGCGTAGCTTCTTGCTCGCCGCCGCGAGCGCCGCATTTCCTTTGTGTGCGGGCGGGCAGGTCGTCGGCAGCGGTACCCACGGCCAATCCCCGAGTGCGCCGAACTACCAGCAACCCAGTGTGCCACCCGCACCGACCTATCAATTACCCTCACTCCTGAATCCGTTGGACGAACCTGCGTCGGTAGCCGGCGGCGGCGAGATGTTTGTCAGACATATCGAGGTGCGTGGCGTCAAGGCGTTTAAGCCCAACGTGATTGAATCGATCGTCAAGCCGTATGAGAATCGGATGGTATCGAGCGCGGAGCTGCAAACACTGCGCATCACGCTCACGCGTCTCTATATCGACAAGGGATTCGTCAATTCAGGCGCATTGCTGCCCGATCAGCAGTCCAAAGATGGTCTGGTTATCTATCAAGCAGTCGAAGGCACCTTGAGCCGCGTTGAGGTCACCGGCCCGACCAAGTTGAGCCCTCACTACATCACAGCTCGGGTTCTCACGCATGTAGATGCACCGCTCAACATATCCGATCTTCAATACGCGCTGCGCTATCTTCAGGAAGACCCCAACGTGCTGCGCCTCGACGCGAAGTTGGCGCCCGGCGACGTCCTCGGGCAAAGCACATTGCGCCTCAACGTCGAGGATCAGCCGCGGTTCAGCGCCGGCTTAAGTGCGGACAACAATCACTCAGCGAGCACCGGAGAGTGGGAAGGCACCGCGACTTTTGGGGCGCGGGACTTGACCGGCTACGGTGAAGAATGGCGCGGCTCCGTCGTCCGCGCAGGCGGCGATACCGAAGGATCGGGAGTGTTTTCCATCCCGGTGAATGCCCACAACGCGACTTTCCAAGCTTACTTTTCCACTGCGAATTCCAGCATCATCGAACAGCCTTTCGAAGCACTTAACATCGAGGAAAAAACCCGCACTTACGGATTCTCGCTCACGGTGCCGTTACTCGATAGGTTGAGTAATCGGTTCGCGGTATTCTTAGGAGCCGAGTCGGACCACAGTTACACGACCTTGCTCGGCGAGCCATTCTCATTCTCCCCGGGCGCGCAAAATGGTGTTAGTAACGTGGCGGTCGCCCTCGGTGGTCTCGACTGGCTCATTCATGGCGCAAGCTCGGTAACGGACCTGCGGGTCACGTATCGGCACGGCATCAATGCGCTGGGCGCGACAACCAATCAGCCGTCGAAAAACGACCCATTCAATCCGAATCCAACGGGCGCCGATGCATTGTTTGGCCTCGAGCAACTGCAGTTCATCTTTGTCCAACGTCTAAACGGCCTCTCGGTCTTTTCTCACTTCAATGATCGTGCACAATTGATTGTGCGATCAACGGGCCAGATTACCCAGGAGCCGCTCCTGGTACTCGAGAAATTCACCATCGGTGGTGTCGATACTGTTCGTGGTGTCCCCGAAAATCTGTTGGTACGTGATAACGGCGCGGCCGCGACCATCGAATTGCAGCTCCCGATACCCGGGTATCGAAACCAACCCAGTGTGCACGACCTTGTCATCGCCGGATTCGTGGACTATGGAAGATCGTGGGACAAGGTCGACACGGCCACCGGCAATCCCAATCTCAATACAACCGATCCGCTCTACATCGTGAGTGCGGGCTTAGGATTGCTCTGGAACCCGCTGCGCGGTTTGAACGCGCAGGTGTATTGGGGTCGCAGCATTGCAAACAATTTCAACGTCAACAATGATCCCCTAACCTTTGCGCCGAATGATCTGCAAAAGGACGGTTACCACGTATCCGTCAACTATGTTTTTCGTCGGTAGGAGAACGGCATGCGCATCGCTTCAGGTTGCACACTTTTAATTGCGGTAGTCTTGGGCGCACCCTCACGTGCTGAGGACTGCGTACTCGGCCAACGATACCTGTCACTGGCGCACGACCGAATCGCCGCTTATAAAAGCGATGAAGCAATCGCTTTTCTGCGGCAGGCCGTCGACGCCTGTCCCTCATACGATGCCTACGAACAGCTGGGTGAACTCGCCGCCCAGTCGACGGAGCGGGCTGACAAGGAGAAGGCCGTCGCCGCATTCTTGGCAGCGTACGATCGCGCGCCCTCGATCCAAGCACGCGCGAGCACTCTTTATCACTACGGGGCACTGCTCAATCTCGACGGCGACCCTGAGAATGCCTATCAGCTGATCAAACAGGCGCACGCTCTTGAACCGAAGAATGCCGAGTACGCGGCGCTCAACGACAGCGTGGAAGGGCAGGTGCAACACCCGACACAGGAACACATTGTGCGCGCGCTTCATTACTCCTTGTACCAGCCGCTGAGCGCGACGGAGTCCGCCGTCGGGTCGCCGAAGGGCTCGGGGCCTTCAAAGCATCAAACTCCCAGCGGTGGCGGTGGTCCGTCGGTCAATATTCCGCTCAACTTTGACACCGGCAGCGTCGTGGTCGATGAGCAAACGCGCCCCAATATTGCAGTGCTTGCTCATGCGCTCGCGGACCCCTCGATGTCAGGACGGGATTTTACGTTTATAGGCCACTCGGATTACCGTGGCGGGGACGCATACAACGTTGCCCTCTCCCGGCAACGCGCTGAATCAATCAGCCAGAGTGTGATTACGCTCGAACCCTCGCTCAAGGGACGGATTCACGTGGAAGGTCACGGCGCGCGCGAGCCGATCGATTCGGGAACCGACGCACAGGCGCTTCAAGCCAATCGACGTTTGCAGGTCTTCATCAAATAGGGACAGTGTGCCGTACAAGCATCAATTACCAAGACTTATCGGCTATCGTCAGTGAGATCTCGGTCGATCGGGTGAGTGAGCCGCTCGTGCCGGTAATCACGATGTTTTAAGTGCCTGCCGCAGCGTCGACGGAGTGAATCGTCAATCCCGATGTCTGCCCGCCGCTGATCGATGTCCGCGAGCGTGAAGTTCATCTGCGGCGTCACGGTAATCGCGCATGCCTGGGTCGCCGGCGTCGAGCCTTTCGACGAGTCGGCGGCAGTCACATTGAAGTGGAATGCGCGCATCGACGGCCAGATTTGCCGCCCATCAATGATGCGCATACCTTTGACACCGCAACGGCTTGACAGGTTTGCCATCCCTCGCCATACTGAGTTGGTCAACTGACTCATATGCAACATGGCTAAGGCACATATCGATAAACGATCCCGGCTGGTTAGTGCGGCAGTGGACTTGGCGTACCAGAACGGGTTCGGCGCCACCTCGCTTGCCGACATCGCGCGCGAAGCCGAAGTTCCTCTGGGCAACGTCTTTTACTACTTCAAGACCAAGGACGAGATTGGTGAGGCGATCGTCGAGTCGAGGCTAGCGCAGTTGGCCGCGCAGCGACAGCGATGGAGCGAAGCCGGATCGCCCAAGGATCGGCTTTGCGCCTGCGTCCAAGGCGTCTTCGAGAACAAGGATTCCTTGGCACAGCACGGCTGCGCGGTCGGGACGCTTTGCTCCGAGCTCCACAAGGCCGGCGGCTCGATCGCCACCCGATCGACCGAGATCTTCGCCCAACACCTGGCCTGGATCGAGAGCCAGTTTCGGTCACTTGGGAAAGGCAAAGACTCCCGCGGCCTTGCGGTGCATCTGCTTTCCGCCATGCAAGGCGTTTCGATCCTGGCCCATACTTTTCATGACCCCGGTCTTGTGGCGACGGAGACCAAGCGCCTCAAGAGTTGGATACAAAACTTATGAGACACCAGGCGGGCTGAACCCGCACGCACACGGCGAAGCCTGAGGCGGGCCGAGTAAAAACGCCCATCGCTTCAATATTTAGTCAGTTGCCTGACTGGTGCGCACGCAGTCATTCGCTGCCGAATAATTTGAGACACAACGCGCCCTAAGCGGGCAGAACGGAGTTTTTATGAAAATTATCTTGATTGGCGCAAACGGAATAATCGGCGGGCTGGTTCAGAAGGCATTGGCGGGTGCCAGCCACGAGATAGTCAAGGTCGGGCACACATCCGGCGATTTTCGAGTCGAGATCGAGAGCCGCGAAAGTGTCAGGAAGCTTTATCAGGCCGCCGGCCCGTTTGACGCCGTGGCCATTGCGGCCGGCCAAGTTGCATTTGCTCCGCTTTCGGAGCTCACCGCTGAAAAGTGGCAGTTTTCGTTTGGAAGCAAACTCATGGGGCAGATCAATCTGGTCCAGGAGGCGATCCCGTTCATCAAAGAAAAAGGATCCTTCACTTTGGTTTCGGGCATTCTCAATGACGACCCGATCTTCGCCGGCGCCGCGGGTGCAACCGTCTCAGGCGCGTTGGAAGCTTTTGTCCGGGCCGCCGCCATTGAGCTTCCCAAGGGACTGCGTATCAATGTGGTGAGTCCCACGATGCTGAAAGAATCCGAATCTCAATTTGCCCAGTTCTTCACCGGCATGATTCCGGTCGAAGGATGGAAAGTGGGACAAGCCTACAAACGCGCCATCTTGGGAGCGCAAACCGGCCGCGTTTACAAAGTTGAATGAGCTGATTCAGCGAGTATCAATTATGCAACTTACGAGCAATACGATTTTGATCACCGGCGGCGCCAGCGGCATCGGTTACGAACTGACCAAGCAACTCGCGGCGCTTGGTAACACGATTCTCGTCACGGGCCGCGATCAAGCCAAGATGGACCGTGCGAAAGCGGCCTTCCCGAAAATTCACACCTTTCGAAGCGACGTCGCCGATCCGAAAGCGATCGTCACTCTTCACGAAGCGGTCACCAAACAATTTCCTGCGCTCAACATTTTGATCAACAACGCCGGCATCATGCGCGAGATCAATATTCACGACGATGCCGGAAGCCTCGAAGACATCACCCGAGAGATTGAAATCAATTTGAGCGGGCCGATTCGCATGGTGAAACAATTCTTGCCGCATTTGAAAACAAAGTCTGAGGCGGCAATCATGAACGTTTCATCGGGATTGGCATTTGTGCCATTGCCGCTTGCACCGGTTTATTGCGCCACCAAGGCCGGTCTGCACTCGTTCACCGAGTCCCTTCGTGTGCAACTGAAGAACACCAAAGTGAAGGTATTCGACCTGGCGCCGCCTGCGATACAAACCGCACTCTTGAATGACTTTGATGTTGAAGATATGAAGGGCGCTTCTATCATGAAGGTGGAAGACATGGTTAAAGTCGCCATCAAAGGAATGCAAACCAATCGAATGGAAATTCGTCCAGGTCAGGCGAATCAGCTCAAAATGATGAATCGCTTGGCGCCCGGATTTATTTTGAAACAAATGAGCCGATCGGTCGATCGTATGCTGAGAACTCAGAATTGATTCACCGAAGGGCCCCCATGGTGTTGGACGTTGTCATCGAGAGGCAGTCATGATCAAGCAGATTGCGGAAAAATGGAGGGGCTTTTGGCGAATGACGAGCAACGTGGCGCTATCGATGGATGCAGATCCCCTGGAAGACATCCACCGGAGGATCAAGCGGCTCGAAGCGGCGGTATTTCAATCTGAGGCGGGACTTGAGCCGGTGACGCCGAGTACCTCGGCCAACCAAGGGGCGTAGTTTTCCACCCCGCCATATAAGGGTCGAAGGGATTCACTTCGACGCCAGGTGCTCAATCAGCTTTTCCGCTCGACTTAGCCCATCGCGCTCCAAGGACTCCCGTCTATCGCGCGCGCGATGTCCTCGTCGGCAGCGTCGACGCTCTGAACTCCAGTTTGTAGTGAACGTTCCCTTCCGGGTTGGAGGTTTCGATAGTGCCGACTTTGCCGTCTCCCACGAGAATCGCCGGTGTCGAAAATGGCTTGTCGTTGGTGCTCAGTTTGCATTCGAAAAGGATGCGCCCTTCAATGCTCTGACCAGCGGCCTTTGCTGTCTCCCAAATCGATGACTCCCTGTCTTGATTGGAGAGATAGGCAAAGCAGCGCGTTTCGAACGACTGCCCGGGCCCGAATGAGACCTTCTCGACGAACTCATTGCCCGAAGGAACGCGGATGTCCTGGGTGGCTATTGGCCCCGAAACTTGCAGTACGTCTTTACCGTTCACCCACCACTTCATGTGAATCGCGATGATCTTTGATGGATCGCTCGTCGAGGGTAACTCTGTTTGAACCGCCCAGGCGGCATAGCCACCCGCGAGGCTGCACGCTCCGGTAAGCGCGATTCCGAACAATCGACGGGTCAATCCGGGGGAAGGACGTTTCAGCATCGCGATTCTCTCCTTGAGAGGATGGATAGATTGCCAATGGCACCCGAGAGGCCCAGCCCAGGCGGATTCATTGGCGAGTTGGGTTTTGAGCAATGCATCGGCATAGAGTCGTCGTTGAGTCCTCGATTCGGCGACCACGAGAGCGTCACACGCGAGTTCTTGGTCAAATCGCAGTCGCCCCAACGCCCAATACATCAACGGATTGAACCAGGCGAGGCACAACCACACCGTCGCGAAAACATTGATCGCTGCGTCGCCTCGAACGAGATGGGCTCGCTCGTGCGCCAGCACCAAGGCGCGCTGTTCCGGGCTGTAACGCGCTTCGAAATCCTTCGGCACCACGATCCGTGGGCGCCAAGCGCCCAGCAACAGGGGCGCCACGATTGAGTTGCTGCGGCAGATGCCATCCGGATCTCGAGCGAGAGGCCCGAGTGATCGGATAAAGACAACTTGGCGGATCGCCAGCCACGTCAGCATGGCAAACGCCCCCAGCAACCAAATCAACAGGACCAAAAGATTATGATTTGAAGCGCCAGCTGCGTTCGCCGAAACCCATACCGCAGAGTAGGCAGCGCCCACGGAATGCGGCAGAGATTCGGCCAATACCCGGACCGAATGCACCGGTGCAGGTACCAGCACCGCCAACACGCTGGCCGGCATCAACAGCCATTGCCAGTAAGCAGCCCGCGCCCCCACCAGATACCGTAACGGTTTACGCAGCATCCCGACGATGACGATCGCCAGGCTTGAGATCAGGGTCGCAGTGACCAGAAAGTAAATCAGGCTACTGCTCATCGTCCAGCTCCTGAATCAAGCGCTTGAGATCCGCTATATCTTTCTTTGTCAGCTTCCGCTGCGAACTGAAGTGCGCGACCAATGGCGCAACGCGGCCATCGAACAGCCGGTTCAGAAACCCCGTACTCTCTTGGGATATCCACTGCTTCCGCATGAGCACAGGCGAATATAGATAACGCCGCCCATCCTTCCGCGCGCTCACCGCCCCCTTCTTGAGCAGCCGATTGAGCAGCGTCTTTACAGTCGTTTCCTGCCATTTGCCATTGGGCTTCAGACCCGTCATGACGTCTTCGGTCGCAAGAGGGCTGCTACGCCATAGCACCTCCATCACGACCGACTCGGCTTCGCTGATCGAGATTGACACTTCTGATCCCCCGTTGGCGACTTCTTATGACTACAGGCGTAAACGTAGCTATAGATTACACGTGTAAACATTAAAGTCAACCTAAGGATGCGCTGCGTGATCTTCGCAAGCGATCAGTCGCGCGGCGTTTTTGATTTGAGCCGTTTTCCCATATTCAGGGCCTTACGCGACCTCGGATTTACGAGTCTCCGAGCACTTTTAAAGCCCGTTCGACGAGATCATCCTGCACGAGCAATTGCACACCCCCCGTTCCACCCTCCATCCCGGCGCCGACGCCGACAACGACGGAGGGCACGCCGGCAGCGTCCAAGGCGATTCTCGCGACATCCGCTTCAACCCGGGTCGAGTATGTCTTGACGACTTTCATTTCCTACCACCCCTTCTCTAGCTCACCTCAATAACGGCCTCATCACTTCGGCATTCCATTCAGACCGCTCGCTTCCCGCAGCGCCTTTCCTCCCAGTCGATAGCCGTCCAAGAACACAGTGTCCACATGGCGAAGGTTGGCGAGGTCCTTCGAGACATCC
>Ga0210392_10000387_pt1 | contig 28243 bp, 25 predicted proteins | sample IncBWC30OmetaG_FD_161057 | JGI IMG/M metagenome (GOLD analysis project Ga0210392, IMG submission 161057) | Forest soil microbial communities from Barre Woods Harvard Forest LTER site, Petersham, Massachusetts, United States - Inc-BW-C-30-O ... | reverse complement strand
GCTCGTGCTCGAGGCCTTGCAGGAAGTGGACGAGGTGTTTCGCGCGCCGCTCACCTTGTTTTATCTCGAGGATTTGTCCTATGTCGAAATCGCCGGGGCGCTCGAGGTGCCGGTCGGCACGGTCATGTCGCGCCTGTCGCGCGGCAAGGCCCAGCTTCGTGCCGCGCTGGCCAAGCGCGAGGCGGCGGGGCCGGCGAAGGTGATTTCATTCCCGGATTTCAAACAGCAAAAACAACCATGAACAACAACGAGGCCAAATTTCTCCTCTGTGCCTACCGGCCGGGTGGCCGGGACGCGGACGATCCGGCCTTCGCCGGGGCGCTGGCCCAGGCGCGGCAGGATCCGGCGCTGGGCGCGTGGTTCGCGCGTGAACAATCGTTCGACACGGCGATGGCGGCGCAACTGGGCTCCATCGCACCGCCGCCCGGCTTGCGCGAAGCAATCCTGACGGGTGCTCGCGTGAGCCGAGCCCCGCAGGCAGCCCGGCGCTGGCCGGTCTGGCTGGCGCTCGCGGCCAGCGTGGCGCTGCTACTCGGCGCCGGCGCCATGTGGCGGATGCGGTCTGCGAAACAAATGGATCCGCTGACAGCCTTTATCCTGCACGATGCCCAGTTTGAAAAACATGGCGGGCATGGCGAGGCCGTCAGCGATTTGGAACGCGTGCTGGAAAATCCGACCACACGGCTGGCCTCGGGACTGCCGGTGGATTTTTCCAAGCTGCGCACGACCGGCTGCCGCACGCTGAGTTTTGCCGGGCACGACGTGCTGGAAGTCTGCTTCGGCCGCGGCGGCAGCGAATTCCATATTTACATGGCGCGGAGCGCCGATTTCCCGCAGATCGCGTCAACGACCGGGCCGCGCATTATGAAACAGGCTGGCTGGTCGGCGATGCAGTGGGCTGACGCGCAGCATGTGTATGTCGTGGCAAGTTCGGCCGATCCGGCGGCGCTGCGGGCGTTGTTGTAGGGAAAAAGTGACAGGTATCAGGTGACAAGTGGCAGGAACATGGAGCCGTGAAGTAGTTAGCGCCGCGAGATTCGGTATGCATTTTTTTAACCACTGATGCGCACTGATGGTCACTGATATGAGAATCGATCCGTGTTTATCCGTGTAATCCGTGGTAAAATCGCGGGTAGGGCCGCCGAGATTCCCCAAACCTTTTTACAGAAGGTCGCCAAGGAGACGAAGCGATTGGTGTTAGCTTGTATCAAATTTCCAAGCAGGTGCTGCTTTTTCCTTTGATGGCGAAATTCCAGCACCGCTTCGCGAGCTTCTGTTCAATGCAACACGCAGCGTTGACGGCGGAGGAAAATTGTCGTCGCTGAAGGCGTGAGACGCGTTTTTTTGCGAACCTTCCAGTTGGGCAGCTTGCTTATGTTGGCTGTCTTCGCCGCCTGTCGCACGGTGCCGCCGCCGCCGATAGCTGAAGGTGGCGTGGTGCGCAGCGGGCAGATGGCTTACCACGGCGGGAAAAGTTTGGTCGCGGAATTCGAGCTGCGGCAGGGCGCGTCGGATTTTGACCTCGAGCTGTACAAAGGCGTGGGCACGCCGCTGTTCACGGTGCGCGTGGTGCGCGGCGAGGTGTGGGCGGGTGGAGCGATGGCCGGTCGCAGCTGGCACGGCAAAACGGATGGATGGATGCCGGGCGCGCTGGCGGGGTGGGTGGGTTTGGCGGAGGTGTTCGCGCGGCTGCCGGCGACCGACGTTCCCGGCTGGAAAATCGAGGCGAAACGCAGCGATGCAGGTGAACTGCTGCAGCTCGTGGCGGTGCACGAAAGCTCGGGCGAGACGTTTGATTTTCGTTTTTGAATAAAATTATTCAAGGCATTTGCCGTAGGTCGGGCTTTACGCCCGACTGTCGGGGGTAAACCCCGACCTACAATTGCCTGCGACAAGCCAACCACCAAAATTTCCGTGGCGCGGAGCGGTTATCGCCGTTAGATGGTTTCACGTATGAGGAAGTTTCTTGCAGGATTTCTTTTGTTGATGCTGGCGGCGGGCGTGGCGCGCGGCGGCGAACTGGGCCCGGCGGACATCGACGGGCTCATCGCCCGGTTGCAGGCGATGAAACACGATCATCCAGGCGTGATCGCGCGGTTCCGCGAGGAGCGGTTTTTGAAAATTCGCACGCAACCGCTCGTGCTGGAAGGCGAAATCAAGCTGATGGCGCCGGACAAGTTTCGCCGCGAGATTTTCGGAAAAACCCCGAGCGTGATCGCGTCGGACGGGCGGACGCTATGGATTTTTTATCCGGCGTTCAACGAGGCGGAGGAGTACGCGCTCGACCGCAGCCACGAGGTGAGCGTGCTGTTCGGCGCACTGAACTCGGGCTTGAACTTCCAGGGGCTGCATGAATTTTATCGCATCCAGGGCAGCTCGACGGACGGCGGCGGCTATGCGCTGACGCTCGAGCCGCTGCAACCCGACGTGCGGAACATCTTGATGCGGTTGAGCGTGTGGCTCGACGCGGGGTTGCATGTGATAAAGACCGAATACGAGACGCCGCGCGGCGACCGCACGGTAACGACCTACACGGACGTGAGGCTCGATCCGGTGCCGGCGGAGGTTTTTGAGTTCAATCCGCCGGCCGGGGCGAAGGTCTCGCGGCCGCTGGGTTAGATTAATATTAGTTTAGGTGCAGATCGGGCATGGTAGGGCTCGTTGCCCTCAACGGGCCGAAACGACCCGACCGGGCGGCTGAGGGCAGCCGCCCCTACCGCAGCAAACGAATGCCCCGGTTAACTGTTGCGGCGGCGCGATGCGCGTCTTTTAAGGGTGTCATGAAACCACTTCTGCGCTGCCTCATCACCGCCGGCCCGACGCGCGAGCATATCGACCCGGTGCGGTTCCTGAGCAACGGATCGAGCGGGCGGATGGGCTACGCGCTGGCCGGGGCGGCGCTGGCGCGCGGGTGGCACGTCGATCTCGTGAGCGGGCCGGTGGCGTTGCCGCCGCTGCCGAGCGCGGTGACACATCGCGTGGTCTCGGCTGCGCAGATGCTGGCGGCGTGCGAGCCGTTGTTTGATGGCTGCGATGTGTTCATCGCGGTGGCGGCAGTGGCGGATTTCCGGCCGAAAGTCGTGGCCGGAGAGAAAATGAAAAAATCCGCGACGGCGGAGGGTATGACGCTCGAGCTGGTGCCGACGGTGGATATTCTGAAAACGCTATCCGGGCGCAGGCGGCCGGGACAGGTCTTGGTCGGCTTTGCGGCGGAGACGCATGACTTGGAAGCGAGCGGGCTGCGCAAGCTCGCGGACAAAAACCTCGATTTGATCGTGGCCAACGACGTGAGTCGTCCGGGCATGGGCATGGAAGCGGAGAACAACGCCGTCGTGCTGCTTTCGCGGGCAGGCGAGCGTTGGGCGTTTGGGCCGGTGCCGAAACGAGCGGTGGCGGAATTTATTCTCGAAAAAGTGGTCGCGATCGCTGGCCGGTAGTTTTGGCCACCAATTTCCGTCAGGGGAGCCTCGTTCTAGCCCGCAAATAATTTGCACAAGGCATGGTCTGTGCTCTTTCCTGGGATCTTTGGGAATAACTTGCCGGTCTGGAAGGTTGCCGAGAGAGCAAAAATCCGCCTTACATATTTGCAAATGACTGACATCATAGAGCGTCGAACCGAGGGCGAATTCATGGGTCTAATGCCACCGGTAAGCTGCACGAACCTTATGCAACCTTGTAAATTTTTGAGCCATTTTGACAGCTTTTTGTCAAATAGCTTTACAGGGAAAATACCTCTGGCAGTTGTCGGTCGCTTAATTCCAATCAAATGAAAACCCGGTCCAAATTTCTCTTTTTCGCCTGCGCTCTTGGCCTTGCAGTTGTGGCGCGTGCGTCCGACCGTTGGGAAACACTTGAAGCCATCCATTGGGTTGAGAACCCTCACAATAGCACACGTTTAGGTGCACATGGCGAGCTCGGACCCTATCAATTTCGCCAGGCCACTTGGCGCATGTATTCGCGTCGGCCGTTCTATGAGGCCGTCAATCGTCAGTATTCAGATGAAGTCGCGATCAAGCACTACGAATGGCTGAAAGAAGGCCTTGCGCGTGCAGGTATTGATGCGACGCCGTACAACATTGCGATGGCTTGGAACGCCGGCCTCGATGCCGTCATCGGCCATCATGTGCCCTCGGCCAGCCACGGTTATGCCGAGCAAGTCAGCAACATTGCCGCGGAAGTTAAGCGCAACGAAGTTGCAAGTGCGACGCCGTAGGTAGCGTTTGGCTGCGCGAGGAACTTATCCTTCCTCGAGAAACGTCGCCTGTTTGGGCGGTTTCGGTGCGCGGGGTGTAATGGCCTCGTCCGGCGGCGGGTTCAAGTGCCGTGGCGGTTTCGAAACGCGCTGGGCCACGGCAGCCTCGCGGTCAGCCACGACGCGATCACAGATCTTCTGGATGTGCAGCCGGAGCCATTGGGCGGTGCTGCTGCCCGCGGTGTAGTCTGCCGGGCCGTAATGATCGATGCGGCCGGCCTGACGAAGCTGGTCGTTTTGGGCGAACTCGTCGGGACGGGCGGGATTATAAATGGCATAAGCCAGGCCGCCGCCTTTCTTGACCACGGAGAAGCTGGGGATGTCGCTTGGCCCGTCCGCGATGTAGAGCATGTTCTGGAAAGGGATGCGCCGGTCCTCCGGCGCGATGTTGGCGTTGACGTCGATGGCCGGGTTTTTGTTCGTGCCCTTGTTGATCTCGAACAGGGCGCGCGTCTTCGTCGTGTTGTCGATCATCACGCCGATCTGGGCGATCTCGGCCTCGGCGCGGACGTCGAGCTCGCGCTGCCTCATGAAACCCGGTTGCAACGGGTTCTCGATAAACTCACAGCCCCAGATGCTCTCGACATAGCTGGCGATGGCGCTGCCGCGGATCACTTCGGCCAGGCCGGTGCTCACGATGTAATGCTCCAGCTGAATCTCGTGTTTGCGGTAGGTGTCCTTCTCGTGGATGAAGGTTTTCGCGAGGTCGAAGAATTTGGGCAGGCCGGGATAGAATTTAATCTCCGCGCCGCACTCGCGCAGGATTTTGTTGTTCAACCCGGCGAACCGGCCGGCCATCACATAGGTGAGCAGGTGGTTGAGGTAGGCGATCTCGCTCGCGATGTGGTAGCCGCGCTTGTGGTAGGCGGCGGCGAGGCTGTTGGTCTCGGCCCAAAACGTCGCCTCGTCGACGCCATAGCGCCGAAAAAGCGGCGACTGCATGTAGTCGGGGATTAAGGTCTTGTCGAAATCCCAGATGCAGGCGATGATGTTCTGAGTGAAAAGTGTCGTGGCCATTGCTGATCAGCACCGCTAGGCGAAACGCCCGGCGTGTCCGTTCGCGGTCACACAAGCCGCAACCGGCGGCCCGCGCAATTAACAAATCGTTGCCTTACTCTTTCACTTTTCATGGACGAACTTCCCGACATTGCCCTGTTTCAACGCCGCCTCGACGAACTCGACGCGCAGATGGCGGAGCCGTCGTTTTATGCCAATCCCCGGCGTGCCGCCGAGCTCTCGCGCGAACAGCAAAAGCTCGCGCAACTCGTCGCCGACCGCCGCGCCTACGAAAAACTCGGCGGGGAAATTGCCGAGGCGCAGGGCTTGCTGCGCGACCCGGCGGCCGACGCCGGCCTGCGCGAACTGGCCGCGGCCGAGCTGCCCGTCCTCGATAAAAAGCGCGAGGCGCTGCGCGCCACCATGCTGGCCGCGATGATCCCGCCGGAACCGAGCGACTCGCGCAACACCGTGCTCGAAATCCGCGCCGGCACCGGCGGCGAGGAGGCCTCGCTCTTTGCGGCCGAGCTCGCGCGCCTCTACACCAAATATTCCGAGGGCCGTGGTTGGAAAATCCAGCCCATGAGTTCCAGCCCGAGCGAACGCGGCGGTTTCAAGGAGGTGATTTTTCTCGTGACTGGAACCGACGTTTACAAGCAGATGAAGTTTGAAAGCGGCGTGCAGCGCGTGCAGCGCGTACCCGTCACCGAGGCCAACGGCCGCATCCACACCTCGACCGTCACGGTGGCGGTGCTGCCAGAGGCCGGGGAAGTCGACGTGCAGATCGATCCGCAGGATCTCGAAATCACCGTCTGCCGGGCCAGCGGCCCGGGCGGCCAGGGCGTGAACACGACCGACTCCGCCGTGCAAATCCTGCACAAGCCCACCGGTTTGATCGTGCAGTGCGCTGACGAGCGTTCCCAGCTCAAGAACAAGGCGAAGGCACTCACCGTGCTGCGCGCGCGCCTGCTCCAGCGCCGCGAAGACGAGGAACATGCCAAATATGCCGCCGCGCGCCGCAGCCAGATCGGCACCGGCGATCGCAGCGAGCGCATCCGCACCTACAACTTCCCGCAGAACCGCGTCACCGACCACCGCATCGGTCTCACCCTCTACAACCTGCCGCAAGTCATGGAAGGCCGGATCGACGAAATCATCGCCGCGCTCCAGCGCGCCGACTTCGAGGAGAAACTTGCCGCGCTGACCGGCGGAGCCATTCCGTTTCGGGCCAAAACAAGCGAGGATGATTAATCATCCTCGCGAAGTAACAGGTACCAAGTACCAAGTGACAAGAAACAGGCGCGCAGGGCGCCACTCTTGTTACTTGTCACTTGTTACCTGACACTTTTTTTTCAAACCATGCTGACCGTGCTTGAAGTCATCAAGAAGACCACGGGGTTTTTTTCGGACAAGGGGATTGAGAATCCGCGGCTCAACGCCGAGCTGCTGGTCGGCCATGCGCTCGGGCTCAAGCGCATGCAGCTGTACCTGAAGTTTGAGCAGCCGCTGACCGAGGCGGAGCTGGAAAAAATCCGTCCGCTGGTGAGGCGCCGGGCCGCGCACGAACCCATGCAATACATCGTGGGTGAGACGGAATTTTTCGGGCTGAAACTCAAAACCGACCGGCGCGCGCTCATCCCGCGGCCCGAGACCGAGCGGCTGCTGGAAATCGTGGCGACGCGCCTGGCCGGCTCGCCGCCGGCGCAGGTGCTCGACCTGGGCACGGGCAGCGGCGCGATCGCGCTCGGGCTGGCCACGGCGTTTTCCGCCGCGGTGGTGACAGCGGTCGATGCGAGTGAAGGCGCGCTGGCGCTGGCGCGGGAAAATGCCGCCGCCCTCGGCCTCGCGGAACGCGTGAAATTTCTTCAGTCGGATTGGTTTTCGGCCCTGCCGGCCGGTGGATTTTTCGAATTGATCGTGGCGAATCCGCCGTACCTTTCAGCCGAGGAGACGGCGCAGGCGGCACCGGAAGTCCGCGATTTTGAACCGGTGGCGGCGTTGACGGCGGGCGGGCAGGGGCTCGACGAATTGAAAAAAATCCTGGCCGGCGCGCCGCGGTTTTTGGCGCCGGGCGGCCTGCTGGCGCTCGAGACCGGCATCGCCCAACATGCGGAATTGCTGCAGCTGGCCGCGGCGGCGGGCTTTTCGCCGGTGGAATCGCTCCCGGATCTGGCCGGACGCGACCGCTATGTTTTGGCGATGCGGTAGGAGCTACCCGCAAACGCAGGGGAAATCACAAAAGCCAATACCCAAACGCCAAAAAAATCCGAAAAATAAAATATTAAATTAGGCGCGATCCTTGCCGCCAATGGCCCTTTTGAATTTCTTTGGGATTTGGAGTCTGGCGTTTGGGATTTTTCAGTGCGGTCATTTGCCAATATCCTTGCCGGACCTTAATTTTTGTTATCGACGACGGCGGTGAGCGGAGCGTGGTCGCTGGCTTGGAGCTTCGGGTCGTGGCCGAGAGCCAGGGCGTCGTTTACAACGCGCAGGCTTTCACGCAAGGGGATGTCGAGCGGCACGTAGCTCTCGTTTTCGTCGGCATCCATGTCCGTGTCATCATCCGTGCCATCGGTCTTTTGGGTCTCCGGCGGCTTGGGTGGCGGCGGCGGGCCAAGGCGGAATTCCCGGTATTTAAAATCATTTTTGGCCAGCAGGTTTTTTTCGGCCTTCATCTCATGATTGAAGGCATCATCGGCGGCCTTTTCCTTCTCGCGTTCCACCAGGTTGAGCGAGATGCGTTTTTCCTCATCCTTGGCTTTGAACCAGTCGATGCTTTTTTTAAGCCAGGCAAATTCCTCGAGCTTTTGCTGGCGGGCCAGGCTGGCGTCGCGCAACGGTTTCAAGATATTGGGATTGAGCCGGGCGCCGTCGAAAAAGCTGGTGGGAATTTCGTCCCACACCAGCGCATGGGGCAGGCTTTTTTCACCGATGGGCAGGTAGTCGTCGATCGAGGGCAGGCTGATGTCGGACACGACGCCCCTGAGCTGGGTAGAGGAGCCATCGGGCAGATAGAATTTCTGGAAGGTTATTTTGGCCGCACCGGTCTTAACTTCGGAGTTTTCAAGCTGCGGGATGAGGGTTTTCATCTCGACGAGGGTTTGCACGGTGCCTTTGCCGTGGGTGGAGTCGTCGCCGATGACGATGGCGCGGCCATAATCTTGCAACGCGCCGGCGACGATCTCGGAAGCCGAGGCGCTAAAGCGGTCAACCAGCACGGCCATCGGGCCGGCATAGGCGATGGAGGGCTCGTCGTCGTTATCAACCTTGATGTCGCCCTGGTAGTCCTTGACCTGCACGATCGGACCGTGGCCGATGAAGAGGCCGGCGATGGTGACGGCTTCGGAAAGAAGCCCCCCGCCGTTGTGACGCAGATCAAGCACAATGCCCTTTATGCCGGCGGCTTGCAGTTCCTTGATGAGCTTGGCGATGTCCTTGGTGGCGCTGATATTTTCGCTGGCCGTCTCCTCGCTGTCGGTCGGGCCATAGAAGGAGGGGAGCGAGATGACGCCGATGGGGGTGGTGCCTTTGCCGTCGGCGGAGGGCAGGTCGAAGATGGCGGCGTGGGCGCGGACCGAGTTGAGCTTCACCACATCGCGGGTGAGAACGACTTCCTTGCGGGTGGACTGATCGGTGGCATCGGCGGGAATGATCGTGAGGCGGACCTGGGTGCCTTTGAGGCCGCGGATCAGGTTGACGATCCGGTGCAGTTTCATGCCGATGACGTCCACGGGTTCGCCGCCCGTTTGGGTGACGGAAATTATTTTGTCATTGGGTTGGATCTTCTTGCTGAGATCGGCGGCGCCGCCGGGAAGAATTTCCTTCACCACGCAATAATCGTCCTCGATATCGAGCATCGCGCCGATGCCGATGAGCGAGAGGCGCATCTGGATGTTGAAGTCTTCGAAGTCATCGGCGGAGAAGTAAGTGGAATGGGGATCGTAGAGCAGCGTGACAGAGGAGAGGAACGCCTCGGCGAGGTCGTCGCCATCGGTTTCGTCGATGTTCTTAAGCATGCGTTCGTAGCGCTTGCGCACGATTTCCTTGGCGGCGGCGATGGTCTTGGCTTGATCGGGCAGCTGGGCGGCCTGGTCGCTGCTCCCGTCTTTCGATGCAGGGTTGGCGACGTTGGCGGGAACCTTGGTTTCGCCAACGGTGGCCGTCGCAACTGGCGCCGGCCCGGAACTGTCCTTGGCCACGGTTTGACTCTTGCTTTTCTGGTTAAGCATCTCGGTCAAAATCTCGAGTTTCAGCCGGCGGCGCCAAAGGTCGTCGGCGTCGGCTGGCGTGGCGGGCCACTCGGCCTTGCTGCGGTCGAAGGCGTAAGTCTCCTGCGTGGTGAGATCGAAGTCTTTTTTTAATTCGGCATAGATCCAGTGGACGCGGGCGTCCACGCGCGTCTGGTAAACATTAAAAATATCGTAGGCGGCATCGATGTTGCCGAGCTGGCGGATGTTATAATAAAGGTTGCTGTCATAGCGGCTGGTGAAGGCGGCTTTGTCGCTGGCGAGGAAAAACAGCCGCTGGCCGTCGAGCTCGCCCATGTAGTCGGGGATGAGTTCACCATAGTCGCTGGTTTTGATGGCATCGCGGTTGTAGTGCATTTCCTCCAGCAACCGGACGAGCGTTTCCGCCTCGAGGGACAGTTCCTTGGATGTGGTGAAGGTGCCGGCGGGTGCCGAGCTGGCGATGGCCAGGGCGAAACCCAGAACGAGCAGACGAGATGCGCGGATGCGGAAAGATGGCATGTTCAATTAGAGACGGGCGTGGCCGGAAAATGTTTCGTAGCTGAAAAACTTAGAGTAAAATTGTGCAAACTCAAGAATCGCGGTTAGGTTTGCCTTGAGTCGAGAAGTTTGCGCACTCGGGCGCGGATTTCGTGCCGGTGGCGTGCAGGCTCGGTCTAAATGCAGCCTCACGAGCAAGGCCGGGAACCGCAGCGACTCGCGGAAGTTGGTGGGTGGCGGGCGTGGGGATTGCGCTCACCGGCGGCTCAACAGGTCCTTGGCTTCGTCGAGGATCTGTCTTTCATCGGGGGTGAGTGCGCCGAAGCCCGCGCTGTTGATTTTATCGAGGATGCGGTCCACCTCGGCCCGGAGGTCATCGCGATTGCTGAGGTTGACGCGATAGCCGGGCGGCCGGGCGGCCCGGGGCGTCTTGCGCAACCAGCGCGGCAGCTCGACGGCCGGGCTGGAAGACAGTGCCAGCCCGTATTTCATCCGGCGCTCGTAAAGGAAATAAAAACCGACGGCGGCGCCCATGGCGCCAAGCCGGGCGAGGTGCCCAGGCCAAAAGTCCGATGGATTGTGCGCCATCTCGTAGAAGATAAATCCAAACAGATCCAGCCCCGCCCAAATCCAGGCATAATGTTTGGGTTTGAGCGTCACCGGCAGCAAAAAGAACAGCAGGAATGTCATCGGCTCATTGGCAAAAAAGCAGCAGAACAGGGCAAAGACACCGGCGCCGGCGACCGATGGATCCCAGATCGGCCCATAGATCTTCAGGGCGTAGCCGCCCGACCAGGCCAGCGCGCCGGCCAGGATCAACCCAAAGTAGACCGTCAGGAAAAACCCGCGGCTGGTTCGCCCGATGACCGCCCGGCCGCAGAAATGCAGCACGAGCAGGTTGAAAATCAAATTAAGCAAGCCGCCGAAGGAACCGATGTCCGAAATGAAATTATAAGTGAGCAGCGTCCAGATCTCGCCGTGCCTGAGGTTATCGATTGAAAAACTGAAGTGCTCGAACAAAAATGCGCTCTTGAACCAGCCGACCGATGCATGCTCTGCCACGAACACCGCCACGAGGATTCCCATCAGCCAATTGATCGGATCTTGGGAAACGGGGGTCTCGCTATCACGCATGTAATGACGATCGGAAAGCATTGAGGAGGAACTTAGGAACGGTCGCCGGTAAACTCAAGCTGTCACCAGCGTTTTTGCATGAAATTTCAGCGAAAGATTGCAACTGCCGTGCCATCCGATGGACGCGGTGTGCACGCAACTCATGCGCTATTGCCGCCTCCCCGCTTGACAGGGCATTTGATTCGGGTTTGTTCGCTTTAACCTATGGCAAACAAAGCAGACAAGTGGCCGGTCAACGCTGCGGGCAAGTTTTTCGTCGATCAGCAATGCATCGACTGCGATCTCTGCCGCGAGACGGCGCCGGCTTTTTTCACCCGCAGTGACGAAGGTGGTTACTCTTTCGTGCACAAGCAACCCACGACCGAGGAAGAGATTGCACTCTGCATGGAGGCTCTCGAAGGCTGCCCGGTCGAGGCCATCGGCAACGACGGCGACGCATAAGTCATTGCCGGGGTGATCTGGGCCGGTCTGTTGATAGAAAATCCCAGACGCCAACCACCCAAATCCCAAAAGCGTCCGCGCGCCTGCGGCGCGCTGCTGGTGAATTTTTATAACCTGGTTTTTTGCGCGCTGGAATCAGGCTTGTGCTGACGAGGCTGATCCAAGCCAGTGCGCACGATTGTTAATTAATCGATAATGATCGGTTAACAAAACCTTGTTTTCTGGCCGGTGCCCGTGTTACGACTGCGGGCGATGGATTTTTCTGCCGTAGCGTTGGGTCTTGCCACCGCCTCCCGGACGCGGAGAGGGCCGGTTGGTCATTGTTTGGTGCAACCGAGGTGATCCCATGCCGGCTGAAGCTCCCCTCTTAACGCCGCCGGTGGATGAGCCCACGGCCCTTGGTGCCGGCACGCATGCGGCCGACCAGCGGCATGTCTGGCATCCGTTCACGCAGATGCAGGAATACCTGGCCCTGCCGCCGCTCGCCATCGCCTCCGGCCGTGGCGGCTGGCTGACCGATACCGAGGGCCGCACCTATCTCGACGGCAATGCCTCCATCTGGACCAACGTCCACGGCCACAACGACCCCGAGCTCAACGCCGCGCTCCAGCGCCAGCTCGCGGGCGTGGCCCACTCGACCATGCTCGGCCTCACGCATGCGCCCGGCGCGGAGCTGGCGGCGGAGCTGGCGCGCCTTGCGCCGCCGGGACTCAGCCGGGTGTTTTTCAGCGACAATGGCGCCGGCGCGGTCGAGGTCGCCCTCAAACTTTCCTTTCAATACTGGCAGCTCGCCGGCCGGCCGGAAAAACGTGGCGTCATCGGCCTGGCCGGCGGCTATCACGGTGACACTTTTGGCGCGATGGCGGCCGGGGACAGCGGATTCTTTCACGAGCGTTTCCGTCCGTGGTGCTTTCCCGCGGAGCATTTTCCCGCGCCGCATTGCCGCGAGTGGGGCGGACGGGTGCGCGAGGCCGACATGACCGCGAGCCTCGCGGCGCTGCGGGCGTTGCTCGCGGCGCAGGCCGACCGCACCGCGTGCCTCATCCTCGAGCCCTCGGTGCAAGGTGCGGCCGGCATGCGGTTGCAGCCACCGGGCTTCGTGCGCGAAGCCGCCGCGCTCTGCCGCGCGCACAATGTTCACCTCATCCTCGACGAGGTGTTCGTCGCCTTCGGCCGCCTCGGTCCCATGATCGTGTGCGCCGAGGAAGGCGTGGTGCCGGATTTTCTCTGCCTCGCGAAAGGCCTTACTGCCGGCTACCTGCCGCTGGCCGCCACGCTTGCGCGCGAGGAAATTTTCGAGGCGTTCCTCGGGCCGGTGGAAAGCCGCCGCGCTTTTTATCACGGCCACACCTTCACCGGCAATCCGCTGGCTGCGGCCGTGGCGCTCGAAAACATCCGCAAGCTTCGCCTCCTCATCGCTGACGGCACGCTGCGCGCGCGCAGCGCCTGTTTTGGTCGCCTGCTCGACGAAACCTTTTCCGATTACCCGCACGTGCGCGAAATCCGCCAGCGGGGCTTTGCCGCCGCGCTCGACCTCGTGCCATCGCGAGATTCCGCCGAAAAATTTCCGGTCTCGCGCCGGGCCGGCCTGCAAGTCTGCCTGCGGGCGCGGGCCCACGGCCTGCTGCTGCGTCCGCTGGGCGATTCGCTGTTCCTCGTGCCGCCGCTCTGCCTCGACGAGAACGAACTCGGCGAGCTCGTGCACCGCACCGCGCAGGCCATCGCCGACGTGCTGCCTCTTTAAAACTTACCGCCTTACACCTTAAAACTTAAAACCATGACCGACCTCGCCACCATCAGGAAAATCTACGAACTGCCCCTGCCGGAACTTATGTTTCGCGCGCAGGAGACGCATCGCCGCCACCACGACCCTGCCGCCGTGCAGCTTTGCACGCTCCAGTCGATCAAGACCGGCCGCTGCCAGGAAGACTGTAAATACTGTCCGCAATCGGCCCACTATAACACCGGGCTTGATGCCGAGCCGCTGATGGACACCGAGGCCATCCTCGTCGCGGCGCGCGCCGCCCGCGACGGCGGCGCCTCGCGTTTTTGCATGGGCGCGGCGTGGCGCGAGGTGCGCGATGGCCAGCAATTTGATTCGGTGCTCGCGACGGTGCGCGGTGTGGCCGGCCTCGGCCTCGAGGTCTGCTGCACGCTCGGCATGCTCGAGGCGCCCCAAGCCTCGCGCCTGAAGGAGGCGGGTTGCACGGTTTACAACCACAACCTCGACACTTCGCGCGAGTATTATCCCGAGATCATCACCACGCGCACCTACGACGAACGCCTCACCACGCTTGCCACGGTGCGCGAAGCCGGCCTGCAAGTGTGCAGCGGCGGCATCCTTGGCATGGGCGAAAGCGTGGACGACCGCCTGAAATTATTGCGCGAACTCGCCAGCCTTGACCCGCAACCCGACTCGGTGCCGATCAATGCCCTCGTGCCGGTGCCTGGCACGCCGCTGGGGGACAAGGCTCCGGTGGAGCCCTTCGAATTTGTTCGCATCATTGCCACGGCGCGCATTCTCCTGCCGCGCACGATGGTGCGGCTCTCCGCCGGTCGCACGGAGATGAGCGATGAGCTGCAGGCGCTTTGCTTCCTCGCCGGCGCCAACAGTATTTTCCTGGGCGACAAACTTCTCACCACGCCGAATCCAGGCCGCTCCGACGACATGCGGCTCCTTGATCAACTGGGCATGCATCCGCTTTTGCCGCAGGCCAAGGCGCCGGCTGAGCCCGTGGCGGTGGGTTGATTTCGGCAGCCAACGCCGTCATGCGCGCGATCCTGGTCACAGGTTCAGACACCGGCGTCGGCAAAACGCACGCCACGGCGGCACTGGCCCGGCTGCTCGCGGCCGGCGGCACGCGCGTGCAAATCGTGAAAGTGGTGGAAACTGGCGCGACCGCGGGAAACGAAGGCGATGCCGCGCGCGCACAGCGCCTGGCCGGCGGAGTGGGTGAGGTGTTCACACTCGCGTCTTTTCCCGTGCCGCTCGCGCCCGCCTCGGCCGCGGCGCTCGCCGGGCAGAAACTTTCGCTGGAAATCCTCGTGGAACGCGCGAGCGCACTGCCAGTGTGCGACTGGCGCATCTTTGAAGGTGCGGGCGGCATCGCCACGCCGATCGATGACCGCGCGCGGGATTGGGCGGACTTCGCCGCGGAGCTCGAAGTGGACGCCGTTGTCATTGTCGTGCCCGATCGGCTCGGCGCCATCAACCAGGCGCGGCTGGCCTTTGCGCGCGCGTCGTCGTTCAAGCTTCGCGCCGGCGTGTGGCTGAACGCGACCGCGCCGGTCGGGCGCGACGTGGCCGATTCCAACCGTGCCGGTTTGAGCGTAGCCGGCGTGCCGTTGTGGGCGGAGCAGGCGAATGATGCGGTGCTGCCGGACAAACCAGAGGCAGTGCGAGCAAAAATAACTGAGGTGGAGCGCGTCGTCCCCGACGCGCTTGCTTCGTCTGAATTCATCAGCGCGTCGGGGACGACGCGCTCCACCTCAAATCCTGACTGGCTCGAACGCTGCCGCCGCACGCTGGCCGAGCGCGACAAAAAAAAACTTCGCCGTACGTTGCGCGTCACGGTGCGACGCGACGGCGATCTCAACCTGGCGGACAACGATTACCTCGACCTCGCGCGCGATCCGGCGCTGACGGCGGCAGTTGTAGCCGCAGTGGCGGAGCACGGGACATCGGCTTCGGCTTCGCCGCTCATTACCGGCTGGCGTGAACCCCACGCGCAATTGGTCGAGGCCTTGTGCGGGTGGCACGGTTTTCCCTGCGGCATGTTGTGGAGCAGTGGTTACGCGGCCAATTCCGCCGTGCTGGGTGGATTGCCGGCGCGCGGCGACCTCGTCCTGGCCGACCGTCTCATCCACCACAGCATGGTCGCGGGCCTGTTGCGCAGCGGCGCACGGTTGCAACGCTACGAGCATTTGAACCTCGATCAGCTGGAGGAACAACTCGCGCGCGCGCAGCCGTCGGGCCGCACCGTTTTTGTCGTGACGGAAAGCGTGTTCAGCATGGACGGCGATTATCCGGATCTCGCGCGCATGGCGGAGCTGAAACGGCATTACGGATTTTGCTGGATCGTGGACGAGGCGCACGCACTCGGCTGGTACGGTCCCGAAGGCGCGGGCCTGGTGCGCGCCGCGGGAGTCGAGCCCGCGGTCGATATACTCGTGGGCACGCTGGGCAAAACGCTCGCCGCCGGCGGCGCCTATACGCTTTTTCGCGAAGAGGCGGTGCGCGATTATTTCGTGAACACTGCGGGCGAGTTTATTTATTCGACCGGTTTTCCGCCGGCCAATGCCGCCGCTGCGCTGGCCGCGCTGGGCCGCTTGCGTGCGCTTGCCGGACAGCAGGCGGAGTGGCAGGAACGCTCGCGCGCGTTTCGCTCCGCGCTGCAAGCCGCGGGCTGGTCGGCGCCGGCGGGCGAATCTCCCGTCGTGCCGGTGCGGCTTGACGACGAAGACGCGGCGCTCTCGCTGGCCGGCGCGCTGCGCGAGGCGGGCATCTACGCGGCGGCGGTGCGTCCGCCGACGGTCCCGGCGGGCACGAGCCGGCTGCGATTTTCACTCAAGCGCACGTTCACGCGTGCCGACATGGAGCACGTGCTGGCGGCGATGGCGGCGTGGAGGGCGCGCCGATGAAAATCGGCTGGCTGATGGGTTGGGCGGTGCCCGAGACGTGGTTCGCGCCGCTGGTGCGCCAGGTGTTGCCCGAGGCGGAGCACGTGTTTGTCGCGGCGGAGCCAGACGCACTGGCGCAGCTGGAAAAAGCGGGTCCGTTCGACTGGGTGGTGGGATATTCGCTTGGCTCGATGCTGTTGCTGCGCGAAGCGGCACGGACGGAACGACTCGGACGCGTGGCGTTGCTCGCGCCGATCTTTGCGTTTCCACGCGAAGCGGAGTTGGGCGGGCGCGTGGCGCAAACCCAAGTGAGGCAACTCTCCCGCTGGCTGCGTCGCGATGCGCCGGCCGCGCTGGCGGATTTTTATGCGCGTGCCGGGCTGGACGTGCCGCCGGAGCCTGCGCCTGCCGCCGCGACGGATATTTTGCTGTGGGGGCTCGAGCGTTTGGAGAACGACCGCACGGAGCCACCGGTGCCGGAGGGTTGGCGTGCATGGTGCGGTACAAATGACGCGCTGCTCGATGCAGCCCGACTGGGCGAGCTCGCGCCATCGGTACAAATCGTGGCGGGCGCGACGCATCATCCGGCGGCGTTGCTGCGAGCTTTTGCGCACGAGGTGGAGCGCGTTGACCTGGCCGTGAGTTTTGGCCGGGCCGCGCCGAATTATCATGAGCATGCGCGCGTGCAGGTGGCGCTGGCCGACTGGCTCGCGGAATGGCTGCCGGCAAAGCACAACGGACGCGCGCTCGAGATCGGGGCCGGGCCGGGAATTTTCACGCGGAAGCTTTTGCCGTGGGCCGGCGCGTTGACGGCGACGGATATTTCTCCGGCGATGTGTGCGGCCGGACGGGCGGCGCTGCCGCAAGTGGATTGGCGGGTGATGTCGGCCGAGGCGCCGGAGCCGGGGCCATGGGACTGGATTTTTTGCAGCAGCATGCTGCAATGGGTAACCGATCCAGAAAAAGTTTTTGCCGGCTGGCGCGAGCGCCTTGCGCCCGGCGGACGGCTGCTGGCGGGCCTTTTTATCGAGGGAAGTTTGCCGGAGTGGCGCGCGGTGGCCGGTGAAGATTCGCCGCTGGCGTGGCGTCAAGCGGAGGAGTGGTGCGCCTGCCTCGACCGCGCCGGGCTACGGGTGGTGCGCAGCGAGGTGCAGTCGCGCGTCTTCGAGTTTCCATCGGCGCGGGCGTTTCTGCGCTCGGTGCATGGCGTGGGCGGGGCGCCGCAGCGGCGCCTGCCGCTCGGCCGCTTGCGCCGCCTGTTGCACGACTATGAAACACGCTTCCAAGCGCCAGGTGGCGTGCCAGCTACGTGGATGTTTTGTCGCATCGAGGCGGTCCGAAAAAATTAATTCGCGGGGTAGGGCGCTTTTATCTAACAACGCTTTCACCATGATCATTGGAGACATTGCGAAAATCCCCGGCCGTACCTTCCCCGCCCGCCGCTGGACGCGTGGAGTGGTCGGGCAGGCGCCCGCGCAGCCCATCCAGGCGAAGGGCTTCGCCATGGGCTATGTCGTCCTCGAACCGCGCGGCGGCCAGGTGCCGTGGCACAACCAGGAGCAGGAGGAAATTTACATGGTGCTCGAAGGCCGGGGCGAAATTTGCGTCGGCAGCGAGAAGCAGGAAATCGTCGGCGGGCAGGCGGTGTTTTTGCCGCCGACGGTGTTTCACCAGCTCACCAACATCGGTGACGAGCCGCTGCACATGATGTATATTTATTGCCCGGGCGGCGACGTCGCGCACTGGCGGCAGGAACTCGACGGCACGCTGCCGCCGGCGGGCGTCGGCCCGACGCCGCCGCTGCCGCCGGGTGCGCAGCCGCAGTGCACGAAAAAGCCGGAATAAATTTGGGCTAACGCCTAATAAAAGCGCCCGCCGGGCGTTGTCTGGTTATGAACACCATAACCTTTGATGGCGGTGTGAAACGCCAGTTTGTCCTGCCCGCCGCGATTGTGCTGAGTGCGCATGCGGCGTTTTTCCTTGGTTTTATGAGTCGTCCAGTGGCCTTGCATCTTAATCCTCCTCACGTCCATGAGACAGATTCCAAGTTGATCGATGTGCCCCTGACTGAAGAAGCAGCTACGCAAAAGCCCGGCGATCAATGGCACAGCAGCTCGGACCAGGAGCAGAGGCCGAATATCCCTGATCCAATTTCACCCGAGCCATCGGATAAACCTGCGATCACGATTCCAGCGGAAATTCCTATGATGGCACCGGGAATCGGTCCATGGTCGCCACCGAGTGGTATTGGCGATGGAACCGGCCCCGGCGGGCAAGACTACAGTCCCGATGTGCTTGATCATACGCCGGAAGCGGTGAGGCAGTCGCAACCGATTTATCCGATTAACGCCAAAAATACGGGCGAAAATGGCGAGGTCGTGGTGACGTTTGTCGTGGACGAGTCGGGCCGGGTGTTGAATCCGCACGTGGTGAGTTCGACCGACCCAATTTTCGAAGAGCCGACGGTGCGCGCGATCGGACAGTGGCGGTTCGCGCCGGGCACGGTGCATGGCATCCCCGTGCGCTTTCGCATGAGCTTGCCGGTAACATTCCACCTCGAAAGTTGAGCCACGGCGCATTTATGCCGGCTTTAAGTGCGCGTGTGGTTGTGCGGCCGGACGGAGGTCGAGCAGGTGCTGCACGCGCGCGGTGAGCTCTCTCGGGCTGAAGGGCTTGGTGAGGTAGTCGAGTGCACCGAGATCGAGGCCGAGATGGCGCGCGTCGGTGGTGGCCCAGGCCGTGAGAATGACGACGGGGATGGTGGCGGTGCGTGGGGTGCGGCGGAGGATTTCGCACACGCCGAAGCCGTCGATATCGGGCAACATGAGATCGAGCAGGATGAGATCGGGCTGGTTGAGCCGGATGGTCTCGAGCGCTTCGCGCCCGCTGGCGGCAGTCAGCACTTGGTAGCCGGCTTTCGTGAGATGAAAGCGCACGAGGTCGGTTACATCAGGTTCGTCATCAACACTGAGAATGAGGGCAGCCATGTTAGGTTGCATGATTTGACGCAACTGGTGTGGCACGAGAGCTGCGAATAGGTTAAAATAACGTGACAATGTCCCCATCTTGTTATCGCAGATGGTATGAAAAATGTTCAAAACCTGTGAAAGAGGACGACATAGGTTTGTTTTTGACTGGAAGGGCCGGGACAAGTTGGCATGGTCGTCATCTCACCTAGCACAATGTTCTTGTCGTATTTCTGGCGATGACACGGAAAATCAGCTTTATAAATTACAAAGGCGGCGTTGGTAAAACCTCGCTCATCGTCAATACGGCGGCTGCCTTGGCCAAGCTCGGCCAGCGCGTGCTGCTGTTTGACCTCGATACGCAATCGAATGCGAGCATCTGGCTGCTGCGCCTTGAGCGGTGGAATAAAATCAACAGCACCGGCGAGGGGGCCATCCTTTCCATTTTCGATCCCGGCCAGAAGCACATCCGCGACCTCATCATCAAGGACGTGGTCGAGGATAAAAACGGCGAGAAGGTCCTGCCCGGCCTCGATCTCGTGCCCACCACGTTCAACCTCGTCGATCTCGAGGCCGAATTCGAAGGCGATCCCAAGCGGCCGCCGTACTATATTTTCCAGCAGCAGCTCGCCGAAATCGAGGACGACTACGACTTTATCCTCTTCGACTGTCCGCCCAACATCCTGAAGGCCGCGCAGTGCGGCGTGTTTTCCTCGCACGAAATTTACCTGCCGGTCAATCCCGACGCGCTCAGCCTCATCGGCTTCACGCTGCTCGTGGAAAAGCTGCACAAGTTCCACGCCATTTCGGCCAGCTTCCGCTCGTCCGGGATGGGGACGCCGGCGCAGGTGCAGGGCTTGATTTTCAATTCCATCAAAGCCAATGTGGACATCGAGGTGCCCAAGATGCGCATGCAACTCCGGCTGAATCAATTTCGCACCGCCAAACGCATTGCCTCCGGCGCGAAGATCTTGAACGCGCAGATTCGCGACGCCACCGTCGTGCGCCGCGCGGTTACGCTGGGCCTTCCCGTCATCCTTGTCGGCCAGGAAACCGAGGAAATCGACACCGTCGCCAACGATTACCGCAAGCTGGCCGCTGAGATCATTGAACAAGGCCAGTCCCTTTGACCGCGGCGAAATTCCAAATAAATTAACCACACGCTTTTTCCCCATGGCCGAGAAAGAATTTACCGAGCAAGACTGGAACGACATTCGCATGGCGTTTCACACCTCCATCATGGTGGACACTTCGCTGGTCAGCCTGGCCCAGAACCTCGACACCGAAGAGTGGCCCTTCACCGGCGCAGATGAAACGCCATCCAAATACATCGATTTGGGCTATCCTGAGCTTTCCCGTACGCTCAGCCTCGCGGGCCATCCCGAGAGCGTCAATCACCTCATCACCATCCTCCGTGACACGATGGCTTTCGACAATCCTTTCGGGGAAATGGTGCAGCAAACCGAGGTCCAGGGTGCCAAAGACAACCAGCTGCTAAAAAACTTCGCGAAAGTAGAGATCCCGGAAAGCTATCCCATCGGGCTCACCCAACTCTCGGCTGACACGCTCGAGTTCTGCCGATTGGAAAATCTTTCCACGCTGGGACAATTCGCCGTTTTTTCCCAGAGCATGTCGAAAACCGTCATCGTGAGCGGCGATTTTCGCAAGCTGCTCAATGCCCTCTCGCACATCGATGAAGGTTCGCTCGCGGAATTGATACCGTTCCGTCCCGGCAGCAAGGGCCTGCACCTGCCCGAGGCGCTGGCCCTGCCGGTCAATGCGGTTGCGCCCGCGATGCGTTATGCGCTGCTGCGGGATTTTGGCGCCCAATTGACCAAGGAGGAAGCGGTCGAAGCCGACGCTCTATCCGAGGAAGATGTCACCGCCGCCGCCGCCGCGCTGCGTGCCCGGGCCGACCAGTTTTTCAAGTGGTTTGCCGACGAACTGGCCGAATTGAAGGCGCAAATCGGCCAAGGTGGGTCCCTCGAGCGCTACCTCATGGTGCTCAACGACCCCGTGGCCGAAACCCTCGTCGGGGTGTTGCTCCAGCCTCAGCTAAAGCCGGCGTCGTCCGTGCCAGAAGAGAAAAAAGCGAAAAAGACCGGCGGATTCTTCGCGTCTCTCGCCCGGCTTTTCGGTAAAAAATAGTCCGCCATGGCCGACGTGCCTGAACAATCCATCAGGTTTCCAACCCGCACCAAAGGCGAGGGCAGCCTTACGCTTCCGCGGCGCCAGGGCTACACGCGCGCGCCCGAAATCGCCGAGGCCTCGGCGGAGGCGCGCAAGTCGATCAATGCCATCATGAACGTCACGCGCACGCCTTGGGGCGAGGCGCGGTTGCTTGATTCGATTCAGCTCGGCGAGCTCGAGAAAAGCCTGCGTGAGCTCGAACAAAAACTGGCCGATCGCGAACGCGAGATTGCCGAGCTGGAAGCCACGTTGGCCGGCCGCGAACGGGACCTGGCGGAGTCCGAGGCTTTGCTGCTGGCGCGCGAAAAATTGGTGGAAGCCGCCAGGCTAAAAGCCCGCGCCCCCGGCAGCCAGGCTGTGACCAAGGAAGAGCAGATGGCCCTCGAACAACTCAAGGCCGAGCTTGAGCGTCAGGAAGAGGCGCTCAAGGAAGCCAAGAAATCCCAGCGCGAAAGGGAACAGTTCCTTGATGAAAGCGAAACCAAGCTCTTCGAGAAAGTGCAGGCGGAGCAGGAGAAGGAAACCGAGCTGGATCAACGGGAAGAGGAACTGCGTGCCCGGGAAAAACGCCTGCGCGAACGCGAAGCCGCGCTCGATCCACAGGCCGCCGCGGCCTTCAAAAACGAAATTGCCGCGGCCAAGAAAAACTTCAACGAGTTCAAGGAGTGAGCGCATAGGCCGTTCCGCTGACCCGGCGCGCCCGCATTTCCATGCTGGCCCGCTCGCTGGCCCTAACCCGGGCTTGCCATCCAGGGTTTTTTTCGCGCAACCTTTCCTTGGCGTTCGCGTCTGAACCCCTCATCCGACCAGATTTATGAATAAACTCTTTGCCTGCCTCGCGCTGGCCTTCGTTGCCCCCATCTTCGGTTCGCTCTACGCGCAGGACGAAGGCCCGGCACCCGACCAGTACGAACCACCGCCCCCGGTGGGCATGGATGTGGACTACCTGGCCCCGGCAAAACAAAAATTATCCATTGGTTTTCGCGTCCTGAGTGGGCCGAAGGTCAGGTTTTCCGGATCCGGCATAATTCCGTCCGGGGTCAATCCGAGCCCTGACCCGACCGGCATTCGAAGATATAACGACGGCTTTATTGATCCGGATGCGCGCACGGATGCCACGACGGGTGCGGCTCTTCCTGCCGACGGCAGAACCAATACTTGGAGCTATACCAACGCGACACAGGTAGATGCAACCAACAATGGCGTCGATATGCACACCTACAGCGGCACCATTAATGGCACAAATGGTGGCAGAGGCCGGGCGTCCAGCGGCACAGGTTTCGAGCTTACCTTTGAGCGCGATTTCGGCTGGCACTTGGGCCGGATCCAATTCGATATCATTGGCGGCCTCGGCATGAACAAGATCAGCTATTCGCGGACAACCAGTGTTGCGGGCATGATGACTACGCTCACGGATGTCTATAACACTTACGACCCGATTTTGGACGGGAACGGCGATCCCGTGCCTGATGGCAATGGCAATACGACCTATAATTCGACCCCGAATACGACGACGACGACCGCGCCCTACTCGGGCCCGTCCAGCGCCACCAGTTCCACTGGCGCGACTGTGAATAACACCACGTTGCTTGGCCTTCAGCCGGTGAGCGACACGGCGGCGGCTCCACAACCCACTCTGGTTTCCGAGAAATGGAACATCAATGGCGCCTATTTCACGTTGCGCGGCGGCGCTGAAATGATCGTGCCGATCACGGAAAAATTTAGCGCCAGCATGAGTGGAGGCCCGGCGCTCGTCTATGTCGGCACGACCTTTTCCGTCGACCAAACGATCACGCCGCCGACCGGCAGTCCGATCACGAGCACCGTATCAGATCAGTACAGCACGGTGTTGCCCGCTTATTTCGCTGATGCCAATATCGACTATTCGTTCACTGACACGACCGACGTTTATCTTGGCGCCGTCTTTCAATCCACCACGGGTTACAACCAGGCCATCCATGAACCAAATGGCAATTACACGGACAGAATCGATTTTGGTAATCAGGAAGGCGTGCGCGGGGGCATAAGCTTTAAGTTTTAAGGGATCAGCTTTAAGTTCCCGTTCGCGCCAGTGCGGTGGCGCGGGTAGGGCGCGTTATCCTTAACGCGCCGTTGTGACTTCTGGATATTGGTGACATCGGCATGCCTTTGCGGCCCTCCTATACCTTGTCATTCCTTGCACGACTCGGAATGACAATTTTACCCGTCATGGGTCGATTTAAACCGAAACTGCTCCAAGCGCGTCGGGACGACACGCTCCACCCATGAAGGTCTGAATACGCCGATCCAGCTCCCGCCAATCAGGTTTGGAAATGCTTGACGTACCCCTCGCGGCGCAGGCGTTCGAGCCAGAGCTCGGTGGCTTCGCGGCCGGCCTGGGTGATGAGGATACGCTCGATTTCATCGCGGACCGCGCTAAGCGGCTGGATGCCGGCATATTTGCGGTCTTCGACGTAAAGCAGGTAGGCGCCGTCCGGGAGCATGATCGGCTGGCTGCATTCACCTTTCTTGAGGCCAAAAAGCACATCGGCGAACTCCTTGCGGATGCTGGAGCGATTCACCCAGTCCCAGTCGCCGCCTTTGGTGCGGCGCGTGTCCTGGCTGAATGCACGGGCCAGTTCGTCAAACTTTTCCCCGGCCTTGAACTTGGCATACACGTCATTGGCCCGGGCACCCAAGGACTGGTCGGTTTCGAGGTCGCCACGCAGGAATTGGATCATGCGTAGGTGCACGGAATCTTCCTGGTAAAACCGATCTTTATTTTCGTTGTAGAAGGTTTCGATTTTAACCGGGCTGACCGTGCTTTGCGATTTGCGCTGCTGCCCGCGCATGTAGTTGTAAATCATATCCTCTTCGACTTCCTTGCGATAATCGCGCAAGGTCATGCCCCGCGAGCGAAGGTAGGCGAGGAACTTGCTGCGGTCGCCATCGAACTCGGTGATTTGTTGCTCCTCGATTTCGTTGTCGATGATGCTGTCGGGCACGTGCCGTTTGTCGTCCTTGTGGAATTCTTTGACGATGAGCACGCGGTCGATGAGCTGCTGGATGATGTCGTTTTGCAGCGATTCGAGCTTTTTATCGAACTCCTGCTCATTATGGCTCTCGCGCTGGATTTGCGGGATCAGCGGGCTGATTTCGCGGCGCACATCGTCCACCGTGATGATATGGTCTTCGACCACCGCGGCGATGCCGTTGGTGAAGCGCAAATCGAGCCCGTCGCTTGCCGGCGCCGGCTCCGCCGGCTCCTGGGCGCGGATCAAAGGTGTTGCCGCGGCAAAAACGAGGCAGAGGGCAATGCCGGGGACGGAACGGAAAGACATCATGGAAGGTTATGGAGGAACTGGATAATTTCCCTCAACCGTAGGAGCGGCCGTGGGGCGGTCAATCTCGGAAACCGCGTGCCGACCATTACGAGGTCGTCGCGGCGTCCGCTGCCCCGCAGGCACTTCAAGCGGCTGCCTTCAGTTGAGACGGAAATGAGGCCCTTTTGTTCCGCCCGCACGCGGATTTCGGTCACCAGCAGCAAGGCGCGCACTTCCGGGCCGAACTTGCCGAAGCGGTCGCGCAAATCGCCTTCGATTTGCTTCAAATGCGCCGGGGTCTCGGCCAGCGCCAGTCGGCGGTAGAAGTCGATGCGCAGGCGCGTCTCGGCGATGTAGCCGGCGGGCAGGCGGGCCGGGATTTTCGCCACCTCATCGACCGCGGCGGACTCGGCGTCCTTGAGCGCGGTGTAACTGTCCTCATGCCGGCCGCGGGCCGTGTTTTCGGCCGCCGCTTCGCCAATGAAAACAAAATCGAGCTTCACGTTCGCCCGCACGGCCGCGGCCTGCGATTCGCCCTTGAGCCGCGCGACCGACTGCCGCAGGAGCTGACAGTAAAGCTCGAAGCCCACCCCGACGATGTGGCCGCTCTGCTCGGCCCCGAGCAGGTTGCCCGCGCCGCGCAGCTCGAGGTCGCGCATGGCGATGCGGAAGCCCGCGCCGAGCTGGTTGTGCGTGCGCAGGGTGCTGAGCCGCTCGCGGGCGATATCCAGCAGCCGCGTGTGACGGTGCAGCAGCAGGTAGGCGTAGGCCTGGTGCTTGAAACGCCCGACGCGTCCGCGCAGCTGGTAAAGTTGCGACAGCCCGAAGCGGTCTGCGCCCTCGATGATCAGCGTGTTGCAGTTGGGGATGTCCAGGCCGCTCTCGATGATGGTCGTGCACACGAGCACCTGGTATTTTTCCGCCACAAAATCGGTCATCATCCGCTCGAGTTCGCCTTCGCCCATCCGCCCGTGGCCCACGCCGATTTTCAACTCCGGCAGCAACTGGCCCAGCCGCGCCGCCACGAGTTCGATCGTCTGCACGCGATTGTGCAGGTAAAACACCTGCCCGCCGCGGCGGATTTCGTGGCGGATGGCCTCGACCACGAGGGCTTCGTCGTAGGTTTTGACGATGGTCTGGATGGGCAGGCGGTCGGTCGGCGGAGTCTCGATGACGCTCATGTCGCGCGCGCCGGTGAGCGCGAGGTAAAGCGTGCGCGGGATGGGGGTGGCGCTCATCGAGAGCACGTCGACGTGCGCGCGCCATTGCTTGAACACCTCCTTGTGCTTCACGCCGAAGCGCTGCTCCTCGTCGATGACCACGAGGCCGAGGTCGTGAAACTTCACGTCGCGCTGGAGCAGCCGGTGGGTGCCGATCAGGATGTCCACCTGCCCGGCGGCGGTGGCCGTGAGGATTTTTTTCTGTTCCCGCGGCGAGCGGAAGCGGCTGACCATCTCGACTGCGATCGGGTAGCCGGCCATGCGCTCGCGAAAGGTGTTCAAATGCTGCTGGGCGAGCACGGTCGTGGGCACAAGGATCGCCACCTGCCGGCCGCCCTGCACGGACTTGAACGCGGCGCGGATGGCCACCTCGGTCTTGCCAAAGCCGACGTCACCACAGATCAGCCGGTCCATCGGACGCGCGCGCTCCATGTCGGCCTTGGTTTCATTGATGGCGCGGAGCTGGTCGGGCGTTTCGATGAAAGGGAACGAGCTCTCAAATTCCTTTTGCCAGTCGTTGTCCGATGGGAAGGCATGGCCTGGCTGCGCCTCGCGCGTGGCGTGGATACGCAACAGCTCGGCCGCGAGGTCGAGGGTGGCGCGCTCGACCGCCGCGCGGGTTTTTTCCCAGCGGCCCGAGCCGATCCGGCCGAGCTGCGGACGTACCTTGCTCAGGCCGACGTAACGCGAGAGCAGGTGCGATTCCTGCAGCGGCACGTGCAAGGTCACATGGTCGTCGAACTCCAGCGAGATGACCTCGCGCGCGCCGGCGGTCGTCTCGAGTTTTTTCAGTCCGCGGTAGAGCGCGATGCCGTGTTGCAAGTGCACCACAAAGTCGCCCTCGACCAGTTCGGAAAAATCCAGCAACTGGTCCACCTGGGCGCGTTGCGCGATGGCGCGGCGGTGCAACGCCGGGCGACGCTGCCGCTGCCGGCCGAAAATCTCGGTCTCGGTGACGACGACAATTCCCTTGGCCCCCTTGGTTTGATTTTGCAGTGCGGCTGCCTCGCGAAATGTGAGCCGAAAACCTTCATTGAGCGTGCCGCGCAAAAAACGCGGCGAAAGTTTTTTCAGCTCCGGGTTGTCCGCGAGGATTTCCCGGACGCGCTGTTCCTCGCCGTCCTTCGAGACGACAAATGCCACGCCGTAGCCTGCGCGCTGCCATGCGGCGACCTGATGGAAGAATTTCCGGCGCGCGTCCTCCTCGACCTGCAGCCGTTCCTGCGCGACCAGCGCGTCGTCGGGATAACTGCGATGGTGGGCGAGGCTTTCGGTGTCCCAGGTCTGCTCGGCGCCAGCGCCGTCGAAAAGCGCGGAGGCTTCGTCGAGGTCGCTCAAGCCGAAAACCGCCGCGCATTTTTCGAGGAGCGGCGCGGGCGATGGCCCGCCATCGCGGGCGATCACGTCGAACGCTTCATCGAGCGAGGCCGGCTCGATGAACGTGAGGTGCGCGAGCGGCGTAAGGTAATCGGCCAGGCCGCTCCTGGCTGGATCGAGTTTTATTCGCGGCGAGGCGGCGAGGGCGATCGACTCGACCGCTTCGCCCGAGCGCTGGGTGACGGGATCGAAAGCCTTGATGGATTCGATTTCATCACCAAAAAAATCCAGCCGGTAGGGCTGGGTGGCCGTGACAGGATAAACGTCGATGATGCCGCCGCGGATGGCGTAGTGTCCCGGCGCCTCGCACACGGCCTCGCTGTCGTAGTCGAGCGCGTGCAATTTCTCGAGCAGCGCCTGGAACGGCTGGCGTTGTCCGCGCGTGAGCGTGAGCTCGTGCGTGACGAAGGCCTCGAGGGTGGGCACGGACTGCAGCAGGGCCGCGGGAGTGGTGAGGATGAGAAGAGAGGGAAGTCGATCCGCCTTCGCCCCATTCGACAGGCTCAGGGCTACGGCGGACAGGGAGTCGTGAGCAGGGGAGCCGGAAAAGTTGCGGCGGGCGCGGAGTTTGGAGAGCACGGTGAGCCGGTCGCTGGATGCGGCGAAGGCCTCGCGCATATCGCGGCTGTCGGGTAGCGATTCGGGAAAAATCAGCACCTCGGGCGGTGGCTTTTCGCCCGCGGCGCCATGAAAAAATGCGATGTCCTCGGCGAGCGTCTCGGCCGTGCGCAGTTCGTTCGCGACCACCAGCCAGACGGGTGCGGGGTGGGTGAGCAGCAACTCGGCCAGCACCGCGCCGCGCGCCGGCGGGCAGATGCCGGTGAGCTTGGAGCGCGAAGTCAGTTGGGCGGTGGCCATGCAAAAAAGAAAAGAAGAAAGCCATGAAGCCACGAAGGGCAACTTCGGGTTCCGGGTTTCCTGGTTTCCTAATTCAATCTGTCTTCAGCGTTTCCAGCGCGGCCAGCGCGGCGGCTTCCTCCGCGGACTTTTTTGACGGGCCGCGGCCGTTGCCAAGCGC
>Ga0210392_10000386_pt1 | contig 28259 bp, 37 predicted proteins | sample IncBWC30OmetaG_FD_161057 | JGI IMG/M metagenome (GOLD analysis project Ga0210392, IMG submission 161057) | Forest soil microbial communities from Barre Woods Harvard Forest LTER site, Petersham, Massachusetts, United States - Inc-BW-C-30-O ... | reverse complement strand
AATCAGCCTTCCCATTCCTCCGAAGTTATCCATCCACATCGAGTTAGGAACGGGGTCGCCTCCCACGGTCGCTGTAGCGACAACTGCCGATGTGCGGAACTGCCCCGATGAAAATTGCGCGAGCAGCAATCTATTTCCATTGGCATCCACGCTGTACCAGTCGAAGCCGCCGACATTCGTACCGCTGCCACTTTGGTTGTAAACCTGACTCTTTCCTCCCAAGAAGCCGAGATAGAGTCCGGCTGTCGTGAATAGCTGCGGGCTGTTCGTGATCGGGATATAAAGCAGGCTCGCCGGATCGAGCGAGGGATGAACCCATTCCTCGCCGGTCGAAACTGCGATGCCTGCGGTCGGCCATATCATGCCGTCGCCGCCGCCAGAGTTTGCGAACGTTCTCACCGGGGAGTCATCGACCAAGCATTCCGTGAAATGCGCCTCGGTTCCACTGATGTTCGCGAGCGTAGCGTTATCGGCCCGGATCGTCGGTGCCTGCACTTCGCCGGTCGCGTACGCGTTCGCCGCATAGACGTTGCCGGTGATGCGTGCCGCTCCTGTGATCCTCGCCTCGCCGCCGATCGTCGCGTCGCCTACGATCGCCGCCGTTGTTCTCACGTTGAGACTGGCGAGATCGGCGAGCCCGGACGATGTAAGCGTGTTGACGTAGGTTGCTCCGCTGACGTTGACGTTCGCTGCATTGAGCGGTCCCTGCAGCGTCGTCGAGCCCGCAACGGTAAGGTTGCCGGGGATCGTGACATCGTTCGGGATGATGAGTGTTGCCGGGACGAAGGTCGATCCGTTCCAGTGGTAATTCATCACCTGATCGGTGCGCTGATCCGAGAGAAAGATTCCGTTGTTCGCTCCCACGAGATCGGAGATTTGCTCCGTCCCGCTGTAGAAGGTCGTAATCAGGATGAAATAGCTGCCGCCCCACGTCACCGCATAATCGATCGCGCTCTGGATCGTCGTGAGCCTGCCGGTGCCAGCGAAGAGATAGTGATTCAGTTGGAAGCTTGAGATGCCGCCAAGCTGCGCCATCGGCTCGGGGATATATGCGCCGTTATACCAGAGATAAGGCTGGCGCTGCCCTCGGCGCTCATCGATGATGATGACGCTGAAATTGCCGCCTGTGATTGCCTCGATCGACTCGCTTCCGGTGTAGCCCTGCGGCACGATCACATCCATGGGAACGCCGAGGCTCACGGCATAATTCACCGCGCTCTGGATCGAATCAGGAAAGAGCAACTGTCCCACATAAACTTCGTTGTTGATGCGATCGACGCTGACTGGTGCCATTCTTGTGCTCATCGTCTTTATCCTTTCCACCATGTTCCGGGGATGTTTTCTCGCAGCACGCTCCCGTTGTCACTCGCGATGAAACTTTGAATCGTGATCGCATTCGCCTGCGGCTCGATCTCGGCTGCGGTTCGGCAGTTCGCGGGCCAGTTGAAATTCTGGTGTCCGGTCGATGGTTGCCGAATGATGAAGACGTAGATATAGCCCGGATTCATATTGCGTGCGATCGATCCTTGCGGGATCGGTAGATGCACCTCGAACGTCTCGGCCTCAGAGCCGTCGAAGATCGGCGCTTGGCCTTGAGAGATGACCTTGATTCGCCGCGTAAGCACCGGCTGTGCCTTCGGCATCGGACGTTCGCGTTTGATGATCTTCAGCTTGAGTTTTTTCATGCCAAGTCATACGCTCCGGGTCCGATCGCGTAGAGAGCGTCGGCGGCTGCAGTTGCGACGAATGTTTGTGTAACGCCGAAGAGCGCACCGAAGGGAATGTCCGTGCCGTTATGAATGTTCGGTGGCCAGTGGAATTGCCCGATGCCCTGCGCATTCTGTGCGATGAAAAACGTGTACAGGTTGCCGGGAATGATTCCGGTCATCGCCGGTGGAGTGATGACTTCGGAATCATTGTCCGGCAACTGGTAGCCAAGCGTGGTGTATTGGCTCCCATCGAATTGCGGGGGATTGCCCATCACCCAAAGCCAGTTATTGTAAGGTGCCGGTGGCGGCAGCGGGGCCGGGGGGATGTTGGGATCGATCGGCGCGAGCGTGTTGAGGTCATACGCTGCCGGAGTTGCGTTGAAGCGATACGCATTGATCTGCGCGGTGTCGCCGTTCGCATCGCGCACGCGCACGGTGTAGAACGTGCCTGCGGGACTGATCTGATCGTTCGCCGCACAAGTGAAGGAGAAGCGTCCGTCCGCGCCCGCTTGGATCGTCATCGTTTCGATCTCTGCAACGAGCGATTGACCTACAACGCGAGGCACCTGCGAGCCGTAGCCGCAGAGCATGACATCGACGCTGCCCGCCACCGCACCGTTATTGCCTGCCGCCGATAGTTGACCTGTGACCGTTGGCATAGTTCCCTCACGCGAAAAAAGTAAGCTCTCCCACTTTGGCGATGCGTGGATGATCGTCGGGCCTCTCGATGATGTTCTTGTAGAACCATGGCGAGGTGACGTTGTGCAGTTCGCAGTAGTAGAGCCCCGGCGTGCCGTCCACGTTGATGTTCGACTCTGCGACGCCGTGATACACATCCTCGATCGCCGTCAGCAGTTGACGGAAGGCATGACCGCGATACTCGATCTCATAGGGTTCTTTGTAGACCGTGCCGCGCACGCGATCGGCATCCTCGATCACCTTGAGCCAGTCGCCGCCCTGCCAGCCTTGGGCAATACGGTTCGCGATGGCTTGCGCAATTGCGAGCGGGCAATCGGTCGATCCATAGCGCAGACCTTCCTTCGCGGCGAACGTGGTGAGAGATGCCTTGATGTAATTTTCATAGGTCATGGCTTCAGCGCCTTCGGCTCCATTACGGTTTTCACGTTGTCACGGCAGACAGTGGCGATCGTCTTCGCAAGCTCATCGCTTAGTTTGTCGCTCTGGATGAAGATCACGCAGGTTAGCTCCGGTGCCTTTTCGAAGGTTGGACTCGCAATGTGAAAGCGCTGCCCACATCCGACGATGAAGACGGCGAATAGCAGAATTGAGGCTTTCATCTCAGCACCTCGGGATAAAGTTCGTTGCCGCGCTTGTCGCTCGGCAGCTTCGATAGACCGTGATCGCTGATGACGAAGCGGTATGTTTGTTCGCCGGTGTCATGGAAGACGATCACGCGTCCCTCGCGGGGATACTTCACTTCGTTCATCTCGTTGATCGCGGCAACGAGTTCGGGCCAGTTGTGGATGTGCCGGATCATCGGATCAGTCCCGCCTTTCGCAGACGATGGTGCGCGAGCATCTTGCGGTAATACACGCTGATGTCGTTGAGCCCTACCCTGCCGAAGGCTTTCACTGATTCGGCCTCGGTGATGACATCGGCGAGGATCAGATGCAGCAGCGCCGTGCGCCAGCCGCGCCAGCGCTCGCCCATCGGCACGTCGTATTCGTCGAAGTTGACGAGACTCCACTCGGGACCATACGGGTATTGAAGCCAAGTTACCGGCCTGATCGACCATGTTTGCGTCTCAAGATCGAACACTCTCGCGCTCACGCCGACGCGATCCTCGATCACGTCATCATGCAACCAGAGCCGCCCATGGCTGCGCTCGCGTTTGATCTGGATCAGCTTGCCGGTTTTATCGTCCGGCTTCCAGACGTAGAAATTCGGTGCCTCGATTCGCGCATCCACGCCCGCCCGTCGAAGCTGCCGGAAGAATTTATGCGGGTGCATGAAATTGACGAAGCGCCGACGCTCATTCTCGCGGCCCATGAAACGATCCTGATTCTCGATGCGCTGCTCTGCGGCAGCGGCATAGTTCATCTCGAAGCGCGATCCTGCGGCCTCTTCGAGATCGATGACTTTTACATCCGGGCGATATGCCGGTGCATTGTCGTACGACTGGCGCACGTTCATCTCGTCGTCATAGCTCTGCCCTGTGCGCGGCAGATTCGAAACGATCTCACTGGCTTGGGGCATTCGTCGGCTCCGGTTGATGCACGATTCGGTTGATGTTTGTAATCATGGAAGCCATGAGGGGTCCGGCGATCCGCGCTGGCGTTCCGTTTCTCATTGCAGAGATGAAGCGTGTTGCCAGTTCTGGATCAGTGGCCAGCTTGCGCAGCACCATCCGATAGCCCGCCTCTCCCGCTAATCCTGCAGCCGCCACGGTGCCCACACCTGTGAGCCCCGCCAGATGATGCGCTAATAGTGCCGTAGCTCCTACCGCTGCCGCGCCACGCCCGCCCTGATAGTGCTTTTTCACGGTAGATAGAATGCTGTCGATGTAGCCCTTGGCGGCATCCTGTTGCGCTGGCGTCTTCAGAAGCTCGCCGAGTTCGGTGATGTGATTGAGCCCCTGATCGCCAAGCACCGGATTGAGCACATCGCCATACTGCGTCTTGATCTCTTCGATGTCGTTCGCGAGCGATCCGAGACGGGTTGCGAGACGCGGCTGATTGATCTGCTCTGCGGTATCGGTCGGCAGGTTGAAGCTTCGATCGGTGACGTTCTGCAGGCGTCGGAATGCGCTCGATAGCCTCTGCTCTTCGGCGGCACGCTTCGCAATGCCCGGTGCGAGTTGTCCCTGCACGGCATCGCTATTGACGAAGTTTTCGAGTTCTTTATCGGATGCGTTGACTAATGCAAGAGCCTTGGCGCTGTCCTCGCCGCGATTCCATGCGCGATAGTAGCCATTTTGGGCATCGTCGCGGGCTTGAATCAGTTGGTCATATTGCGAGCGAAGCTCACCGATGTGCTGCATCTTTGCATTCGAAGTTCTATCGAAGAGGTCAGCAGCATCGCGATAGTTCTCTACTCCTCGCGCTGCGCCTGCGGCATCGTGCGCCCTGAGCCCCTGTGAAGCTTCAAAGTTGTCACTGCGCTTAACCTGATCTCGTATGTCGTTGTAAGCCTGCTGGAATCTTGTGTCCTGTTCCGGGGTCCAATCACGACTGAGCCATTGATCTCTGATTTCGTTCATCGCCGATCGCGCTTCATCGCCGGTGAGCGCTGTAGATCCATCCGGGGGGATATAGCGCCAGTCTCCCGCGAAGCTCGTCGGACGGATATTCGGCGAGACTGATCCCGATGCATTGATAACGTCGTTGGTCTGTTGTAGTCCCTGCTCGACGCCTCGCTTCGCGAGATTCGTGTGCAGTTGCTTGAATGCGCCCTGTCGCTCTGCGCGTATGACTGACTCGTTCGCGATGTCGGCAGCGGCCTGCGCTCGCGGTGTCGCGATGATCTCACCATTCGGCCCGCGAGCCTCCGACGCCAGCACGCGGAAACGTGCGCCTTCGAGATCGCGTACAGTCGGCTGCACCTCTTCGGCGACTCTGCCGAGATCACGCATAACGCCACGAGCCACGCTCGGCACAACGTAACCTGTCGCGCCTGCGAGCAATCCTGATTCGAGCGATTCGCCAGCGGTGCCGCCATGGGCTGCGGTCTGCGTGGTGCCGAGGATGCCGCCTCGGATCGCGTCCGGCAGGTAGCGGAACACCTCGGGATGCGTGAGCGTTGCCTCGACAATCTTCGGGTGTTGTTCCAGCATCGAGACAACTGGCGCGAGTTTTTTCATGCGGCCCGCCTGCGTCAGACCTTTCAGCACGCCTTCGCCGACGATCCATTCAGCCACGCCTTCGAAGAGTTTGCCGCCGCTCGCCGCTAATGTGTCCGGTGTATCCGTAGTGGCTTTTTTGAAAGCGTCGGTGACGCGATCGGAATCGCCGATCAGGTTGCCGCCGATGCGATGCACCACACCGCCGATCGTCGCCGGCACTTCCGAAAATCCTGCCGCTGTGCCGGTGCCGAAGTCGCGAACGGCATCGAGCACATCCGATCCGGTGGATTTGGTTGGATCGCCATGCAGCGAATCGACGAACTTCTGGCCAAAAGAGCGATTGTCTACCGGGGCCGGTGTGGTAAGCGGGGCATCCCACGGCTCGGGCGCTGCCGCTGGTGTTGTCGGTTGCGCCTGATAGCGCTCCCATGGCGCTCCTGCGGGCGCTCCTGCAGGCGGTGCCGCTGGTGTCGGCGTTGGTGAGGGTTGCGCCTGATAGCGCAGCCATGGCGATCCTGCTGTGCTCATTGCGGGGCCACCTTCCAATTCGCCTGATTGCTCGGATCGCCGCCGAGGAATTGGTGACCGTCAACGATCGCTCCCACCGCTGGCGGCGGTGCTGCTGCCGGGGCTGCAGGCTGCGGTACGCCGCCGCCATGGACCGCTGCCGCTCCTGCAGCCTTCGATCTCGCGAGGTCGGCCATAGCGCCGACGATCTGTTGCCGCTGCTGGTCAGAGAACCATGTGCCGTGTGCGAGGTGGCCAGCGCGAGCCTTCAGCGAATTGAAAGCATCTTGCGAATTCTTAAGCATGTCCTGTTGCGATTGCGTCATCCTGAAGCCGCTGGAAGGCTTGGCGAGTTCGAAATACTTCTCCATCAGCGCTTCGTCTCCCGCTCCGGTGAAGTGAGCCGGACCCATAGCGAGATAGCTATTAGCAAAGTTCATCGCATCTCTTGCTGGTCCTATCTGCTTCTCGATCGCCGCCGCCTGCTTTGCTGCAGTGCCTATTTTCTGCACACTGGTAGATGGCGCGGAGACGGTTCCCGTCTTGGTGTTGAGCAACACAGAGCCGCCATCCGGTGTCTCTACCATTTGCAGCGTCCCCGTCCCTGCGTTCGCAGCCTGAGCCCGCGCTGCCTGTGTTTCTGCGTCAACGTTCGCGATCGTATGCGGCGCAAGTTCCTCCGCTCGCTGATTCGCGTCTTGTTGAAGGCCAAGCTGTGCGGCAGAGATCGTCGCATTATTGCCCTGCACAAGCGCCTGCTGCTGCGCTGCGATAATGTGTTCCCAGTCCATCATGCCTTTGTCGATGTGCTGCCATACCGTCTTCGTTTCGGCCTTGCCCTGCGCGTTGTTGACGGTCGTAGTGAATGGGATATCGATCGCGATATCGTTCAGTTGCTTCCGTCGATCCTCGGGAATGATGTAGAGACTGCCTCCGGTCACATTGCCGGAAGCGTCATAGGTCGGCACCGGGACAAGCATTCCGTTCTTGCCGACGTGCGCATCGATCGCCTGCGGGTTGCCGTTGGCGTGGGCATAGAGTTCGTCCGGCGTGCTGTAGTCTCCCGCCAGCGTCGCGCCCATGTCGTTCAACTGTTTTTTTAGATCGGTCGCGAACTTTACCTGCTCTTGCCCAAACCTCACTTTCGACGCCTGATTGTCGAAGGTGGCCTTGATGAGTTGCTGATGCGTCATCGCCATGTTCGCGTTGAAGAGTTGGCGCTGCCGGTTCTGGTTCTCCTGCCGCTGCGCCTCCTGCAGCGTCTTGTCCTGCTGCGCCTGCGTCGCCGCCATGGAGCGATCGAGTCCAGCGGCGAAGGCGCGGGCCTGCCCGCCCGGTCCCTGTCCTGCGGCAAAGCCTGTCGCTGCGCCCTGCAGAGCGGCTGCAGCGATGCGCCCCCACTTCTGCCCCGGCGTCGATTCGACGGGCTGGATATCGACGGTGCCATCGGGGTTTGTCTGCAGGTTGTAATTCCGCGCCCCGCCGAGGATGTTTCCCACCGCGTTCAGCGCCGTTGCGAGCCTTCCGTGATGGACTGACGCCGCCTGCAGTTCTGGGTCCATGTGCGCCCCTTGCGGAGCGTAGCTCATGCCCGGTTGCGCGTACTGCGGTACAGCCATCGGCGCGATCATCTGTCCGCTAGGGTCAACGGTAGCCATTGGATCAGGTGGTGGAGCGAAGGTTGTTGTGCTTCCCATAATCAGCCTCCGAGGTACTGTCCGGCAGCGGCATACGGCACCGATCCTACCGATGGGATGTAAGGTATTCCGCTCGTCAGAGTGCTAGGCACGGTGGTGAGGGTTGGATTGAAACTGTACGGTACTGCCGTGCCTGATTTGCCGAACATTGAGAGGATTCCAGACGGGTTGCCGAGGGCCGCTCCGGTGATCCCGCCGAGGGCTCCGATCGCCGAGTTCCATATCGAATTCGACTGCGCTGCCATCGCCTGCGCGGTGCTGCTCGCCGCCTGTCCCGCTCCGGTGGCTGTCGAAGCATACGTATTCGGGTTCAAAAGGCCAGCCGTACTGCCTAGCACGCTCGCCGCTGTATTCCAGTTCTGATAGCCCTGCGCATAGTTGGCCTGCGTGATCGAATTCTGCGCTGCGGCCCGCGCTCTGGCGGCATCGTTGGCGGTCGATGCGGTGATATTTGCCGAGATCGAATCGGGCAAAAAGGTATCGCCGCCGCCCCGCGAAGCGAGGATGTTTTGCGTCGCTCTCTGCGCCTGCGCGTAGTCGGTCGCAACCTTCTCTCCCGCCGCTGTGTTGAGGGCATCCGATTGCGCCTGCGAATATCCCGCCTGCGTGGGTCCGGCAGCAAGGATCGGCTGAAACATCGACGTCAGAGCGCTGGTGATGTTCTGCTGCTGCGCGAATGCGGTGTTGTAGTTCTGCGTCAGCGTGTCGTACATCTGCTGCTGACTCGCCGAGATTGCTTTTTCCTGCTGCGAAGGTCCGCACATGCCGTTTACCCCCCATCCCTAGATGCTTGTGGAAGGCGGTTCCACAGTGCCGCCATGCTCTCGTCGATCGCTGTTGGGTGTATCGACCTGCCGAGGGCATTCGGAAGCTCTAGGAAGCCGAGGCGTCGGAGAGCCATCGATCGCAGTTCTTGACCCTCTGTGTCGAAGATGATTTGCCGGAAACGGTTCCGGGCGAGAACGCCCTCGATCCACGTCATGCCTTCGGTAAGAGCACGGTAGTTTTCGAGTCTTCCCTCGTCGCCGAAGAGCATCGCCAGCCGTGCCGCCACGGATGTGCGGAAGTACAGCACCACGCGCCCCCGCTCATTCTCGATCGCCCAAGCGTCCTCGCCGGGTAGCAGATGCAGGAAGTAATTCGGGTCCATTCCGGCGTGATACCGATCCTTGGCGATCAGAGCCTCAAGGTAGGCGCGATCGCGCTCCTCTGTAGGTCGCACATGGAAGCGATCGAAGGCGAACGTCATACGCCACCTCCGCGCCTGCCCGGAAGGATGCGGAATGCAGGGATGTTTGCGCCCCCATAAAACTGCCTCTGAAAGGCGTCTGCAGTTGATGCCATGGCTGGCATCGAGGCCAGCATCGCGGGGTTTCTCTGCGGGTTAGGATCGTTCGCCGTCATGCCCTGCGGACGGGGATTCGGCGGGGCCGGTTCCCACCCTGTCATATCCACGTTTGCGGACTGTCGAATCGATGGCATTACTGCTGGCTCCTTTGCTCCTGCCACGTCTGCCCGAAGATGGTCGTCGTTAGAAGCTCATTCGGGGCATCCTCGGCGGGCCACGAAATGCTGTACTGCATGTGCCTGCACCACACCGGATTTTGGTTCTGCATCAGGCTGTGCCGGTTGCTGATGACACTCTTCGACGGCGGCAGGTTCGTAGGGTCTTGCCGGGTACGCGGTACGTCCTCGAAATCTCCATCGATCTCATTCAGCAGAATGCCTAGTTTCGGAGCGCTCCCGCACTTCGTGGATTCGAGGGTCATCCATGCCAGTCCCGCAAGCTGTCCTGGCAGCGCTAAAACTACGCTGCCGAAGTCCGCATAAGCCTCATACGGTGTGCCGTTGTCGGTGTTGATCGAGGGATCGCGCATCAGGATCGGACCACTGCTCGCCGGTCCCATCAGCAGCGCCCGCGTGCCGGGTGTGATCTCGGTAGATTCCATGGCGCTCATGCCTCCTGCCGGTGCCGCCATGGGATGCCATACGATGCCCGACTCCGGGGCCGAGGTCGGACTCATGCGGAAGTAGCGATCCTGCCCGTTCGCGAGATAGAGCGCCGTCTCGCCGGTCGGCCCGGTATGGAAGGTGCAATAGGCCGTCGAGGGATCGATCTTCGCCACCTGATCGGCGATCGGAAAGCTCATCTCGACGATGCCCGCTCCTGAATCGAGCGTTGCCACGATGCGATTGCCGTTGAACATATACGGCGTCGTCAGCAGCACGGTAAACGCGTCGTAGTTCAAGAGTGGAAGATTCTCGATCCATCGCGTTGTGGTCAGAATCCCGCTCGCGGAATCAACGGCGATCAGGTACGCATCGCGCAGCGTGTAGACAACCATGCCGAGAGAGTTTCCCCAAAGGCGAATCACCTTCGATTGCATGGTGAAGGTTGTGTTGAATCCCGCGTTGCCGCTAGAACCTGAGACTGCGGCAGCGGGACCGCTCGCCGCATAAACGACATTGCCGACTGCGGCCCATGGCCTGCCGAGGTGATACTCCAAGCACGTCGCGCCTGATGGCAGAGGTGTACCCTCGCCATTCACTTGCGCCTGAATCTCTGTGTTCAGTTGCGCGTCGTCTGTCTTTGTGTCGATGTAGGTCCACGAATCTCCTGCGATCGGAGCGGGAATCTCATCGAGTAATAGGAAAGTTGATCCCCCCTGTAGCAGGCGATAGATCACAACGGTATCGAACTGCGGATCGGGCGAAAGCGGGCCTTGAACGATGATCTGCGCTCCACCGGAGCGCGTAATGGTCGTCGATGCAGGAGACATATTTGATACATCTCCTGTTACAGAATTTTTCCATGCGTAGCCGTACTGTGTAGACGCTGTTGCTGGAACAGAGAACGGTCCTGCGTTCTGCCACTGCGCCGTCTGGTAGAACTGCGTCGGCGGTTCTACGGTGATGCCGCCGATGACGGTTGACCAGTTCGGCGTCGTCGATCCTGTGCTTCCATTCACGATCAGGTTTTGGATATAGCCGTTGCCGTCGAGAATTTGATCGATCACCCATACAGGCCGATCGGCGACATCATTCCATGTGAGCGGATTGCCTATATTGATCCACGTCATGCTGCCGTCAGTGACACGCGAGCCGATCGCCGAAAGCCACTGCGGGCTTGATGGTCCGCTGGTGCCGGAAGTAAGCGCACGGAAGGCATACCACGTCGCCCCCAAAAGCACGCGAGCATAGCCGTGATCTTGCACGTAGTTTGTATTTGCCGTCCACGTCGCCGATCCCTCGTTTTGCCAGTTGAACGTTCCTGAGACATCCGGTGTGGTTCCCCCCGGTGTGTTGTTCCAGTTCGGTTCCGTCATTCCAGTAGTAAAGGGATAGTCGAATTTGAGCGCCGATTGCGCGTACCCGTTGACTACGATCGTTAGCCTGTCATTCGAAGCGCCATGAAAGGCATAGAGCGCGAGGGTTTGCCAAGATTTATAGGGACTCGGCCTCTGTTGCTGTGAGATGGTCGGCGGGATCTTCGGTGGAGTGATTCCCCATTGCTGCGAGATAGGCCCACGATTGATCCACGCGATATTGCTATCGATGCTGACGCCCCCGCGTAGCTGACTGAACACGCCATTTGTCCCGCCGCTGACGCCGTTGGTTCGATCGAGGCTCGCAACGAAACCACCTGATGCTACTGGACCGCTGGTAACTCCTGCCGAGGCGGGAACGTACACCGTGACATACGGTCCTCCCGCCTGAGCAATGGGGCCGGATAGTCCATCGGCAGAGGTGTACGCATAAGCTCCCCGGAGCATGACATTCTCTCCGAGGTTGAACGGATTGTTTCCTCCCACGGTGGTGAGAGTTAGGACGTTCTGTGTGTTGTTCCATAGTCCCGATTGCAGCGTAGATACCTGCGCCGGATCGATGCCCCACGCCTCATGCAGGTAGCCCGCCTCTGATACGATGTCGCCGATTTTGTATGGGTGATTTGGTTGCCATTGCGCAGCATTCCAGAGTTGCCGGTTATCGACGCCGTTGGTGAAGTAGAGAAGATTGCCAACGCCGAGGAAATAGGTCGATCCCGCGCCCGCCGATTTCTGCCACACTGCAACCTGCGTATCTGGGCCGGTGCCGTCATAGACGGTGCCAGCCGTATCGACCATGACGCGAATCTTCTCATTGTTGATCGAGAACGTATTCCAACTGTAAAAGCGGTTGATCCTCGGCCATGTGCGCGAGTTGTAAACTCTGAATCCCTTGCGTCGGATCAGCGTGAGGCGCGAACTGATCTCCGTATTCAGGCCGTACTTGATGCGATCCTGTCTGCCGCCCTGATACTTCTCCACATAGAGCGGCGTTGAAGCATCGCGCAGCGGATTCGAATTCGACCACATGCCGGTGACCATGCGGTTGAGGTGCAGCGGAGCGAAATCGCTCGGCTGCAGCGCGGCACCGGAGTTCGTCAGAGCCGAGGGCATCTACATCCCCCCTCTGGCCTGCGTCGCGAGCGCGGCTGACTGCGCTGCACGTGTGGGCTCGGTGAGAAGGTTGAGCCAGTTGCCGATGAAGATGTTGCGTTGCGTCGCGTTCAATCCGTCCTGCGCTCCGAGAAGATGCGAGACGAAGCGTTGCGCGAAAAGTGGGACGCGTACATCTTTCGTCAGCAGCGCCATGACCGAGAGAAAACCCCAGTCGTAGATGTATGCATAGCGATCGGGAATCGGTGACCATAACGAAGCGAGCGAGGTCATTTGAATAGGCGCACGCTGATAGGAACCTCCGAGGGTGTAAGCCTGATCGGGGATCGCGTTCATGCGAAAGATCACGTTGCCGTCATCTTCGATGTCCTGCGCCGCGATCGATGCCGGTCGTTGAATGTTGCTCTCCTGTGAGAGCGAGAGCACGACGGTGATTTCTGTGCTCTTCCCCTTGACATCGGTGAGCCATGGCTTTTCGAGAAAGCCGAAGGGTTGATCTGCCGGAATATCGGTGTAGTAATCCTGCCCATCCTCTTTCGAGATCGGGAATTCGAAGGTTGTTCGATTCCACGGCCATACAAAAGGTGCGCCTAAGATGGTTTGCTTGACGAGATTCGCCGCCTGCAGCGCGGGCTCCCCATTCGAGATATCGACGGGCTGATATCCGAGGAATGGCAGCGCAAACAGAGCGCTCGACATAATGTTTCGCGTTGCCGCCATCACGCACCTCCCGATTCATGTGCAGCAATGGCATATTCTTCGGCGATGGCTTTCTCTAAAGCCTCGCAGCACGCAGAACAAATCTCGTCTTTATCGGGGATATTGTTGCTGCACCGTACTCCCTCTATGACCATGGCGCATCGCTTGGTGAAGCCCATCACGCACCTCCCCAGTTGCGTGCGAATGGATTGCCGGGGCCGGGTTCTGCGGTTACATCGCCCGCCATGATCGAACGATCGGGGAAGAAGCCATAGGACTCTTCTTCGCGATCCGCTTCCTTCGTCGCCGCCGTCATCGCCGCCAGCCATTCCGACTTCATCTGCGGGTAGCGGGCTCTGACCTTATCTGTATCGGAGTAGCGATGCCCGTAGGCGATGAAGCCATCGCGGAACCACTTCACCTGATCGTCGGGAATGGGCTCGATAAACTTTGTGATGTCGGTGATCGGCTGTGCCTTGCGCTGTGCGAAGAGGCGAATCAGCCAGATGTTCGCGCTCGAATCAGGCGGTTGCGGAAACAGACGAATGCCCTGCGCCTTGGGATCGCATACGGTCCACTCCACCGTGCCGTCTTCGATCACGACGCCGATCGGATAGTCGTCAGGCGCGTCAGTCGGCGGCTCTGGCACGGTTGGCGCGGTTGATCCGGTGATGCCGTACTTGGTCAGCTTGAGCAAAGAGCCGTCTGCGATCTCGATAGCCTGCCATGGATTCGACGGCATACTCGGGTGACCCTTGGGGTCGTAGAAGGTAACGTTCGCCCCCGGCCATGTTCCCCATTCCAGTTGATCGTTAGGAAGCCAGCACGCCCGCACCGGCCAGCCTGCGTCGGCACGCGATACGGGAAGATCACGCACAACCACCAGCGGAGCGACGGACGGCGGGAAATGCGGCGAGTTGGCATCGACGCGGAAGCCGTTTTCCAGCCATCCGATGCCGCGCTCGCGGACCATCGGGTAATCCTGCTGTCTGGAATTGATGTAGAACGGCGGCAGCTTGAAGCGATTCCACTTCCACGGAAAACGCTCGCTCAGAAGCTCCATCATCACATCGTTTCCCATGGTGACGGCGGGCTCTTGGGAGAAGCCTCCCGTACTGAGCAAAATGGGACGGAGATCGCCAATAGTGGAGACGCTATCGACGATCATTTGAAGGGTTGTCGTAGAGTTGCCCATCGGTGATCTCCGTACCACGAGTTAAGCGCCTTGGTTCTCTGGCCGAGAGCCGCCGCCGATGCCGCCGGACGTGTCTCCCGGTACAGGAGTTGGGTTGTGATCCGCTCTGCGGGCCTCGGCCATGGCCTGCCGATTGCGAGCGATATTTTGCTGGCCCTCGTCAGTGGCTAGGTCCAGTTGCGCGAGCCCTGCCGCAAGCGTGTCCTCGCGAATCTGATCGAGGTCCACCGCCATGGCAAACTTCTTGCGGCGATCGTTGATTGCCTGTACTTCGTGAGCGTTGAATTCATCGTGCACGGCTTCGTTTTTGAGAGCCTGATCGATGAGGTAGGCGCGGCGATCGCGAATCGGGATCAGGCGAGGATTGAAACGGTCGGCGAGTTCTTTCGCGGTGTAATGCCCCTTTTCAGGGTCGCCTTCCTGATCCATGGCTTCATCCGTCAAAGGGGTTTCGGGCTTCTCTTCCTCTTCCTCTTCGTCGTCTTCGTCCTTCTCGCTGTCGTGGGGCTTTTTCGGATCAGGCGTCTTGCTCTTGTCCTTCTCCTTGTCCTTGTCGCCCGGTTTGTCGGTGGCAGCGCCTTGCCGGGGATTGCTGCCCGCCGCCGAATGGCTTACATCGGTTCCCTGCTCACGCGACTTTTCGAATTCGTTGACCTTCGTTTTATCGTCCATCGCTCGACTCCGTTTCTTGGGGTGAGTCCGCTTCACAAGCGACAACTTCTTCGCGGCCTTTTTTGCGGGCTTGGCGTGAACTGGTGTCGCCCTGCGCAGCGGAGTTTTCTTTTTGGTAGCCATGGCTTATACCGCCTGTGAAAGTTCCTGATAATTGACTACTGAGAACAGTTGCGATCCGCTCATTTCGTTGTCAGTCGGGAAGTCCATCGCGTCGTTATATTCCTTGAGTTCGCGGGCATACCGTTTGCGATCTTCTGCGCTCGCGCCCTTGGCGATGAGAGCGCGATCCGGCGCTCTCCACACCTTCGGGCATCGCTGACAGACGACGATGATCGGGCCGGTGGGAAGCTGGTGCTTCACAACGGCATAGTTGGAGTCGTTGCCGCGATAGATTTGGTTATGGTCCTTGCCGCCCTTTCGGTGCGAGCAAGCGGCCATCACCGCTTCTCTGCGCTGCGCGTCGGCAGCGAGAGATGCCTCGATCGATCTCACGCGGGTCCGGCGCATCTCCTGTGCGCTGCGCATGACAGACACTTCATGCCGTGTCTGTTCAAGCTGCAGTTGCTTCAATTCGATTTCGATCTTGTCTTCGGCCATCTCTGGCCTCCTTCCGATTTGTTTAGTCAGAGATTGAGGCAGGAGGGGAAGACTGCCCTGTTCTCCCCCTCCTGCTCAAATCAGGCGATCGCCGATACCGCATCGATGTAGCGGATTCGCTGTACCGGGTCAGGTGGCAGCGTCGCCGTATACATCGCGTTGTAGGAAGCGAAGCCCCCGATCATGCGCGACGGATCATAGCCAGAGGGCTCGGAGAGCCGCCGCACCCATACCTGCAGGTTGCGCCAGTTGCCCTCGCCGATCTGTGTGTGATCGCGCCCGCCGAAGCTGACGCCGATTACGCCGTCGTTGCCGACGATGTAGGTGCGCAGCGCCGTGCCGCCGCCGCCCTTGTAGTTCGGGGTTTGCTTGACATAGGTGGACTGGAAGAACGTCACACCGCCCCAATCGATAACCGGGATGCGATCACCGGACGGGCTTGGAAGCTCGCGCAGAAGCTCGATGCCTTCTGCGGTGCGCTTCACTACGTCGGTGAGCGAGTTGTTTGTTTTGTCGATCAGGATGTCGCCGACGGAGAAGGGGTGCGTGATACCGAAGTACGATCCGTTAGCCTGCGGCAGAGCATTGACGCCTGCCAAAGACTGAACGGCTGCGGTGATATCGGTGTTGGTGAGCGGGGTTACTCCATCCTTCGAAAGATTGTCCACCAGAGGATCGACTGTCGATGCCGAGTCTGCGGTGTTCTGAAGGATGGTGTTGATGACCTGGGCGAGCCGATAGGACATCTGCACGCCGAGGGCTTCGAGGGTCGGATCGATCGCCGTTCCTAGCGCGTAATCCGAGATGTTCATGTAATCGGCGTACTGACCCATCACGGAGATGTTCTGCAGGACCGTGACGGTCAAACCAGTTTGTATCGTGCCTTCAGGTGCAGTCGTGATCGGCGGTGGCGCGAGATTCTGATACATGAACAACTGAAGTTGATTACCACTGTTCGCGTCGATCGATCGACGCGAGGTGGCTCTCACCCAAGGCGTATTGCCCTTGAGGTTTTCGATAAAAACCTTGTCATAGGTTGTGACCGTTGACTGCGGAAGATTGGTCGTCAGGTTCGAGGCGGGGCTCACGCCGAGGCCGAGAGCGCCGTTCAAACGCATCCGTCCTTGAGTTCCTGCGAAGACGGCGACATAGCTGCCGATCGCGCACAGAAACTCAAGGGCCGGGACAATGATTCGGCGAGCAAACGCTTCGCCGGATCGAGCGGCAGGCGATTTCGATCGCATGGGAAAAACCTCCTTGCAAAATCTCTTGCAAAACAACGTGGAGGATTAGGCTCCGTGCGGGTCTTTACCGCCTCATATTTCCCGCCCTGCCGGACGGGGATTCATTTTGCTTTCGGGCAAAACTTTTATCGGGTCGCGGCCCTCTTTTCGCCGAGTTCATCCACGGCGCGTCGAAAGACTGGATCGCGAAGCTTTTCGCGGTACTCTTCGCGGGGCATACGTTCAAGCTGCTCCCACGTAATAACCGGCTTCTTGGTCGCCGCTGTCGGTACGGGCCTGAGCGCCGAGGCGTCCGAACTGCGCAAGCCAGAGCGCCGGGGCTGAGGTGTTGCAGGCGGTTCGACACGTCTCCCCGTCCCGGTGCCAGCACCGACCAACTCTTCCTCTTCCTCGTCCTCTTCGGAAGGTGCTTCCGCGCCTCGCGACGGGCTCCGTGGAGGGGCCGGGGCATCTTCCAGCACGCCTTCGATATCGTCGCCGCCACGAAGCTGTTCGAAGACGAGCGCGAGGTTATTGCGGGTCAAGTCCCACCCGTTTTCCTGCAGGCGTTTGAAGAGCGCGATCTGGTTGCGTTCCGAGGGATAGTAGTCGGGATGCGCGGCACGGAAGGCTTCGGCCTCCCCACGGTAGTATTCGTCGCGCTCGCGCTGCGCTTCCTGTTGGCGCTGCGCGATGGTCTGGACGGTATCCACCAGCTTGTTAGGGTCGGCGGTTACAGCGCTGCCCATATCGACTTTTTCGCGATCGCTGAAGCTTGCAGGGGCCGGTGGATTGGCGCGATCGGGTTTGCCGAGTATCTGCCCTAGCTTGCGGTTCGCATTGACTGCAGTATCCGCGAGGTCATCGAGAATTTCTGACTCCGATTTGCGACGATACGTTGATATCACCTTGCCTTGGCTGTTTTTAATAATCAGCGTGTAGTAACCGTCTGCGTCAGGCTGTCGATTGTTCAACCATTCTTTGCGCATTTGTTTCCGCTCCACTCGAAAAATTCCATCAGACGCCGAAGCCTTCATCGACTTCCTGCAGGGGAGGGAAGCGCGTCGGGTTAAGCGTGAATTCCCGCTCGGCTTCCTCTGCTGTTAGCTCTGGCTCTATGGGTTGTGTGGCAACACTGCTGGAATAAGTCTGACTCGCTGCAATGATTCGATCCTGCATACGTTCGAAGATGACCCACGCCGCCTTACTGAGTTTGTGATTTTCCAGCACGGCCCGCGTATTCGCTACATCCACGCTTATCAACTGCGTCTCGATCTCGACGCAGCAACGTTCGAGTACATCGAGAAGATCTCCCCACGTCTCAGAGTGAATCAGCACGAAGAGATTACGCTCCGCGCTGTGCGAGATTTTATCGGTCACGCCCACCCTGCGCTCTGTACGTTTATGGTTCATTGTGCCGATCCCATGAAGTACGGACTGCTATTGATCGCATCGCGGTCTGCTGATCGCTGCGCGTAGCTTATGGCCCGCTGTAGCGGCGACTCGATCAACTTTTTGCCTTGGTTTTTGACGCTCTCCGCAGCGATACGTCCATTGATCTTCATGTCTTCCAGTTCGACATCGTTCTGATGTTGCTGCTGCTGCTGCGCCATTGCCGCCTGCGCCCGGATCGCCTCGGGATTCGACTGCATCATCATCTGCTTCTCTTCATCCGTCATCTCGACGATGAGATCGCGCTGGTTCTTCCACTCACTGATGTCCATCACCATGTTTGTTACTTCGAGGACATTGACCTTCCAGCCGATTTGCCCAAGCTGCTGCACCAGCGCCGGTGTGCCGAAGATTTCTAACAGGAAGGGAAGCGACTGCGCCATGCGTGTACGGGCCGCGAGACGCGTCCCGGCGAGCGTATCAAACTTGAGATCGGCGTTATAGAAATCGTTGAAGTCGATCATGATCGCGTCGGCCATATTGTTGCCAAGCAGCGCTCTGATCTCCTGCACGGTGAAGCTTTGTTTGACCTGATTCCAGAGGAACTTGATGAAGGGAAGCACCACGCCATCGATCACGCGCTCTACAGGTGCCTGTAACCGGCCCTGCGATGCTGCCTGCAGCATTCCCGCGCCAGTGCCGGACCTGCCGACGCTCGAACCTCGCCCCGGTAACACGCCTTGGACTGCGGCCTGATCCGCTCCGGTGGTGGCCTCGGCAGCATTGTTCGATACCTGCAGCGCCCGCCATGCGTCACTAGGGACGCTCGGCTGCGGCACCAGAGCGACGGCCCTTGTTGCATCCGTTCCATCGACGATGCGAATGCCGCCTAGCCTGCGCCGTTGCTCCTGCGTCGGCACGTTCGCGCCGCGAGCGATCGCGTACTCGGGCTGCACGGCATAAGCGATGATGTCCAAAGCCGCGTTCGTGATCCCCTGATCGACTCTTTGATCGCTGCCGGAAATGCGCCCCACGCCCATCCCGAAGCCTGAATTTTCGATGTTCCAGAAGTTCGCCGAGAGGAAGGGAATTTGTCCAAGCTCGTGATCGTCTTTTCGAATGACCACCTTTTGCTGCAGGACCACGCGAACCTTGTCCTCGCTCCACCATTCGAGGATTTGCATCGGCTGCAATAGCGGGTCGGTGCTGAAATTTTCATCCTGCTGTTCCGCGTGAGCGACTGCCGGATTCGATTGCAATGTATCGCTGACGACGCTTGCATCCTCGGTCTGTTCCGCGCCGCCGAGGAAGATGAAGCGCAGAACGTCATCAGGCGGGATGTCGTAATCGGGATTCTGCCGCAGCTTCACAAGGTCTTCGTAGTTGACATAAAACTCCTGCACCACCCATCCGGCCTTCCACATCTGATTTGGCCGGTTCCACTTCGGGTTAGGGAAGACGGTGCCAAGCTCGCACTTCTCGAAGATCGGGCGCTTTTTGACGACATCCTTTGTGACCTTTTCAAACTCATCCGTCTCTTTGGTAAAGACGAGGACTGGCGGGCCTCCGAGGGGCATATCGAACTGCGCCGGGGCTTTCTTCCTCACCCATCGCGTCTGTTTCTCGGTGTACTCTTCCCATCCGATTTTGAAGATCACCGTGCCTTGATTCACCATGCCCTCGACGCCATAGCAAAGCTCGGATTTGAAATCGCAGAGATCGAGGCAGATAGCGAGCAGTTCCTTCCAGCCGCGTGCGGTGTTCTGGTGAACGTTGGGCCGGGGTCTGATCTCGAACGGAGTTGAGTCCGAAAAAATTGCCCCGTTGAGGGCCGGGGCAAGTGAGTTTACCGATCGAGCTACGTTGAAGCGTGAGACGTTGGCGCGGGAGATCGATGAACCTTCGTAGGACGCCTGCGATCGCGGGCTTTGGTAGAGGGTGTCGGACTCACGCCAGTGGAGCAGCCAAAGCTTTGCATTCAGCCAGGACGATGCGGTTTCGTAGTCCTGCACCACGATCGATAACACAGCTTCGTCGGTGTACTTCGGGTCCGGGGCAAACGTCGAAGGCGTGGTGACGTCCTGCGGTCTGACCGGCGCTGTCGCATTGCCATCGGCGAGAAGAGGGGAGGGCATTGGATTACACGACTCCACGAAGGTTTCGAGCGGGGTTCGGGAGGAAATCCTAGAAATTTCCTCCAACGGCCCGCAACCACATGGAGCGCATAGCCCGAAAGCACAACGCCCGTTAGCCGGTTACTCTACTACAGTTTTTCTGGAAGCGTCTCAATCTTGTGATGGACCTGCAGGGGTTTTCGCCTGCCTTTCGCCTATTGCAGTCTCCGCTGACATTCCTGCGCGAAAGAGGATTCCGTCCTGCGCTCCGAAATACAGCGTTGCTCTTATCAAATTGCAGGTAACCCCTCGCTGCCCAAGGTTGTCGCGAAGATGAACGAGAGCAAAACGCAAATATCTAACCTCGTTTTCGAAGTCTCGCATCTCTATGCGGGCAGGCGCGGGGATCACTGTGCGCACAATCTTGCCCGTCACGTAAAGCAATCCATGATCGGGATGCTGTTCTCTTACTAGAGACGCCGGGATTACGCCGTCAGCACACATGAAATAACGGTGGAAGCCCATGCGTTTTTTTGCCACGAGTTCGAAGCCTTCGATTGTGCGGCCACGAACCCTTTTGAAGGGCATGGCGAAGGTTCCACGGCGATATTCTAAATATTTTTTCTGATCGCGCCTGTAGTCAGAAAGAGAAGCCTTGCACTCCACAACCGCGCTCGCTCGGGAATTCCATCCGATGACATCGGGTATCTCTTCGCAGGAAGCGATCCCCGCGAGCACCGGATCGAACTTCTTACCTCTCATCCATCGAATTGCGCGTGTTACAAGATCGGCATGGGTCATACGCTACGTTAGTTTTCGCTCGATCATCACCGCGCTCCACATCGTAGGTTCGCGCTGCAGGAGTTCGCGGGCCGCGCTGCCGACGATGACGACCCGCGATCGCACCGCAAGCACGCTGAAGTCCCACGACTCGTGAAAGGCGACGATCTCTGGTGCTACGGCATCCACTGCGCCGATCGGTGGCGCGGCAAGCGCCTTCTGTCGCACCGCGAGGCTGGCGACCATGCCTGCGATGAAGGTTCTCCGGTTGACAATCATTGCGGACGCTCCTGCACCACGCCGAGGAATTCGAAGACTTCGATTGTGCTGTTGACGTTATCGACGAGATCATCGCCTTGACGTTTCGCGATAAAGGTTGTCTTCGTTACACCCATGTAAAAGGTCACATAGTCTTCATGGATTTCAGATACCCACGCCGTCACCGCGTTCGGGTTTCCGACCTTGGCAACGACCACGACTGTCTTCTTTTTTAGCTCATCTAGCCTGAGTCTTCGTCCGATCTCGTTCATAGTTTCCCTTAGCGCTCCAGTCCGGGGATCAGGATTTCGAGCCCGTTCTCCATGTAAAGTTGGTCCTCGATCGAGGGCTCTTCCTCGGCGATCTCTTCAGGCTCGGGCTCTGCCGGGGCATACGGGCCGCGCTGGTAGACCATGTTGAAGTGATCGCGCTCGCGCTGCATTCGCCAAGCATCGTCGTCTTCCTGATCCGTCGCGGCGATCGAGATCGGCAGGTTACTCGTGATGTGCCGCACCACATCGGGAAGTCCCGTCTCTGCCTGCATTCCGTACTCGACGAAGCCGGTGATGAGCGGCTTGGTTTTGACCGCTGCGGAGAAGTAGAGCCGTCCGGTGGCGATCAGCGCCTCAAGGTTGCGAATCTCCGTATCGCGCACCGATTCATCCTCTTCGAACGGTATCCATCGGATCGAGAGCGGCCAGCCGGTTGTGAGCGCATAGTTCTCGATCGCGCTCTGGTAGGAACGAGCGCCGGGACTCTCTTCTGCGGTGATCCGGTGCAGGCCATAGCGCCGCGCCGTCTCGTGGATGATCTTCGCCATCACGGAAGGCTTGTAGTGGCCCTGAATGATCTGCACGATGAAGATGCGGTTTAGGTGCTCGATGCCAACTGCACCAGAGAGCGTACCCCACTTGCGCGAGAGGCAGGGGAAGCGAAAGGCAATGTGATATCTGCCTTCGAGGGGGATGCGGTCCTCGTGCATGATCGCCTGCAGCATCTCGCGCTCGTCAAAGACGATCTCTGAGGCTCCGTAGTTGTCCATCATGTACTGCGACATAAAGGATTCATAGTCCGATTCGTACTCTTCGCGCAGCATTTCGTAACTGAGAATCGAGGGCATCAGCAGTTCCACATCGTTCTCATCGGGAAAGCCGTTCGCATCGAGCCGTTCGCCGCTCTTGAGCCGCATCGCGGGCTTGATGACGCGTTCATAGCTTCCGGGCCGCGCCGTCAGCAGTTCATCGTTGAAGATGTCGCCGGGTCCGTAGCAGGTGCCGATCTTGATCTCGATGCCGGTCGGCTTCAGCACCTTGCGCACCATTTTGTACTCTTTCGTCAGGCGAGCGCGAGAGGTGTATTTGCGCGAATTGCGATTGTTGTTGACGTCATCACAGATGAAGGCGTCGGGATGCCATCCGGTTGTCGCGGAATCGACGGAGTTTGCCCATATCAGGGGCTCGATGATCTCGGGCTCGCTCTGCCGGATCGCTGCGGTGAACCATCCAGAGTTGCGCCAGCGATCGACGCACAACTCGGGAAAGAGGGCTTGGAAGAGGGTCACGCTGCGCCCATTGCGTATGAAGAAGCTCGCCACCTGATCGACGAACGCGTAAGACAGTTCTTTCGAGCCTGAGAGGATCAGGATCGAGATCGTTGTGAAGTAGCAGAGGATGAGTTGCACGCAGAATGCGATATTGAGCGTGCTTTTGAAGGTGTTGCGCGGATAGAGCAGAGAGCGTCGGCGCTTGAGTCCTTTTCCGAGATCGGAGACAGTTTTTTCGGGATCATGCTTCGGGAAAAAGGCGATCGCCTCGCGGTGGACGTCTTCATCGATCAGGCAGTAGCCCAGGACATAGGACAGGCCGAGAAGGTTGTTCATACACACGCGGCGACCAGCCTCGCGAAGCTCGTCGTCAGCCATCACCAGCGCGGTTAGATCGGTGCGCCACTGCCGGTTGATGCCGTTCTCCTGATTCGGATCACGAAGACGCCGCCAGTCGAAGTTCGTCATTTTTGCCGATCCTCCGTAGAAGGTAGCCGGTGACGATGATCTTATAACCGTCCTCGAATTCGATCTGAGCCATATTGCCAAAACGCCGCAGCACGCGGCAATTCGTACCCTTGCGATCGACGCCGCAGGTTCCCCCGCGAAAGACGTGTGTCATCAGCATTTCATTCTCAGTTTTTCCAGACATTGATAGGGTTCTCTTTCCGTAGTTCCTTGATGGTCCTGCTGACGGTGAGCAGCTTGGCGCGGGTAGCTTTGTCTTCAACCTCGGACGCGTCGATGATCTTCAGCAGCATCTTCCGTCCGAAACGCAGCAGAGCCGCGCACTTAATGCAAACGGTGTAATCACCGGGTCGGGCTTTAGCCTCGTGCGTGACTAGATCGCGGAGCGTTACGATCTGCGGCGTCATATCGATTCTTTCGAAGCATGACGGACACCATTGCGCTTCGACTCGTCGGCTCATTTGTCCTCACTGGATCATGTTGTGAACCAGCGCATCGCCGCGCTGGACGGGCTGGCAGGGGCATTTGCTGTCGAGGGTATGGCCGATGCTCACAAAGCGAATATCGCCGTCCTCGTCATCCTCGCTCGCGAAGTGGAGAACGTCATCGCGGCTTTCGAGCATTCGCTTCATCTCTTGAGCGGCCTCTTCGGTCGGAAATAAACCAACCTCGATTGTCGGCAGGACATGGCGCGACTGATCCGCGTCCGAGGTAACGACGGTCCACCAATTATTATTCGTCGCCCTCATCGTCTTCGTCATCGTCTTCATCTTCGTCATCGTCATCGTCATCCTCGATCGTCTCGGTTTCGAAGATTACATAGTCCTTGGCGGTTTCGATGGCATCGGCTTCGTCGATCGCTTCGATGTCTTCCTCGCCGCCCTGCCAGCACACGCGGAAATTAGGCATCTTTCATCTCCTCCTTCAAAATGTCTTCCGAAAAACAGGGGATACAGATAATTCGTGTCGGCAGGCTTCCGCGAGCGTCGATTTTTCGCTGTGAGCCCGGACCTATCCAAACTTCCGCGCCGCACTGATCGCATAGCTGCAGCCGTGATCCATCGATATTGCCGTGATGTGACGCTGCGACGATCGTGAACACGTTCACGCTCATAATTTCTGCGTCTGCGGCCACATTCAGCTTCAGCATTGCATCCAGAAGCCTTGCGACTTTGCCGGTAGCTTTTTCGAAAATTTCTTTGAGAACTTCCTCTTCAGTCGGCATTTTTACTCTCTCTCTGGACCGCTCGCAATAGGATCGTAGTCGCCCAACGATTGAAGGTTACGCCTTGGCGGGCCGCTGCCGCCTTCATGCTGCGGTTGTCGCTCTTGGTCATTCGGATCGATTGCATCATCACCTCGGCGCGACTGCCCTTGGGCCGGTTAGGTACTCTTTTTATTCTCTTCATTGTGACTACACAATATACTATAGGTCATGACCATCATGCATCACGTTGAATTCACGGTTGAGTACCTTCTCCCGCCTAGCGTGAATCATTACTGGCAGGACACAATGTATACCGGCAAAGACGGCTATGGTCACCGGGGCCGGAAGTTGTCACCAGAGGCGAAGGCATGGAAAGCTGCAGTCGCGATCTTCGCAAGGGGTATGACCGTTGCACCACGCGAGGACCGTGAGCGTCGGCGCTGCCGTTATCGGGTTGAGGCGCATCTTCACTACGGGGAAGGGCAGAAGCTAGATCCCGATAACACCGGAAAAGCGATCTGCGACGGCCTGAAGTACGCCGGTGTGATCCATGCCGATCACGATGTAGACTTTCGCGTTGTGCCGCACCGGGATGATCGCAAAAACCCCAACAATCCGCGCACCTTCCTGATCGTGGAGAGTTTCTATGACCGATGAAGAGAAGAGACAACGAGCCATCCATCTTTGCCATGATGAATTTATTGCCGCGAAGGGAATTTCGTCGTGGTTTTACCTGAGCTATGCCGATGAGAACGGTTTTCGTGGCGGGTTGTATCTCAAAGCCTTTGGGCCTGCGAGCGCTGCCATTGCTGCGAATTTACAGAAGCTTTCGCCCGGTGGCGAGGTGCGTATCTTCCCGATCCCGGACGATGAGAGCTACCAAATCCCCGAAGGAGCGAAGTACCACCTGTTATCGCTGGAAGATTTAGAAAAACTGCACCCTATGAAATCGATGAAGGACTTGGAGGAAGAGGATGACAACTGAGACTTTGTACTGCGTGATGTGCGGTGAAACGATGTCGGAAGAGCGTAAGAAAAAGCGCTCGATCACATGCAGTGATTCGTGCGCGAAGGAACGCACGCGCTACCTGCATCGCCGCGTGGCGCGGAAGAAATGCCGGTACTGTATGCAGCCTGCGACGCCTGATGAGATCAAGCTCTTCAAAGCGTGGCGCAAGTCCGAGGCGGGGAAGCTCGCAGCCGAGGCACCGTCAGAGGGGGCCAATGATGGCGACGGTCTATGACATCGGCGATTTCCGCGTTGAGGTGAAGCCGGACACGCTAGGGCTCACCTTCCAAGGCGACACAGAATGCCCGCATCGCAACCTCGTGTACAGCGAGACAGGACGCACCGTTGAGTGCGAACAGTGTGAGAAACAAATCGATCCATGGTGGGCCTTCATGCGCATGGTGCGCAACTTCAAAACCATCAAAGATCGTCTCGATTCCGCACGCGAGGCGCTAGAGAAGGACATGGCTACGGCGCTCACTCACACCGCCGCGCTGCGTGTCGAAAAGGCTTGGCGCAGACGGAAGTACGTTCCCACATGCCCCCACTGTTACAAGGGCATTTTGCCTATGGATGGCTTCGGTGGATCGCAGGCGAGTGTCGGCCAGGGCGAGAAGCGTATGCGATTGCAGCTTGTGACCGCACCGCATGAGCCTTGACGCTGCAGATGAGCAGGTCTAACCTCATAGACCTACCTAACGCCGTTGATCCTGACGGTAACGTTGTGCGCGGCCTAAACCCGCCAAATACCCCATTTTGCAGGCTGATTCCCCTGTTACCGATTGTGTATTACTCATCGGTGAAACGCGCTATGATGCGTAGTTGAATCAAGGAGTTTTTAGGGCAGCAAAAAGCCCGGTTTTCACCGGGCCTTTATCAAATTCGCTGGATTAGATCGTCTCCCCCTGCCAAGGTGCTTTCGATCTGAATCCCTGAACACAACCCCCTCGTAAGAAGGCCACCCCTTTTTGCGCTAAAAACAGGAGCTACGTTGTGACTGAAACGACTGTACTACGACCGAACAAAGAGCGCAATAGCCTAGCAGGGACGCACCTTTTCCGTAAACAGGCGGCGATCCGATGAGCGGCACTTTTACTAAACTTTTTGGCTCGATCACGGAATCGACGGTCTGGTGTGAGCCCTCCGATATTCGCATCGTCTGGATCACATTGCTCGCCATGGCCGACCGGCACGGAAGGGTGTGGGGTACTATTCCGGGCCTTGCCAATCGCGCCAGAGTGTCGGTTAGCGTGACTCGCGAGGCGATAAAACTCTTCCAAGAGCCGGACGAAGATTCTCGCACAAAAGACTTCGAAGGTAGGCGTATCAAGGAGATTGACGGCGGGTGGGCGCTGCTAAATCACGGCAAGTATCGAAGCATCCGAGACGAGGACCAACGCAGGGCTAACAAGGCCGAAAGTGAGCGCAAAAGAAGGGCTCGAATCAAAGATGAGCGTGGACAAGAAAGTGGACAAAAAAACCCACGTAAAAGTCCACAAAAAGCACCTGATTCGCGTGGACAAACACGTGGACAAAATGGACAAACGTGGACAGGCGTGGACGCGTGTGGTCATAATGCAGATGCAGATACAGAAGCAAAGAACTTAAACCCCCCCCCTTCGGGGTCACCCCCTACGCCGCCACCGGCCACGCAACCGGCATCCTGCGAACCCCCGGACGCTCCGCGTGACAAACCCGACACGCCCCTCGGTCCCGCCTTGGTCGTGTCGCCCGACCCGGAGAAGAACCCCACGATCCGCGACCTCGCGACGCTGGCCGTACTCGCCTCGCCGTACTACCGGGCGAAGCCGGATGTCGCGGCGGCGACGATCACGGCGGCGCAACGAAGCATCGTCTTCGCGGCGGCGAGGTGGGAGATCGAAAACTATCTCAGCAATCCCGTCACACAACTCCCGTCACTCGGCGATGCGCTGGAAGCTTTGCGCCGTTGCATCGTGCAGCACGAGAAAAATTCGCCGAAGGAGTTCAACTCGTACCGGAGCAAAAAACTCGCGTTTTACTTCGCGGACAAGCCGTACCACAACGAGCCCGAGAAGCGTCAGGGGGCCGCGTGGTCGAAGACCGGGCGACTCGTGCAGGAGATGCAAGAGCGCCACGCGGACCCGGATTACTACCGCAAAACCTACGGAATTTCGGAGTGATCCCATGGGCGAGACAGAGCAACTTTTCAACGAAATTGTTCTGCAGAAGCGCGGCGAGATCATGCGCCCGCTGTTGCGATCCGTGCAGGATGTGCAGCGCCTAGAGAAAGCGCTCATGGCGACGGTGGCGTGCAGGCAGGCCGCTCTAAGCGCGAACGACATCGGCGTGTATGCGAAGCAACTGAGCCTCCTCGATGGCGAGAAGTACATGCAGGCCGATGTGGACCATGCGCTCTACGCGATCTCGATCGCACCACGCGGCGAATTCGAAACTGCGTTCCCCTCACTCGGCGAGTTGTTGGAGCGCATCGAGGCCGAACGCAAGCGACGCACGAGAGCGGCAGCAGAGGCGGCAGCAGAGGATCGCATCGAGGCCAGCGTGCGCTATGCCGACAAGCTGCGGCTGCAGCGCGAGGACGAATGGAACAAGCGCAAGGCATCGCGGATCGCTGCCGAGAAAGCCGCCCGGATCGCCGCCGAGTTGACGAAGTGCAGCACATGGGCCGAAGGATCGGACTGAAAACGCCAAAATTCACTAGACGCCATCTGAGGCCACTAGGCTGCGTCGAACCACATGATATGCTGGTCACCACCTTCCAATAAGTATTGTGAGCATGGCGGTACTGTGATTCCATGTTCCACAAGCACATAAAAACTGGCTAGTGAAGGGTATCCGGCATCCTAGAGCGACAGCCAGAGAGAGCCCCTATCTATAAATAAATTACAGAAAATGATTGACAGGCTAAATGTGGCGTGTTACGAATTTGAGACGTTAGCTCCGGT
>Ga0210392_10000384_pt1 | contig 28381 bp, 23 predicted proteins | sample IncBWC30OmetaG_FD_161057 | JGI IMG/M metagenome (GOLD analysis project Ga0210392, IMG submission 161057) | Forest soil microbial communities from Barre Woods Harvard Forest LTER site, Petersham, Massachusetts, United States - Inc-BW-C-30-O ... | reverse complement strand
CTCATTGTCCAGCAGGTTCGCCACCGCGCGATGCACCAGCGCCGCATCCGCGAACACCTTCACCGCTCCTCCACTGCGCAGCTGCATCCGCAGTCCGCGCTCACTCATGCACGGCTCGTACAGGTCCATCATCACGCGCATCATCTCGTCCAGGTCGATCTCCGACCGCGTCAATCGCAGCGCATCCGCCCTCGCTTCCGCCACGTCCAGCGACGCGTTCAGGAACTCCGCCAGCCGATCCAGCTCCTCGATCGCCGACACAATCATCGGCTCTCCCTGCGAACTCTGCCCGCCCTCCAGCAGCGACATCTCCAGCTTTCCGCGGATCGCCGTCAACGGACTGCGCAGATCATGCGCCAGCGAATCCGTAATCGTATGCAGCTGGTGCACCGAACTCTCAATCCGGTCCAGCATCCGATTCAGCGTCAGCGACAGCTGGCCAATCTCGTCGTTACGTTGCGTCGTCGGCACCCGCCGGCTCAAGTCCGATTCGCCAATCCTCGACGCCGCCTCCGTAATCTCCCGCACGTGCCCCAGCATCCGTCGCGTCGTGTAGAACACAATCCCAAAACCAAACAGCACGATCAGCAAGCCGAGCGAAAGAAACCGCAGCCGCAGTTTCCGCAGCACCCGCGACTCATCTCGCTCCGACAGCCCCAGGTAAATAAAACTCCCATCATCAATCCGCGAAGCCACCACCCGAAACGGAATCGGAAAGCCCTTCACGTTCAGATGAAAGGGAACATCCGGCTTCACCACACTGGCGCGAATCGCCGCCAGGTTCGCCTCGCCATCTCCCGCTCCCACCCACAGCTTTGCAGGCCCCGTCGGCCCCGCCTGCAAAAAGAACACCGACTCATTTTCGTGGCTCGTATCCTGCGACTTATTCGGTACCTCTCGGCTCGCCAGCTCGGCGACTTCACCGACCACGCGATCGTACAAGCGGTCCTTCGGCGTCCGCTCCGCCACATCGCCCAGCGTTTCCACCTCGCCCGACAGCCACGCATCGCTGCGTCGCTGAATGTCGCTCGCCACAAACTGGTGCAGCCCCGCGAACACCAGCGTCGTCCCAAACGCAAACGCCAGTGTCGCCCACAGAGAGATCCGCCACGCCGCGCTGTGCAGTCGCCTGTTACCGATCTTTGAGGACATACCCGACACCTCGCAGCGTCTTGATGAGCGGCTCCCGCCCCTCCGTATCGACCTTACCGCGAAGCCGGTAGATATGCACGTCCACCACGTTCGTGTCGGGCTGAATCCGCATCCCCCACACTTCGGCGAGCAGCATCGATCGCGTCACCACCCGCCCCGCATGCCGGCACAGATACTCCAGCAACACAAACTCCTGCGGGCTCAGATTCAACACATCTCCGCCGCGCGATGCTCTGCGCCGCAGCAGATCCAGCTCCAGGTCCCCCACCTGCAACATCGTCGGACTCGCCCCCGCCGCCGCATTCCGCTTCAATAAATTCCGCAGCCGCGCCAGCAACTCCGCCAGCGCGAACGGCTTCGTCAAATAATCATCGCCACCCTGTTCCAACCCCGCCACGCGATCGTCCACCGACCGCCGCGCCGACAAAATCATCACCGGGCTGCTCACCCCCAGCCGCCGCAGCCGCAAAATCAAATCGATGCCATCCTGGTCCGGCAACCCAAGGTCCACAATCAACGCATCGTAGACTTTGGTCGACGCAAATTTCTCCGCCGTCCCTCCGTCTCCCGCGACATCCACCTCATACCCTGCATCCGCAAGCGACGTCTTCAGAAAGTCCTGAATCTCGAGTTCGTCTTCCACCAGCAGCAGCTGCATGAACAGAGAATATGCCATCGTCCGCGCTGAGCGCATGCGTCTTACCGCACATCGCACTGGATGAACGAATCGTCATGCCGATCGGTTTCCCTGCTGCTAGCAACCAGGAGAAAATCACGTCTCACCTCAGAAGATGTGCAAGCCTAAATCACCGGGTGCACCTCACATCGTTTTTCCGCGCCGCCGACACAGCCGGCCGCGAATACCTCTCCGCCGCCGGCATCGCCGGCCTCACTCTCTACGTCCAACTACTCATCCGACACCTCGCCGCAACGAACGGAGCCACACCATGAAGACCCGCACCCTCCCTGCAGCGCTCACCGCTCTCCTGCCGCTCCTCTGCACCCCCTTCGCCCTCGCCCAGCACCAGGCCTTCAACATCAATCCCGACTCGAGCACCGTTGCCTTCACTCTCAACAGCACCCACGAAACCACCAAAGGCACCTTCCACGTCGAGAAGGGAACGGTCGACTTCGACCGCGCGACCCCCGCGCTCTCCGGCCTCATCGTCGTCTCGGCCTCGAGCGGCAACACCGGCAACGCCAGCCGCGATAAGAAAATGCTCAACGACATCCTCCAGGCCCCCCAATTCGCCGACGTCACCTTCGTTCCCCAGAGCTACTCCGGCACCCTCGCCCCCGCCGGCGACTCCACCCTCCAGGTCACCGGCATCTTCACCCTCCACGGAGCCCCCCACACCATCACCGTCCCCATGCAGATGCACATCGACGGCAACAAGCTCACCGCCAAAACCACCTTCGAAGTCCCCTACATCGAGTGGGGCCTCAAAGATCCCAGCTGGTTTGTCCTCAAGGTAGCCAAGGCAGTAGAGGTCAACCTAACGCTGGTAGGCTTCCTCGCCCCCGCCAGCTAACCTAAGCGCCGTAGGCTTTTCTGGTTGTCATCCCGTAGGGATCTGCTTCTGTTTTGCCGTTGCCGTTGCCCTTGCCCTTGCCCTTGCGTTTGCCGTTGCCGTTGCCCTTGTCGTTGCCCGTTTCTCGCCGTCATCCTGAGGCGCAGCCGAAGGACCCCCGCATTGGCAGTTGCCGTTGCGTTTGTCGTTGTCGTTGTCGTTGCCGTTGCGTTTGTCGTTGTCGTTGTCGTTGCTGTTGCGTTTGTCGTTGTCGTTGTCGTTGCTGTTGCGTTTGTCGTTGTCGTTGTCGTTGTCGTTGCCGTTTGTCGTTGCCGTTGTCGTTGCCGTTGCGTTTGCCCTTGCCCTTGCCCTTGCTTTTGTTTTTCTAAGTTGTCATTCTGAGCGCAGCGAAGAACCTGCTTCTCGCTCGCGCAGCGAGCGCCCGTTCTCGTCCGCGCGAAAATCCACCCCGCATGCTTTACCATCGAACCAACCAACGGCCGCGTCGGCCACAACCATCACAGCAGGGAACCACATGGCATTTGTAAGCTTCACCGCAGAAGGCCGCCGCACCTACGGCATCGCCCGTCCCGACGGCGTCTTCGACCTCGGCCGCCACATCGGTGCCGCCTTCCCTGACCTCCGCTCCTTCCTCAACGCCCAATCCCTCGGCCGCATCGCCTCGCTCCCCGAGCCGCTTACCACCGACTACGCCACCGGCCAGTTCACCTATCTCCCCCTCATCCCCAACCCTGCGAAGATCCTCTGCGTCGGCCTCAACTACGAAGACCACCGCCTCGAAACCGGCCGCAAAAAGATGGAGTACCCCACCCTCTTCACCCGTTTTGCCGACACCCTCACCGGCCATCAAACCCCCATGCTTCTCCCCGCCTCCTCCTCTGCCTTCGACTACGAAGGCGAGCTCGCCGTCATCATCGGCAAGCACGGCTTCCACGTCCCCGAAGACCGCGCCCTCGACATCGTCGCCGGCTACTCCGTCTTCAGCGACGGCTCCATCCGCGACTGGCAGCGCCACACCAACCAGTTCACCCCCGGCAAAAACTTCCCCGCGACCGCCGGTTTCGGCCCCAGCCTGGTCACACCCGACGAAGCGGGCGCCCTTCCCGGCAAATCCCTCCAGACCCACCTCAACGGCCAGCTCGTCCAGTCCTCTCACCTCGGCGACATGATCTTCTCCATCGCCAAAGTCATCGCCTACATCACCGCCTTCACCGCCCTCTCCCCCGGCGACGTCATCGCCACCGGCACTCCCGGCGGCGTAGGCTTCACCCGCGAACCGCCCCTCTACATGCGCGTCGGCGACACCGTCACGGTTACCATCGAAGGCATCGGCACCCTAACCAACACCATCCAGCCAGCCCCTAATCTCTAATCTCTGAGGCACACCTCCCATGCCCACCTACACCGTCACCACCGCCATCAACCGCCTCACCCCCCGCCAGAAAACCAACATCGCCCAGGACATCACCCGCATCCACAAGTCCGTCACCGGCGCCCCCGCCTCGTTCGTCCACGTCATCTTCACCGACCTCGACCCCGCCAACCAATTCGTCGGCGGCAAGCCTCTGCAGCACGACTTCCTCTTCCTTAAAGGCAACCTCCGCGCCGGCCGCACCCTGGAGCAGAAACAGGACCTCCTCCTCCAGCTCGTCCAGGCGCTCGCCGATGCCGCCGCTGCCCCCAAAAACGCCGTCTGGGCCTACCTTGACGAGCTCCCCGCGAGCCAGATGGTCGAGTTCGGCCACACCCTCCCCCAGCCCGGCACCGAAGCCGAGTGGCTCAACGCCCTTCCCCCCGAAGACCGCAATCTCCTCGACCGCATCGGTCGCTGACCAAACAGAAGAGCGCATGCAAAAGAACCCCATCCACTATTGCCTCTCTAGGTCACCGATCCGATTAATCGCCCCGAACCACCCTTGGTTCCCCCTCCGTTGACTACTATTAGGCTCTACCCTTCGCAGAGCACGACGTCATGGGTCTTGTAGTGGTGCCGATAAAGTTCCCGTACGCCCCAGCGCACGATCGCTGGGCAGGAATTGGCGCCGCAGGAGGAATGCGAAGTTCAGATGACGAACCCCCAGCACGCAGCCCAGACCCTCATCCCCGGCCCTGAACGCAGCAGCACCGCAGCCCCACTTCCCAACGCCCAGCCAGACTCCCTCCTCATGGAAGAGATTCGTATCCTCCGCGAACGCGGCCTCACCAACGAGTGCATCCACGGCCTCTTCAGCGGCTTCAATATCGACGCCCGCCCCGAAACCTCCGGTCAACACTGGCAGCTTCCCGTCGACGATCAGCTGATTCGCCTCATCTGGGGCAAAGGCCTTCCTGCTCTCGTCCACCTGGATTAAGCACCCGCGCCAGCGATCCCACCCGCTCCGCGCCCTGCCTACTGGTCCGCCACCGGATGGCTCCGCTCGTAAAACTCGCCGTTCATAAAATGATGCCGCTGCATGCTCACGGCCAGCAACAGAAACAGCACCGTCACCGTCACCACCACCACGAACTGCACATACTGCGGCCAGCGTGAGTTCGGTCCGCCTCTCGCCACCGCCTTGCGCGGCCCACATGGAATCCCAGGGCGGCTCGCGCCGACTGGCATCGCCATCCGCTTCGGTTCCCTCGAGCTTCCATCCTCTGCCATACGAGAATCCCTCCACGTGCGCTTTGGATCTCTGGCCCAGAATCGTATCACCCCTTGTATCAGGTCTACCCTCCCTTGGCGAGAACAAACGCTTCCCGCGTTCCCCACTCTGATTCCCGAACCGGCATGCCTGTACTCCCCGCCGCACACGGACCCGCGAACCAAACTCAAATACGGAGAACGGAGAACGGAGAACGGAGAACGGAGAACGGAGAACTGAGAACTGAGAACCGAGAACCGAGAACCGACAACCTGGAAGTTCTCCTGTCCCAACACGGAACAGCGCATGCAATCGCCTCATCCCGCCGATAAGACTTCCACGGAGGTTGCCGGCGCCTCAATCCCTCCCCCGGTCACCCTCCGCGGCTCACCAACCCCGAGGAGATCAGCATGTCTGCCGAGCAGAAAACCTACACCATCGTTCAGATCGCCATTGCCGCCCGCGAGCTCCGCGACGCCGCCGGCGCCCGCACCGAGCGCTTCACCGCTGCCGAGGTAGCCTCGCTCCTCGAAGGCGAGATCGAGATCCTCCGCCAACGCGGCTTCACCGACCAGCGCATCACCGGCCTCATGAGCGCCTTCGACATCGACATCAAACCGAGCCAGATCGAACGCCGCAGCCAGACTCCCGTCAATCTCATCCGCCGCCTCCTCTGGGGCCGCCTCCACCGTGCCCCCGTCCAGCCCTACGAACTGCAGCCGGAATAGCCTTTCTCCATCACGACGACATCGTCACCCTGCCCCTCGCACCTTCTCACCAAGGCGCCCCTCTCTCCACTCACCACGCTCCGCCGCCTTTCTCTACGTCTCCTCAACTCCCACCCGTATACTCATCCCACGATGACTCGCGCCCTGCTGTTCTCCCTCGCCGCCCTCGCCGCCACCCTTACCCCCACACTCTCCGCCCAGACCGCCGGCCCCTACAAGATCCTCAACATCGCCAAAATCGGCGGCGAGGGTGGCTGGGACTACCTCACCGCCGACGCCCCCAGCCGCCAACTCTACTTCGCCCGCTCCGGCCCCAACGGCAACCTCCACGTCTATAACCTCGACACCCTCGCCCCCATCGGCGAAGTCGCCACCGGCAACGCCCACGGCGCCGTAGTCGATAACGCCACCCACCACGGCTTTGCCACCAGCAATCCCGTCACCATGTTCGACACCCAGACCCTCAAGGTCATCAAGACCATCAACACCGGCGGCCGTCCCGACGGCTTCCTCAACGACCCCGCCACCCACCACGTCTACATCCTCTCCCACGCCGCCCCCAACGTCACCGTCCTCGACGCCGCCACTGGCGAAATCGTCAAGGCCTTCGACGTCGGCGGCGCCGTCGAGGAAGCTGTCGTCGACAACCACGGCCACCTCTTCATCGACCTCGAAGACAAAGACGCCATCGCCATCGTCGACACCCAGACCCTCACCGTCACCGGCAAGTACGACATCTCCAGCAAAGGTGGCGGTTGCGCCGGCCTCGCCATCGACGCCAAACACGACATCCTCTTCGCCTCCTGCAGCGACAAGAAGAACATGATCATCCTCAGCGCCAAGGACGGCAAAATCCTCGACGTCCTCCCCACCGGCGAAGGCTCCGACGGCGCCGAGTTCAACCCCAACACCATGGAAGCCTTCAGCACCCAGGGTGAGGGAACTCTCGCCGTCATCAAGGAAAACTCCCCCACCAGCTTCACCCTCGAGCAGCTCCTCAAGACCCAGCCCCGCGCCCGCACTCTCACCCTCGACCTCAAGACCGGCCACATCATCACCGCCACCGCCGACTTCGGTCCCGCTCCCGCCGCCCAACCCGGCCAGCGCGTCCGCCCACCCATGATCCCCGACACCTTCCGCCTCCTCGTCATCGGCAAATAACCCAGCCTCAACCCCGTCGCCTTTGCCTTTGCCTCTCTCGTCTCCACCCAAACTCCGTCATCTCGACCGGAGCATCACGTTCTTGTCTTTGTGATGCGGAGCGGAGAGACCCCTGTAGTTGCACTTGCAGTTGCCTTTCTTTCTGTCATTCCCTCTGGGAATCTGCTTCTTCTGTTGCTCTTGCCGTTGCTAGTCTTTCGCCGTCATCCTGAGGCGAAGCCGAAGGACCCCCGCATTTGTTGTTGCAGTTGCCGTTGTTCTTGCCCTTGCCCTTCTGTCTGTCATTCCCTCTGGGAATCTGCTGCTTCTGTTGCTCTTGCGGTTGCCAGTTTTACGTGGCGAAACGTGGCCACCTTCGCGCCCTCTGCGTCAAAGCCGTTGCCCTTGCCAACCCAACCTGAAACCGCCTCCCGCGCTTCCGCATCTCAACCGTGCATACGCCTCATTCCAGACCCGCGTATGCACGGTCGCCTTTTTAGGAGATGCACAATGGAACGCAGAGACTTCCTCAAGACCGCCGCCGCCGCCAGCGTAGCCGCCACCAACGCCATCGCTCAAACTCCCGCGCTCGCCAGCACCTCCACGCCCACCGGCTCCCGCCCGCATTCCCCCGACATGATCTACCGCCAGCTCGGCACCACCGGCGAAACCGTCTCCGCCATCGGCCTTGGCGGCTACCACCTCGGCCACCAGGCCGATCCCAAAGACAGCATCAAGATCATGCACACCGCCATCGACCACGGCATCACCTTCATGGACAACTGCTGGGACTACAACGACGGCACCTCCGAGCTCCGCATGGGCGAAGCCCTCCAGAACGGCTACCGCGACAAGGTCTTCCTCATGTCCAAAATGGACGGCCGCACCGCAACCGAGTACAACAAGCAGCTCGAACAATCCCTCGCCCGCCTCCGCACCCCCCACATCGACCTCGTCCAGTTCCACGAAATCATCCGCATGGACGATCCCGACCGCATCTTCGCGGACGAAGGCGCCATCCACGCGGCTATCGCGGCGAAGAAGGCCGGCAAGATCCGCTACATCGGCTTCACCGGCCACAAAGATCCTGCCGTCCACCTCCGCATGCTCGAGATCGCCAAGGCCCACGACTTCCACTTCGACACCGTGCAGATGCCCATCAACGTCATGGACGCCCACTTCCGCTCCTTCTCCAAAGAGGTCATGCCGGTCGCCCTCCAGCAGGGAATCGGCGTCCTCGCGATGAAGACCTTCGGCGACCACTTCATCCTCGAAAGCAAAACCGTCGAGCCCATCGAAGCCCTCCACTACAGCCTCACCCAACCCGTCTCGGTGGTCATCACCGGCATCGACTCGCTGCCCATCCTCGGCCAGGCCCTGCAAGCCGCCCGCACCTTCAAGCCCCTCACCGACGCTCAAATCAAATCCATCCTCGCCCGCACCCAGCAAGCCGCCCTCACCGGCAAATTCGAGCTCTTCAAAACCACCCCCCACTTCGACGGCACCGCCGCCAACCCCAAATGGCTCGGCTAGCCCACGACGCGAACAGCGGCCTAGCTTCCTTGCCTCCTCAAACTCCGTCATCCTGAGCGTAGCGAAGGATCCCTGTAGTTGCCGTTGCTTTTGTCTTTGCCGTTGCTTTTGTCTTTCTGGTTGTCATCCCGCAGGGATCTGCTTCTTCCCTTGCCGTTGCTCTTGTCTTTGCCGTTGCTTTTGTCTTTCTGGTTGTCATCCCGCAGGGATCTGCTTCTTCCGTTGCCCTTGCCGTTGTCTTTGCTTTTACCCTGGTCGTCATTCCGACCCTGAGCGAAGCCGAAGGGGAGGAACCTGCGTCTCGCTCGCGCAGCGAGCGCCCGTTCTTACCCCTCGCCCCCCGAAACTGGGCTGGGCCCAGTTAGCCGCGCCCCCCAGGTACCCCAAGGCTTCAGCCTTGGGTCTCATACCCTCCGGGCCGAAGGCCCTGCCTCGCTGCCGCAGGCCGGAGTGGAGGCGCAGCCGCAACGACCAAATTGCCCTCCCCATCCCCATCCCCCAAAATCCTGTCAAGCCCCCAACCCTCCCAACCCCAACAAACCAAACCAAATAGAGTGGTAATAATATACTTGACGAATCAAGTCGTTGAGTCGTATTGTTCCACTAGAGCTGGCAGTTAGTCCGGCAGAACTGTAGTTTGGAATGGAAGCTCAAGGAAGCCCTTTTCGGGGAGTGGTATCCCTATACGAAATGCTGCAATTTGCTGCTGACCGCTTTGTCCAGATCGGAAACATCCTTCGCGAGCTGGAAGGCCTGTGTTCAATTTCTAGGGATCTTGAGAAGTGCGTCGCATCGGAGAGCGTGGAGCAGGTTGGTTCATATTTGAAGGTGCTAAACGTTGTGTGCGCTGGGCACGGAATGGTTAGTTCCAGTAAGAAGTGCCAGCGAATACTTGAAATCGTAAAGAACGATACGCCGACCTCGTTCGGCGAATGGCACGTCATCCTGAAAGACCTAAGAGAGCGAATCGAAGACGATTTGGAATCGCAGTATTTCCTTCACCTCGAACCTAAGGAGGCCAACCTCTACAACCAGCCTCTTGAGGGTTGGGAGGATGTGTTTCCGCGTTTTCCGAAGGTACGCCATAACATCCAAGAGAGTTCCAGATGCTTCGCTCTGGAGCGTTACGGGGCGGCCGTTTTTCACATCCTCCTTGTTGCCGAATACGGAGTAATCCAAGTCGCCACATTGCTGGAAGTGAACGCAGATAAGCCGGGCTGGAGCCAAGTAGAGAGACTCCAGAAAATACTAAAAAAACCCTATGCAGAGCGGTCAGAGTTGGAGAAGAAGCACTCCAAGCTATTGGAGGATGTGGTTCCCCTGGCTATGGTGGTGAAGGATAGCTGGCGGCATAAACTAACCCACGTGGACAACCAGATCGTATGGGAGGACACTGATTTCAGTCCGATGGTTGCGGAAGAGATCATCTCTGCAACTCGCGGCTTTATGAGGAAGCTCGCACTCGCATTGAAGAAGGGAAAGCGATGACGAAGGAACAGCCGTTTGACCGTGCGATGAAGAAGATACTCAGCGTGTCTAAGGAAGAGCTACAGAGACGACTGCAAGCCGAGAAGGTGGCCAAGGACGTCACGCGAACGGTGAGAACAATAAAGTAGACCCCGGTCACGGTGCGCCGGGGTCTTTTGTAGTACAACTACGTCTAGTTAGAGGCCGAGGCGATTGCGGCTCTCGCACTGTTCGCACAAACGATAGACATTAGTTCCCGGCTTGCGTTCCCATGAAGGGATGTCACGCCCCGGGGGGCAGGTGTTGTTATTGTGATGTACACGCTGAGTTGCTGGCTTCTTCACTTCATTGATGGAGTAGAACGTCGGCACTTGTGCCATGATGATGGGGCCTCCTTTAGACCCCCATTGTTTTGGTTAGTGGTTATCCCCTCGGCTTCGTGATCGAAACACGGGCCGAGAGGGGTAGCCTGCCACATCCTTGCGGAGACAGGGAATCCCTATAGATACATTTGGGCTTGACTTTGAGTGAGGGGCGAAGCTATGCTTCGAATAAGCGATTGACCTCTCTGGTCGAGCACAATCTCGAGTTTTGCCTACACCCCACAACGCCAATTGTGGGGTTTGTGCTGCTAAATAAACTCCTCGTAATCCAATGACTAGAGTGGCACGATATGCCCCTCCGTTGCAATGCTTTTTTGGCGAAGAAAAAGGGAACCTAATTAGGTTCCCTTTTTACCTCTTTTGCGCCTGTACGGATTAGAAAGCCGTTTCCTGCACCTTGCCGGTGACCTCGGCATAAGTTAGGCGTTTGCCAGTCACTTGGGATACAACTTTGGCGAAGCGGGTAGCGTCGGTGTTCTTGTGGCGATGATTGAAGCGGAACACCTGCTCTGCCACATAAGCATCAAGGTGGAAGGGCTCTACAGCGATGTAGGTGCCATTCAACCCACGCTTGAGGCAAGACCAAAAGTTCTCAATACCGTTGGTGTGGATGTGTCCGCGCACGTAGCCGTCAATGTGGTTGATTACCTCATGCAGATAGGGGCCAGCGATGAACGGATAGGTGGAGTGTTCGTCGGTGATGATGTGCGAACCGGCTTCCACGTTCTCATGGAGGACAGGCTTCATGGTCGGGCTCTTGCGATCCTTGATAACGCCAGCGCGAACCTTGCCGCCACGCTCTAGCATGCCCATGACGATAGTCTTGCCGTTGCCAGCGGAGTAGTTGAGGCCCTTGATGCGCTTGCTCTTGTGCATGTTCTTGACCTTGGCTCCCACAAAGGTCTCATCGCACTCTACAGGGCCATTGCCGCCCAGCTTGCCGCCGTCGGTGTCGCCCATGGCTACGCGAATCCGGTGCAGCATGAACCATGCACTCTTTTGAGTCACGCCTAGGTTTCGCGCAATCTCGTAGGAGGAGACGCCATTCTTGCAATTGGTCAGCATCCAAGTTGCCATCAACCACTTGTCCAGCCCTAAGGGTGAGTCCTCGAAAATGGTGCCAGTCTTAGCAGTGAACTGCCGTTTAGCATGGTTGGACTTGCACTGCCACTTGCGTTGGTTCGCCAGCCAAGACACATCATTCCGCCCACAGGTAGGGCAAATCACGACACCATCCGGCCAACGCTGGGCAACCATGTAAGCAACACAGTTATCAGGGTTTGCGAAGAAGAGGATGGCTGCTTGCAAGGTCTTTGGGCTTTCCATAGACCAAGAATATCGCTGCTATCTTGATTTGTCAAGTATATTATTACCAATAGAGTTGGCATAGTTACCCCCTCCAACTCACTACAATAGAGATAGGCCAACTTCTGAAACCAAGGGGCTGCGAGCCGGCGAAAGCCACTCGCAGCCCCCGTTCCATTTAACGGCCACCTAGGAGATAAACATGTTCGAACCATTCAAAATCAACCGAGTACTCCCACCGCACGAGCTCAACGCCCGCCGCGCCCGCAAGCGCGTCCTGCCCCAGCCGCCGCCGATCGCCAAGCGACCGATCGCCAGCGACACGTTCCACGAACCCGCGATCTCCCCCAACGACCACGTCTTCAACCACGGGGCAGACCGCATCACCCACCACGAGTAAGCAATCCGCCCTAACGTCTTTGTTTGAACTATCTTGCCCGTAAAATCTCTGAAAAGAGTCATTTACGAGCCAAAACCACCCAGGGTTCGATAAGGACCTAGCCCCCTAACCCCTCTCTCTGCAACGCCTTACGGCAAGAATCCCGCAGATAGGGGGAGGGGGGCCACCGGTGTCCCCATAAGGAATCTCATGTCCACTCAGTATTGTCGTCACATCAAGATCAACGGAGAGCGCTGTGCTTCGCCCGCCCTCACCAACAAACCCTTCTGCTACTTCCATGTCGAGCTCGAACGCCGCCATCGCCGCTGCAACCCGTCGAAGAGCGCCACCCTCACCGTCCTCCATCCCATGACCCTGCAGGACGGATCGCAGCGCGACCCCATCCTCGCCGAGCAGCTCCCACAGCTCCACCTCCCCGAGCTCGAGGACCGCCACTCCATCCAGGTCGCGCTCTCCATGGTCATCGCCGCCTTGACCGAAGCCCGCATCGATCCCAAGCTCGCCGCGCTGCTCTTCTACGGTCTCCAGGTCGCCAGCACCAACGCCCACAAGCTCAATCCACTCCCGGAACGTGATCCGTGCAAGGTCAGCCTCACCGTTCTGGACGAGGCCAACGGCAACCTCATCGCTCCCGAAGGCGATCCCGAAGATCCCGACGAGACGCGAGACTACGAGCGCAAAGGCACCGCCACCCGCTACTGGGAGATGCTGCAAGCCGAGGAGCGAGAGAAGAATCGCCTCAAGGCCGAAGCCGAAGCCGCTCTGCCTGGCGCCGCCGCCCTTCCTCCTCCGCTCTGATTCCGCCAGTTTTCATCCAAAGAATCATTGCCCACGCCGCCAGCGCGTGCTAGCCTTCGGGCGAATGAGCTCTTCCGAATTCGGCTCCTCAGCCGCAACATTTCCCATCAAGCCACGTTTGACCCTACAAGTTGCACCCGCAGGAAGGAGCTGAATTGATGAAACTGAAAGACACGCTGCTCGCACTCGCCGGAGGCCTCATCCTCACGGCATCACTCACCGCAGGAGCACAGACCACCGTCATCCGCGTCGGTCCTCCCCCTCCGCCGCGCGGCATAGTCGTCCCGCCCTCCCCCCATCGCGGCTATGCCTGGCAGTCCGGCTACTATCGCTGGTACGGCGGCCGCTACGTATGGGTCGGCGGCGTCTGGGTTAGACCTCCCTATGGAGGAGCCGTCTGGGTCCCCGGCCAATGGCGCAGCGGCCCCCACGGCTACGTCTGGATCGGCGGCCACTGGCGCCACTAACAACAGTGAGTAGTGGAAAGACAGTGAGTAGTGAGTAGTGGAAAGACAGTGAGTAGTGCGTAGTGGAAAGGCAGTGAGTAGTGCGTAGTGGAAAGGCAGTGCGTAGTGCGTGGCGTGCACTTTCACTACCCACTACTCACTACTCACTACTCACTACCCACTACTCACTACTCGTTACTCACTAGCACTCCCAAGTATCATCAACTCATGTCCGAAGCCCTCACCCCCGAAGACCGCGCCCGCCGCGTCAAAGTCCTCCTCTACGACGTAGACGGCGTCCTCACCAACGGCGACATCACCATCATCCCACCCCTCGACGGCAACCCCAACGGCCACGCCACCGAGATCAAAGCCTTCTCCGCCCACGACGGCATGGGCATCAGCATCGCCCGCCTCGCAGGCCTCAAGCACGGCTTCGTCACCAAACGCAACTCGCAGGTGGTAGCCATCCGCGCCCGCGACCTGAAGATCGATCACGTCTATCAAGGCCAGTCCAACAAGGTCGACGCGCTCAACAAAATCATCGCCGCCGAAAACTGCACGCTCGACGAAATCGCCTACGTAGGCGACGACATCATCGACCTCCCCGTCATGCGCAAGGTAGGCTTCGCGATCGCAACCGCCAACGCCCGCCCGCAAGCCAAAGCCGCCGCGCACTACATCACGCCCAACCCCGGTGGCCAGGGAGCCGGCCGCGACGCCATCGACTTCATCCTCAACGCCCGCGGCATCCTCGACCAGACCATCGAGCGCTACCTCGACCCCAACAGCGCCGAAGCCAAATCCGCCGACATTGGCGCCGGCAACATGTAAGGAGAGCACCATGGACATCCAACGCATCGGAACCAAACCTTCCGGCAAAGGCCCCGCAGACTGGTTCACCGGCAGCGTTCGCATCGACCCCCTCTTCCAGGCTCCCGATCCCGCCCGCGCCCAGGGCGCCAGCGTCACCTTCGAACCCGGCGCCCGCACCGCCTGGCACACTCACCCTCTAGGCCAGACCCTCATCGTCACGGCCGGCTCCGGCTATGCCCAGCGCTGGGACGGCCCCCTCGAACCCATCCACCCCGGCGACGTAGTCTGGTTCGCCCCCAACGAAAAACACTGGCACGGCGCCACCCCCACCACCGCCCTGACCCACATCGCTATCCAGGAACGCCTCGACAACAAAGTAGTCGACTGGCTAGAGCACGTCACCGACGAGCAATACACGAAAGTCTCTCCCTAGAACCAGCCGCTGCCTGTTCTCCTTCGCGAAACGTGGTTAACTTCGCGCCCGTTGCGTCAAAGCAGTTGCAGTTGCAGTTGCAGTTGCAGTTGCAGTTGCAGTTGCCCTTGCCCTTGCCGTTGCCGTTGCCGTTGCCGTTGCCGTTGCCGTTGCAGTTGCAGTTGCCGTTGCCGTTGCATCTGCGGTGGCCCTTGTCGTTGTTTGTTTTTCGTCGTCATCCTGAGCGCAGCGAAGGACCCCCGCATTGGTCGTTGCCGTTGCCCTTGCCTTTCTTTCTGTCATTCCCTCTGGGAATCTGCTTCTGCACTTCCCAGTCTTGCCTGTGCAATAAGCGAAGAAACCGCGAACAGCTACAATACCTCATGGCGGTCGCAACCCTCCCAACCGATCCCGCGCTCGAAGCCCTCGCCTGGGCTCATCCCATCGTGCGAGAGTGGTTCCTCACCAAGTTCGGCTCGCCCACCGAACCGCAAATCGCCGGCTGGCCTCCAATCCTCCGTGGCGACCCAACCCTGATCTCCGCGCCCACAGGCTCCGGCAAAACCCTCTCAGCCTTCCTAGTCTGCATAGACAAACTTCTCCGCGCCGCCATCGAAGGCCGCCTCGCCGCGCACACCCACGTCGTCTACATCTCGCCCCTCAAGGCCCTCTCCAACGACATCCAGAAGAACCTCGACGCACCGCTGGCCGAGATCCAGCAGCTAGCCATCGCGCGCGGCTATCTCTGCCCCGAGATCCGCACCGGCGTCCGCACCGGCGACACGCTCACCAAGCACCGCCTCGCGATGCTCAAGCATCCGCCCCACATCCTCGTCACCACACCCGAGTCGCTCTACATCCTGCTAACAGCAGGGAAGTCGCGCCAGAACCTGACCCGCGTCCAAACCGTCATCGTCGACGAGATCCACGCCATCGCCGACGACAAGCGCGGAGCCCATCTCGCCCTAACCCTCGAACGCCTAGACGCGCTAGTCTGCGGCGAGAACCGCCTCTCTCCCGGCGCATTCCTAGCCGGCCTCAACACACCGCCGCAACGCATAGGCCTCTCCGCAACCCAGAACCCCATCGAGCTAGTAGCCGCATTCCTAACCGGCACCAACACCGACCGAAACAACAGCGAGCTGCAGTCCATCGAACAGTCTTCACGGATGAGCAGCGAGCTTCACCCCATCGAACAGTCTTCACGGATGAGCAGCGAGCTTCACCCCGCCGAACCGTCTTACCGGATTAGCAGTGGGCTTCAGCCCACTGAATTACGCGCTCCCACAAATCGGGCTTTAGCCCTGGACAACCCTCGCCAACCCGCGACCATCATCCAGGTAGGCCAACGCCGCACCCTCGATCTCGCCATCGAAGTCCCCTCCGCCGAACTAACCTCCATCACCTCCATCGCCATGTGGGACGAGATCTACGACAAGCTAGCCGCGCTAGCCCAGCAACACCGCAGCACGCTCGTCTTCGTCAACACCCGCAAGCTGGTCGAGAAGATCTCCTTCGAGCTCTCCAACCGTCTGGGCGAAGACGCAGTAGCCGCGCATCACGGCTCGCTCTCCCGAGCCCTGCGTCTAGACGCCGAGCAGCGCCTCAAGGCCGGCGAGTGCAAGATCCTCATCGCCACAGCATCCTTGGAACTAGGCATCGACATCGGCACCGTCGACCTCGTCTGCCAGATCGCCACCACCCGCGCAGTAGCCGTAGCCATGCAGCGCGTCGGCCGAGCCGGACACTGGCGCGGCGCCATCCCCAAGGGCCGCTTCTTCGCCACCACCCGCGACGACCTCTTCGAGCAGGCCGCCCTCCTCCGCAAGATGGTAGCCGGCGAGCTCGACCTCCTCGAGATCCCCGACTGTCCCATCGACGTCCTCATGCAGCAGATCGTAGCCACCATCGGCGCCGAGTCCTGGCGCGAAGACGATCTCTACCAAGTCCTCCGCCGCGCTTACCCCTACCGCAACCTAACGCGCGAGCAGTACGAAGAGGTCCTCGCCCTCCTCCACAACGGCATCGAGAACTCCCGCGGCCGCTACGGCGCCTACATCCTGCGCGACCAGGTGCAAGGCCATCTCCACGCCCGCCGCGGCTCGCGCTCCATCGCCATCTCGAACGGCGGCGCCATCCCCGACACCTCCATCTTCGCCGTCATGCTCCAGCCCGAGAACGTGCAAATAGCCACCCTCGACGAGCACTTCGCCGTCGACAGCTCCCCCGGCGACGTCATCCTCCTCGGCAACACCAGCTGGCGCATCCAGCGCGTCGACCCCAACGGCAAGGTCCTCGTAGAAGATGCCCACGGCGCCCCACCCAGCATCCCCTTCTGGGAAGGCGAAGCCCCCCAACGCACCTCCGTCCTCTCCGACGGCGTAAGCGCCCTCCGCCAAGAGATCGACCGCCGTACCAGCAACCTCACCCCGCAACACCTCTCGGGCCTCGCCTTCACTGGAGGCTCTGAGCCTACCGTCGAGGGCTCTAGCTTCACCGGATTAGCAGCGGGCTTTAGCCCGCTGTCCCAACCCCGCGACCAAGCGGGCTTTAGCCCTGGGCTTTCCGCCACCGACCCCGAATCCCAACTCCACTCCACCATCGCCTTCCTCCGCGACACCTGCTTCCTCTCCCACTCCGCCGCCCTCCAGCTCATCACCTACATCGTCCACGGCCGCGCGGTCCTCGGCGCCGTCCCCACCAAGACCACCCTCATCGCCGAGCGCTTCTTCGATGAAGGCGGAGGCCAACAACTCATCCTCCACGCCCCCTTCGGCGGCCGCCTCAACAAGGCCTGGGGCCTGGCCCTACGAAAAAGATTCTGCCGCGGCTTCACCTTCGAGCTGCAAGCCGCCGCCACCGACAACGGCATCAACATCTCCCTCGCCGAGCAGCACAGCTTCCCCCTCGCCGACGTCTTCCACTTCCTCACCACCCTCACCGCCCGCGAGCTCCTCGAGCAGGCCAGCATCCCCTCGCCGCTGTTCAAGAACCGCTGGCGCTGGGCGGCGGGCCGTTCCCTTCAGCTCTTGCGTATGCAAAAAGGCAAACGCATCGCCCCCCAAATCCAGCGCACCCGCTCCGACGACCTGCTAGCCAGCGTCTTCCCCCACGCCTCCGCCTGCCCCGAGACGATGACCGGTGACATAGAAATCCCCGACCACCCCCTCGTCCGCGAAGTCATGAAGGACACCCTCACCGAGGCCATGGATCTCGAAGGCCTCCTCGAAGTGCTGCAAGGAATAGCAGCGGGCACTATCCGCTGCATAGCTATAGACACGCCCATCCCGTCCGTCTTCGCGCACGAACTCATCAACGCCATGCCCTACGCCTTCCTCGACCCCGAGGACGCCGCCGCCCGCCGCACCCGCGCCGTCAGCACCCGCGGCAACCTCCCCTCACGCCTCCCCGAAACTCCCGGCCGCCTCGACCCCGCCGCCATCGCCACCGTCCGCCAACAACTCTGGCCCGACGTCCGCGACGAACACGAACTCCACGACCTCCTCCTCCAACTCATCGCCCTCCCTCTCCACGCCTTCGCGCTTTCGGATGAAACAATCCATCCTGGCGCTACAGAAAATTTGGGTGCTACCACCTATTCAGGCAGTACATCTCAAACGGAATGTACCGCCGCTTCAGAATCGCTGAGTATCTCCGATCCAGGTTTCCCGGCGAGCCCTACCCGGATTAGCAGTGGGCTTCAGCCCACTGAACCAACCACCCCACAAGAACGGGCTTTAGCCCTGGGCCCTCTCCCCGCCGCAGCAGGGAAGAACACCCAACACTGGCCGCTCTTCTTCCACCGCCTGGCAGAGAAGGGAAGAGCCCACTGCATCACCCTCGACGGCTCTCCCGCCTGGATCGCCACCGAGCGCCTCCCCGAAGCCGCCGCACTCTGGCCCGGTGCTCCCGCCCTTCGCCGTCATCCTGAGACGCAGCCGAAGGACCCCCGCATTTCGCCCGTTGAGGCAGCCACGCCTGGTGCCCCATCTTCGGTGACGGCACCCTCGTCGCTTAAGGTGGGATCCCGCGACTCCGCCCACCTCACCCTCACGCAGGGCTACCTCCAACTCTTAGGCCCCACCACCTCCACCCACCTGGCCACCCTAACCCACCTGCACCCGCGCGATATCCACCAGTCTCTCCTCACCATGGAGATGCAAGGCCTCGCCCTCCGCGGCGTCTTCGAGCATCCCACCCCACCCTCCGACACGCCTCACGAAATAGAGTGGTGCGAGCGCCGCATCCTGCAACGCATCCACCGCCTCACCCTCGGCACCCTCCGTAAGCAAGTCGAGCCCGTCACCCCGGCCATCTTCATGCGCTGGCTCCTCGACTGGCACCACCTCGCCCCGCACGCCGAAGACCAGCCCCAACCCACCGGCGAAGAAGCCGTCCTCGCCGCCATCGAGCAGCTGGAAGGCTTCGAAGCCCCCGCCATCGAGTGGGAGCGCACCCTCCTCCCCGCCCGCATCGCCAACTACCAGCCCCAATGGCTCGACAACCTCTGCCTCGCCGGTGTCCTCGCCTGGGGCCGCATCTCCCCCCACCCCGCCTGGTCCGCCGCCCCTGCGCCCACCCCCACCCATCTGTCATCTCGACCGAAGTCTGCATCCTTTGCGAACGCAGCGGAGAGACCTGCAGTCTTCGCCGGCGACGATCTGTCAGGCCCGCTCCGCCAAGCCCCCCGCCGCGTCATCCCCACCACCGCCGCCCCCATCACCTTCTACCTCCGCGACTCCTCCGACTGGCTCCACCACGCCCTCGCCTCCAAGTCCATCGACGAGGCGACCCTCACCCAATCCCTCTCCCCCGAAGCCCAAACCCTCCGCGCCCTCCTCGCCACGCAGGGCGCCGCCTTCACCGCCGACCTCCAGCGCCTCTCCGGCCTCACCAAGTTCCAAACCACGACGGCCCTCTGGGAGCTAGCCACCGCCGGCCTCGCCGCCGCCGACGGCTTCGACCAACTCCGCGCCCTGATGGACCCCCGCCGCAAATCCGCCGCAACCTCCTCAACCCCCGCCACCAGCCTCCGCAAACGAGCCGCCGCCCGCACCACCGCCGGCCGCTGGTCGCTACTCTCCGCCCCTGCCACAATCCCGGGTGCCCCACGTCTCGCTTCTGAGACGTGGGATTCGCACAACGCCCCCGCCTCCACACAAGCCGCCATCGCCCACGCCAGGCAAACTGACGCCGCCCTCGACGCCCATGCCCGCATCCTCCTCTGCCGCTACGGCGTCCTCTTCCGCGAGCTCCTCGCCCGCGAAGCCAACGCTCCCAAGTGGCGCGACCTCCTCCCCATCCTCCGCCGCCTCGAAGCCCGCGGCGAGATCCGCGGCGGCCGCTTCGTCAGCGGTCCCTTCGGCGAGCAGTACGCCCTCCCCGAAGCCGCCGATTCCCTCCGCAAAGCCCGCACCCAGCACGCCGCCCGCGCCACGGAATCCCCGATCGTCGTCTCCGCCGCCGACCCCCTCAACCTCGCCGGCATCCTCGTCCCCGGCGACCGCATCCCGGCCATCCCCGGCCGCACCGTCAGCTTCCAGCACGGCATTACGGTCGAAGAAAATCCCAGTCCCTCCCCAACCGCCGCCCCCAAACCAAAAGCCGCCCGCACCCGCAGCATCCCCGACATGCTCCGCGCCGAATCCCTCAACCCCCGCACCCCCCAACCCGCACCCTCCCCCGGCCTCTTCTCATGACCGACAGCAACGATCCCTCGAAGGGGCTGGGCTTCAGCCCATCCATAGAACCAGCAGAACAGCAGGCGGCTTTAGCCGCAGAGGACGGCCAATCCCTCCACCCCGACGACTTCTACCTCGAAGGCCCAAACCTCGTCTTCACCGCCGCCTACCACCTCCGCCGCGGCTCCTGCTGTCACTCCGGTTGCCGTCACTGCCCCTATAAGTAACGTCATCGACTCCCCTCGTTCCCAAACCCGAACTCGCTTCGCTGCATCGTCGTTTCGGGAACGCTCTCCCCATCTCACCTGCCGCAACCATCACCAATATCCCTGCATAGCCCGATCATCACTCCATGGCCCAGGAGATGGCAGTTGGCGTATTTCTCGCTGTCGACGCAGAGCGCGACCTCCTGCACGCTGCTGCCATGGCCTGTGGGCTTCGTTCCGTCGACCTGCAACACTCGGAATACGCCCCATCCATCGCGCGCCTGCTGCCGCTCATCGTTACCGACCAGCCAACTGGCCCATGGGAGCCTGCGCACGGCGGCTGCTTCTCCCCCTACGACGCTGCTACCCTTCTGCAGGTCTGCGATCCAGACCCGCCCGCTGTCCCCTCGGCAATCGTGAATCCCGCTCCTGCCTGGGTGATGCACCGCCCCCTGCAACTGGAGTCTGCCACCGCCGCGCTCCAACAGGCTTCCAGCATGACGCAAGTCTTCCTCCAGCGCCACCGCTCCATGATCGACGACCTCGATCACTACCGCCGCGTCCTGGATTGCGTGACCGACAGCATCTCCATCGCGGACGCCCATCTCCCGGACCTTCCCCTTACCTACGTCAATCCCGCCTTCGAGCGCATGACCGGCTACACCGCCAGCGAGGTCTGCGGACGCAACTGCAGGTTCCTTCAGGGCACCGATACGGATCAACCCGCACTGGCTGAAATTAGGGCGGCTCTTCGCGGGGGCAAGGCTGCTCGGGTTGTCCTGCGCAACTACCGTAAGGATGGAACCCTCTTCTGGAATGAGCTCCATCTCTACCCCATCCGCGACCACGCTGGAAACCTCGCTCACTTCGTGGGAATTCAGAACGATGTGACCGCGCAGATCGCAGCGAAAAACCAGCCGCAGCCTCCCGCCCACCACGACCCTCTCACCGGCCTTGCCAATCGCGGCCTCCTGCTTGCCCAGTTGGATCTGGCACTCGAACAGGCGCGGCGCAACCGAACCACCGTCGCCGTCCTCTGCTTCGATCTCGACAACTTCAAAGACGTGAATGACACCTTCGGCCACGACGCTGGCGATCAACTGCTTCTCGTCACCGCAGACCGTCTGCGCTCCGTCGCCCGCGGCGGAGAGACCGTTGCACGCCTTGGCGGCGATGAGTTTGTTGTCGTTCTCCAGGATATAAACGCAACCCGTGAGCCCGCCAGGATCCTGCACCGCCTCTCCGCAAAACTTCGCGAACCCACCACCCTCCTCGGAACCGGCATTCAGCCCAGCGCCAGCGTCGGCATGGCCATCTTCCCCCGCGACGGCGAAACGCCCGAAGAGTTGCTCAAGACCGCCGGCGTCAAGATGCGTCTCGCCAAACACACAGCACGCGCAAACCCGCAGCCGCCCCAACCGCCCCCCCAACAACAACGTCCAATCTCGCGTCTTCGCGACTTCTTCCTGCGCGCTCGTCTCTAACCTGCACTCGATTCCCTACGGCTGCGCGTAGTAGCCCATCCGTGTGCGCGCCACCAGGCCGCCTTGCCCCACCTTCACCTGGATCTGGTGATACTGGTTCGGCTTCTCGTCGGGCGCGGGGTCCAGCGTGATCTGGTAATACTGGTTCGCATCCGCCACACACTGCTGCAGCATCTGAACCGCATCGTTGGAGCTCAGCACCAACCCGCCGCTCTGTGCCGCCAGCACCTGCAGCGCCAGGTTGCCCCACTCCGCATCGCCCGGCCCCTTCAACCCGTTCAGAAAGGCCTCATAATAATCCTCTCGGCTCAAGTTTTCCGTCGCGCCCCAGCTATTGATGCTGTACAGCGTGACCCCTGCCTTGCGCATCTCGCGCGAAAACACAATCGCGTTGTGATACACCTCGTCTGCTTCGTTCCCTTCCAGTTCCACCTCCGGACCCGAGAGCAGCGGCCAGCCCGGCGACACCCACAGCACCAGCTTGCGTCCCGGCTTCTTCGCTTCCACCACCGTCAAGCTGCGCAGCGCATTCAGCGAGAGCGTCATCCGGTCAGCCGCTCCCCAAAACCCCTGACTTCTATTGTCGATCCGCAGGCCTATCTCTGTATGTTGGAGCTTATCCGCCAGCGCATTGCCATCCTTGCCGGCCCCTTCTTCGTACATCTCGAAACTCGTGTCGGTCAGAACCGCAAAGCTCGTCACATACGGCAGCTTCCCGCCATTGCTGCGCATATACTTCAAAATCTGGTCTCGCTGGTACGCCAGGTACGTATACGGCGTGTTCACCGAGTCGATGACGATCACCACCTGGACCGCAGCCTCCTTGCCCTCGACTGCCGCAAACGACGCGATCGAGCGCGTCTTCTTGTTGTCCAGGACGGTAAAGTCTTTCTCGCTCAGGCCTCCCACCGGCCCGCCCTTGGACGCCGTCACCACAACATCCAGATTAATCTTGCCCGGCGCATCCTTCTGTCCCGCCGTCTGTTGCGCGAACGCGTTTCCCATCGATACGCCAAACAAGATTGCAGCCACCATGCAGTACCGCTTGCTGGACATAGGACATCCTCCCGGCGGCCGGACACAACGTCGTTGCGTCCCTTTACAGAACGACGATAAGCCTTTGCCTCGTCCAGCAGCCTACGCATACTGAGACGCAGTCAATACACTCATTGCATCATTTTTCGTTTGAGAAGCTAAAGAAGCAGCGTTTGCGCCGGATACAAGCGCTGCCCGCAGTGCGATCAGCGCGCCCCGCTCGGAGCCGCCGCAGCCGCCGGCGCCACGTTCGCCGCTGCCGCCGTCACCTTCAGCGCCAATCGCGGAAACATAAAACTCCCGCCCGCATCGTCAATCACGTTCACCTGGCAGATATACGTTCCCGCCTTCAACTGCGCCAGCGGCACATCGAACTGGAACACCACCGCTCCATGTTCCGGATCATTCACCGTGTGCGCTGTCACCAGCGTCGTCTCATACACCTTCGTCCCGTTGGTGATGAACTCAACGTTCGTCAGCACCTTGATCGCCTCACCCTTCACATCCTTTGCCTTCGCCGGGTCATACACCTCGTACAGAAAATACAAGTGCTGATCCTGCCGAAACACATGCGCCACATTCGGCACCCACTCCAGCCCATCCCGCACCAACGGACTCGCAGCCTTCTTGTCGGTGTTCGGCGTCCTCTGGCTCGCCACCACCACCGAACTCATCTTCAGCGGAGCCTTCTTCAAATCCGGCACCTGGATGTCCGTCTCGAAGCTTCCCATGTTGCCCGTCTGGTTCTCGCGCACCACGAACTTCAGGTGATACCGTCCCGGCGCCAGCGTAAACCCAGTCGAATACTGAATGTTCTTCCGCTGCACCGCCGCCGCCGCATCCACCGCGAGCTTCACCGTCTGCCGCACATTCCCCACCGTGATCCCCTGTGCGTCCTTCACCTGCCCAACAATATCCAGCGTCGCCTTGTCCCGGTCCCCGCCCTTCACAAACGGAATCTGCGACCCCGGCACAATCACATCCACCGGAATAAAGTACAAGCCCTTGCTGCTCATGAAGTACAGCGCCTGCAGATACACCGCCACATCGGTAGCCGGCAGATCGCTGCGCATTTGTTCCGTCAGCGCCTCTTCGCGATCCTCGGTCTTCTGGTGCTGGAAGTCCGCCGCCGCGTAATACCCCGGACGATACTCAATCTTCACATCGTCGCGATTCACCTTCACCGTCACATGTCGATACGTCCCATCCGTCCGCTGGTTCGTCGACCGAAATCCGAGAATGTAATACGCCTCCGTATCATGCTGCACCTGCTGAAACGCCGGCGCAAAATCATTCGAATCCAGGAACGCCTTCCCGCCCGTATCCATGCTCAGCGTATCCAGCGTCTCCTGCGATCCAAAGTTCGAGCTCAGCTGCGCCGTCGCCGACGCTCCGCTATACGCCGAATTCCCGCGCAGACTTCCCGAGCTCGCATCGCCCACCGGCGGCAACGCCTGCAACCCGCGCGTATCCACCGAGTAGATCGCCAAATTCGCCTTCGCCGCCTCATTCGTCGCGGCCCGCAAACTCGCCTGGTTCTCAATCCCATTCCGCGTCAGTCCGCCGGAAAAATACAGCATCGACTTCCGCTGCTCCACTCTCTCCAGACTCTTCGCAATCGTCCGAATCGCCAGCAGCTCCCGATCCGTATTCAAGCTGTTGTACTCCGTATCATCCACCGCAAACGCGCTCGTATCATCCGCCGTCCCGCTAGTCGACCCCGTCGCCCCATTCGCGAATCCCGTCTCATCCGTGCCGTTATACTTCCCCAGCCCGCGCAGCAGCGCCTCCTTGTTCGACGTGAAATCCTGGTCCATCGTCAAGCCCGTCGACATGCTCACCAGCGCCACCAGGTCCGCCGGCTGCATCTGCGTCTTCACATACGTCTCCGCCGCCTCCACCGCCCGATCGATGTCCTCATCCTGCATCGAGCTCAAATCGAAAAAGATCACAATCAGCCGATGGTCCTTCAGCTCCTTCGGACTCGCCGCAAAATTCCTCTCCAGCAAATCCGCAACCGTCGCCTTTCCCCCAGCCGTCGACTTCTCCGCCAGCACCGCCGCCTCATCCACATTCTGGTAGTCGAAGCTGATAATCTTCTGCGGCTTCTTGTCCTCGTAAATCGTAAAATCCGATGCCTTCAATCCCTTCACCACCGCGCCCGTCTTCTTGTCCCGCACCACCACGTTGGTCAGCACAATATTCGCATTCAAATTCAGCCGGTACGTCCCTTGGCCCTGCCCCTGCTGAACATCCTGCGACACCGGCACAGCCGTCTGCGCGGCCCCCACCGGCCCGCCCATCCCGACCACCCCAGCCATCACTGCCGCCACCAATCGCCGCATCGCCATCCTCTACGCTCTACTCTCTACGCTCTGCCTCTAAAACCGATACCTCGCCTGCATCAGCAACGACCGCATCGCCGCGCCACTCGTCACGACACCAAAGTTCGCCGAGTTCTCCGTCGTATTGATCCCGCTATACTGCACCGTGTTGAACACATTGCTCGCCGTCACACGCGCCTCAAACGACCGCGTCCCGGCAAACGCAATCGTCCGCGACAGCGACGCATTCACCAACACCGTCCCCGGCCCCTCAATCGAATTCCGCGACGCCGTCCCATACTCCCCCGCCGGCACCACAAACGCAGCCTTGTTGAAGAAGTCATTGATCGTGCCCGCGCCCTTAATCGGCTCCGTGAACACCCGGTCCGGCCGCAGCGTAAACGTGTTGCCCGACGACGCCTGCTCCTGGCTTCCCGAGTACGACGGCGTAAAGTAGCTGCCCGTCGAAAACGTAAACGTTCCGCTCAGCGAGAAACCATCCAACGCATGCGACCAGAATCCGCCCTTGTTGAAGTACGCGCGGTTCGGCCCAAACGGCAGCTCCAGCAGCCAGTTGCCCGTAGCACTCTGCCGCACATCAAACGACGAATTCCCCTCTTCCAGATCCAGTCGCCGGAAGTTCTGCACCGTCGTCGCGCTCGCCCCGCCAACCGACGACGCATTATCAATCGAGTGCCCATACGTATACGTAATCCCCAGCGCAATGCCTTTCTGCTGCCGCTTCTGCACGCTCACCACCAGCGTGTTCGCATGCGATCCCGCCACCGAAGTCTCATACAGAAACGGCGCCACCCCCGGCGTCGTCACGCCCGCCGGCGTACTGTTCGGCGACCCCAGCACATCCAGCCCGCTGCCCTTCGCCCCGTTATACCCAATGTTGAATACGATCCCCATCGGAAACGTCCGCTGAATATTCACGTTGTACGCCTGCACCATCCCCAGCCGATACCCTTTGTTCACCGAGTAGCTGTTCTGAATCGTCTCTTCCGTCGAACACCCAAAGCCGTTCGCCAGCGTCATGTTCGCGGTCGAGGTTGGCGTCGTCGTCACGCATCCCGTAGGCGCCGGATCGGGATTCGCCGCGCTCGCCACCGGCAGAACATTCGTCTGCGTCTCCGCAAACGGTGGCTGAAACGAGAGCGACTTCGCCATCACCGCAAACTGCCCCGTGTTGTAGTTGATCCCATACCCCGCGCGCACCACCGTCTGCCTGGTCCACTTCGAGTTCGACTTCGGCCTCCACGCCAATCCAAATCGCGGCGCCACCATCGTGCGGTCCGGATCGATCAGCCCGCTCGGAAACTTACCTTGAAACTCTCCCGTCTGCCCTGGCTGCACCGGATCCACCTCGCTGAAATCCGCGTTGTGATCCAGGTTCACCAGCCGGTTGTTCTTCTCCGTATACGGCGCGAAGTACTCATACCGCACGCCATAGTTCAGCGTCAGGCCCGACGCCACGCGGAAGTCATCCTGCACGTACCAGTCATACACATTCTCGCGCAGATAAATCTTGTACAGCCCCGCCTGGATTGCCGTGCTCTGCGGCAGCCCCAGCAGAAAATCCGCAAACCCCGATCCCGTTGTCGCCGCGCTCCCCACAGCCTTGTCCGCCGGGCTCTCCGTCGCGTAACCCGTAAACGTGAACTGTCCCAGCGGATCATTGCCGCCAATCGAATCGGCATGCACGCGCCGAATATCCAGCCCTAAACGAAAGTTATGCTTCGCATGCCGATACGCAACGAAGTCAGAAAAGCTGATCGTCTGGTTGATCAACTGGCTCGGCGTCAGATTCGTAAGCCCCGCAAAGTTGCTGATGTTCAGCGACGGCAGGCCGTTATAAAAGTTAGGATCCGCAAACCCGCCACTCTCATTTGGAATCGTGATCCCCGCCGCCGTCGTCGGATCATTCGCCGTATTCGTAAAGTAATTTCGCTGCTGCGTATTCAACCGGTTCCACGTCAACGTCGCATGGTTGGAGAGCCTTCCATACGAAACCGTATAGCCCGCGCTCAGCGCATTGCCATCGCTCTCGCTCGCGCCACCCAGCGCCAGAAAAATGTTCCTCTGGTCCTGGGCCTGGTGCGAGTAGTTGTACCCGATGTTGATGTTCTGCTGCAGCGTCGCCGGCCCGTTGCCCGCCCCGCCGCGTCGTCCACCACCACCGCCGCCACCGAACATCGCAAACGGCGACCCGGCTTTGCCACCCAGCGTGCGCACATACCGCGTATTCAAGGCCACCACGTTATTGCCCGCATTCGAAATCGTCTCGTAGTTGTACCCCTGCGCATTCACCGGAATATTCGGCGCCGGATAATACTGCAGCAGCGCCAGCGCCTGCGACGAAATCGGTGTCACCGCATTCGCCAGGTTGTTCCCCGTCACCGCCTGCCCCGTCGCCGGATCATAAATTGTTACCGGCGTGATCACGCCATTCACCACCTGCGTCGACTGCGAAAAATCTCCGCCGCGCTCGAGGGTCGTCGGCACCCGCTCCGGCCCGCCCAGAAACGCATTCAGATTCTTCTGCCCCGTCAAATTGATGAACACGAACTGCTTCGGATTCGGCTTCGTCAGTCCGGGAATATACGGCGACTCCGCAAACGTCAGACCATATTTATTCGTGTACGACGACGGCTTCATCTGCGGCTGCAGCGTCGGCGACCACTGCGCCGAATCCAGCGCCCCATTGCTCACCTGGTAATAAATGCTTCCGTGCGGCTGCGACGGATTGAAGTTCCGAAACGCCCCACTCCCAAACCCTCCACCCCCACCCCCCCCCCCCCCCCCCCCCCCCCCCAAAACCCCCCCCCCCCCCCCCCCCCCCCCCCCCCCCCCCCCCCCCCCCCCCCCCCCCCCCCCCCTCCCCCCCCCCTCGCGCCCCCCCCCCCCCCCCC
>Ga0210392_10000382_pt1 | contig 28546 bp, 20 predicted proteins | sample IncBWC30OmetaG_FD_161057 | JGI IMG/M metagenome (GOLD analysis project Ga0210392, IMG submission 161057) | Forest soil microbial communities from Barre Woods Harvard Forest LTER site, Petersham, Massachusetts, United States - Inc-BW-C-30-O ... | reverse complement strand
GGGAAAGTATCGACCGCCATGCGCGGAGTCACCACCAGCGAAAAGACGATCACGCCGAGGGCGAGCATCAGGACCGCGATCGGGTTCTTCAAGAATAGACGAGTCACGGTAGGCTCGGTTTTTCGAGACTCGCGGCGACCAAGTCACTGTCGTTGAGCAGGGCTCGGCCTTCGACGACGACTCGGCTGCCGGCTGTCAGCGCGGGGTCCAGGAAAAGCCGCCCTTCGCGCTCGCCTTTTACGTGCACGGTGCGCTTGTGCGCGGTGCTGCCGTCGACCACGTACAGCGTCGCTTGGTCGCCACGCACCGTCGCGGCCGACAGCGGGATCTCGGAGGCGAGCTCGGGCATGCCAATGTCGATGCGAATCTCCGCCGTGGTGCCGACCGGCAGAGTGCGCTCCGGATCGATGACGTCCATTTCGAAGTGCGCCGTGCGAGTCAGCGCGTCAGCGGCCGGCGCGCGACGCGAAATGGTCGCCGTGAGATCGCGATCGATCGCATAGATATGCACCTTGACCGCGCTTCCTGGGGCGACGATCGGAAAGTCGAGCTCTGGCGCGTCGGCGACGATGCGCACCGTCGAGCGATCGACGATCGACACGATAGCCGCTCCTGGTCGCACGAAAGCGCCCGGGTCAATCGTGCGGGTGGCGACCTCGCCTGCGAACGGCGAGCGCAACACACAGTCGTCCACTTGCAGCGACGTACCGAGGAGCTGCGCCTGGGTCGCGAGCAGCTGCGCTTGCTCGGCGGTGCTCTGGGCGGTCTTTTGCTCGGCCTCGTTGGGCGAGACGAAGCCGCCGTCCAAAAGGCCGTTGAAGCGCGTTGCTTCGTCGGAAATGGCCTCCTGACGCGCTGCAATGGCGCGCTCTTGCATGGCCACGGAGCGGCTCGTGGCGTTCGCGTTGCGACAGTCGAGGGTCGCTATCACGTCGCCCTTTTTCACCACCGCGCCCGGCCTGACGAGCACGGTGTCGACGTACGCGGAGATCATCTGCGGGCCGATCTTGGCCTCGATCCAGGGCTCGATGGTTCCGACGTAACTGCGCGAGCCGCGAAAGGTCGAGCCCTGCGCCTCTACCACGGTGACCGGCTTCGCGGAGCTGGCGAGCGCGACTTGGTTTACCTTGGCGTCGGCGCGAACTGCCATCGTTGCGCCCAGCGCGATGACGGCGAGCGTTCCGCCGCCAATCGCAAACGGAATGGTTAGCGAGCGCTTCTGAGGAGAGGGTGCCGAGGCTGCTTCCGCTGGGGATGAAGGTTCGATTGGCTCTGCCAAGCACGTCCCGGGCCAGCGCAAAGATGGACAAAAACAGCTCCAATGCCGGCGCCGGTGCTGGGACGATTCGGGAAAATTCCGACTCCATTCGGAAATTTCCCGAGCGAGCCGAGGCGTTAACGATCGAGCGAGCGCGGGTACGGCTACGCACGGTGAGGTGCGTTGCCGGCGAGCGAGCGCCCCTCTCTCGAGGAAGTCGTCGGACGCCTGGTGCGCGTCAGCGGCCGCGTTCGAAGGCGCGCCAGGTGACGCGGGCTTTAGCTAGGGTCTGGCTGGAGGAGAGCGGGGAAGCTTTTAGGTAGTCGAGGAAGCCGTCCAAGGTCGTGAGGTCGCGTGGGAACTTTTCGTCTTTTAGGACTTCGCGCGCGAGGTCTCCGACGGGTGTGCGGAGGCTCCTGTGTTTGGTCAACCAATCGAAAAACGGAATGAACGCTGCCATCTGGGCGAACCCTTTAGCACGCTCTGACCGCGCTGGGCTCCGGCTCCGGCACTGCCGCCGTCGAACGTCAACCCGTAGGCCTCGCAGACGAGCCGAGCAATGTAAAAGTTTTGCATTGCTCGCGTCTCCAGAACGACGGACGGCGAAGCTTGCGAGCAAGAGCGCGGGCTCGGTTGTTTGGCTGCCCTCAGCGCGATACGGCGAAGTACGGCCTGCTTGCTCGTGCTTCGCACTGCGCCGCAGGGGGCCCCAAGCGTCGGCCTCCGGCCGCCGCGGGCCCCCGACGTCTACGACACTCGGGCCGCGTTCTCCGGCGGCCCGACCTTTCGGCGAGCGCGACTCACTTCGGCGGATTGTACCCTTGGCTCCCAACGCAGGAATACAGAACCTGGAGCGCGGCGCCGGTGTCGGCTTGCACCGTGGTGCAGGTGTTCATACACAGGTGGATTTGCGTCGGCGCGGTGTTGCTGTCGTAGTACCAACCGCCGGTCGTGCCGCAGGAGGCCGCATCCTTCACGCGGGGGAGCGTGGTTTCCTTACCCATGCCCGGGGTGTAGTTCACGTTCACGTTGTCGATGCTGAGCATCAGACTGGCGGGCGGAGGCGGCACCGCGAAATCGCAGCTCACGTTCGAGGATTTGATATTGCCGAACGCCTTCAGCAAGTCGGCCTCGGTGGTGGCGCCATCCGTGCCGCCGATGAGGATGCCGGCCATGGTGCCGCCGGCCATGGCGATGGTGTCCATCGTGCGTTTGTTCGAGCCGAGGATGCCAATCGCGTACGTTTCGATCTTGGTGGCGGCCAGCGTGTCCGAGGCGATCTTGGCGATGTCGGCGATGCGCTCGTCGCAGCCGTTCGGTTCGCCGTCGGTCACGAACACTACGACGACCTTTTCTGTCGGGTGTGCGGTAGCGTACGTGGTCGCGATGTTCTCCGCGCCTTGCAAGGCGGCGTACGTCGGAGTGCCGCCGCTGTTCTGTGCTTTGGACTGCGGGTTGGCGGGGATCGCCGCGAGCAGCTTCGCCTCTTGGGTGTCAGTCGGTGCGGCGGCCGCGGTGAGCGCGGCGATGTCGACGAGCGGCGTGCTGCACGCTGTGATGGCCGTGGCTTGATTCATGTCGCACACGCTGTCCCAGCAGCCCATGGTCGGCTCGTTGCTCGGGAACAAGCGCAGGCCCACGCGCAAACCGGCGGCTGCCGGGTCGGCGAAGAACGCCTTCATGGCGGCGGCGACCTGATTCCACTTGTTGTTGTCGCTCATGGACCCCGAGTCGTCCATCATCACCAACATGGTGAGTTGACCGAGGCTCGCGGCCGACGAGCTCTGCGCGCAGGCGGCGTCGGGGGTCACCACGCCGCCATCGGTGACGCCGTTGCTGGCTCCGCTGCCGTTGGCGCCGGTGCCGTTGGCGCCGGTGTTGATCGCCCCGCCAGTACCAGTATCCAGCGATAGACCGCCCGAGCCGTTGTTGCCGTCGACTTTCGACGGCTTCTCGCTTCCGGAGCACGCAGCGAGCAGCGCAACGGTTGCGAGCACAGATAGGATTCGTTTGGTCCTCATGCGGTCAGCCTCCAAAATTCCGATAAAGCGAGATCAATCGTCGCCACCACTGCTTGATACTTACTATTATAGCCTGTCAGAAAGTCTGATGTGTGAGCTTTGGTGAACAGATCAATCTGTCAGCTTTCAAGCCCAATGTGGGTGGAGTACCCGGGTACAACGGCCTACAGGCAGAAAAGAAAAGGCGCTTCTCGGTCCCGGCGATTGTCGCCTCGATCCGCGACCTGCGAACCCGCAGCGACGTCACACTCCGGTGAGACAACAAAGTTGCGCTGTGGCGCAAGGAATGAGGGGCCGAATGAGCGAATGTGGCAGCGTGTCGGGTGGGGTCGGTGGTTCTCCGGTACCAACGACGCTGTCTTTTCGGTGGCTGCCCAGCGCGCGGGACGCGTGACCATCAACAGGATTGCAGAACTCAAGGGAACACCGGTTGCTCGCAACAGCGGCGAGCCCGCAGTGCTACTGCATCAGGATGAGGGCCTCGCGATGACCGTGTTGCACGCGCCGACCATCGCGCCCGGCGACCCGCGCTACGATCACTTCGCGTCGCGTGGTGACAAGCGTTTCGCGGGACACCCCGAGTGCATTCGCGTGGTCAGCTCGACCGAGCAGGTCGTCTCCGCGGTGCAAGACGCATTGCGCGATGGTAAGCGCATTGCGGCGCGCAGCGGTTGCGGGCGGTGTCCCGGTGCCGAATCAGCAAGCTGCGGGCGCGATCATCAATCACGCAGATATCGACCTCGCCGATCCGGCGTGGAACCGCTCCGGCGTCGCGTGGCACGCGCTCTACTACGGCGACAACTACGCGCGGCTGCAACGCATCAAGGCGCGCTGGGATCCGGGCAATGTATTTCGCCACGCGCTTTCGATCGAACCCGTTGCCGGACGCTAAATCGCGTTCTCATGATGGGTCGCATCTCGGACTGGGCGGCCTTCTTTGTCTTCATGAGCGCGGGCACTAGCCCGAAAAAATCATGGTTTGAGATTTGCGCGAGCGTGGGGGGACGCATCGTGCCTTCGCATCGGGGCTTTCTATGTAAAAATTTTGCATTGCGAGCGAGCGCGAAAAGGCATTGGGCTCCGCTTCGCCGTTCGTTCCGTGTTGGTCCTTGTTCACAACTCAGAGCACGGCGGTGCGAATCGCGAAGGCCAGCGCGCCGCGACCGCGATGGGCACGCGCCACGGCGCGCCCGTCAAAGCCTTCGGTGTCGCGTTACGCCCCGAGGCCCCGACGTTCGGCCATTGCGCAAGATGAAACCGCGCTGACGGGTTTCCGCTGCCGGTGGAGAGCGGCCCGGCTAGCGATGACGTCGGCAAAGCAACGTCCGGCGAAGTAGCGCGCGAGTGACAAGGGCGAGTTGCCGCCGTTCCGTCGCGACTAGTCACTGTTCTGTCTCAATCTCATGGCTGAAAATCGTGATGCGAGCTGGCTTGGCCGGCGCTACGAGCTCGCGACCAATCTACGTCTGCTCACGTTGCCCATTTGTGTTGGTCAGAAGTTGCGTCGAATGCGGCCAGCGCGCGCAATGCGCCCAAGCCCGCCGCGTGACAGCGCGTGCACGGGACGCGCCGTACACAGACGGCCCGCCGCATGACCCGAGGAAGTATCACGTGGAGACGCGTTGACGGCGGAGCTCCGTAGATGTTACGTTTCTACACTTGTTTTATGGAGCCTTGAGCTGCAGTGGCTGCAGTTCGGGTCCGAGGATTTAAATGTCGAAGCGCCCTGGGTTTGCGGTCGGGTTGTTTGCGTTGTTGTTTGCTGCGGTTCGCTGCGGTTCGCCGGCAGACGTCGTGTCGTCGACTAACAACGGCTTCTCTGGCTTTGGGGGCGGGAGCGACAGCACAGCCGGAACCGGAAACCCCAGCAACGGGGGTGGTACTGATCTGAATGTCGGTTCGGACGCGGGCTCGACCTCAGGCCCCAGTGGCGACGCGGGTTGCAGCGGCACCAACTGCGCGCCGGCCGGCGATACGGCGGTGTGCGGCGACGGCATCTTGCAAGCTGGCGAAGGCTGTGACGACGGCAATCACAAGGCGGGTGACGGCTGCAGTGCGGACTGCAAGGTTCAAAAGGACTACGAGTGTAAGACTCCGGGCGAGCTGTGCACTTCGACTATCGTCTGTGGTGACGGCGTCGTCAGCGGCAACGAAACCTGCGACGACGGCAACACCACCGCCAAGGACGGTTGCGACGACACCTGCCAAATCGAAGACAACTACGGCTGCGAGGCCGGCGCAGGCGGCAAGTCCGTGTGTATGCCCGTCAGCACCACCAAGTGCGGCGACGGCATCCAGACCGCGAATGAAGCTTGCGACGACGGCAATCTGCTGCCGACCGACGGCTGCACCGACAATTGCACGATCACCGACGGCTACAGCTGCCCCGAGCCGGGCATGCCCTGCGTGCTGGATACCGTGGCCGCGTGTGGCAACGGGGTGCTCAACGAAAAAGAGCAATGCGACGACGGCAACACCAAGACTGGTGACGGCTGCGACGCCTTCTGCGTCATGGAGAATTTCTACGATTGCCCGACGCCCGGTCAGCCTTGCACGTCGACCATCGTGTGCGGCGACGGCAAGGTGATTGGCGACGAAGCTTGTGACGACGGCACTACTGACGGCAAGAGCGGCTGCGCGGCAGACTGCAAGAGCGTCGAACCGGGCTACACCTGCCCGACCGCGCAAGGCGTTGGCGGCAAATGCAGCAAGGTAGCGGTCGGCACCTGCGGGGACGGCATCCTCGACGGCGCGAACGGCGAATACTGCGATGACGGCAACACCACGGACCACGACGGCTGCACCGCATGTCAGGTGGATGCCGGCTACACGTGCCCCACCGCGGGCGCGCTGTGCAAGGTGTTCGAGTTCTGCGGTGACGGCAAGATCAGCGCGGCGCTCGGCGAAACCTGCGACGACGGCAACGCGGTCGGCGGCGACGGTTGCTCCACGCAATGCGTGAAAGAGGCCAATTTCAACTGCGGTGCGCCCGGCACCAAGTGCGTGTCCACGGTCGTGTGCGGCGACAAGAAGGTCACCGGCGCTGAAACCTGCGATGACGGCAACCTAGTGGACGGTCTCACGGTGAACGGCAAAGTCGTCCCCGACGGCTGCTCCGCGACGTGCCAGGTCGAGAAGGGCTGGACCTGCCCCGTGGGCGGCACCTGCCACGCCACCAAGTGCGGCGACGGCATCCGTGCTGGCTTCGAGCAGTGCGACGACGGCGGTAACGTGAACGGCAACGGCTGCGATATGAATTGCCAGCTCGAGCCGGGCCATAAGTGCGACCCGAACACGCTGGGCGTCGACGTGTGCACTACGACGACATGTGGCGACGGCAAGACCGAGGGCACCGAGCAATGCGATGGCGGAAACACCACGCCCTTCGACGGTTGTTCTCCGACGTGCACCAACGAGCCGAAGTGCGGCTACACCGCCGGAGTCTACGGCTGCACCGCGCAGTGCGGCGACGGCATGATCTTCGGCACTGAGACGTGCGACGACGGCAACACCTTGGACGGCGACGGCTGCGACCACACTTGTCAGATCGAGCCGGGCTTCATGTGTCCGCAGAGCCTGCCGGTGCTACCGAATCCGCTGGTTTTGCCGATCATTTACCGTGATTTCAAGCCGACCCACCCGCAGTTCGAGGTCGACCCGGTGAGCGGCATTCGCCGTCCCGGCATCCCGCTGAGCGCGCTCGGAACCGACGGCAAGCCGGTATACAACGTCGCTTACGGTGGCTACACGTTGAACGGCGCGAAGCCAGCCAACGCTACCGCAACGCTCACCACGACCACGCAAATCAGCGATGCGTACCACCAGTGGTACACGGACGTGCCCAACACGAATTACACGATCGTGAGCACCCTGCCGCTCACGTTCAGCACGACCGACAACGCATACGAGTACTACAGCTCGGCGTTCTTCCCGATCGACAATCAGGGTTTCGGTAACTACTCGACCTACGGGCACAATTTCCACTTTACGAGCGAGCTCCGGTACTGGTTCTCGTACGTGGGTGATGGTAGCGAGAAGCTCGAGTTCCGCGGTGACGACGACGTGTGGGTGTTCATCAACGGCCAGCTCGTGGTCGACCTTGGTGGCATTCACGGTGAGCTGACGGGCACCATCACGCTGAAGGGCGCGGCCTCCACGCTGTGCACCAACGACTCGCCACCTCCGGCTCCTCCGGCGGCGCAACCGCCGCTCAACTGCAGCACCGTCAACGTCCCGCTCACCAAGGGCACCGTTTACGAAATCGCGCTGTTTCAGGCCGAACGGCATGTCACCGGCTCGAACTACAAGCTCACGCTGCACGGCTTCAACGCGCCGCGCAGCGTGTGCACGCCGATCTGCGGCGACGGCATCGTGACCAAGAACGAGGCCTGCGATCTCGGCACGGCCAAGAACACCGGCGCGTACGGTACGTGCAACGCCAATTGCACGCTCCCGGCCAGCTGCGGTGACGGCGTCAAGAACGGCAGCGAAGCCTGCGACGACGGCACGAACCTCGCTACCTACGGCGGCAAGATCCCGCTGTGCGGCCCTGGTTGCGTCATCGCTTCGTATTGCGGCGACGGCAAAGTCGACGGCTCCAACAGCGAGCAGTGCGATCAGGGCACGGACAACGGCAAAGGCTATGGTTTTTGCACCAGCTCGTGCTTGCTCGGCCCGCGCTGCGGCGACAACGTGCTGCAGGCGGCTTCCGGTGAGACCTGTGACCACGGCGCTTTGAACGGCACTGCGGCGGACAGTTGTCAGGCAGATTGCCATTTGAAGTGCGGCAACGGCACGGTCGACGCGGGCGAGGCCTGCGACAACGGCGCCGCCAACAACGTCGGCGGCTACGCCGGCTGCAATCCGAATTGCACGCTCGGTCCGCGCTGCGGCGACGGCGTCAAGAACGGCACCGAGGCCTGCGACGACGGCAAGAACGACGGCAGTTACGGGCATTGCGCGCCGGGTTGCGTGCTCGGTCCGTACTGCGGCGACAACGTCGTGCAGAGCACGGCGGGTGAGGTGTGCGACCAGGGCACGGCCAACAGCTCTACTGCGTACGGCCAAAATCTGTGCACCAAGCACTGCTCACCGGCGCCCTACTGCGGCGACAAAAAGGTCGAGAGCGCGTTCGGCGAAGGCTGCGACGACGGCGTGAACAGCGGTCAAGCCGGCTCATGCACGACGGACTGCAAGTCGTACGTGCCGCTGGCTTCGTGTGGTGACGGCGTGGTCAAAGCGCCCGAGCAGTGCGACAACGGCGCCGCCAACGGCACAGCGGGCAACACCTGCGACAAGCACTGCAAGATCGCCTGCGGCAACGGCATCGTCGACGCCGGCGAAACCTGCGACGACGGCGTCGACAACGGCGCTTACGGCACCTGCACCACTACTTGCCAGTCTGCCGGCTACTGCGGTGACGGCACGAAGAATGGTCCCGAGCAGTGCGATCTCGGCGACGGAAAGAACGAAACCAGCCCGTACGGCCCCGGCAAATGCTCGACCGCCTGCACTATCGCGCCTTATTGCGGTGACGGTTACGTCACCAACGGCGAGCAGTGCGACGGCTCGCGCGACTGCGACAGCAGTTGCCACACCACGGGCCCGAAGTGACGTCGTCCGTGCTGGCCTACGGCTATTCGCTGGCCCAGCGGTAGCGGACGCCCAGCTCGGTGAAATCCCCGCCCGGTAGGCCAATCCGGTCGGGGCTCACGATAGTCACGACGAAGCTGCCGCGCACGTCCACGCGGCGCGACAGCGCGAGCCGCAGCAGCGGCCCAACGCGAACGGTCAGCGAGTCGTCGCGCTTGGGTACATCCAGAAAATCGATCGCGGGCCCCAGCGAATGCTGGCCGTGTGAGCCGAACGTAAACACGTAGGCCAAGCGTGCGCGCCACACGAACGGCGGGTCGACGATGACGTGCAGCGTCTCTTCGAACGCTTCGTAGCCATCCGGAACGCCGGTCACGTACGAGCCGCTGCCGCGCAGCAACAGCAGCCCAGGGCCGAGCTTGAACGTCAGATCGAGCTCGGCCTCCAACGTGAGCGGGCGCGATTTTCTGCCCCAATTGTGCTCGAGATCCAGCCGCGAGTAGGTCCGCTGTTGGGGCATGTAAGTGTGCTGGAAGGACGAGAAGTAGCGCGGCCCCAAGCGAAAATCCAAGTACGGAATGTCGAGCCGAATGCCCGCGTACATGCCCAGGCCGTCCTGCGTTGCAATCGGGTTGACGTCGACGCCGAACCACTCGGTGAACGGGCGCCCGTAGCCGAGTGACAGCCGCGGGCGAAGGTACAAATAACCGACGTCGACGGTCGTCGCGACGAAGCTGCGCGCTGGCAGCGTGCCCCAGGAGCGCGCCATCGTCGGATCCATGAGTGCGTCGGGTGGAGTGGGCAACAGACCGAGCGGCGGTTGCGCATCCGGAAAGCGTTCACCGGCAGGCTCGGCGGCGCGCGCAGACCCACCGAGCGCGCAACTCAGCACGCTCAGCCTGACTGCGTACGACAGCGTTGCCCTTGCGCGTCTCAAAAGATCCCCCCAATGCCCAGGCCGCCTACCGCGGGCGTCAGGTGCAGCTGCAAGCTGTTCGGGCTCGTGGGCGCACCTTTATGGCGATAGTGGAGCAGCGGTACACCGTATCCGACGAGTGTGCCTACCAGCGCACCGGTGAGCACGTCGCTCGCGTAGTGAACGTCACCCACGACTCGGAACGTGGCAGTCGTGGCCGCGACGGCGTAGCCGCCCGCACAACTGAGCGCGTCCCAGGGCGAGCCGATCAGGTCGTTCTCGAAGTGATGCATGCAGATCAACGCGGCGCCCGTGAAGCCGATCGTCGCATGGCCGCTGAAGAAGCTGCGATAGTGACTGGAACCGGTACAGTCCGTGGCGTCCGCGGGCAGCTGCGCAGAGCCGCAATCCGAACCATAAGGGCGCTCGCGACTGACCAAGCTATTGGTAACGCCCTGAATCGCACCGCTGATCGCGAACGCTTCGAGGTCGATCAAGGCCATTTGCTGGGCGGCGTCGCGGCTACCTCGGTACCACCAAGCTCCCGTCAGCGAGTCGGCGACTAGCGGCCAAGACACCATCAACGAGATCCCCACGTCGGACGCATCTCGGAAAATGTAACGATTGGCCAGGGTGTGCGCGCGCAGCGCGCTCCGCACGTCGTTGTCGAACAAGATCCCGCCGCCCAGCGAGTGGTGCGCGCTCGGGGGGATGATGTCGGGGATCAACGTGATGGCTCCGCCCGCCAACGACACGACCCCGTCTGCAATCGAAAATCGCGACCCGCGCCACACCAACGGCGGAGGCGCGTCCGTAGAGACCAGCGACGACAGGGTTGGGTCGAGCCGCGGCGGCGGAGGATTCGGAGCCAACGTTGCCACCGGATCCGTTCCCGGATCTGCCGCCGGATCCGCGATGGGATCGGCGGCCTGCCCACGTTGAGCGAGCAGCAGCGCGCAGCAACCGAGCGCGGTACTGCAAAAGCGGATCGCTGAGACTGAGGACACGGTTACCGACAGGTCTCTCCGCATCTAGCAGCTTCCGCGAACGGCGGCACCATCATGCTGTGACGTCGAGGGCCTTGAAGGCTTCGTGCTATCTGGAGCCGACATACATTGCGGCGCGCGCAACGTTGCTCGAGCTCCTACCGAGCCACGGGCCTCTGGCTGCGCGCCACGGACGCTGGTACTCGGTCTATCGGTGCAGGGTGGACGCGGACGTTTTTTGTTGATTGATGGTCACGCGCCACAACGTGCCGCGTCCCAGCCTTCGGCGTCGAGTCTCGAATTGCCGCCGAAGGCTAGGTCGCGATCTGACCCAGCGCGTGACCATCACCCCCTGCTCGTCAGTGGAACGGGTGGAACGTCTTCAGGTACGAGTTGCTGCTGGTATCGGCGCCCGTCTCCCAGTAGGCGAGCAAGCGGATGTAGCTATTGGCTTGCGCGTAGTTGACGAGCTGACTCGCGTTGGCGACGCTGAACACCTCGCACGTGGTGTCGTTCGTGCCGATCATGGGTGTGACGCCGACGCTGGCGGACAAGCCCATACTGGCGAGATTGTTACGGGTCGCGCTGGCCGAATCAATCGCAGCTTGACCCATGTCCGTGTAGCAAGCGCCGTAGTCCATGGCCATGACGTTCACGACGTCCACGCGCGCGCCGTTCGACTGCGCGTTTCGGAGCAGGGTCTGCTGCGCCGAAGGCAGCCCGCTGCGATCCACGGCCAGCGTGTAGGACACGCGCAGATTCGGATTGGCAGCTTGCAGATTGTGCAGCGCCTTGTTGCGCCGGTCGACGCTCGATGTTTCCGACTCGGCGCCGTTTTCGATGTCGAGATCGATCCAGGTGAGCTTGTACTGGTCGATCACTTTTTGATACGCCGCCTGTAGGCTAGCCACGGACGTGCACGACCGACCAATCTCGGTGCCGCCTTCGCCGCCGAACGAAACAATCACGTCTCCGCCGATGGCGCGCAGCGCGTTGATGTATTTGCCTTGATTGCCGCCGGTAATGGCGCCGTCGCCGTTCCAGGTTGGGTTGCACGTGCCAGAGCCGTTGATGATGAACGCGAGCGTGAAAAACTTGTGACCGGTCGCGTTGGCCAAATCGACGAGGTTGGTGTCTTCCCATTCGGGCACGTATGGCGCGCTGAAACGAGCTGGAAAATTGCCTGCGCTGGGCGGGGTCGGCGTGGGCGTCGTGCCTCCGCCACCGCTGGACGTGCTGGTCGCGCTCCAGAGCTGGGCGTTCGTGCCATTGCACGTGTACAAGTCGACCTTCGTGCCGTTCGCGCTGCTGGCGGCGGTTACGTCGAGACACTTGCCGCTCTGCTTGCCTACGATCGTGTAGTTGCTACCGCTGGCCACGAACTTGAAGGCTTGCGCGCTCGTGCCGTTGCACGTGTACAAGTCGACCTTCGTGCCGTCTGCTGTGCCGTTGGCGGCGATGTCAACGCATTTGCCGCTCTGCGGGTTGACGATCTTGAAGTAGGTGCTGTCGAGTGCCACCGTTTGAAACGTCTGCGCTGCGGTACCGTTGCAGGCGTACTCTTGGATCTGAGCGCCGTCGGCGGTGCTGGCGCCGGCGATGTCCATGCAGCTACCCGAGTGCACGAGCGTCCCGAACTTGTACGTTCCAGTATTGGTCAGCGCTTCTCCTTGCCCGTCGAGCACGTTGGCTTCGTCGGATGTAGAGCCGTCGGGCGCTGCACCGCAGCCAACGAGAAACGTGAGGGTCGAAACAGCGAGATACGTCTTCTTCATATGCGTCTCCTGTCGTGGGCCGACGCCTCTTGCGAAGTGGCGACCAGCGGTAGATCAACCGGCACCCCGTGTACTCACGAGGCCCTTACGGCCGTCCGACCTCCCACCCAGCAACCGATATGCCAACACTGGAATGGCATTTTTGTCGCTATTTATTAACGGGGTACGCAAGTTTTGTTATACCAACGCGCAGTAATTGTATACCTAAGACAGGAAGAGCCCGCTTCGCCGATCCCGAACGTCCAGCGACGCGGAGCTTGGCTCGCGCGACGTTGCCTCAGAGACGTCCAGCATTCAGTGAGGGCTGAGTGCGCCGGCCCATCAGTCACGGTGCGGCAACGGGTTTAGGCGGTGTCAAAATTGCTGAACTGGGGCGTGCGTGAGTGCCCCACCATTCGTGTGCTGATCGCCAGCGCGCCACGGCGATCTGCTGCCGAAGTGTGACGCGCTTACGCAGCGCGCGCGGCGTGCCTGCACGATCAGCGCAAGATATCGGTGGTTCGATGGCGCGACCGACTGCGCGCGCCGCGCGCGAAACACTGTTTCGTCACTGGTCTGCAACTTGCTCTGCCCGAGCCCACGACGGGGCGTTCTGCTTCGCCGCGCGTTGATACAGATCGGCGCACATCACGGCTTTGCGCGAAGGAATTTTCTAAAATGATGCGAACTCGTCTTATCGGAATTTTCGGTGGCTTGGTCTTGACCTCAGCGATGGCTGCTTGCGGCTCTAGCGGCGACGACAGCGGCTCGAACGCGGGTGCTTCGGGTCATGCAGGCGCTTCGGGTAAGGGTGGTGGCACCTCGAAGGCTGGCAATGCGGGCACCGGTGGCAATAACGCTGCGGGCGTCGGTAATGATACGGGCAACGCGGGCGAGGCGGGCAGCGCTGGCATGGCCGGCGGCGCGGGTGAGACCGGCGTCGTCGTTGTCTCGACGAAGTTTACGATTCATGCAGAAAACGTGTCCGCCACGAGCGCTCTACCGACGGCGATTTCGCCGGGCGTGGCAGTGCTGCACACCACTGCCAACCCCTTCTTCACACAGGACGCGGTAGATCGTGGTCAGGGCTTGGGCGCGTTGGCCTCGGACGCTGACCCGACGGCGTTGTTTGCAGCGGTGAAGACCGCGACCGGCATCGACGGCGCGAGTCTCTTCAACATCCCGACCGGCGCCACGGCTGCTGCCCCACTCCAACCCGGTGATGCATACGACTTCGTGGTCGACGCCGTTCCCGGCGACAAGCTGTCCATCGTGAGCATGTTCGGCGAGTCGAACGACGCCTTCTTCGCTCCAACTGGCGCCGGCATCGCGCTCTTCGACGACAACGGCGCGCCCATCGCCGCTCACGACGTGACCGATCAGATTTCGCTCTGGGATGCCGGCGTGGAAAAGGACGAGGCCCCCGGTCTTGGGCCGACACAGAAGCCGCGTCAGCTAGCAAACGGCGCGGGCTCTGCCGAAGGTGTGGCGTCCAAGCGCTTGGACACCACGCGCGCGTTGCCGCTCGCCGAGGGCATCGTGAGCTTCACGGTTACGCAAGTTGCCGGTGTGTTTACGATCGCGGCCAAGAATATCTCCGTGCTGAGCGGTGCCATCTACACGCCGCTTTCGCCATTCTATGTCGCGACGCACGCTGCGACGTTCAAGCTGTTCACCGCTGGCGCGGCAGCACCTGCCGGGCTCGAGAGCTTGGCGGAGGACGGCAATCCAACCGCGCTCGTCACGGCCACGAGCGGGACTGCCGGCGTAGGCAGCGCATCGGCACAGGGCGCAGCTCTGCTCGCGCCGGGCGATACGCTCACCTTCGTCGTGACCCCGAGCGTGTCGGCTCCTCGCCTGAGCTTTGCATCGATGATCAGCCAAACGAACGACGTGTTCTTGGCCACACCGCCCGAAGGCATCGCGCTGCTGGACGACGCGGGCGCACCGCGCGCCGTGGCTGACGTGCAAGACGAGCTCAACCGCTTGGTCGCCAACTGGGACGCAGGTACCGAGGCCAACCAGGTGCCCGGCGCGGGCGCTGATATCGGCTCCAAGGAAGCGACGGCCAATCAAGGCGCGGCCGACACCAACAACAAGGTTCGCCGCTACTCGGACAGCACGAACGACTTGGACGGAGCGAACCTCGGTGGTTTTGCCAGCGTAGTCATTACGCAGGGCAGCGCGGGGGCTTTCAACGTGACGGTCTCGAACACCAGCTCGGGAGCCTTCATCGGCAACTTGTCGCCAGTCGCCTGGGCAGTGCACGACGCCACGACGCAGCTCTTCACGGTCGGTAAATCGGTGTCTGCCGGTTTGCAATCCTTGGCCGAGGACGGCGTGGGCGCGACGCTCGCGACTGAACTGGCCGCCAACACGCACGTGCTCAGCAAGGGCGTGCAGGGTCTTACGCCGATCGCGACGGGAGCGAATTTCCTGTTCAGCGTGACGCCAGATATGGCGCACCCGAACCTGAGCATTGTGTCGATGATCGCGCCGTCGAACGACACGTTCCTCGCACTGGGCGAAAGCGGCGTGGCGCTTCTCGATGCCACCGGCACACCGCGATCGGATACGGCCATCGCGACGGACGTAGCAGCGCTGCTCGCTGCCTACGACGCGGGCACCGAAGCCAACCAGGCTGGCGCGGCAGGTCCGTCGATGGCCGGGACGACCTTGGCGGGCATTCCGCTGCAGGCCGCGGTCAACACCGGCGCGGCGGACGGCAACGGGCTGGTCCGGTTGTTGGTTAGCCCGGTTTGGACGTACCCGACCGTAAAGAGCGTGATCAAAGTCACGATCACGCCGCAGTAACGTACGTCGGTTACTGAGCATTACAAACGACGAAGCCCAGGTGGTGAGCAGGAGCTGCTCGTCGCCTGGGCTTTCACGTAGCTACGACTGCCGAGCTCAGCGCGCGCGCTGACGTCGACGACGGGCGAGACCGAGCATACCGGCCATGGCCAAGAGAAGTCCGGCATTCCAACGATTGCTGCCCACGACGGCGATCGTGCAGCCGCCCGAATCGGACGAGCCGTTCGGTTCAGTCGTCATAATGCCGGTGCTGGCGCCTGCGGTTGCAGTTGCGGTGCCGCCGGCTATGTTCGGTGCGCCAGCCGCGCTTGGCGCGCCGCCCGCGCTGATCGCGCCGCCCGTGCTGATTGCGCCGCCCGCGCTGATCGCGCCGCCTGCTCCTGCGCTCGAACCCCCCGCGCCACCCGCGCTGGTTCCACCGGCTCCGCCTGCACCACCAGTACTCGCGCCGGCTGCGCCACTTGCGCCAGCAGCACCGCCCGCGCCGCCGTTGCCGCTCGCAAGCGCAGCTTCGATCATCGTCGCCATCTTCTGCTGACCAAGAGAATTCACTTGCCCGTCCTTGTCGTAGTACATCGTGAGGAGCGCGGGAGTGCCGGTGAGTGCGGTGTAGGTGTCGATGACGGTCAGGGAGTGGTTCTGGGCAACCTGGAGCGCGGCCGGGAGCATCACGTCTTTGACGATGTCTTTACCAGCGGGAAACGTTTTACCAGTGCCCAAGTTCCACTGAGCCTGAAGATCGATCGGCGTCATCATGTAGATCTTCGTCGTGAGCGGTAGGTACTTTTGGACGAGGCCCTCGTAGGCCGCTTCAAATACGGATTCCTTGTAGTAAGTTGCAAATGCCGTCGTTGGGTCGGTGTCATCCACGAAGACGCGTGCGTCGTGCTCGCCGAACGGGCCAATGATCACGATGCCGGGAGTGGGCGTGAGGCTTGCCATGTACTTAGTGCTCGCGCAGAAGGAGTTGGTTCCAGCGAATGCCTTCGTGGTCGTATCGCAACCCAAGACAGCCCCGCCGTCGCCGTTGTTTTGCACTGCGTAGCCGCTCCCCAGGGCCATTTGCAGCAACTCGGGATAGTAAAACCAAAAACCCGACGCGCAGGGCATCTTCGTGCACTCAAGCTCGTTGCTCGCGGTATTCTGCTCGCCGGGAGTCACGACGCTGATCGTCGCGGCGCGCGCGCTACCAACGAAGCTCAAACAGAGGAGCGGAAGTGCTGCCAGGGCTGCACAAGAGCGAAGCCGAGAGGTGGTCATGACTATCTTTTCCTTATAACGATAAAGCACGGCAGAAACGCACGTCGCCGGCCCCGAGATGCACGCACATTTGCCCCGGACTCTGCGAAGTCGCAAGTCTGGAATACGCAAAAATAATTTAACCCGTTCACTCTGACGTATCTGCGAAACCGGAGCCCTGCAGAAAACGTTAACAATTCGTGATTGAGCTCGATCGACGACGAACCATGATTGGCATTGGCCGACGCCGTGCGTGGCTTTTTTCTGCGCCTATCACCGCCTTGCTCGCGCTGATAGCGCCGCGCGCCGAAGCGTGCGGGGTTTCTGCTTCGGGAGTGTCTTCGTGCAGCCTCGCCGAGCACGACGAAGCCGTACGTCCGCATTGGGCGGTCGGCGTGAGCGGCCTGTACACAGTCACGCGGCTGCGCTTCAGCGGCTCGTCGTACGCAGACCAAGTGCGTTACGCTACGCTCGCTTCGCTCGCTTATCTGCCGACGCCGAAGCTCGTGCTGCAAGTAGGTGCGGGCGTCGCGTTCGGTGGCTCGCTCACGCTCCCGGACGGCAAGTATGAATTTAGCCCAGGCCCCACGGGCGTGCTCGGCGCGGACTACCAAATCTTCGACGACGGGCGCTATTTCCTGGTGCTGACCTCGGGGCTCTCGTTTGCGTTTGCGCGCACGCACCTCGGCAGTGAACGCTCCGTCGGCTACGAAGCGTTCGACTTGCGAGTGGGTGCCGAGCTCGGCGTCGAGCTTGGGCGCGTGTTTCGGCCGTACGCTCTCGGGCGCGCCTTCGGTGGTCCGGTCTTTTGGCGCTACCAAGGCGACGCGGTCGACGGTACCGACACGCACCACTACCAATTCGGTGTGGGCGCCAGCGTGCGCCTGGCGAAGGCCTTCAATCTATTCGCAGAAGGCGTCCCGCTCGGCGAGCGAGCGGTGTCACTCGGCGTGGGGCTCGCTCTGTGATCGCAATGTTGCTTGCCTTCACTGCACGTGAGTGCACGCGCCTGGCGAGCCGGTAGAGGCGTCGACCGGAATCGTGATCGCGTTGGCGTCGAGCATGACACCGGCGGTTTGAGCCAGCGCGCGTCCGACCAGCGTCGAGGCAGACTTCATGACGATCGCGGTGCCGGCGATGACCGTGCCGTAGAACTTGACGGTCTTGCCGATCGTGACCTGCTTTTTGACGCGCCAGAAGACACCGCAAGCTTGAGCGCCATTGCTGAGCACGACCTGCGCCGCGTCTGCGGCGGTGAGCGTGAGGTTGCTGCGGATGATGAAGAAGGCATTGGGATCGCCGCCTGCGTCGAGGGTTACGTGTCCGTTCAAGAGCACGTCGGCGCTGAAGCTATTCATGCACGTAACGCCCGGGTGTAGGGTGATGTCCCCGGTGAGGCCGCCAAGCACGTTCGTGAGGTCGACATCGCAGGCGCGAGGATCGATGTTGCCGACCAAGGCGGTCACGTCTTCCTGCGCGAGGATCGTGCGTTGACTATTGGGCGCCAACGAGTCGGTTCCATACTTCGTGTCCGTAGCAGCGTCGAAGCCGGTGATCTTCGACATCGCGCCAGCGCTCACTCCGAGCTCGCCGGTGACCGGCGAGATATTGGCGGTAGTAATCGCGCTATAGGCGAGCGCCGCAAATGACTTCGCGGTGCCCACGGTCGGCCCGAGATAGAGCCCGGATTCTCCGGCGTCGCCCGCGCCTGCGCTGCCTGTGTTGCCCGCGTTGGCCGTGTCGTTCGCGCCCGCCGCGCCCGCGTTGTTTGCCGTGTCGCCGCCCGTGTCGCCGTTGCCACTGCCCGCGTGGCTGCTCGCGCCCGCTGCGCTTTCGCCTGTTTCTCCCGCGTTGGCACCGGTCCCAGCCGGGAGCGTCGTTGAATCGCTACCCCCACAAGCTACGGCCAGGAGCGCTGCTGCAGGGAACGCCGTGAAGCGAAGTGCGGACACAAGATGAGCATTCATGCTCGTAGTAGCTGCATCAAACGAGCCACCGCGCCGAGTCGCGAAAGGCCGGCAATGCTCGATGTGTGCAAGCGCGATCGGTACAATGCGCCTCGTCGCTTGCAGATCCGTCTCGAGCTCCGCTCGAGCTCGTCTCGACCTGCTGATGTCCCGTTGGCTGCAGTTCGATCATCGCTTTCGAAGAAAATGACTAGCTGCGTCTCGCGTTCGTCACTTCTCGCGTTCGTCACGTTACGAGAGTCTTGGGCGTCGCGCAGCAATGAGAAGCGTGCCCGGATTTCGACGAAGCGCATTTCTCGTTCGGCGTTGTCTTGACTTCATCCTTACCGTGAACTAATCCTTCTGCGGGGGTTGGGTTTGGCGATTGTCTTTGGAGGGTTCATGCGAAAAGTGAATAAGAAGCAGGCGGGCGTGTGGTTTTCTGCGGGTTGCGTGGCGGTCGTGCTCAGTGCGCCGCTCGGCTGCGGAGGCGGAGGCGGAGCTGACGACAAGTTCTCCTCAGAGTCGAACGACGAGTACACGGAACCCCTGACGGATGCCGTTATCGGCACGCCGAACGGCGTTACCACTATTCCACCGGCCGGTTCGTCGGGTGTGTCGACTGTCAGCGAGTCGCTGAGCGCGGGTAAGGCGGGCGGTTCAAGCTCCGCGGGTGCGCCGAGCACAGGCGCCGGCGGAACGAGCGCTGGCGGCGGCTTCGGGACGGGCGGCGAAGCAGGTGCCTTTCCCGGTGGCGGAAGCGATCCTGGCAGTGGTGGCGGGTTCGGTTTCTGGCACTTCGATGACTGCTCGCCAAAGTCGCACTTTTTGGCTGATTCTTCGGGTTTTGGTGCCAATGCGCAGCAAGCGTTGAAGGCGGACTGCGTGGCCGGCATCGCCGGTCAAGGCGTGCAGTTTCGCTCCGTCAAGGACATCGTTCAGGTGCCGGACGAGCCGCAGTTCACCATCGGCCAGCACATCGGAGTGGCTGCCTGGGTCAACCCAAAGACCGTCACCGGTGATCAACCGATCGTCATCAAGCGCTTGAACAACAAGACTGCGTTCTCGCTCGGTGTTCACAATGGCAACATCGAGATGTCCGTCGTGCTCTCCACTGGCAAGACCATCATCTCGCGCGCACCCATCAAGGCCAAGACGTGGACGCACGTAGCCGGCATGTTCGACGGCACGTTCGTGTTCCTGTTCATCAACGGCCAGCAGTTCGGTCAGGTCTTCGCCGCGGGAACGGTGCGCGACGTGTTCGCGCCGATTCGTATCGGCGCCACCACCGACACGCAATTCTTCAACGGCACCATCGACGACGTCTTCGTGAGCACGCAGACGATCAGCGCAGATACGTTGACTGCACTGTCATGCATCAGTCGGCCATCTACGTTTACCGTCAATCCGGCAAGCAGCGGCCCCGTCCCGTTCGGCACCAACGTGCGCTACGACGTGTCGGTGGCAGACAACGACATCGGCGCTTGCCAGGCCAAGCAATACAACATGTTCTTCAACAGCCTAGACCAAGGAATTACGGCTAATTTCGATGGTCCCGGCGGCTTCGGCTCGGCAACCCCCGGTACCAAGCTCAACTTCGGAGTCGAAGTCAGCGGCTCGGACGACGCGGATCCGGGCGTGCATTTGCTGCCCTTCCTCATCGAGAGCTTTGCGCCGCCGTTCTTCAATTTCGAACAGCTCAACGGGCAGCTCAGCTACGAGCTCGCTACGCCAACCGGCTGCTTCGTCACCACGCGCCGCGAGCTGATGATCACCAACACCAGCGTCGTGGACGATCCGATCCGCACCGCAGGTTCGAGTAACCCATCGGGCGGCGGCTTCGGCGGCTCGGGAGGCGCAACGGGATCGGGCGGCGGCTTCGGCGAGGCAGGCGAAGCCGGAGACACCGGCATCGGGACAGCCGGTCCTTCTGCCGGTGGCTCCTCCAGTTTGCCGACCAACCCAAAGGGCGTTAGTGCGGGTGGCAGCTTCGGGGGTAGCGCGGGCGGTGTGACCGGCGCAGGTGGCTCGGGCGGCGGCGGCGTGCAGACAGCCGGCGTGTGGTCGTTCGGTCATCTCATGCGCGAGATGGCACCGACGGCCGCGCAGGCACCAGCCATGACGCTGCAGCTGTTCAAGCACTGGCTCACCGATCAGCAGGTCAACGGGCTCACCGTGTCCGCCCGACCCGCCATGCAGCAGCGGCTGTTGGACATCTGGCCCAAGACGGCGAGCGGGGAGTTGGATCTCGACCAATCACCGCTCACCTTGCAAGCGATCGTGAATCGCATCGACACCCGCAGTCTGGCAGAAGGGTCGGCCGGTGAAGGGCGCTTCGTCTTCGGCGTGAACGGTGACATCAACTTCCAGCAGTTCACCGTAATCGTCGAATACAACCTGCTCGCGAAGACCGAGCAGGATGTCACGGACTGGGCGAACCGCTGGCATGCGCTGGCGTCGCATCCGTTCCCCTCGGAGGAGTACAACGCGGCGCTCGAGGCCGTCACGCGGCGCTTCACGGATCACAACATGTCGCCCGGCAGTATCAATGGCAGCGCGCTCGTCGAGCTACGCACCAACGAAATCGCGCTGTCGCAGAACGGTCGTTGGGAGCTGCGGGCGTTCGTGCTTTCGCCGAGTGGGTTCGACGAAACAACCGTGAAGGAAACGCCGGACCTCAGCTTCAACGGCACGCCAACGTTCGCGAGCTTCGTGAACCAGAATGCGGACGCCATCATCGCCGAGGTGCCCGGTGCGAACGCTCACACCGTGCCGAACCAGTTCGGGGGCAGCCCGTTCATGGCCGGCTCCATCTTCAACGATCAAATCGAGTGGAACGCCCCAGGGATCACCAACCCTGACGCGCGCTTCCACGCTTCGATGAACACCTGCAACGGTTGCCACGGCCCAGAAACTGGCACCTTCAACTTCTTGATGGTCACGCCGCGCTTCCCCGGAACCGAAGCGCAGCTCTCTCCCTTCATGACCGGAACCACTGTTTTCGACAACTTCTCCGGTCAGACTCGCGTCATCAATGACCTGCAACGCCGCAAGGCCGACCTGACTGCGCTGGTCTGCACTACGCCGGTCGCAACCAAGGTAGCGAGCAACTCGCCCAAGAAGTAACGCTACGAAAGCTCGCGCTAGGGCGACGACTCGGAACTCCGTTCCGGGTCGTCGTACGTCGAGACAGATAGAGTATCGAGAATAGAATGGCCGTGCTGGAGGATTTCTGCGGCCCTCGCTCGACGGGGCCGCGGAAATCCAGAACGCACTTCCGAACCCGAGGTACTAGGCTCGGTCTTCTGCAAGGAAGGCCGGGCCTTTTTCGCGGCTCGTTCGCAGCCGGCGACGGTTGACGCACGGCGCGGCATCGGGCACGGCGCAATCGCTTGAAAAAGTGGACGGTGCTCGAGCAAATCTTAACGCCCGACGGCAGCACGCTGTCGTTGGCAGAGCACGACGCGATGTACGTGCTGCGCGTCAACGGTCGCGAGCTCATGTCGACGCGCCATTCGTTCTCCGAAGAGCAACTGGGCGTCGTCGCTTGCCAACCGCTCGTCGCCCGCACAGACGCTTGCGTGCTGATCGGCGGGCTCGGGCTCGGCATCACACTGCGCGCCGCGCTGGCGAACCTATCGGATGCCGCGCAGGTCGTCGTGGCCGAGCTGCTTCCGGAGGTCGTCGCGTGGAATCGCAATTCGGCTTACCCGCTGGCGTCTGCGGAGATCGCAGACCGTCGCACCCAGGTGGTGATCGGTGATGTCGCACGCGTCATCGAGCAAAGCGAAGCGCGCTTCGACGCCATCATGCTCGACGCGGACAACGAAACCACGGTCATGAACACCGCCGGCAACAGCCGGCTCTACCAAGCCGCAGGACTTGCGGCAGTGCGCCGTGCGCTCAAGCCCGGCGGCACCGTCGTCTACTGGTCCGCTGGTGACGATCCAATCTTCGTCAAGCGCTTTGCGAGCAGCGGTTTCGACGTCACTACCCAGCGTGTGCGCCGGCACCCCACGCTGAAGAGCAGTCACTTTCTGTTCGTCGGGCACAGGTCAGCAACTCGCGATCGGATGTAAAATTTTTACATCCGATCCGGTTCGGAACAGGGGCTGCCGGAGTCGCGAAGGCAGTCTCTGTTAGGAACAGACTCACCGATCGTACGAATCATGGCCCGTGAGTTTGTGATGGTCACGCGTCACGTCGCGCGTCGGCAGAGCCTTCGGCGTCTCGCTCCGTCAGCTGAGAAGGAGAGCTGTCAGAACACGGGGCGCCACGACGTACGCGCGGCCGTGAGCGTCGGCCATTCGCGGCCAGAGCCCGGGTCGATCAGGGTCGTCGGGTCTTTGTAAACACGCGGGCTTCGATGCAGCGCGAGGGTCGCGCGCAGCAGTGACATGGAGCGATATTTTTCCGGCCAACGCGCGCGCAAAATGTCGCGCAGCTCGGGCGCGTGACGCGCGCTCATGGCTGGAAACAAGTGATGCTCGACGTGGAAGCCGAAGCCCAGCGTCAGCCATTCGACCACGCGCGGTACGGTGACGCTGAGTGAGTTCAATAACGGGTCATTGACGCCAGTGAGCGGGCTCAAACTGTGGTTCGTCAAGATGAAGCCCATCACGATCACGTTCGCGACCACGAGCGGCAGCACGAAGCCGAACAGAAAGGCTACGCCGCCCACGGCGAATGCCACTGTGGTCCAGACTGCGATTCCCAGCAGCGTCTCGGCGATCGCACAAGCGTGTTGCTTGGGGGACAGAAAGTCGCGCTTGCGTGCGGCGAACAGCATGTGCGTGCTTTGCACCGAGAAACCGATCAGCGGTGTCGATACCCCGCGCAGCCGCCCCAGGCCGGGCGAGATCGCAGTGGCCCAGCGCACTGCGCGGCTTCGTCGATACTCGGCCAATGTCGGGTAAGCATCCGGATCTTTGCCGACGTGCTGCGTGCTACCGTGGTGCACGCGGTTGTGCCAAGCCACCCACAACCGCGGCGAGACGACGAACGGCAAAAAGCCGAGCCAGCCCACCACATGCCGTAGCCGCGCGTTGCGCACGGTGGCGCCGTGTAGTGTTTCATGGCCGAGGAACGTGAGCCCAGCGAAGCTCATCCCGATAATCAGCGATAAAATGGGGGCAGCAAACGTGGGCACCCAGTGGCGCCCCAAGGCAGTAAGCAACGTCGCGACGACGACCAAGTGTACGGGCAGCCACCACAACCTTTTGCGCGCGGGCTGGAACACGCCTGGCTTCAGTAGCGGTCTAATCTCACGCGCGTAGCTCGCAATCGTTCGCTCAGCCATCCTATGAGTGTGGCAGCAAGGTAGCCAATCACCGTCACGGCTGTGTCATCCTCGGTCACGATTCACCTCACTCACGTCACGCGCGCGCCTGCACCTCGAGCGTGAAAGCTCGCACCTGTGCGCTCACACCCTTGAGTGTGTGCAAACCGAGGTCGCGGGCATTCGCAGGAGCCGCGGCTTGTACGAAGGCTTCGCTCATGATCAGCGACGTCGCCAGTGGCTTACACAGCGACTCCAAGCGGCACGCTTCATTCACTGCCGCGGAGATCACCGTGAAGTCCAGCCGGTTCCGCGCGCCGATATTGCCGTACATCACCGGACCGACGTGCAGCGCGAGGCCCATCGCGATCGGCGCGTCGTCGCGAACGACGCGCATCGCGTTCAGCGCAGTCAAGGCGCAGAGCGCCGCACTGGCGGCGGCCAAGGCGCGATTGCACGCTGCCGAGCGATCGTTTTCCGTCGGGAAAATGGCTAGAATCGCGTCGCCGACGAATTTCAGCACCTCGCCGCCGTGGTCCATCACTGCGCCCGCGACACGCTCGAAGTATTCGTCCAGAAGACGTACGACAGCGTCCGGCGCAGAGCGATCGGAGATCACGGTGAAGTCGCGCAAATCCGAGAACCAAATCGCGGCGTCGATCAGCTCGCCGCTGCCGCGTCGGAAGTTGCCCTGCGCGACACGCGCGCCCGCATTGGGACCCAGGTACACCTCCAGCAACGCGCGCGTCGCGTGATAGCCGGACTCCAGCTCGACGCGTTGCGCCAAGGCCGGAGCGAGCTCGCGCAGGCCAGACAGTGTGGTGTCACTGAAGCCGCCCTTGGCGCGCGTCGCGCAAGATAGATACGACACCTCACCATTCGCGAAGGGCAGCGCCTGCGCGAAGTAGTCCGTACAACCCTGTGCCCGCAAATCCGCACAAATCGGGTAGCCGCCGTCACCGCTGGCAAGCTCGACGCGAATGCTCGGCGTACCCCGACGCAGCTCCGCCACAGGGCTGCTGCTGAAGAACGGCTCTTGCAACTTACTGCGTGCGTGGTCGAAAGTCGCGACGCCCCTGGCCTCGTTCCATTGCACGGCGCGCCAAACTAGCTCCGGGTGCTTTGTCATCAGTCCGAAGCTGGCTCGGCACACCGGAACCCCGTGCTGCACGAGCTGCTCGATCAGACCAACCATGAAGGAGACCCCGCCGTCCTCGACATGGGGGACACTGAGCAACCAGCGTTGAACCTCGGAGACGGGCGCGCTCAGCCTGGCCATGAACTCTCCAAATTATCAGACTGGGAGCTCGGGGTGCGACCCCCAAATCCCTGCTGAACCGCGCCGGTGGGTCGAAATGCCACGTATTATAGGGAAATTTTGGGGTATTGCCTTCCGTAGCGCGGTGTTTAGCTTGCCGAATATGAGAGGCAATCCGTTTGGTATTGGTGTGGTGACGGTGCTCGCGCTGTCTGGCTGCGCAACGACAAATGACGCGCAACCGCAGCCAGAAACACCGCCGCTGCGTATCGAAGATCAGTCGGCCGACGCGCCGCCTCCGCCGCCGCCCAGCGCAACTCCGGCGGACGCGCAGGCGGGTCCGCTTTCCGCACCTCCCGCCGGTCCATCGGGGGCACCTTCTGCGCCGCCCGCGAACGTCGCTGCCGCGCCCGCGCCGCCCCCTTCAGCACCACCAAGCGCGCCGCCCGCGCCGGGCGATTCCGCACAAGATGCCCCGCCCAACGCCGCGCAGTGGGTCTACGACTATCCCACTGGTCGCTGGGTCTATGCCGATGGCTACGGCTGGATGTGGGTGCCCGCCAATTCAGCCACAGTCGACAGCGACGGTGTGCCGTACAGTTATCTGAACACGACCACCTACGGTTGGACTTGGTACGTTTCGCCCTGGGGTCCCGGCCCGTATCGCTACGGGGTCTGGGTTCGCCACCCGTGGCACCCGGTCGGGTGGCACGGCGCCTGGGTCGCGCACCCCCGCGTCGTCGTTCGCCTCGGCGGCGGCTCCGGCCGCCACTACTCCGGCCACCGCCGCCGCGGTTGGTAAGCGCAATGCAGCGCTCGCTTTTGGGAGTGCCCACGCTACCGCCTGATTGTTGATGGTCACGCTGGCGGCGGAGTGCGTCAAAGCCTTCGGCGTCAGATCTCGGAACGGCGGCGCCGTGCGTTGACAATTCCGACGAGTGCCCTCTCTCTGCGAGCTATGTCCTCTGCGATTCTATGTCGGATTTCCGACATGGAATGCGTACGAAAGGCGAGAGCTTTTTTGTTCGGAATTCTATGTCGGATTTCCGACATAGAATTCCGGATGAGACCGTGGATCGCGTTACCGGTTGGCCATCGGTCGTCATCGCGTGCAATGAATCGATGGCGCTTCTTGGCCATGCGTTGATTGGCGATGTCGAAGTCACGGTAGGGTTTGATGCTGTATTCCGGGTCGAGCTCGTGGTCGTCGGTGTCGAGATCGCCGTCGGCGGACTCGGTATGTCCACACGTCTGGCGGAAAGCGCCACCGCGCACGCGACGTAATACTCATGCTTCGAGCGTGAACATGTGTTGGCAACGCTCTGGCAATGATGCACGACTTATCTCAACAGGGACGTGGTTCCGCTTCGCACAATCACGGGGGGCTCGCGGCCGGCGTCGGCCGTGCTCGTGCATTCTGCACTCTTGAGCGGCGTAGCAGGCTACGTGGACGCTGCTGGCTTCGTGCTCTTGTTCGGCGTCTTCCCGGCACACCTGACCGGTGAGCTCGTCAGTGATGCGATCGCTCTGTCGTCGGGGCAACTCGGAGCGCGCGCGTCACGGCTCTGGATCTTCCCAGTGTTCGTGGCTTCTATAGTCGCTTCCGCGCTCGTCACGCGCAGGCTCAGGAGCAGCGGGCGTAAGGCGAGCGTTGGCTTACTCTCGCTAGTCACTGCCTCGCTTGCGCTGTTCAGCCTGAGCGGCTGGCTCCCGTGCCTGCTGCACGAGAGCCACAGGCTGCCGTTGGTTTCTGGCGCTTGCGCTGTCGCCGCCATGGGCTTTCAAACTGCGTTGATGCGCGAGTCCCTGACAGGTTGCCAAACCACGGTGATGACCGGCAATTTAGCGCAGGTCATTTGGGAAATCGTGGACCAGGTGTGCAATCGAATCGGCGGCGCTTCGGCTTCGGGCGCCACACCTCGCTCGCGTTTGTGGGTCGTTGGCAGCGCACTCGGCGCTTTCACGATCTGCGCCGTGCTCGGTGCTTGGTTGGCGCGCCGCCTTGGCACCGTGAGCGTCGCGTTGCCGACTCTCGTTACGGCCTCCCTGACACGGAGGGCCTGGCGCGAGGAGCGCGCTCAGCCGTCTGCCGTCAACGAAGCCCCTGAAGCGTCGCTGCTCTGGTTCAGCGACGACGAATTCTGGCCCGACTCCGACGCGCCCCGCGCGCTCTCACAGCCGTACACCGAGCCCAGCTCCGTGACGCGCATCAAAGCCGAACGCGTCGTGGCGGTGGACGTGCCTTCCCGTGCCAAGCGCTGAGCCCGGGCGCGGCTGAGTCCCGACCCAAGTGTCGAAGAAATCATGTTATCCGCCGCCCTGTGTAGCGTTTCGGGGCGTTCCAGCCGAAAGTTTCCGGAGTGCATTTGGCCCCGCTAATTTGTCGGAAATGCGACGGGCCTGCCCCATAGAAATCCGCTAAATAAGGACACTAACCCCGCGCTTGCGGCCGGCGCTCGAGGAGAATTTCAATGCTAAGTGCTCGTAACGGTTTGGTCTTTTGTGCGACAGCTCTGGGCGCGACGGGGCTGGTCGGCTGCTGGGCTGGGTCGACTCCTGTGCCGGGTGCGAGCTTTGGTGGGTTCACGTCAACGACGGCGGGCGCCAGCGCAGGCGGCGCAGCCAACACCGCGGGTGCCTCGGCCGCAGGCGCCCCCGCCGGCGGCGACATGTCGGGCGCTGGAGCGCCGACGAGCGGCGGTGGGGACACCTCCACAATGGGCGGCGCTGGCGGTTCGAGCGGGGGCGGCGATTCTTCGGGCGGCACTGCAGGCGTTGCCATGGCAGGCACTGGCGGCGCCCCCGCGGGCGGCGATTCCGCAGGCGGCAGCGGCGGCGCTGCTACCTGCCCCGCGCCCACCGGCACACACCAAACCACCGCGCTCGACCGCAGCTGCTGGGTCGCGACCGCGTCGGACTGCGTGAACTCGACAAACAATCCAGACCTCCCGTTAAATGCGCTCGACGGCTCGGCAACCACACGCTTCTCGAGCGGCGTGACAATGCCCTTGGAAACGGCTCCCTTCACGTATCAGGTCGACATGACGAACCCGGTGATGATCACTGGCGTCAAAGTCGATAGCACTAACACAGTGGCTACCGACTATGCGCCAACGCTCGAAGTCGACGTGTCTACTGACGGGCAAGTGTGGACGCCAGTGGCTTGCGGCGCCGGGACTATCATCACTGACTTTTCGTTTGCCGCAGTTTCGGCGCGCTACGTGCGTGTGACGCAGATGGGCTCGGCCGCGACTGGAGGTGGCTCCGGCTGGTGGTCAATCTACGAGTTCAATGTGTACGGCTCGACGGGCAGCGAAAACGCCTGCCTCACGCCCGGTACCGGTGCGACCGGTTCGATGTGCACGACGATGCACTGAGCATCCAAGTGGACGAGGACGCGCAGGCGCGCAGCGCACGTTTGCAAAAGCTCGCTGATTTCAGATTAATCCCTTCGGGCATCACTAGTTAGCGGTTCGGGCCGAAA
>Ga0210392_10000381_pt1 | contig 28551 bp, 25 predicted proteins | sample IncBWC30OmetaG_FD_161057 | JGI IMG/M metagenome (GOLD analysis project Ga0210392, IMG submission 161057) | Forest soil microbial communities from Barre Woods Harvard Forest LTER site, Petersham, Massachusetts, United States - Inc-BW-C-30-O ... | reverse complement strand
CCGTCATGGGAGACGAGGCCTTGCTCAGCGTGCAAGACGGCGGCATCGGCATGTCGGAGGCCGTGCGAAGTCAGCTGTTCAAGCCGTTTTTCACCACGAAGGGCCTACAGGGAACCGGGCTTGGCCTGCGTGTCGTGCAGAGCGTCGTCGAGGAGCACCACGGGCAGCTCTCGATCGAATCCGAGCCCGAACGGGGGAGCACCTTTCACCTGCACCTGCCGCTGCGCTCGACTCAGTCTAACTGAGGTCGCTGAGCGCAACACAAATGAACGGAGGGGCTGAGCCGGAAATGGTGAACAATATTGCAGGGGCCTGACGCCCGCCAAGTTGTATGGCGCGGGCCTGTTCGCGCACGAACAGGTGCACCCCGCGAGCCTCAAGCCCTGGATGATGTAGCCGTGCTCGATTGAATCGGGTGGCTCCAAACGAGTTGTTTCTCAACATGTCGGAGCTGCGCCCGGCGGCTCCCTGGCGTGGTATAGTCACTCCGTGACGAGCGCAATCCGCGTACCCCTGCTATGCGCCTTTGTGGGCGGCTGTCTCAGCAATGCCGTTCTGTTCGGCGTGTGGCGAGCAGTGGAAGGCGCGGGCGATTCGGCAGGGAAGCAACAGCGCTGGTCCCATAACGTCGCCCCGCTCGTGACGGCCGCGAGTGCTGCGCCAAGCGTCGCGCAACCGGGTGAGCCCGTTGCTGCCACCGCAGCGGACCATGGGCATGACGCAGCCACCGAAGCTGCACCCACTTCGGCCGCTTCGGACCTCGACAGCGCTGAGCCAACGCCAGCAGGGAGTGCTGTTTCAGACGTGCTGACGCGGCTGGAGGCTGCTTACCGTGAGCGTGTCGCCGTTCGAGCTCCGGCGCAGGCCTCGTCGACGCAGGAGCGCGCAACCGCAACCGCTCCGGCAGACAACGCGGTCGCTGCGGCGGAAGCCGCACCAGGTGTTCCCACGCAACCTGTCGCTGAAGTCATCCCCGCCATTCCGGTCGTTTCGGCCGCCGCGGCGACCGCGCCTGCTGCGCTCGCGCCGCAAGTCGCGCCTGCTGCGCTCGCGCCGCAAGTCACGGCAGTGCCGGCGGTCGCGAACCAAGACGCCCGGCCCCCACCCCCGTCTGAGATCCACTACGGCGACGTCAACTACGGCGACGTCAATCAGAACACGTACATCACCAATGTTCGTCAAGGTGACGTGTACCTGATTCAGATGCAGCAGATTGCGATGCTCCAATACATGCAGCTTCTTGGCATGTCTTCCGGCTTGGCTGCCCCGGCGCGCCATGTTGGTGGAGGCGGGCATCAGCGCGGCGCCCTTTCAAGTGGGATCACCAATCCCGATAACCCCTGGGGTTTTCATTTCGCCCCGCTGAATTTAGTCCGTTAACGCGGAGCCCCCCTCGCGGTTCGCGTCGTCGCTGCGCAGATTCGTGCTGAGGTCGACTGCTCTGGTCATTGACCGGCGGGCGATTGCCAAAGCTCTACCTTGTTTCCCTCTGGATCGATGACCCAGGCAAACTTTCCGTACTCGGAATCCTCGATCTTCTCGAGCACGTTGCAGCCTTCTTCGCGTAAGACTTTGACCAGGCCGTGGAGATCCTCCACCCGGTAATTGACCATGAAGGTCGCAGTGCTGGGTGCAAAGTGGTCACCTTGCGCCGAACCGATGGACCAGACGGTTGTTCCGGCAACCGGCTTACCTTCACCATCGGTCCAGGTGAAAGCCGTGCCACCCCATTCTTGGACATCGATTCCGAGGTGCCGCTTGTACCAAGCCTGTAGTGCCGAAGCGTCTTTGGCTTTGAAGAAGATGCCGCCGATGCCAGTGACTCGCTTCATAGGACCTCCGAGGGTCGGGTCGTGGTGAGGGAGAGTGGTTTGCTGCGGTCCAGACGTAGCAGGCGTAAGCTACGCGGATCGAGCGAAGCGACGTCCGCGTTTGTCCCGAGCGTCGACGCTACCAGGAGCCGCCGATTGGAGACAACTGCGTAGTCTCGAAGTCTTCCAGGCGCGCGTTCTGGTTGTGATCGTTGTACACGCCGACCAACCCGACGACCATGAGGTCGATTGCCGCGAGGCATTGATCTACACACCACTGTGTGTAATGTTTTACACATGGCAACCAACCTCGCGATTGACGACGGGCTTCTTGAAGAAGCCAAACGTGTAGGCGGCCTGAAGACTAAGAAGGCCACGGTCACGCAGGCCCTGAGCGAATACATCCAACGGCGCAAGCAACAGCAGGTGGTGGGCTTGTTCGGTAAGATCGATGTGGATTCAAAGTACGACTACAAGGCACAACGGCGGCGCAGATGAACGTCCTCGTCGACACTTCGGTGTGGAGCCTAGCGTTGCGCCGCCAAGCTCCGCGGGGCACGAAGGTTGAAAACGAGCTCGGCGCATTGATAGGCGAGGGTCGAGTCCTAATGATCGGTGCCATCCGCCAAGAGATTCTCTCAGGGATCCGCGCGAGCGAACGGTTCAAGCGGCTCCGCGAGAGTCTACGCGCCTTCTCGGACGAACCACTCGGGCATGATGACTACGAGGAAGCGGCTAGCTGCTTCAATCGGTGCCGAGTGAAAGGAGTCCAGGGATCTAACACTGATTTCCTAATCTGCGCGGTCGCGTTAAGGCGCAAGGTTCCAATCCTCACGACGGATGATGACTTCCAAGGCTTCGCTAAGCACCTACGAATCGCACTGCATCAGCCGCGATGATGCAAAGTGCCGAAGGGGGGGCATCAATGGTGAATTCGATGAATGGTGAAGACGCCTCGCGCGTATTGTCAGATACGGTGACCAAGCTCGAGCAAGTTCATCGCTCGGGGTCCTGGCTCATCGCTGAACCCGTTCTGCCGGTCGCTCTGCATCCAGGGGTTGGCGGCCGCGCGGGGTTGCATCGTCACTGCTTTCGAGTGCACGCTTTCGGTGTTCGCTCCGGCCAAATGAAGCGCGTCAGCGAGCCACGACTTTGTCTTGCAGTAGCGGGACGGCGTCTGCGTCGGTGAGTGTCTTGAGGAAGGCCGCGACGTCATGAATGTCCGCGTCCGACCACACGGGCCGGTCGCCCTGGTGCTGGGTCAACGGGGGCGTGATGTGGTCGACGTTGTCCTGGTACTCGAGCGGCAGATCGTCGAACTGCTGCTTGCCGGGGTGCGGGTACCACTTGCCTGGCACGGAGTCTCGCTCGACGTAGAAGTGGAGCGCTTCTTCCAGGGTGTGAAAGCGGCCGTTGTGGAAGAAGGCACCGCGGATGGCGACATTGCGCAGGCTGGGGGTCTTGAACATGCCGCAATATTTTTTTTCCTGCGTCTTGTCGGAGCGCAAGGGACCGCACAATCCCAGATCGAAATGCGTGGGGTCGGCGTTGGCGGGGATCTCGAAATTGCGGGGCACGCCCAGGGCCGCAAAGCTGAAGTCGGTGAACAGCGGATGCGCACCGTTCGCACCGCGATCGGCGGTGTGGCAGGCGGCGCAGTTGCCACCCTTCGGATCCCGAAAGAGCTCGAACCCCCGCTGTTCCTGGGCGCTGAGCTCGGCCTGGCCCTCCAAGTGGCGGTCGAACTTGCTGTCGTAGGGCTGGAGGCTCGGATCATCGAGCTGGAACCGCTCGAGGGCGCGGCCCAGTGCGATCAGTGTCTGCTCGGGGTTCGACAAGATGCCGACTCCGAACAGCTCGCGGAAGCGTGCCGCGTAGCCGCTCTTCGCTAAGCGGGCGGCCAGCGCGTCCGCGTTCGCATTGGCCATCTCGTTGTGCGCGAGCAACGGCAAGCTCGCCTGCTTCGCCATGGAGTCGACGCGGCCGTCCCAGGTCAATCCGCCCACCGGCACGTGATCGGTCTCCGTGAGGCGCTCGCGCGGGTTGCCGATGAAGCTGTGCGTCCAGATCGGAGTGCGCCGCAGGTAACGTAGAGAAGGCGCGGCGCGTAGGCCTGCGTCTTTCAGCTCCGGGCCAGCCATCTGCACGGCCAGATCGTTGGGCGGCCCGAAGGCGTGCGCGGGGTTGTGGCACGTGGCGCAAGAGACGCGGCCCGACGCGGAAAGGGAAGGGTCGAAGAAGGCGAGGCGACCGAGCTCGGCGAGCGCGGGCTTGGGATCGCGTGGCGCCAGCGTCGCGCCTGGCGCGGGCTGTGCGCCAGTGAACCCGCGTTCCGGACGCGGCTCCTGTTCGCACGCACACAGAGCGAGCAGCAGGGCTGCCGTCAGGGCAACCCCGCTTAGCCGCGGAATGCTCGCGCGTTTCACTTCAGGTTGGTGAAGACGTCGTCGCCGAAGGTCACGAGGTTCGCGTCGTCCGCGTAGCCCAGGTAGCCGTTGGTCTGGAAGATGTTTTCCAGGCTACGCAGTAGCGAGTAGTGGTTGTACGGCGTGTAGCTGACGGTGCCGGGGGCGATCCACTTGGAGAGCAGCACGGCGCCGGTGCGGTCACCGCCCACGCCGATGTAATGAAGGTCGTAGTGGAGAGTGGCCGAGGCCGGAAGGATGGCGTCGCCCGGACGCGTGACGTTCGGGCCGGTCTGCTGCCCGCAGCAAGCTTGGCCGGGCAGGTTGAGGGTGTAGGTCGTGATGCCCGTGCCCGTGTCCGTGCTCGATCCCGCAACCGACGTGTCGCCCGACTCGTCGAAGTTGATGATGATCAGGCCGTCCTTTTGGTAGGCGGGCGAGGCCTGGATCAGGGGGATCCACTTAGTCAGGAAGGCGTCGATGGAGGCGAGGCCGCCGGGGGCGCCGTTCACACAACCCTTGCCTGCAGCGCCGGTGCCGTCGCCGTCGTGGCCGTCGTCGCACAGGTTCGGCGTGATGAACACGAAGTTGGGCGTGGTCTCGATCGCCTTGAGGTCGTTCTGCAGCTTCGCATCCAGGTTCACGACGTGGCTGTCGCAGTACGCCTGATTGTCGATGATCGAGTGGAAGTAGACGAACGGGTCGTGGCGCGAGGCGTACTGATCGCCCGCCGGCACGTCGACGGAGGGCGCTTGAGCGGCCTGCGTGTGATCAATGGTGCTGATGGCCGGGTGACCGCAGGTCGCCGACTCGCGCGTCGGATCGTTGCCCATGTCGCCCATGTAGCCTTTCCAGGTCAGATTCAGATCGTCCAGCTGGTTGGGGAACGTCTTCACCGCGGTCGGGTACACGCAGCCCTTGCCGTCCGCGGTCTTGATGACCTTGGGGTTGGTCGCGTCGCTGCCGGCGGCGGTGACGTCGTTGAAGCCCTGGAAGCAGTCGCTTTGCGTCTCCAGCGTGGACGGCTGACCGCTCATCATGGCGACGTAGTTGTCCAGACTGACGTGGCCAGTGCCGTAATACTCGGTCAGGATCGCACCCTTCGTCGCGAGCTGTTTGAGGTACGGGTCCTGCTTGCTGGTGCCGAAGGTGTCCGTGAAGCTCTTGTTCTCCAGCGTGATCACGAACACGTGATCGAGCGACTGCTGGGTGGGGGAAACAGCAGCACGGCCGCCGCCCTCCCCGCTCGCACCTGCCTCACCGATGTTGGGCGCGCCACCGTTCAGGTCGCCACCCTCGGAGTCGCCGCCGCCATTCGAGTCGCCAGCCGCGGAGTCGCCGCCGCCTGCCTGGTCGCCGCCTGCGTGACTGCCGCCTGCCTGGCTGCCGCCCGCGTGGCTGCCGCCGCTGTTGCCTGCGCCGCCGTTCGACTTGCCACCCGCACCCGCGCCAGCGTCAGAATCATCGGAGCTGCCACAGCCGGCAAGGCTGACCGCTGCCAGCGTCGCCAGCAGACCAGCAACGGTGACGAAATTATTGTAGGCGTGGCGCCGCACTGCGGCCCGGGGGGACTCGCCTTCGAGGAGGGTCATGGATCTTTTTCTCGCGATCGAGGGGATGAAGAGGGGTTTCCTCGCGCCGAACGCGCGCTCATGCGCTGCTTACCATTGCACTCGAGGTGACACGGTTGCAATTGCGTGAATTAACTGTGACAGCCGGCTTCGACGTTAGCGTCCGATGCCCAACGCGTGCTTACGCCACCACGACGGATCAAACGCCGAGCGTGTGATGTGCCGAGCGCCAGTCTCGACAGAACCGTCCGGACGCAGCGAGCTGATTGCTTCGCTCGCAAATTGATACGGCTCGGCGTACCGAGTGCGCTCGCACGCATGGACATCCATGTGTACCGGCGAACTTGGTGGTCGCTCAGCAAAGTCCGTGCAGTGAGTCGAGGTCTCACCAACGAATACTTCGAACGGAGAGGCCTCCTCGCATTGTACGAGCAATGGCAAAAGCACCACGACCGTATCTGGGACATCGGCCCAAAGCAGCTCGCGCTGCAAGTAGGATAGTTGAGGCTACAGCCGATGCTGAACCAATCGCACCACCGACCACGCGAGGCGACAGTGACGCGCAGCGCGGGGTCGACCCGAGCACATCAGCATCCCGAAAAGCCGGATGTGAGGCCCACAAGTCCGGTTTTGAGAGAGGGGCCCTGCGTAAGCGGGGTCCCTACTCGGCAAGACCGTAGGCGCGCAGGCCCCGTAGGGGCCGAGCACCTACGAGTTGGGGCAGCTGCGGAGAGGGAGGGATTCGAACCCTCGGTAGGATTTCTCCTACGTCCGCTTAGCAAGCGGGCGGGGTTGCCCCCACCGTCCAGTGCTCCGCCCCGCGCAATGCGACGCGGGCAACGACGAGCTTCGTCGCGCGGGGCGTCCGCGCTTCCTGCCTCCCCCAAATTCCATGCTCGCGGCCGCAGCGGCCGCTGCGCGTGGAATGGAGGGAGGCCGTCAAAGGGGAGCTCGTGGCTCGACTTGGCCCCGGCGGCGCGGCGAATGCGCTGAGCCGTAAGTGAAGCGTCCGCTTGCTTGCTCCGGCACTGGCGCCAAAGGCAGGGATGCGGCGCGTGTGCCACGTGATCATCGATAGCAACGACCCTCAGGGTTGATCGTTGCACAACCCGGCGGGCGCGGGCTGAACACCACAAGTTAACGCGAACGCAGTGCCGTCGGCCAGTGGGATCTGCGAGTCGCCGTCCATCACCCCGCAATCCAGCGACATTTTTCCGGCAACGGTCAGCTCTTCGGGCGCTCCGCCGTCTGACGGCAGCATCGGTGTCGTCGCGGAAGCGCACCCCGAGCTCGTAGGAGCGCATGTCAGCGTGCCGGTCACGGTATTGTCGGAGGTAATCGTCAAGTCGATCGCGCTGGGGATAATCTCGGGGTCGTCGGGCTCCGACCAGCTCACGTGCAAGTTGCCGTTGGCATCGCGCGTTGCGTGCTCAGCTGGAATTGCGATTTCAATTTGAATGTCGCCCGTGGTGCCCTCGCGGCAGCCCGCGCTATCTTCCGCCACCGGGCCACCGGTAATGGTCAAGGTCGGAAGCGCGATGAAGCCCGGCTTGTAGATCGTTGCGTCAAATTCGGCCCGGTACTTGGCGCCACTTGCCGCCACGAGAGTACCAGGAAACAAGCACCATTGAGGGAGACAACTCCCGTTGCCCGTGTTCGTTCCGGCACTGCCATTGCCCGGGTGCGTTCCGGCACTGCCGTTGCTCGAGCTGCTGCAAGCTGAAAGTGCGCACGCGAGCAAGCTCAACCCACACAATGCCGTCGTTATCCGCGCCCTGCCGCTCAATGTTCTCATCTTTGAACCCCTATTTGTCGAACCGTTTCGAAACTGGAAATAGCTGCAAATTTAGCTGTACCACTTGCACTCCCGTCGCCCCCGCGTCGAACTCGTCCAGCAACTCGCGGCGTAGCTGTTGCAGCCGCTTCTTGAATGCCTCGAGACCCGACGCATCGACGCACAGCGTGATCGACGAGATGTCTCGCTCCGTACGCGGCACCTCGGTGAGCACGTTCGCCGCGCGCCTGATCATCGCCTGGTGAAAACGCGCCACGTGCTCGCTCGCGGGCTCGAGCTCGGTCGTCACCTGGACGTGGCTCGCGCTGAGCACGCCAGACTCATCGCGCCGCAACAGCCCAATGCGTTCCAACACCGCGAGCGCCCGCTTAGCTGCCTGCACGCTGATCTTCGGGCGCAGAGTTTGGGCGATCCACTTGGGGTCCGCGCGAAATCGCGCGCTTGTTGCCAATTCACGGATCGCTGGGAAATACCAGTCGCGGTAATACGCGTCCCGTGCTCCCGCCAGAGCTTGCACGTCTTGGTACTTGCGCAGCCGACCGAGCCGCACGCGGAGCGCGCGACTCTCGCCCGCGTCCTTCGTCTGGCTCAGCAGTACGAGGAGACGAAAATATTCGCTGCCGTCGTCGGATAGCCCGAGCGCGCTCGCCACGCGCTTGGCCGTGGCCGGCGCGAGGCTCTTTTGACCGTCCATCACGGCCTTCAGAAAACTGGGTGAGCTCAAGCCCGCTCGCTCGGCCAGCCAGCGGTGCGAGAGTCCGCGTGCTTTCCGCTCCGCGTACAGATCCCGAAGAAAAACCCGGTAATCTGCGTACTCGAACACGTTGGGCAGCGAACCGACTCGAAGCACACCGGTACCTTCCCAGACCCATGCCAGCCGCGCCAGCCGCTGGCCAGCGGTTCCGTACTCCGGCGGTGTACGGCCCACTTCTCTCCCTCGTCAGCCAATTTCAAAGTTCAAGCTCGCCTCGAGCTCTTCGCTCGTCAGCACCGTTGCTGCCCCACCGAATCTGAAGCGCACCTCTGGTCAGCTCGAGGGCTCGCCAACTCGGCGTGTCATTCCGGCGTCAAGTGCCGCTTGCCCGTTTCATCGCTGATTTCCTCGCACCGAGCATCGGGCTCATCGTTGAGGTCCATGAATTGGATGTCGGTCTCCCGACATCCAATTCGAAACGCGAGACCGCGTCTCGCGCAACTTCGCGCTCCCAAGTCGGAAGCGAGGCTGTGCCAGCGGGGTACTGCGTCAAATCAGTGGGCGGGCGTCATCGACGTTCCAGCGCACGCAACGTCTACCTCCCCCATCCGCGCGCAGTGGCCGCTGCGGCCACGAGCACGGATTTGGGCGAGGTCGGCGGCGCGGAACCCCGAAGGGGTGAGCACCGACGGGTGGGGGCAGGCTTTGCGGAGAGGGAGGGATTCGAACCCTCGGGCAGCGTTGGCGATAACTCTAAGCGGCACGCGACCTTGCACACCAACGCTCGTAAATTTGTCTCGAAAGGGATTCGGATCGCTCTCTCCGCCGGTGCTCGTGAGTCAACGTGAGTCGAGTGGAGTTGGGCGGGGTTTGGGCAGTGGGTGGGCAGTACCTGCGCGGCGCACGTCGCGTCGGGTCCTGCCGAATGAGCGGCCCCGGCTTCAATTTTTGACTCGAGCGAGCGAATCGGGACCAAACGGGCTAAGATGTCGGTATGCAGGCGCTGAAAGCCCATGTCCGGAACGGCCGTTTCGTGATCGACGAGCACACTGACCTGCCCGAAGGTACGGAAGTAGAGCTGCAGCTGGTCAAGGTGGCGGACGCCTTCGCGGACATGGCTCCCGAGGATCGCGACGAACTCGAGGAAGCCATCGAGGACGGCTTCCGAGACGTTGAAAACGGCGACCACCTAGGCGCCCGCGAATTCCTGGTACAGTTGCGAGCCAAGAACGCTTGAAGGTTGAACTATCGAAGAGGGCTCAGCGAGCGGTCGCGCGAATCGACTCGCGTTGGCGTAAGCGTGCTGACCAGCCCGAGCTTTTCTTCGAGGAGATGCTTGAAGTGGTCGAGCACCTTGAGACGGGTGAGCAATCCCGGCACGCCCTGTCCGACGGATAGGCGCCCGCAGCTCAAGCGAATGCTGCTGGAAAAACGAAGTGTCACCTGTACTTCGTCAGTGACGAGCGCAAACAGCAGATCGACGTGCTGCATGTTTGGGACGGGCGGCGTGAGCGCTTGCCGGCGCTTTGAGGCCGGGGATAAGGCATCCAAAGCACGTCCGGGTTGACCTAACAAGAAGTCGATTGCGGGAGCGCGCGGACGAGGGTTCCGGTGGCGCGGCGGTAGTTACGCGGTCACGCAATCGACGGTTGGATGAGGCCGCTGCGCGGCAGCCGCGAGAGGGGGTCAGCCGAGAGTATGGGGAAGTTGACTGTGCGATCGGGGTTTGGGGGTCGTGAATGGATCGCCTGACGGAGCGCAGCGGAGGTCAGGCGATCCACTGGGACGCTCCCGGCTCCGCTCGGCGCTGGTGGGGGACGGCCCTCGGGAGCGCTTTCCGTGCAGCGCGCAGAGCTGTGCCCGGTCGCGCTCGCGGAGCGAGCGCAACTGGCTGATGAGGTGGCGAGCGTAGGTCAAGCGGCCTCCGGAGGCGCGCGGCAGCGCGCGTCCGGGAGCGCGATACGTATGACTGCAGATTTTTGACAGACTGGGCAGAGACGGCAGTCGATCCCTGCCAGGCGCAACAAGAGGTCCCGCCAATCGAGGACTTCTTCGCGTAGGACTTGAGCCGCTTGCGGAGGATGTGTTTGCGACACGAGCGGTGTTGGGGCGAGTCTCAGGCGTGCGATCTCGAGTCGAGTAGTAGCGTTGCTCGCGGCGTGCAGACCGTAGTGCCTGATCTTGACGAAGCGCGGCGGCAGCACGTGCTGCATGAAACGCGCGAGCATCTGCTCGCCCGGAAGGGTAACGGATTTGCCGTCCTTGGTGCGAAAAGTGACACCTCGCTCGTCCATGCCGAGCAGGCGTTGATTGGAGATACCAACGCGATGAGTGTATCGCCCGAGATAACGGATCACCTGCTCGGGTCCACCAAAAGGGCGCTTCGCGTAGACGACCCAGCTCTTCTTCCGGAGCGCGCGCAGGTCGAGATCACGCAGATTAATGTGCCCGCGAGCGTGAGCGCGTTCGAGCGCGGCCAACATCTTTCCACGAAATAGGGCTCCCATGACCCGGACCGGAAAGAGGAATTTAGGGCGCGTTGGCGCCCAGCTCGCGCCATCGGGAGTGAGGCCGCCACCAGTGACGATAGCGTGCACATGCGGGTGGAATAGGAGCTCGCGAGTCCAGGTGTGAAGCACCATGGTGATCCCAAGCTCGGCCCCCAGTCGCTTGGGGTCCCGTGCAAGCGTGAGGAGGGTCTGCGCGGCGCTTGCAAACAGCATATCGAACAACTTCTCGCCCGAGCGCTGGACGAGGGCGCGAAGCTCCGACGGCAAGGTGAAGACGACATGAAAGTAGTGCACCGGCAAGAGTCGCGCGAGCCGGCCTTCAATCCAACGCGCTTGCGCCAGCGACTGGCACTTAGGGCAATGCCGGTTGCGGCACGAATTGTAGGACGGACGCTCGTAGCCGCACGCGCCGCACACATCGAGGTGCCCGCCCAAGGCAGGGGTTCGACACTGCTCAATGGCGCGCAACGCTGCGCGCTGCTCGGGGCGCAGCGCGTGCCTCTCCAAGAATGCCTTGCCGTACGCGCGCACGATGTCCGCGAGCTCAAGCGCGGGGCGTGCGCGCGTCCGCGCACACGATGCATGCATCGGCTGTCAGCCGAGTGCGTCGAGTGGGCTTGCGATCGACTGCACGCGCGCTGTGCTGATGTGCAGGTACGCCATCGTGCTCTTGATCGATGCGTGCCCGAGCAAAACCTGCAGCGTGCGCAGATCTGTCCCAGCTTCCAATAAATGGGTAGCAAATGAATGGCGCAGAGTGTGCGGCGAGACTCGCTTTTTGATGCCTGCGAGTCTTGCCGCCTTGACGATCGCCTTGTGCATTGCTGCCCGTGTCAGGCCCTTTTGCCCGTCCCGTCCCGGAAACAGCTGCGGTCCTTTGGGGCGCGAAACCTTCCAGTAAGCGCGTAGCGTGGCGAGGAGTCTCGGGCTGAGCATCACGTAGCGCTCGCGTCCGCGTTTGGTGTCCCGGATGTGGAGCAGCATGCGCTTTGGATCGACGTCCTCAATGCAGAGCTTGCAGGCTTCGCTTGCGCGTAGTCCCGCGCCGTAGGCAAGCATCACCAGCGCGCGGTGCTTGTCCGTCTCCAGCGCAGCAATCAGTCGCGACATCTCGCTGCCACTCAGGACTGTTGGCAGGTGCATCGGAACGCGCATGCAACGTATCCGCGCGACCTGCTCGGGCCGCTCGAGCGTGACCCTGTACAGAAACTTGAGCGCTCCAGAGTAAACATTGAACGTCGAGGCGCTGACCCTGCGCTGACGCAGGTGAAGCTGGAAATCACGGATTTCCTCCGCTCCCAGCGTGCTCGGCGAGCGACCGAAGTGCTCGGCGAACTTCCGCACGCAGCGCAGATACGAGTCGATCGTTCTGGCGCTCAGCCCACGCAGCGTCAGATCCTCATGCATTCTGTCTCGAAGCTTTCGCATCACAGCCTCCTTGGCTTCGCCGGCCTGGATGTCAGGCCGTGCGAAGGCTCAGGATCGCTGGCAGCAAGGCTCAGCTACGAGGCGGACTCGCCCTACCGCGGCAATCGCCCAGGGATTACGGGGCAGCCAAAACGCCGATGCGAAGTCAAGCTGCCGCGCAGCGGCTTCGTCCAACTGATCCTATGCGTACTGGTCGTGCCGCGAGCGTTCGCGCCGGGTTCGGACGGGCCGCGCTGGAAGGCGCCCAGACCAGGGCCAGTAGGGTGCGCCCGTAGCGCCATTGCCGATTTAGCGCGACACAAACCGGTGCCAGCGCCGGCAACGCCATCAGACACGGTGCCACGACATTGTTGGCGATCGGGATGCCCCCTGTATAGCCATAGAAGAAGAAGATCGCGAACGCGGGTGCTAGCAGCCACACCCACCGTGGCAGCAGCCAGCATAACACCGACAGCGCCACGAACACGGCTGCCAAACTGGCAATGACCGAACCCCAATACGGAGGAAACCCGAGACGAAAGAAATTCAACTTCGCAAGCGCGGAGGTCGACCCATAACCGAGGCCGTGAGTGTAGGCAAAGAGCCGCTGCAGTCCTGACTGTCCGATCCAGACCGCGAGCGGAAGTAGCAACGCGACACCAACGGCCATGCCCGCGCCCAGCCCAATCAGGCCGCTTCGCAACGATGCGCGCGGCATCTCCCAATACAGCCACGCCAGCAGTGTCAGCACGTAGAGCGGCGCCACGAGCACCAACCCCGGGTAGCTGAAAACTGCCGAGGCCAAGAACAAGCAACCTGCGAGCAAGAGCGGCCCTGGGCGCGGCCGCAGCAAGCCGGTCACGCTGCACATGACGCCGCAGAAAAAGCCAAACGCGCCGCAGGTGTTGTAACTCAACGCGAGCAAGTTCGCGTAGCTGAAGGTTACGACGAGCGCGGCCACGCAGCCTGCGGCGGCCGTCCCCACCACGAGCCTCCCGAACCGGAAAGCCAGAGCCGAGCAAACGAGCGCGTAGCCGAAATATAGGTAGCGGTTGAACAGGATGATGCCGTCCGCCGTCTTGTTGATCAACAGATACAACCAAAAGAACGGCACCAAGAACATGCTCGCGTTTTGCGTAATCGATAGCTCGTCGATGTACGGACGGTTACCGAGCAAGATCGAGTAAGGCACCGCGCTGTAGAACGCTTCGTCTCCGTGGCTCACGCCGTACGGTAAGCGATAGCGTAAGCAAATCGCCGCGATCAGCCAGCAAACGGCCGCCAGCACGGCCAGTGGTTCTTGGCGTAGTCGCGCCCAGATGGTTGGCATCGCCGTGGACCATACTTCGTTGAACGGCTATACTGCCAGTTGCCCATCGCACCGAACCCGTGAGTCGCGCTTCCGGGCGCGCGTTCGGCTGCGTCGGGTGACCGCCTCGTGGGCGCGGACCCTGCCGTCAAGGCCGGAAATGGTTTGCAAGTAGAATCACCCAGCCATGAGCACGCAGAAACTCAGACGGTGGGCGGCGTTCCAGCGCGCGAAGCGCCAGGTCATCTTCGCCCTTAAGGACTTAAGGACGCGACTATCGGTTTGCCAAAGGCGAGAGCCGTCTGACGCGGCGTCGCCCAGCGCCCGCCAGCACGCCGTCGACGTGCGCCACGCGCGCACGCAGGGCCATGTGTCTCATCGAACATCAGCCGCGCCCATTCACGTCCTTGAGCGTCGACGAGGGCTTCGATTTCGGTCTGCGGGGCTCGGGTCATCTCCAGCCCGCTGAGTTTTACTCTCTAGCGTTGTGCTGTGCGCGCTGGCGCGGACGAACGGGCCGTGCATGACATCTAACTGCTCGGCGAGCAATGGCCATTGAACTTGCTCCTCGAAAGATGCCCGACCGGCGCGTGATGACCTACCCGGAAGAGCGCATGCCTCATGCTCGAAATTCCACTGGAGCCCCAGCTTTTTCGAGATCGAGCCGCACCTACTCGATTCCCCCGATCCGTTCTGGGGCTGACCGGGGCTGACCGCATCGACGTGTGCTTGGCGTTGCGGTGGCGAAATTCGACACACTTCAAGCGCGTGCGCCTGACAATATTCATATGATTGACGCGTCTTCGCGTGTTGACACGTCTTCTAGATCCCGTTAAAATCCTGTCAACAGTTGCGAGAGGGGACGTTGCGTCGACGAGGGCCTCTAGGGGTACGAAGAGATTTACTCGAAACTCATTGGTGTCAATTCGGAGAGGGCTGCGGCTCGCTCCCTGCGCGCTTCGGGATTGTAGTAACCAAGATAGGATAGAGAGATGAAAAAAATTCGAATCATCGGCGGCGTGATGCTCAGTATTTTAGCTTTGAGCGCCAGCAGCTCAGCGACCAACCCTGTCAATCCGGTGCTAATTACTGCCATTGAGGAGGATTTTAATCCCGCTGGCCAGAACGGCACTGAGCCCGATTTCCCCATCACTTTCGTGACGCTCGCCACAGCGCCGAACAATCTCCCGGTCCCGTGCGCATCACAAATTCACCAGATCGCGCTCGATCCCAACCTGCCGATCGATCAGATCAAGGCGATGGCCGCTCTCCTAACCTCCGCTTTTCTCGCCGGAAAGACAGTTAAGTTCGGCATAAACGGTGCGTGCACATCTGCGGTCAACGTTAGTCCCGGCAACGTGGCTCTCGTCGACAATGTCATCATCTCTTCAGGTACGTGATATTGAATAGATATACGTAACAGACGGAACCTAAGAGTCGGTGAAAGCCAGACTGTCTACGATTTTGGAGAACAGAGGGCGAGTCGCTGACTTACTGCGGCTCGGATGCCCGCGCCCTTGCGGTCCGCCTAGCGGAATTGGTATAGGCACATGAAAAAAACACAGTACTATATTGCGACTTGCTTATTCGTCGCGGCTTGTTCGAGCGGCTCACCTCCAGGCAACTCGGAGGACGTGCGAAACACGTCGCAAGGGCAGCTCACCTTCGAGGAGTGGAAGGCTAAGACTCGTGTTCGAGAGTTTAAGGATGTCTACGCCGTCGGCGACTACGGCATTTCGCCGCAGGGGCTGCTCGGTGAGGAAGAGGCTCTCAAGTATTTCGAAAAGCATTTCGGAAATCCATCGGCATTAACCGTCGACAACGGGCAGTTGCAAGTGGGCGGGCCCACCGATTCCGGCACCGGCGCTTACCCGCCGGGCTCCACCTTGTACTACTGCATCGACAAGCCGTCGTTCGACAAGATCGCGACGCGCTATGGGTTGCCAGGTAACCCGGACATCTATGGATTTGTGTCCAATGCGTTCGGCGCCGCCGCGGCGGCGTGGAACAGGGTCAACTCTGGCGGTTCGGGGACCCCCGGCGTTGGGGGGCTTCAGATCTCGTACGAGTCAAGCCGCGACACTTCGTGCTCCGATCGCGTTAACGACACGATCACCTGGTACGTCACGCCGAACGCTCAGCCTGTTCCGGCTCCGGATGGTTTGTCCTACCTGACATTCGTGCTTGGCCCGAAGTACTTTGGAGGGCAGCCGCAAGGCGCCGCCGTTGACGGCACTCTCGACAAGCGTTATTTTTTGCTGAACGACTATATCATTCAAACCTTCTTCTCTGGGGCATTCCACTTTACCGGTGATGCTCCCTGGCAGAACATCTTCACGTACGACGGCCTGTTGCTGCACGCGATAGGTCAGGGGATCGGCTTCATCCCAGAGCAGAACCGCGGTGGGGTCGCTGGGGATGACGGACAGGAGGTTTGGCCTGCCAAATGTCTAGACACCTCGATTGGCGGCATATTCCTCAGCGGGCCTGACCCTCTCTCGGTCACGACGCACCCGGCCGCCATGAAGCCGTACATGGGCTTGCCCGACAATCAGCCCAATGCCGATGTGCCCGGTTCCGGCGCGGACTGCTCAGGCTTTCGGCCGTTCGACTACGCAATCAGTTACACGGATGCTATGGCTGCCGCGTGCCAGTATCGCGTCGATCCCGAGGGTGACAAGTCTCTCTTGTTCTACTGCAACGGCTCGGCCCAGGCGATGATCGCGAGCCAGCAGGATGCCCTATGCAGTCCCGTGCCATTGGTGGTCGGGGGGGCAGGCTACGTCGGCAGTGACGGCGTGACCTGCGGCCCTTGGGGGTCCCTAGGCTGGGACCTCGGGGCTTATAGTTATGGTGCTGCCGTTATCGACTCGGCGAACACAGCGCTGAATCAGTGAGAGAGCCTCGCGCGCGACGTTGGCCATCGTTCGCACCTCCGCGGGGCTCTTTGTTCGCGCCTTTTGGGCCGACAGCAAACTCTTTCGTCGACGCGAACTGGCGCGTCCTTGCGCGTTGAAGGCTGGAGCGACGTGATAACGGTGGATTCGGCCCGGTGTCCAAGGCTGCATGCTGGCCGCAGCATTTGCGGCGATCCTGTACGGGGGCCCGCGGGGCTGACATGGCTAGTCTGTAGCGCGCTGAAGGAGGGCTCCCTTGGTTGCCGGACTCTGGCGGCAGCTGCGGCGTGAAGAGGTGCGGGGCGCTCGCTGCACAGAGGGAATAGCGAGGCGCTTCAGCGCGTTACCACGCGATGCGCTCAGGCCTCTGGCTGGTTTCTCTGGCGTTGCTGGTGATCCTTGGCGGGTTCGGGCTGGAGCGCGCGCTCGGCAGCGACAGCCCGAGCGCACGCTTCGTAAGCCACGAGGCTCAGGGCGGAGCGCAGAGCGACAGTGATGCGCCAGGGGAGGTTCCTCGAGCGCATACTTCGGCATTCAGTGACACCGCGCGCACACAACTTAGCGCTCCTCGAAGCACACCCCCCGCGACACCGACGCCGGACGGGCCGCTCCCACATGGCGCCCCCTGCGATTCCACGCAGCGCGCAGCCGCCGCCGTGGCGCGCGCGCGCATTCAATCTACATTCACGCGCGCGCCGCTCGACTCTGGGCGCGCGACGGTTTACGCCGATCCGAGCGTGCCGAGCTGGATCGCGGAACTCACCTCGCGCGCAATTCCGTTGGCGGCGCGCGCCGTATCGACGCGCTTGGGACTAAACTCTGCGGCGCCTGATGTGTATCTCTACCGAGACGCAGAACAGCTGCGCGAGGGCGTATGCGTGAGCCCGTCGACCGTGGCTTACTACGATGGCGCGATCCACGTGGCTCCTTCCTCGCGCGGTTGGGAGACCTCTTCGTGGCAGGCGGTCGTAAAGAGCCTGCGCCACGAGCTCGTGCATCATGTTTTCTTCAGCCACGGCATTCGTCGCCCGGTGTGGTTTCAAGAGGGCGTGGCCATGCTGGTCGAGAATCCGAGGGACGGCGACAGCGAGTGGGCCAAGTGGCTGCCCACCGCGCGCCTGCTGCGGACAGATCAAATGGTGCAAACTTTTCCCCAAGCGGTGAGCGCAGCCGAGGCGGAGGCCTTCTACGGTCAGGCTTTCGCCATGACCGTGTTTCTCGAGAAGCTATGCAAAAATCGCGAATCGTGTGACGTGGCCGAGTTGGTGCATGCGCTCGAGAGTGGCGCTACCGCGCCGGACACGCTATTCGACTGGGCCGTATCGCGTCGCGGCAGCGATCTGGCGCGCACGGCGCGCCTCCCGCTTTGGGACGACTATGTCGAAAACGGTTTGCGCTTCGCGCCCGCGACGAAACTCGCGATCTCACAGCGTCGTGACTAGTCGCCCGCCGCGGGAGTTTCGACGACGGGTCTGCAAGGGCTGATCGCGAGCGAATTGCGGCGTGCAGCCGGCAGACAACTCGGAGATCATACAGCCGGTGTCGCAATGGGGAAAATCGAGAGCTGGCGGTGGATTGCTCTTCGCTTTGCGAACTGGCGGTACGTTGCCACCACCCGCACCGGAGCCTCTTGCTCGGCCGGAGCCAGCCGAGCCGCATTTCGTGCTGGAGAATCGCCTTCCCGGCGACCCTGACTTTGCCATCGTGAAGTCGGAAGCGCGGAAATTTCCGCAGCGAATAGCCGGACCGCGCGGCGATACTTCTGGAGCGCATCACAATTCTGACGCCAGAAGTCGAGCACCTCATCGATCGGGAAGGACGAAACGTCCACGCCAACGACGTTCATGTCAAGGGAAACAACGCTGCCGTTGCAAGAGTTCGTTTCAAATGCGACAACTCCGCAAGGGCGTCGACAATTCGATGGGACGTAGAACGCAGACGGCACCTCTGGCACCTCTGTCGGCGAGTGCTTGGTTTACGTTCCTCTCGCGCGCATGTACATGTACTCGACGCTTCGGGCGAGCGAGCGGCCGAAAGGCGCGACTACTCTCCCGCGGGCATGCTATGGGGTGGCGCGAGCGCCGTGAACCAGAGGATTAGGACGTTTCTCACGGCACGCCCGTTGATTCTGCTGCTTCTGGCAGCCGCGCCGTTCGTGCCGAGTGCAATCCAATTCCTGCGGTTAGGCGTGCCGGACGTGCTGGCGTTCGGTGACTACGCCACGCTTGAGCTTCGGACTTTGAACGCCTCGCACGGCCTCCAACTCCTGGGTCCGTATTCCCACTTTCATTGGAGTCATCCGGGTCCCGCCTTCTTCTATCTCGCGCTCCCCATATACGAACTCTTCAACGAGCACAGCACGGCACTGAACCTGTTCGTGCTGATCTGCAACCTCGCGGTCACGGTCGCGCTAGTCTTGACCGCACGCAAGCTTCGCGGCGACGCCTTCGCGCTTGCAACGGCGCTGCTGCTCGGGATGTACGAGACGGTAGCTACTCGGTTTACGCTATCGGACGACTGGAATCCGATGGTGCCAGTCCTGCCGCTCGCGCTCCTTTCGTTCCTGAGCGTTCGGCTCGCACTCGGCGCTGTCCAAATACTGCCGTGGTTCCTCTTCGTCGCGTCCGCCATGGTCCAGACCCACGTCGGCTACGCACCTCCGGTCTTCTTTCTACTCGGCGTGGCGGCGATATTCGGCTCTCGCGCTTTCATCACGCGGCGCCTCTGGCAAACCTCGCGACGAACTGTCCTTACGTCGGCGCTAGCCGCGACACTCGTGTTGATGGTCAGTTGGGCTCTGCCAGTTTATCAAAATTTTAGCGTTCACCCGGGCAACATCAGCACTCTCTGGGCCTTCTTCACGGCATCGAACCCGACTGCACACCCGCTGCCGGAGGCGGCGGAGGCCGTCGCCACGCAGCTCTCGATCTTCCCGTTAGCTCTGGCTGGGGTATTCTTCCCCGGTGCACGCAGCGCCAACCTGTTCAGTCGTGAAGTACTTGCCCTGGTTCAGCTCGTGGCGCTCGCGACGGGATCAGGCGTTGCATTTCGCCGTCGTGATCAGTCTGCTGGCGTTCTTTGCCTGGTCGCCGTCGGACTCATCCTGGTCGGGTTTCTCTCAGCGCGCGCCATTCGCGGCGAAATTCAGGACTACCTCGTCACGTGGATTACCGTGCTCAGTATGGTCGCCCACGCGGCGATTGTCGCGTGGCTGCTACCGCCGGTCATTGGCGCCGCGTGCGAACGCCGCCTGCGAATCGCCTTGATAGTGATAGCTGTTCCGCTATTCGGACTCGGCATCTGGAGGGTGGGTGATCGGCAAGTGTTCCCCGCGCCTGACGCCGACCTTGAGAAGGTAGCGACCGAAGTGGAAGCCTACGTACGCGCGTCGCACATCGACCGCCCCATGTTGCAGTGCGCGGGCTCGGTTTGGATAAACATGACCGGTATCGCGCTCCGGTTGTACAAGCACCGAGTCCCCTTCGTCGTGTCGGACCGCTTGCTGGGAACGGTCGGACCGCAATTCGAGTCCACCAGCGCGCCGCGGTTCGAGCTTGCAATTGTCGACAAGCCCGCGGCCAAGCACCCAAATGACCGTAGGCAGCGTGAGCTAATCGCTTCATCGGGCAAGGTGTTCGTGTATCTGGTCCGGCGCTAGCCCTGAATTGGGCGGAATAATCGGTGGATGCCCATACCCCATCCGATCACGATTGATCGGATCTTTCTTCGGAAAACTACGGATCGCCATCCCCAACGGCGGCGCGGATCACAACCGCACCGCTGGGTGGATTGCGCCGATGGCGCCGCTGAATGCGCTCGGCGCCCCAGAGCCGATTCTCGGCGGCCATACGGCGGATCAGGTCGACGAGATCCGGCGACACGCGAGGAGCCGGCACTTCGTCGACCGAGACTTCCAACGCCACAGCAAACCAAAGCCTTTCGCGATGCCAGCGAAGCACGGTCTCGGGCTTCACGAGCAGCAGCGCGTCGCGCCACCTTGTGGCAGCACGGCTGGTGGAAGCCGCCATCGTCGAGGATCGCCGTATCATGCCTGCGAGCTGGGCCAGATAACCCGGAGGCGTCGGTCCTGGAGGGCCGATGAAATGACCATGGATGGAATAAACGGTTAGCGCCAACGTCCGCGGCGATGAACCACCTTCGTTCCACGTACCTGTCCCTGGCGCTCGTCGCTTGCTGCACGGTGTCACCCCGTATCGCTAAGGCAGACTTCGCGAGCGACGCTGTCGCCGTCATCGAGCAGGTCGCCGAAGACGACATTGCTACCCAGGTCGTGCCCAATGGTGCCACGCAATATCCCGCGACCTGCGATCGGGGCTAGGACGAGCAAAGCGGTGCTGCCCGTGCAGCCGGGTTCATGGACTTGCCCGCCGCCACGGGTCATGAAAACCTCTCAGGTTCTCAAAGTCGTCTAACTGTTTGTTAACGTAAGAGATATTACGCGAACAGACCGTGCTGTGAGCCGCGTTGAGTAATCCAAACGGGGCCACCTCCGGGATTGCGGGCGGGGCTTTGCCCTCGGCGACCCGGGCCGGGCGGTCGTTCGTGCACTCTATGCGTCGAATGGGATGGGGTCGAGCCAGTCAGGTGATCTCGCGCGGGCGATGGCAGGCGGCTCCGAGGGGAGGCGGAGGCTTTCGAGAATTGCGCGAGCAGGGTCCTCGTCCAGGATGAGCGCGACAAATTTCAGACGGCCGCCGCACGGGCACGCCAGCGCGTCGACGTCATGGACGCGCTTCAGGAGCTCTGCCCAGTCAATACGTGTCGACGGCTCATGACGGCGGCTTGGGCAACGTACCTGGGGGCGATGGCGGCCGTGCAAGACGGAGCTGGGCCGCTGCACCGGTGCGCGAGGATTGGCAGGGTGGACGATTTGACGATTCGTGCGACCGTGCTCGCCGCCGTCGCTGCGGCGGCTGCAGTGCTGTCAGGGGAGCAGCAGCCGTTTTCGTCTCGTTGATGGCAACAAGGCAACCGGATCGGAACGACTTTGTCTCTCCAAGAAGAGTGCGGCGCGAACACACCGTAGAACCGGATCAGGGGGTGGCGAGGCGGCGGGATCAGCGCTGCCAGGCGGGCGAGGAACTGCAGTGGCGACATTACGCGGTGCGTCTCGTTACCCCATGGTTTGCGGATTACGTACGCGATGCGGCCGTCGTCTAACACGCTGAGCCGCTCAAGGCTGAGCGGGGGCCTGGCGCAATAACGAAGGAGCCGTTCGCGGCCGCCGCGGTCACTGGCTGATACAACAACCCCCGCGTGCACGTCGAAACCTCGAGAGTGGCCTCCGCGCCGCTGGGAGCGGGGCGGCGCGGGCAGGGAATCGTGACCGCCGTCGGTAGGACCTTGTCTGCTCGCCAGGGCGGACAGCTCGCCGAGGCCGAGCGAGCCCAGAAGGCATGCCTCGAGCGCCGAGCGAGCGGCGGGGTCTGCGGGTGGCTCGCTTGAATCGTCATTGAGAAAGCCATGGCGACGGAGCCATGACACGACTCGCATCTCGACGTTCACCGTGAGCGTTTCGACATCCAGGCGGTCCGGTGTTGGCAGTCGCCAGAAGTCTGCGCGCGCGGTGCCTTGGCCCGAGGTGAACACGCCGTCGGGCACCGCGACATGAAAATGAACGTTCAGGTTCATGCTGCCGCCGAATCGCTGCGGGAAGCACACCGCTCCGCTTGCTGTTGAACGAAGCCCGGACCGCCGAGCGCGCTCGCGCTGCGAGCGGAAGATCTCTTGCACGAAGATACGCCCGACCGCGGTCAGAGCCCGCGGATCACGGGCAAGCAGCAGGCGCAGCTCGAACGGCACCGAGAGGACCCACTGCCGCAGCGGCACTTCAGGAACCACGTGGTCCGTCAAATGGGCGGCGGTCCCACACATGCGTCGGGCATTGCAGGACGGGCACACGCCCCGCTTCTTGCACGACAGGGCAACGAGCAAATCCTTGCCGCACGAGCGGCAGCGTGCCCGCAAAAAGCCGTGCGCCAGGATGCCGCACTTCAAGTACTCGCGTAGTTTTCGTTCGACGTAGTGCGGTAAGGCACGCTCGTGCGTCTCGCGTGCTTCTGCGAGAAACGTCTCGATATGCTCGGCGACGATCTTGTACAGCGGCGTGGTCTCGGGCTCGTGCCGCTGGTAGCGTTTGGACGCGGCCGGCGTTGGCCCTTGGCGCGTCCGGTGCGATCCCACCAGAGGACAATCAGCGAACTCCGTGCCACGTGAACGGCACTCAATATCCCGCCAATTTGAGCCCGCGCCGGGGTGGCCAAGCGGAGGTTTCGGCCGGCGACCGCCGGTCAGCTATCGAGTCAGCGCGACAGCCGCTTCCGGCGGTCATCGGAGGGATCTCTGGATGCCAAGGCCGCGCGGATGCGCACGCCTTGGAGCGCAACCGCAGCAGTTCGAACGCGAACCCGCTCACCCTACTGTAGTCGGCTCCGATTGGCCCTTGGGCCCGACCCCATCACTCTTCGCCGCCATTATTTCAATTGCACTTTATGTCAGTCATTACCGCAGCGCCTGAGAAAACCTGCGGGGTACGGGCCCCTGCTGGGCGGTCGAGCAACCCAGCGCGGTGGACGTCGCATCACCTTTTGGCGGTGAGCACACGTGCGAGGCGCGTCGGAGGCACGGTGAGCGATCTCGAAGCGATGGCGCCGCAACGACGGACTCATTCACTGATGCCGTCGAGCACTTTGTTGCAGCCGAGATCAGCTCAAATGATGGCAATGGCCAAGAATTAGCCGGAGCGGCTTCTTGAGTTTCTCCCTGCCGTTGGCTCAGGGTCAGCCGCAGCCGAGAGCGTTACATGTCTAAGACCGGTTCCGTCCGCAGCGCCCGCACGCTTCCCGACCTCCTCACCGCGGACGAGGTCGCCGCGTGGCTCCGCACGAGCGTTAAAGCCGTCTACGCCAAAGCCGAACGCGGCTGTTTGCCGGGCGCCATGCGCGTCGGGCGGCGGCTCTACTTCCTGCGCGCCGAGCTGCTAAGCTTGGTGGAGCAAGGTCGCGTGCCGCACCTGGGAGGCCCCGGTGGCGGCACGTAGGATCGACGGAAAATGGTACGCGGATTTTCGATTTCAACATGCGGACGGCACGGTCGAGCGAGTGCGCAAGCGCTCGCCGGTTCAGTCCAAAGCAGGCGCCGACGAGCTCGAGCACCAGCTTCGGACCGAGCTTCTGACGCCCGTCCGCACCACAGCCAAGGAGGTGCCGAAGTTCTCGGCTTATGCGACCGAGTTCATGGAAACGTACCTGCTCGCGAACAACAAACCGTCAGAGCGATCGATGAAAGCCTGCATCCTGAAGCATCACTTGCTTCCGGTGTTTGTCGAGATGCGACTCGATGCGATCAAGATGCATCCGATCGAAGTCTTGAAAGCGAGCTTGCTCGCCAAGGGGCTGAGTCGGAAGCGAGTGAACAACATCCTGGCCTGCCTCGGCAAAATGCTGCGCTACGCGCACGAAGTCGAACTGCTCGAAGTCGTGCCACGGGTAAAGCTTTTGAAGATCCCGCAGCAAAAGTTCGATTTTCTCACCTTCGAGGAGCTGTCACGGCTCACCGAGGCCGTGAAGGTCGATCCGGAACGCTGGGCGCTCGTGCTTTTGGGCGCGGACGCGGGCCTACGCCAGGGCGAGATCATCGCTCTGGAGTGGGGCGACGTGGATTTGGTTGCCGGAACGCTGACTGTTCGGCGCTCCTCCTGGAAGGGTCAGGTCGGCACGCCGAAAAGTGGGCGGGAACGCAAGGTTCCTCTCACGGCGCGGCTCAAAGCCGCGCTCAAGGCGCATCGGCACCTGAAGTCCGAGCTGGTGTTCTGCCATTCAGATGGCAAGCCGTTCACGCAGTCGGCAATCGAGGCGGCGCTCCGCTTCGGCTGCAAGCGGGCGGGGCTTCGGATCATCGGTTCGCACGTGCTCCGGCACACCTTCTGCTCGCACCTCGCCATGAGGGGCGCGGCGCCGAAGGCGATTCAGGAGCTCGTGGGTCACTCGACGCTCAGCATGACCCTTCGGTACATGCATCTGGCGCCGAGCGCGCTGTGCGAAGCGATCGGTCTGCTCAACTTTGGGCAGCCGGTGGGCAGTGCCCAGAGCGCTGCGGTTTGAAGTAGCGAGAACGATTCGGAATTATCAGCGGAGAGGGAGGGATTCGAACCCTCGGTACGGTTGCCCGTACACTTGATTTCCAGTCAAGCACCTTCGACCACTCGGTCACCTCTCCAAGGGTACATTCTGGCGCGAAGCCGGCGGAATCTGGCAGCCGGGGGCGGGGGTGTCAACGGAAGATGGCGTTGCTTGGTGGCGCGGGCGCCGCGCGCTGCAATCCAGCAGGAATCGTGCGGGATTGTGAGTTGCTAGGCGACGCCCAACTTGCCGACTTCGCCCTCCGATGTTGTGGCGGGTTGCTGGGGACAGCGGTTGGCCCACCAGGCTTGCGCTTGAGCTTCGGTCCATTGCTCGGCGGCTGGGATGCGGATGGCTTTGAGTGTTGCACTGAGGGCGCGTGCGTCGCTCGGGCGCAGCTCGGGTTTCTTGGCGAGGCACTGCTGGAGCAACGCGGCCAGCTCGGCGGGTACGTAGCTCGAGGTCACGGTCGTGATGTCGGGTGGTGGCTCGGTGATGTGTGCCATCATCATGGGCAGTGAGCCGTTGCGTTCGAAGACTAGGCGCCCGCTGAGCAAGAAGAAGCCGATGCAGCCGAGCGCGTACAGATCCGAGCGGCCGTCGAGCTCGTAGCCGAGCGCTTGCTCGGGCGCCATGTACGCGGGCGTGCCCATGGCTTGCCCCACCTGTGTGATGCGCGGGTCGTTGGTCTCGCTCGACTCGCTGGCTGCTTTGCTGCTGCCGACTTCGCTCACGGTCGGCCTGGTGCCCGAGCTCCTCGCGCTCTGTCCCTGCTGGTTCGAGCCATGTATCGCTGCGCGAACCAACCCAAAATCCAGGACTTTGATCACGTCCACTTCGTCGGCGACGCGGCACACGTACAGGTTGGCTGGTTTGATGTCGCGGTGCACGAGATCGGCGTCGTGGGCTTCGGCGAGCGAGTTGCAAGCTTGGATCAAGAAATCGATCACGCGTGCGGCGGGCTGCGCCCCGTGCTTTTCGACTAAGGTCTCGAGATCCATGCCGTCGAGCAGCTCCATGACGTAAAAGCAGGTGCCGTCTGCCGTCACGCCGTAGTCGAACAGCTCGATGGTGTTACGCGAGCGTAACGTGGCTAGGCTCTGCGCTTCGCGTCGGAAGCGTTCCTGTGCTTCGGCGACGTTCACTCCGGAGCCCATTTCGAGGCTGACCAGCTTGATCGCGGCTTGGCGGACGAGCAAGCGGTGCTCGGCACGCCAGACCTCGCCCATGCCGCCCTTGCCCAGCATTTCCACGAGCCGATAACTGCCGAGCTCTTGTGCACGTGCCACGGCTTCGCGAGCTTCGGCGCGCGCGACGGCGATCTCGTTGCGGGTGCGCAAGATGTGGCGAGCGAATAGCCAGGACAGACCGCTGGCCAGCAGCGTCGCGAGTGCGGCCGCGAGCGAGCTGTGCAATTGATGCTCGTGCAGTGCACCGAGCACTTGCGCCTCTGGCATCAACGTGGCGACGGACCAAGCTAGATCGGGATCGGCAGACACGGCCTTGCGCGCCACCAAGAGCTGTGCGCCGCTGACGTCGATGCGCGCCAGGTCGCCCGCGTTGGCCGGTGCGGGCGCTGCGATTTCGGCGAAGAACGAATTGAGCAGTGGGTCGTCGAGGTCCGTGTACAAGAGCGCGCGATCGCGCCGCAGCGGCAGGCGCCCGATGGCGTCCGCGCCGCGCGGGTAAGCGAGCAGCGTGCCGTCGTTCGAGTACAAGAGCGTCGTGGCCCCACCCAGCGAAATTCGGCTCAAAATAGCCGACAACGCCGCGACGTCGAAGTCCACCGTGATCACCGCGTGCAGCGCGCCTCCAGCGAAGACCGCCTCGGTGCGCGTGATGCCGGTGTAGTGCGTCTTGAAGAACGGGTACGGCTTGGTCCACACACGATGCCCAGCCGCCACTGCCAGCGCGTAGAACGGTCGCGTGCGCGGGTCATAGTCCGTGCGTTCTTCGAGGTACGGTTCGATGCGTTCGTGCCCGACGAACGAGAAGCGCTTCACGACCGTGCCTTGCGCTGTGACGCGGCTGTCTTGAAAACGCAACGCGCCGTCTTTGTCGTCGCGGTACGCCCCCTGAAACGTGCCGTCCGGGAAGCTGATGCTGATGTACGAGACGCCCGCGCGGCCCTGCATCAGATCGCGCAGCGTCTGAGCGGTGGCGACGTACGGCTGACTCGAGTCACGCTCGCGCGCCAGCGCGCCCAAGCGATCCAGCACCGCGTCGGATTGTTCGAGGGCGATGCCAATGCTGCGCGCCAGCAGGGCCGTTTCCTCGTCGATCCGAGCGCTGGCCATGGTCAGGTTGCTGTCCCGCAGCGCGCGCTGACCGACCAACGTCAAGATTACGCCGACCAGCGCGACCAACGTGGGCAGCAGCGTGAGCACACCGAGCGGGCTCGCGATTGCAGCGCTCAAGCGCGTCAGGCGCGACGCCCCGGCCGCGGGCTTCAACGAAGCTCGGCCGAGCGCGCGATCGCCGATGCGCAACTTACTCATGCCGGAGCAAGGCTACACCCCATCAGGCTTCGCCGGAGCCGCAAATGAGCGCCGAGATAGGCGCTCATTTGCTCGGTTTGTTTCAAGCTAGCGGCGGCACACCTACGTAACGCGCTCGCGGTCTCAGTATGTAGCCCGCTGCCCGTTGCTCGAGCGCGTGAGCGACCCAGCCGGCGCTGCGACCGAGAGCGAAGATCGTCGCAGCGCTGCCTCGCGGCAGTCCGAGACAATGGCACAGTGTCACGAGGCCGGCGTCGAGCGTCGGGGCAGGGTGACCGCCGCGGGCCATTGCTGCCAAGAGCGCGAACGCCGTGCGCGCCGATTCGTGCTTCGCACGTTGCGCCTGTGCCAGCTCGACCAAGTAAGCGCCTCGCGGGTCGCCTTTCGGGTAGAGCGGGTGACCAAAGCCCGGAATTTGTTGGCCGCGTGCCAACCACTCGCGCACCGTGCGAGTCGCGCGCGCCGGCTTGCCGATGGCGTCGATCAGCGCTTCGACTCGGTCGCACACGCCGCCGTGTGCGCTGCCGCTCAGCGTGCTCAACGCTGCACCGAGGCAGGCATACAGATCGGCGCCTGCAGAGGCAGCAACCCGCGCGGCAAACGCCGAAGCGTTCAGCTCGTGCTCGGCGCACAGTACGAGAGCGCGGTCGATCGTCGCGATGCGGGCGGGCGTGAGCGGAGCTTGTAGGGCTTCCAGTAGGCTGAGCGCGATCGGCTTTGCGGAGCCGAGATCGCGGGGCGGGCGCGCCGCGGGCGCATGCGCCAACCAGCACAGCAAGGCGCGCGCGCGGGCGTGCTCGGCGGCGTCGGAAGCTGCATGGCGATCGTCGTCGCTGAGCGCCAATGCGCCGACGATCAACGACATTTGGGGCAGGGCGGCGCCACCTTTGAGCAGCGGCCAAAGCCGCTGGGCGTCGCAGCGCAGTGTTGCGCGCGGCGGCCTTGGCTGGGCGTTGCCCGGCAGCTCACCGGTCCAGAGTAGCTCGGCGACACGCTCGAAGCCGACGCCCGCACGACACAGCTCGATGGCACGCCGTCCACGATAGCGCGGTCCGCCGGCATCCACATCGGAGATGCTCGTCTCGAGCACGGGCTCACCGAAACGGAGCGCGCTGGCGGCGACCGGGCCGTGACCCGAGCGCGCGGTGTGACGAGTCAGCAAGCGCTCGACATCGTCGCTCGCGTACAGTCGGCCGCGCTGCCCGTCACCGGGCAAGCTCGTGATCAGGCCGCGGCTCGCGTAGGCGTACAGCGTGGCAAGCTTTACCCCGAGGCGCGCGCTGGCCGCTCGCGACGTGAGCCACTCGCCGTTCGTGGTCGCCATTCTCGAAGCATGCGCTCGCGACATTGATTGTCGAATCAACGTTGATCAAGACGCCCGCTCGGCCCAGCTTAAGCCCTTCGGAGGCGTCGATTGGCGCCGTTGCAGGAAGGATTTATCATGGATCACGCAGTGTTACATGCTGGTGCGCGGTCGGGCGCCGAGGCCTCCGGGTTGGAGGGTCTGGTGGTC
>Ga0210392_10000380_pt1 | contig 28739 bp, 27 predicted proteins | sample IncBWC30OmetaG_FD_161057 | JGI IMG/M metagenome (GOLD analysis project Ga0210392, IMG submission 161057) | Forest soil microbial communities from Barre Woods Harvard Forest LTER site, Petersham, Massachusetts, United States - Inc-BW-C-30-O ... | reverse complement strand
CCGCCGAGAATGCTACCCCACGGGCCTTCCACTTTGACGTACGCCTGGCGCACGTCGGGTGGATTGGGTGAGCCTTTTCTCTGCGCTTGGCTTTCGATGTACGACCACATTTGGGTGTAGCCGGTCACGGTGTTGAGCGAGTTGATCTTGCCGCGGACGCCGAGCCCCAACGTGTTGCCGATGAAGCCCGTTTCAATACGCCAGCGATCGACGGTCCCTTGGGTCAGCTGACCGTTGGGACCGACCGAGCGATTGGAGACCGCGTCGAGACCGCCGCCTGAGATGTCGTGGAGTGGCGTACCGTTGGCGTCGACCGCGGGCCGTGGCAAGCCGTCCCCGTGTGTGTAGGTGACGAACGCGCCGACTCGACCGTCGGTGTAGACCTCCCAATCGTCGCTCTTCAGCAGGGTCTTTTCGGCGTGGGCGCTCTTCGAAAGTAGCGCAGAGGATAAAGCAAAGGCATAGATCAGCCCATGTGATCTTCGTAGCGATGTCACTGTGATCCCCTTGCGCCTACGGTTGCGTTACCGACGTGACGTTGAAGAAGAGCCACTGCGGGTACCAGGGATTCGGATTGTGGGCTTGCGTGTACGGCTGCGTGAAGCCAGCCGGCGGCTGCACGGCCAGCCCTGATAGATCAATCTTGCGAGCGGCGTTGCACATGGCGCTGGAGGAGCCGGAGGTGTCGGGGCCGCAGTTCTGCTGGCCCAGACAATTCGAATCGTGAACGATCAGCGTGATAGTGCCGCCGCCCAGGACCGGGAAGCTGCCAGTGAACTTCATCGGGAGCGTCACGTGAATCGTGTCGGCAGTGGGCATCGAGTTCAAGTAGTAGACATTGTCCGGCGGCGTCGGGCAGTCGGTGCAGGTGAGGGCTTGGTTGTTCACCGGAACACCCGGGACGGGCGGCGTCACGTGGAGCTCGTACGTATTCCAAGTGCCGTCCGTGGGCAGGCCGCCGGAGTACCAACCGTCATTGTCGGTCTGGCTGTAGGTCGTAGCGGGGGTCTGTTGCGTTCCGCCGGTGTAGGTCTTGCCACCGGTGACGCCGCGGGCCTCGAAGGTGACCATGTATTTCGTGCCCGGCGTGCCGCCGACCGTGTGCTTGTGCGTTTGGAAGGCACCGCGCGTGAAATAGTTCGCCGTCGCGCTTGTCGATGGGCAAGTATTAGCATCGTTCCAGATCGGACAATCCTTGCCCATGGTCGTGGCGTCGCTGCACTTGCCGACCCACAAGAAGCCGTCGAATGTCGGCACGATGCTTTGGGCGGTCACGGCGCCCCCGCCCGCGCCCGCCGTGCCTGCGCCCGCCGTGCCTGCGCCCGCCGCGCCTCCGCCAGCAGGAGGGGCTCCGCCGCCGCCCAACGTGCCGCCCGTCGCTGGAGCGCCGCCCATATCGCTTCCGCCTCCGGTGCCTGGGGTTCCGCCCGTATCCGTGCTGGGCGCTCCAGCCGTGGTTGTGCTGCCCCCGCCCGTTGCGGGCGCCGCGCCGCCCGTGCTCGGCGAGCCGGCCGTGCCCGTGCCCGCTCCTGGCGTCGGCGTGGGACTCGCCTGGGAACAGTTGATAGAGGCCCCGGCGGCACACAACAGCAGAATCGCACTCGTTCGGTTCATTCGGTAAACACTCCTGGACACGCACGCAGCTCGAGGGGGAGACGACAGACGGGACGCCTGCAACCCGAACCTCTCGAGCAAGAGGGACGGCATTGGAAGGCGCCAGTGCAAGTGCGATGCCGGACTGTGGGAGGGTGTAATCTTCCGCGCACCCCGTCCGTAGGCGAATTCGTGCCTTACCAGTTTGGGGCGGCGCGCTGACGGCTGCGCGAATTCGAAATCATCGGAACGCGCCGTGATCAGCCGCACTCTGAGGCGACACGACGGCTGACCGGTCCGCTTCGGGACGCTTCGCGTCTCTCAGGTTTCGCAGCCCACTCGCACGTGTTTCGCTTCTGCGTTGCGCGAGTCTGTAGCTCCTACAGCTACGTTTATTGCGTGCTCGCGGAGCGAGCACGAGTGTCGCGCGCGAAGTCGACGTCGATGCTGGGTCGGAAAGCAGCGACTGACTGTGCAAAATAAGCGCTTTCCGCACCGCGAGCACGCAATCCCGCCCCCGCTCTGTGCGAAAGTTGCGCATCTTCGTATGTGCAAATTTGCTCAGTTGTTTGGCGCGTTCTATAGCGTGAGTTACGAAGACGTCACTTGCGACGTTGTTGTCGCCAACGACGCCGTTGGTCGCGGCGATTTGAAAACGAGATCCCTTTCCGTCGTTGCTGACATCACACGCGTTCCGCGGGAAGACTCTCGACGGAGGGACAAGACAATTGGTGAAGGCGTTGGCGCCGTTGTTGGCCAGGCGCTCGATGGTGTCCTTCGTGATCGTACGTAAGGATCTCCATGGTCTGATTCGCGCTCGCACACGCGCACCAAAGTGCGAGTTGTCCCGACACGCACTCACCATCGACGCGAATGCGTTTGGTCGTCGGGCGACGGCTCGACGCGGTCAAGGTTCAATATCATGTGCAATTCGGATAAAGAGCGTGCACAGGTGTTATCGGCGGGCCCCGGGTAGCCTTAAACCAGTTAAACCTCCGGGATGAACTTCGAGTTGTTCGGGCGGACGCGGGCAGTGGGGCTTGTGTTCATCGCGGTGGGAGCGGCGGTGGCTTGCTCGGCGGGGAAGAGCGGGGGCAACGGCTCGCGGCCCGGCACACCAGACGGCGGCGGCACGACCAGCAGCACCGGTGGTCAGAGCCAGAACGGTGGCGGTGACGGCCCGATCCTGAACTTCGGCGGCCAATCCACTAGCGCCGCTGGTACCGGCGGCGCGCCGCCGATCGTGCACGTCGCGTGCACCACGAACGCGGACTGCACCGACCCGAAAGCGGTGTGCGTGAAGCCCGGCCCGGACTCGGGCATCACCGCGGTGGGTGAATGCGCGCCGGCGATCGGCCCGTGTGACGCGATGGACATGTGCGCGCAGGATTCGTATTGCTGCGGCGCAGGTTGCCGACTCGACGACGGCGACAAGGTCTGTATTCCGTTCGATTTCGGCGCGACGCCAGATTGCAAGTTGCCGGGTGCTGCACTGGGCGTGTTCGCGCCTGCCGTGCAGTGCGAGTGGGCGCCGGACGCGAACGACGCGAACGCCGCGTCCAAGTACGTGCTCGCGACGCCGCTCGTGGCGGATTTACCGAACGACTCCGGCGCGAGCGCGGAGGTCGTGTTCAGCACTTGGGACGCAATGACCACCGTGGCCGGCGTCAACCCTGCAACGGACGGCGGTTCGTCGTCCGCCGTGGGCATGATCCGCATCATCAGCGGGCAAACGTGTGCGCTCGAGGAAACCATTCAAGATTCCGTCGGCAAGGTCCGGGCGAGCACGCCGCTGGCGCTTGCCGACCTCGACAACAACGGCACGATCGACATCGTGGCGCGGCTGGACCAAGGCGGTGCCATCGCCTTCAAGTGGGACGGCACGAAGTTCGTGAAGATGTGGGAGACGCCGTCCAAGTTGCCCGAGCCCCAAGCTTGGGACGGCCCGGCCATTCACGACTTGGACGACGACGGCATGCCCGAAGTGTTGCTCGCGGACCAAGTCTACAACGGTCAGACCGGCGCGCTGATCGCCGCTGGCGGCATGGTGACCAACACGTTCAACGGCTACATCTCTGTCGCTGGCGAGCTCAACGGTGACGGCAAGGTGAAGCTCGTTGCTGGTACCGCGAACGAAACTTCGACTCTCAGCTGGTCCGGCACCGCCTGGGTCGACGACGCTTCGCTGCATCAGGGCCAACGGCTCGGCTTCAATAGCGGCAACTACGCGATCGCGGACTTCGGGACGCCCGACGGCAATGGCGGCTTCGATTTGACCAAGCTCGACGGCATCGCAGAAATCGTCGAGGTTGAAGGGCAGTACGGCGGCGTGAACATCTTCGCCAGCACTTTGCCGATGACGAACGGGGTCGTGGCGTCTGCGTTGAGCGTTCCTGGTGCGTCATTCACGCGCGGTGGGCCGCCCACCGTCGGCGACTTCGACGGCGATGGGCAGCCGGAAGTGGCGGTCGCGGGTAAGAAAGAGCTCGCGGTGTTCGACCCGGGTTGCGTCGGGCCCGGCAACGGCTGCCTCGAGAAGTACATTCGCTGGCGCCAACCGTCGCAAGACGCGTCGTCGGGCCAGACTGGCGTGTCGCTGTTCGACTTCGACGGTGACGGCAAAGTGGAGGTCGTGTACGCCGATGAGTGCTTCTTGCGCGTGTACTCGGGGCCGACTGGAGAAGTGCTGTTCTCCGCGTACCGCACTTCGGCGACCTGGTTCGAGAGTCCGGTGATTGCCGACGTGGACAAAGACGACGCGACGGAAATCGTCGTCAACAACGCCATGCCGGTGGGTTGCTCGGACAACCACGACGTGCAGAGCGCGCCGACCGGCGTGCCGTACGTAGACCCGCTCGACCCCGGCGTGCGTTGCACGGACAACACGGACTGTGTCCCGGGCGGTAAATGCACCGCTGGCTTCTGCCGCTGCACGGGTGCCACAGATTGTGACAGCGGGCTCAGCTGCGTCGCGCCGCCAGCGAAAAGCGTGAACGTGCCGAACCCACCCATGGCCAGCGACGGCAACGTCTGCCGCGCGACCAACCCCAACACCACCACGTCCAAGGGCGGCATCCGCATCCTCAAGGACCGCCTTGATCGCACGGCTTCCTCTCGTTCACTTTGGAACCAAGACGCCTACTCGATCACCAACATCAACGACGACGGCACGATCCCGAAGACCTCCGCCTGGCTTCCGAACTGGAAGCAAGCTGGCATGAACAACTACCGGATGCAGAAGCAGGGTGCCACTGGAGCGCAAGACGCGCCGGACCTCACCGGCAAGCTCGATCCGCAAGGCGCCTGCGTCGTCGAAGGCACGACGATCACGCTGACGGGCAAGGTCTGTAACCGCGGGAGCAAGGCGGTAGGTGCCGACATGCCCGTCACCTTCTATGACGACAGCAACAAGGTGCTGTGCGTCTCGCACACGCTCACGCCCGTCAAAGGCAAGAACGACTGCCAACCGGTGTCCTGCCAGATCAAAGACCAAGTGATGGGCAAGATCACCATGAAGGTGAACGACGACAACGGCGGCGGGCAGACTGCCAAAGAGTGCAACTCGGACAACAACACCGACACGGTCACGATCGAAGGTTGCATGATCAAGTAGCGCGCGACGTTCGCATCCCCCGACTCGAGCTGTACGGCTAGCGTGGCGCGCGTTTGCGCGATTTGGTTAGCGGAGTATTCGCGCGTGCGTGCGCGGCCCTTAAAGCGGCCGTGAACGTCGCGGTATCGATCGCTTTCAGGTCGCAGCGAGTCGCGCCCATTCGGCCCCAACCGCCAGCAACCGGTGCGATCGCTTCCGGAGCTTCCGCGCAAAAGTGCTTTTGCTGTGCGTGGTCGAACATGAAATTGAGATCGACCCCGCTGCGCGCCAACGTCGCAAAAATGCGGCGCGGTGTGCGGAACGCAACGCGGTCGAAGTGCGGCGCTTCGCTGGCGTTTTCGAGCGACAGCGCCAGCTCACGGGCCCGTTTCGGAGTGACCGCCATGTGCGAACGGTAGCACTGGCGCGAGGCAACACGCCTTATCTCGGCCAAATAATGACAATTCGTGGAGCGCCGATGGTGGAGGTTCCCCCACTGATTGGGATCCGAGGAAGGGCACCTCGGCGCGAGCGATGTGAGCTTCGCGATCGTCGGCTCTGGCAAGGTCGTGGGCTGCGACGCGTCGTCGGGAGCTTACTTCGCTGGTGGCGCGGTGATCTGGTGGATCTGGTATTTGATGGTCTTGGCGCTGCTGGCCGAGAGTTGAATCACCAGAGGGTAACAGTCGAGACCGGGGAACGGGCTCCAGTATTCGTCTTTATTCTCGCCGCCGGTGAGTGTGACGGGGCCGCTGCTCGGGTCCACGGTGAGGGCCCACACGCCGCCTTCTTGGGTCGTGATTTTGAGCTCGTTGGCGCTGACGGCGTATTGGTTACCGGTGTTGTCGACGAAGGGCTCGACGATGCGCAGGTTCGTGGTCGCGGAGAGCGTGAGCTCTTTGGTGTAGGCGGCCGCGTCGAAGGTGTGCTTCCAGCTGAAGGTGATGCCCGACGCCGTGCCGGCCACGTCTCGCAGTTGCCCCGACGACGTCGCCACGATACTCGTGCCCATCTGCGCGACCGTCAGGTTGGCCTGATCGTCGAGCACATTGGCGGAATAGGTCCCCGTCGATGTTTCGACGCGGGGCGTGAGCGGCAAAAGTGTGCCCTCGATCGGCATGTGCATCGCTTCGATGCGTTGGTAGTTGGTTTGCGACGAGACCTGCAGGAAGCCGGTGTCGCCGTAGCCTTCGAACCACACGAAGCTCGCGCTGCCGCCGCGCACCACGGAATCCCGAGGGTACACGCCGTCGTTGGTGTAGCTGGTCAGTGTTGCCATCACCTTGTCGGTGCGCAGCACGCTCGTCTCGACGGTCGGGAAGTACTTGAACCAATTTTTGCCGTCGGCCGGCACGGCCGCGACGCTGGTCGCGTCTGTGCCGTACTCGATGACGGTGGCGATGGCTTGGGCGCGGGCGAATGTGGAGTAGATGTTGGGCGGATTGGTGGTGGTGTGGCGGTACCCGTGCGGGCCGTAGACGATCCAGTTTTGGTCGTCGAGCGCGTAGTTCTGCAGGTACCCCATGGCCAGCTGCTGAGCGCGCAGGAACGTCGGGTCCTTGTCAGCGAGTAGGCCGAAGCTGAGGTAGACGCCGGGCGCGGTCTTGGTGCCGCTTTCGAGCGTCCACTTGAACGAGCGAGTGCCCCAAGAATTGTCGATCGCGCCGTTCGGGTACACGAAGTACTCGTGGGCTTTCAGAAAAGTGACGGCGTTGGTCAGGTACTTCGGATCGACCAACAGCCCATACAGTGCGATGTAGCCAATCGACTGAGCGATGTTGTAACCGAGGTCGACGCCGTTGCCCTCACCGGTGATGAAGTTGTCGGCCGTCGTGCTCGCGACGGTGGTGTCCATCAAGCTCGTGGCTTTGTCGAGCCAGGTTTGCTTGGGAGCGGTAGCAACCTGGTGAGCGAGTACCAGAGCGACGGCGCCCGTGGGCGAGTAATTGATGTTGCTCACCGGAAAAGTGCTCTCGACCAAGTCTGCCGCTTTGCCGATCGAAGTGAGCCAGTTGGCGCTGTCCGTAGCCGACATCTTGGGCTTCAAGATCGCATAAGCGCCGGCTAGCGAAATCAATTGATCGGCAGTGGTGCCGGTCCAACCGTCGTAGTTGGGCCACTCTTCGCCCCAGGCGCCGGTCGTTTGTTGCAAAGGGAGCAACCAGTTGCCGAGCGCAATCGCCGCGGTCGCGTACTTCTCGTCATTGGTATGCTTGTACATGACGGCCATGGGGTACACGGCTTCTGCGGCGCGCGAGTACGTCGGGTGCAGAGCGGGGTTCGTGCTCGGGCTGACCAGCGCGCCAAAGTTCTTGTCGCCCGCGGTGGTGATCTGCGTCGACACCAAGCGATCGACCAATTTGCCCAGCATGCTCAAATAGAGCTGCTTGTTCGGGATCGGCAGGTCGACGCTGGCGGTGCCTGCCGCGCCACCTGTCGTGCTCGGCGCGCCCGCTGCGCCTGCGGCACCGCCCGAGGCAGGCGCTCCGCCTGTGCCCGGTGTCCCGGCTCCCGCGTTCGTTCCAGCGACCGAGGTGCTGGCTCCGCCCGCTCCCGAATTGCCCGACAACGCGCTGGCCCCGGCGGCGCTGCTGCTACCGACGCCGGGCGCACCGCCGCCTGCCTGCACATTGCCTTGCTGGGTTCCGGACGAACAAGCCGTGATCGCGACGAGCGCGAGCACTACGATCTTCCCTCGCATACAACTCACGTTGCACTCGCCGAAACACGATGTCCACTCACTATGAGTGTCCAATTTGTGCGCAAGCGGCCAAGTTGCCCGGAACGAGCCAGGCGCTGCGAATGATTCGTATGACAGAACGTGCGCGGTTCTTCACCAAAAAGCTACGAGGTCGTCGCGCGTTCAGCATGGCTCCGCAGCAGTCTGGGCGCCTACATGATGTCCGCAAACCTGGTGTCGTCGCCAATCTCCACTCCTGCCGTGGAGGCCGCGGTCGCCAAGGTGGCTGTCGTGGCGATCGAGATGGGATACGGCCACTTGCGCCCCGCTCGCTCGCTGGCGCGCGAGCTGAACGTCGAGATCATGCACACGGATCGGCCGCCCCTGGCGGACGCGGAGGAGCAGCGGCGTTGGCAGGCGACGCGCCGACTCTACGAGTCGGTGAGTCGTGTTTCGGGCATTCCTTGGATCGGGCCGCCGCTGCGCGGGGTTCTGAATTCGATCACTGACATCCCGAACTTGTACCCGTTTCGGGATTTGTCAGGCGCGACGCTGGGTGTGAAGCTGCTGGAACGCGCGGCGCGCCAAGGGCTCGGTCGCTCGATCGTCGGCTATTTGCGCGAGCACGACCTAGCGTTGCTCACGACGTTCTATTCGCCGGCGGTGCTGGCGGATTTTCACGGCTACGATCGCATCTTCTGCGTCGTGACCGACTCGGACGTGAATCGCGTCTGGGCACCGATTCAGCCCAAATCGAGCAAGATTCAGTATCTTGCGCCGAGCGGGCGAGTGGTTCGGCGCCTGCGAGCTTACGGCGTGCCAGAATCGCAGATCGAGCTCACCGGTTTTCCATTACCGCATTCGCTGGTTGGCGGCCTCGAAGGCACGACGCTGCGCCAGAACCTCGCGAGGCGGCTCGCGCGCTTGGATCCCACACAAACTTTTAGGCACTCGTTTGCGGCGGATCTCGGACACCTCGGGCCGTTGCCCGAAACGAGCGAGCCGCCTCACCTGGTCTTCGCCGTAGGAGGCTCGGGCGCACAGGCGGAGCTGAGCGCGTCCTTTCTGCCCAGCCTGGGGCCGCTGCTGCAACGTCGCCGCTTGCGGCTCACGCTGGTGGCCGGCGTGCGCGACGACGTAAAGACGCGCTTCGAGGACGAGCTGTCGCGCGCCGGTCTCTCGAATCAACTCGGCCGAAGCGTGGACATTCTGCACGAGCCGGTGCTGGGCGACTACTTCGATCGCTTCGACGCGCTGCTCGCCGACACCGACGTATTGTGGACCAAGCCGAGTGAGCTGGTGTTCTACGCAGCGCTCGGCATCCCGCTCTTGCTCGCGCCACCCGTGGGCATTCACGAGGCCTATAATCTGCGCTGGGCGCGCGAGAACGGCGCCGGCTTCAAGCAACGTGACGCACGCGTGGTCGGCGACCGCTTGCTCGAGCACCTGCACGACGGCAACCTCGCCTCTGCCGCATGGGCCGGCTACCGCAGGCTACCCAGCAAGGGTCTGTATCAAATCGCCGAGCGAGTGAACCGTTAGGCGAGAGAGGTGTGGGGTTCGCTCTCCAAATCGGATGTCGGAAATCCGACGTCCAGCCCGTGCTGCGACCGGAGCCCCGCGTCGAGGTGCGGGGTTCGCTCTCCAAATTGGATGTCGGAAATCCGACGTCCAGCCCGCGCCGCGACTAAAGCAGCGCGCGCACCAACGCGATCGCTGCATTCAGATCACGAAGCCCTATTTTGTGCCGAACAAGCGATCGCCCGCATCGCCCAACCCGGGGATGATGTAGCCGTGCTCGTTGAGATGAGAGTCGATCGAGGCGGTGAAGACCGGGACGTCGGGGTGGGATTCTTGGAAATTGCTCAGGCCTTCGGGGGCGGCGAGCAGGCAGACGAATTTGATCGAGCGGGGGTTGGCGGTTTTCACGCGGTCGACCGCGGCGACTGCGCTGTTGCCGGTGGCGAGCATGGGGTCGACCACGATCACATCGCGGTCTGCCATTTCGTTGGGCAGCTTGAAGTAGTACTCGACGGCGCCGAGCGTCTCCGGATCGCGGTATAGGCCGATGTTGCCGACGCGCGCGGAAGGCAAGATGCGCAGCATGCCTTCGACCATGCCGGTGCCGGCGCGCAGAATATTGAGCAGCACCACCTTTTTGCCGTCGATGCGCGGCGCTTGCATGGTGGCGAGCGGGGTCTCGATGGTTTCGTAAGTGAGCTTCAAGTCGCGTGTCACTTCGTACACGAGCAGCATGCTGATTTCGGCGAGCAGCGTGCGAAAACCGCTGGTGCTGCGGTCTTTCTGGCGCAGCAAGCTCAGCTTGTGTTGCACCAAAGGATGATCGATCACGGTAACGTTGTTGCTCATGGGGGCGTGCTCATTTCGAAATCAGAATACGGTGCCGTCGCTGTCGATGCGAAGAGGTGGGCTGCCGTCTGGGCGGGCCTCGAGCGCAATCGCGCGGCCGGCGCGCCAAGTGCCGCCTTCGAGAATGCGCGCGAGCGGCAACTGTGCGGCGTTGACGCCCAATGTGCCGCGCACCAGCTCCGCGGTGCGGTCGAGCAGTGCGATCGTCAGTGCGCGCCACTCGATGACCAAGTCGGAGCCGACGGCGTGGACACGCTGAAGCGCGCTCGGGTCGCGCAGGCGCAGCACGCCGGCATCGAAGTACAGACCGCCATTGCGGTATTCGGCCAAGCCAGTCAGCGCGTCTGCGCCTTCGATGGTGATGCCAGCGGCTTCCAGCGGCTCGAACAGCGAATACGTGAGCCACTGCGAGAGCTTGTGGAAGGGCACGAATCCGGCTTGCGAATGCCGCCAAACGTCGCCCAAGCTCTTGCCGGCAAGGTGCTGCCGCCCGTGCCAAATCGGCCCGAGCTCACGCAGTACGGCCGCCAAGATCGCGCTGGCCTCGAGTTGCCCGCCGTGCGCTGAGTGCTTCAACCAAACGCCCAGATTACCGAGCCGCGCGGTCTCTGCGCTGCCGAAGTACTCTGGTGCCAATGCGACCACGTCACCCAGGCGTCTAAGCAGCGCAGTGCGACCTTCGAGCCCGGTGAGCGGGTTGTCGTCACTGACTTGGAAGGCAGCGCCGAGTGCGCTCACGGTGAGCCCCGTCAGCCCCACGGCATCGGCGCGCGGTACGCTCGCGCTCCCGCCGAGCCCGCCCGTCGCGAACAGCTCGTAGCTGGCGACGGCGAGGCCTTCGGAGCGCGAGTACAGCGCGCCGTCCGCGCCGCGGTATTGCCAGGTCGGACCCGCTCCCGCGTCCAAGAGCACGCTAGTGATCACCAATTCGAAGCGCGCCGCGAGTTGCTCATCTGCCGAAAAGTGCGCGATTTTTCGGTCAAAATCTGCAAGGCGCGCTACGCCGCCGACGTCGAAATGACGGTAGCGACCGTGATACGGAATGCGCGTCAGATCCGGATAGGTCTGGCGCGTGAGCGAAAGCACGCGCGCCGCGACTTCGCCTAGCTGCGATTCGTCGAGCTGCCAATGTTCGAGCTGTCCGTCGCGCCCGAGCTCGAACACGCTCTCGCAGCGCTCACGGATCGCGCGCGGTGTTTGCAGGTAGTCGTACTCGGCCTGTTCGGCGCGCTCCGCATGCGATGCCCTCACCGCTCAACCGCCTTCGTAGTCGCGCCCTTTGGGCTTCGCGAGCTCGTTGCCGTCGGGCACGGCGCCCTCGGTGAAGTAACCCGCGGCCATCTTGGCGTCCATTTCCACGCGCGCGTCTTCGGGGATCAGGTCGTCTGGGATCGCGACGCGTTCCAGGATTTGAATGCCAGCGCGCGTGACCGCGTCGTGCTTCATGTTGCTCATCGACACGAAGCGGTCGATCTTGGTGATGCCGAGCCAGTGCAAGGTGTCCGGCATCAGCTCTTGAAAGCGCATGTCTTGGACACCCGCGACGCACTCGGTGCGCGCGAAGTACTGATCGGCGCGGTCCCCGCCGACTTGGCGCTTGCGCGCGTTGTAGACGAGGAATTTCGTCACTTCGCCGAGCGCGCGGCCTTCCTTCCTGTTGTACACGATGACGCCCGAGCCGCCCGCTTGTGCCGTGCGCACGCACTCCTCGATGCCGTGCGTCAGGTACGGCCGACACGTGCAAATGTCGGAGCCGAACACGTCCGAGCCGTTGCATTCGTCGTGCACGCGTACCGCGAGCGGCTTGTTGGGATCGGAGATGCCCTGCACGTCCCCGAACATGTACACCGTGGCGCCGCCGATGGGCGGCATGAATACTTCCAGGTCGTTGCGCGTCACCAGCTCGGGGAACATGCCGGCCGTGTGCTCGAACAAGGTTCGACGCAGGTCGGATTCGTCGCAGCCGAAACGCGCGGCCACTCCGGGCAGGTACCAAACCGGTTCCAGCGCCGCCTTGACGACCACCACCGAACCGCCCGTTTTGAGGATGTGCCCGTCCACCTTGAGCCGCCCGGCCGCAATTGCTTCTTCCAGCTCGGGCAGTTGGATGTGCGCGCGCGTCACGGCCATGGTCGGGCGAATGTCGTAGCCTTGTTCGAAATAAGGCTTAAAAACCTCGCTGACCAGCGCTCCGAAGGGGTCGAGCGACACGATCTTGGTCGGGTCGAACCAGCTCGGGTGCGGGCCGATCACGTGTGTCGGCGAGGTGTTGGTCAGGTCTGGTTTGCGCAGCGGGTCGAGCGCACCGGCGGCGACGGCGACAGCGCGGTACACCGAATAGCTCCCGGCGTGCGTGCCGATCACGTTGCGCTGCGCGGTGTTGGTCACGGTGCCGATCAGCGGACCGCGTACCATGGGATCTTGTGCGCCCCACACCACCGGGATCGGCTTCGGCCCCGGCCCACCCGGGTGGGAGGTGAGCTGAATCGCCTTGGGGCGCTTGTGTGCCGTCTTCGCTGTCATCGTTGTCGCCTCGTTACGACATCCATGTGGCGTCTTCGGAGAGCGCCCACTTGGTGGTGATCTTTTTAAGGTTGCTCCAGAGCTCGACTCCGGCCGGGCCGGTCATGTCCCCTTGACCGAACTTGGAGTCTTTGGTGCCGCCGAACGAGAACGGCTCGCGTGGTACCGGCACGCCGATGTTCACGCCGACCATGCCGCTCGTGGCGCGCTCCGCGACGTAGCTGCCCACAGCGCCGCTCTGCGTAAAAATGCTGGTCGCGTTGCCGTACGGGCTCCGCTGCTCGAGGGCCAGCGCTTCGTCTAAGGTTTTGACGCGAATTACCGACAAGATCGGGCCAAAAAGCTCGATTTGTGCGCTTTGCATGGCGGGCGTCACGTGGTCAATCACGCTCGGGCCGAGCCAATTGCCGGCTTCGCAACCCACGGGTGCCGCGCGCCCTCGGCCGTCGAGGAGCACCTGCGCGCCCTCGCGCTGTGCTTCCGCGAGGCCAGCGCTCAAACGAATGTGCGCCGCTTGATCGATCAGCGCGCCCATGTCTTTTCCAAGCTCGATGCGACTCGCGGCGGCCACGACTTTGCTCACGAAGCGCTCCGCGTCGCCCACGACGACCATCACGCTGCCGGCCATGCAGCGTTGTCCGGCGCAACCCGTGAACGAGTCGACGATCGACTTGACCGTGATTGCTTCGTTGGCATCCGGCGCGACGATCATGTGGTTCTTTGCGCCGCCCAGGCACAGCGCGCGCTTGCCGAGGCTCGTGGCTCGCGCGTGCACCGCGCGCGCCGCAGGCGTGGAACCGACGAAGCCGACCGCGCGCACCTCCGGATGATCGATCAACGCTTCCACGGCGCGCCGATCGCCCTGCAGCAGCGAAAACAAGCCCGGCGCATAGCCCGCCTCGAGCATCAGCTCGCCCAGCCGACAGGCGCTGAGCGGCACCTTCTCGGACGGCTTCAGAATGAAGGCGTTGCCCAGCGTGATCGCGATCGGGAACATCCACAGCGGGACCATGGCCGGAAAATTGAAGGGCGCGACGCCGGCGACGATGCCCAGCGGCTCGCGCCGGTACTCGCAGGTCACGCCGCGCGACACCTCGAGCGCGCCGCCGCGATCCAGATTCGGCAAGCTCTGCGCGAATTCCACGACTTCCAGCCCACGCAGCAGCCCCGCGCGCGCTTCGGCTTCTGTTTTGCCGGATTCGAGCGCCACCGTCTCCGACAGCTCGCTCAGCGACTGCGTCAGCAGCTCGTGAAAACGAGTCAGCGGCCGCACGCGCTCTTTCAGGGGTGTTTTTGCCCACAGGGTGGCAGGCTCGCGCGCCGCCGCGACGATCGCCGCGACGTCCGCGCGCCCAGACAAACCCACACCGCCGATGACCTGCCCCGTCCACGGGCTCGTGATGTCGAGGGACTCGGCGGTGCTCGCTGGCTGCCAGCTCGATCCGACTAGATTATGGGCGCTGACTCGGCCTCGCTTGAAGTCCAAGTTACCTATTCTTTCCCGTCGATTGGGAGCTGTAAAGGAAGAACCCGGGTTTCTCGCCGAACGCAGCCGAGAACTGCGGCGTGAGAGCTCGAGCCGACAAAAATATGATCGGGCGAGTGCGCTAGGGCCATTAACCTCGAGGAGGGCCGATGATCCGGTATTGGTGTTTTTTTGGGGCTGCTTGTTCGAGCCTGTTTGCGTGCGGTTCCGTAAGTGACCAGCAGAGCCCCGGCGCGAGTGGTGCGGCTGGCGCGAGCAGTGCGGCGAGCGCGGCTGGAGCAGCGAGCGGCGGAACGGGCAATGCGCCGAGCGCCGACCAATGCCCAGGGTCGCCCACGCCGCTTGCGAGCGGGACGAGCGGCGTCATGCTGCCCGTTCAAATCGTCGGCGCTGGGGCGCCGATCACGACCGGCCAGGTGGTCACGCCTTCGGTGGGGACGCCGTACAAGCTGTCCTTGCTCAAGTTTTACTTCTCGTCGCCCGTCCTGCTCGAGAGTGATGGCAGTCGCGTGCCGGCTCAGCTGGTGCTCGCCAACGCCACGCCACGCCCGTACGGCATCGCGCTAGTCGATCTCGACGACTCAGCAAGCCAATCGATCACGATCGCCGGCCCCGCGGGGGACTACGCGGGGCTCGAGCTGGGCGTGGGTCTGCCGCCCTCGTGCAACGACGCGGACCCGACGACGCACGCCTTCCCGCTCAACACCGACAGCGACATGTACTGGACCTGGGGCTCTCAATACATGTTCATTCGCGTCGAAGGCTCGCTAGAGGGCAACGGGGTTTGGTCGAGCTTCGCGCTACACGTCGGCTATCAGCAAGCGTACCGCGCAGCCCAGGTGATGGGAGCGCTTCACTTGCTGCCGGGCGCAAGCGCTCCTCCGACCTTGCGCCTCGACGTCGATCGCCTGCTGAATGCACCACTGGGTGCTGACACGAGCGGCGCGGATTCTCACGAGGCGCCAGACGAATGGGTCGCCGACAACGTTGCCAATGGCGCGCTCACACTCGTGCCATGAGGCAACGGGTTGCTGCTGCGCTGTGGGTGGTGGCCAACTTGTCGTGCGGAGCTATCGGCTGCTCGAGCAGCGCTGAAAAACCGGCGAACGATGACGCGAGCGTGCTCGACGTCCCAGCTGACTTTCCGGCGCGACCCGCACCCGACGACAACGCGGTCACGCTGGAGCGCGTGGAGCTCGGGCGCACTCTGTTCTACGACACGCGCCTGTCGCGCACGGGCCAGATCTCCTGCTCGAGCTGTCACGTTCAGGCACACGCCTTCTCTGATCCAAACCGAACCAGCCTCGGTGTGGACGGCCTGACCGGCACGCGCAACGCGCCCGCCTTGGTGAACGAGGCCTGGAACACCAGTTACTTCTGGGATGGCGGGGTCCCGAGTCTCGAGCTGCAAGCAGTCGGCCCGATCAAGAACCCACTCGAGATGGACATGACGCTCGCTGACGTGAACGCCCTGCTTGCCGTCGACGCGGACATCACGGCGCGCTTTCAGGCGGCTTACGGTGAGGGGCCTTCCGAGCGAACGTTACCGCGTGCGCTCGCGTCCTTCGTGCGTGTGCTGGTGACCGGCAATAGCGCGTACGACCGCTTTCTCCGCGGGGATAGCGTTGCGCTGAGCGACTCTGCTCAGCGTGGGCGCGACATTTTCGAGGGCGAGCGCGGGCAATGCACGCATTGTCATGTCGGTTTCAACTTTACCAACAACGCCTTTCGCAACAACGGCACACGCCCTGACGATTCGGATCCAGGCCGCCAGCGAATCACCTTGAAAGACTCGGACTTCGGCAAATTCCGAGTGCCGTCGCTGCGCAACGTTGCTGTCTCCGCGCCATACATGCACGACGGCTCGCTCGCGACGCTTGCGGATGTCGTCGAGCACTACGACCAAGGCGGCAGTGGCAGCCCGAACACGGACCCGACGTTGCACGCGCTCGGGTTGAGCGACGAAGAGAAGAGCGATTTGATCGCGTTTCTCGAATCGCTCACGGACGATGAATTTTTGAACGATGCACGGCTTGCCGCGCCGAAGTGACGCAAGCTGAAATTCGAGCTGATCCAGGTGCTCGCGCGGGAACGCTTTTAGTGGGTGCCCCCCACGATTGGCAGCGCAGCACGACCGGCGTGCTTGCGCACGCCGGGGGGTCCCAAGCGTCGGCCTGCGGCCGCCGCGGGTCCCCAACGGCGATGACGGCGCGAGGCGGGCTCCACGTGGGAACCGTCGATGACATCGCGATCTGGAGTCGCGCCCTGGTGCCCGCGGAATCGCGCTGCTGACTCAGACCGCGCTCGAGCCGTAGCGATCGTGGGAGCGCGCGCGCCGCGCGCGGCTTGAAGTTTTTGTGATCGAACTTTCGAGACGCGCCCACTAAGTCAAGGACTGACGAAGCGCAGCATGAAATTCCCACTCATGGTTTACTCGTCGATGGTTCGACGGCTCGGCCATCGACGACAACCAAGTCGGCTGCTAGTAGAGGCAAATACCGCTTGTTTTCTCGGCGCAAATTCATCGCTGCAACGGCGACAACGTGGCTCGCGGCGGACGTCGGCTGCTCGTCTTCAGGCACGTCGCCCGCCGCGCCGGGTGCAGGCGGCCACGCGGGAGCCGGCGCGACAGGCGCTTCCGGGAGCGCTGGCTCTATTGGCCTGTCGGGCGGTGCGGGTTCGTCGGGTGTAGCCGGCTCCTCTGGGAGCGGCGGCTCGTCGGGCAATGCGGGTTCGTCCGGCAGCGCTGGTTCATCTGGCAATGCCGGTTCATCGGGCCCGCCTAGTGGCGGCGAAGGCGGAACCAATGTCGCACCGCCGAGTGCCATCCTCGACGCGCACACGCATTTCTTCGACCCTTCGCGGCCAATTCCGAGCGGGCGCAGCACACCCGTTCCCTGGCCGCCCGTCGGGGACGTGCTCTACCGCACCACGTTGCCTCCCGAATACGTCGCGCTCGCCAAGCCGCTCGGTATCGCCAGCACGGTCACCATCGAAGCCAGCGCGTGGCTCGAAGACAACCAATGGGTGTTGAACCTCGCCGCAATGAACCCGGTGATTACGGCGTTCGTCGGTAACCTTTCGGAGGTGCTTGGCACAGCAGACTTCAGCGCCGCGCTCTCGACCCTGGCTGCGAACCCGCTCGTGCGCGGCATCCGCGTCAGCCCCGCACAGCTCACCAGCGCGAACATGACCGATTTCGCAATGCTGGCTCAAAAAGGGCTAATGATCGACGTCCTCGGCTCGCCCGGCGATCTAATGACGGTGAGCGCGTTTGCGAAGTCACTGCCGTCCCTGCGCATCGTGATCGATCACGTGGCCAACGTGAAAATCGACGGCAAAGCTCCGCCGAGCAATTGGGTCAGCGGCATGACCGCCGCCGCCAGTCAGCCCAACGTGTACTGCAAGGTGTCGGCCTTGGTCGAAGGCTCGGGCATGCTGGGCAATGCACCGACAGACGTAGCTTTCTACCGCCCGACGCTGGACCTGCTGTGGCAAGTCTTCGGCGAAGATCGCCTCGTCTTCGGCTCGAACTGGCCGGTGAGCTCGCCGTACGCTCCGCTGTCCACCGTGCTCAGCATCGTCCAGGCGTACTTCGCCGACAAAGGCGCCGCCGCCAACGACAAGTACTTCGCGAAGAACGCGAAGGTCGCCTACGGGCTTTGAGCCCGAGGCAGCGCGCTGCCCTGAGACAGACGACGCGGCAGGCGATTATTTCGTCGCTACGCCCTGCGAGCCCGTGCACACGAAGGTGTTCCCGGTGCCCGTGGTTTGCGCGCTGCACGTCGCGCCCGTGTAAGCGAGGCAGGCGATCGCGCAGATCGGGCCGATCGGACACTTGGCGTTTTGGAAGGCCTGGTACTTCTCTTTGGCGAGGGTCGTGGCTTCGCTCTTGGCGTTGACCAGAGTTGGGCAGCCGCAACCCATCGTGGGCAGCGTGGAGCTCGTGGTGCATTGGTCGGTCGAGCCCTTGTCGCACACGCGTGCTTTCTCCAGCGCAGCGGTGTACTCGGTCTTGAGCGTCGCGCAGTCGGCTGCGCCGCCGCTGCCGCCCGCACCCGCGCCGCCGCTCCGGCCACCAGTACCGCTGCCGCCCGCACCCGCGCCGCCACTCCGGCCACCAGCACTGCTGCCGCCCGCACCCGCGCTAGAGCCGCCGGCGCTGGAGCCGCCCGCACCCGCCGTCGCAGCGCCGCCTGCCGATAGCCCGCCCGCGCCCGCGTCGCCGGTGTCGGCGCCGCCGCTCGAAGCGCCCGCTCCGCTCGTGGCGCCTGCGTTGGAACCGGTGGCGCCGGCCTCGGTCGCGCTGCCGCTCGAGCCAGCAGTGCCTCCGGCATCGAAGCTGCTGCCACCGCAGGCGCTACACAGTGTGACGATGGCGAGCAAAAATCGGGAATTGGACATGGGCCTCCGCAGCTTCGGGTAAGCAAAAGGTTACGTAGACAAAGTAACCTTACCCGCTTGCGAGGAGTCAGCAACTCGCGCTCTGGCGTCGCTTTCGCCAAGCGCGGCGAGCACAACTACGGACATGGAGGGGCGGCTGCGACTGCTACGCAGGAGGCCCTACTCCGGTTTTGTGCTCGCCCGCGCTGCGCTCAGCCGCCACACCCGAAATTGTAGGCCGTGTCCTTGAAGGGTGCGCTGCTCTCGATGCTGCCGCAGTGGTCCTGGGTCAGCGCGGTCGAGCTATTGAGCTGGGCGCTAGTGGCTGCTTCAATGTCGAGGTCGTTGCCGACGCATTTGCCTTGCTTGCAGCTCACCTGCACGAACGGCGCAATGCTACCCACACAGCGATCCATCGGCGCACTATCGAGCAAATGCCTCACGGTGTCTTTGTCGCTGCTGGCCACTACGAGCCCCGTCTCCTCGCAGCCATCGACGACCAGACAGCAGTCGGTGTCAACGGTGCAGGCGATGTCGCAGCTGGCGTAGCTGGCGGCGGTTTCTCGCGGATCCTGTGGCCCGCCTGCGGCGGAGTTCGGGGCGCCGGCAGAATTCTGCGCTCCGCCTGCGCCTGCCGCTGTGGGACAGGTCGCCGAATCGACGCAATTCGGTGCTCCCGCAGAGCTCGACGTTCCCGCGGAGCTCGACGTACCCGCTAAGCCTGCGCCGCCGCCGCTCGCATCGCCCGGACCACCTACCGCGACATCGCTCCCGCACGCTGCGCAGCAGAACAGGCTCGAAAGGCAAAGAAGCATAGGTTTCATAGTTTTCATCATTGGATCTCCCTGTTCTCGATCAATGGCCAGCGAGTGCCGATTGATCACGGTAGGTGCAATTTAGAGCGCACGCGCTGCGCGTAAGCGCTGTGCGGGTACTGCCGTAGAAAGTCTTCAGCGAGCGCTCGCGCGTCGTCGCGCCCGAGATCGGCTAGCGCTTCGATGCGAAGGACGGCAGCTTCTTCGGCTAGCGAAGAGTCGCGATGTTGACGTTCGAACGCGTCCAGCAGCTTCAATGCACGCTCGGGAGCCTGCGCGAGGAGCGCGGCGCGGACCTGTCGCAACGCGCTCAGCTGATCTGCTGCCGGCGCGACTGGCGGCTCGGCCGCGGGCTCGGCCGCGCCAGAGCTGGGCAACACGGCGCTCGCTGCGTGTGCTGGCGGAGCTTCGGGAAGTTGCGACGCTTCCGGAGTAGCTTCTGGCGCCACTACTGGCGCCGGCGGCGCGGCATTCGTTCTGACGGTTGCGAGCCGCCCTGCTGCGCGGCGCGCCGCCGGCGCAGCAGAGACCGGCGCGTCTCCGCGCGCGCTCACGTACTCGATCGACACTAGCGTCGTCACGCCCGCCAGCATGCCGAGGCCGAGCCACTTCACGACGAGTAGCCCTGCCCACTTGGTCGACAGCCCGGTAGATGCGCCGGCCTTCGCGGCGGCTGCTACGGTCGTGACGGCCACGCCGACGCTCAGGGCGTGCAGCGCGCGCTGCGCGGCGCCCGGCGCGGAATGATCGCCCTGCGCCGATTCCAGTAAAACTCTTGAAAAACCGTGTCGCGACGCGATCTTGAGTTGCGGAGGATCGGTCATGGCTGATTTCCAATCTGCGAGAGTTTCGTGGCCTCGAGCTCGAACGTGGCGCGGGCGCGCCGTAGCCGTGAAGCCACGGTGCCCGGTGGAAGGTGTAGCAGCTCGGCGATGGTGGCCATCGTCATGTTCTCGAGCTCGAACAGCACGAAGACGGTTCGTAAGTCGTCCGGCATTTCATTGAGCACTACGTCCAGCAAGGCGCGCGCGCGGTGGCGGTCGAGTTGCTCGTCTGCGGGCAGCGCGGGGCTGTGCACTGCGTCGAGCAGGTCGGGATCGAGGTCCTCGCGGGCTCGCGCTCGCTTCTTGCGAAAGTCTGCGGCCACCCGCGCTGCGGTGGCGACCATGAACGCACGCTCTGCGCCCGCTCGAACGTCGCCCAGGCGATTCGAAAAAACGATCAGCACCTGCTGCGCCGCGTCCTCCACCGAGGCCTCGCCGACACCGAGCCGGCGGAGCACACGCCAAACTAACTCGTAGTGCGTTGCGACCGCGCTGTTCAGCCGGTCTACCCGGGGCTCGCTCCGAGCTTCCGGCTCAGCTGTCAGTTCGAGGCGCAGGCTCACTACAGCTACATGGTCTCAATTCGAGCTTTGATCACCAAATTCGAAGCCGAGCGCCAACTCGCCGAGGCCACCCACCTTGTGCTTTTCGTCGACTACCTGTGTCGGCTGCCCTTTTGGCTCGTCGAGCACGATGCGGTCCCGAATGGTCGGAAACAGCAGCGCGCCGCCCAATTCAGCGAAAAACCGCCCGGCAAACCGCCAACGCACGTGCCCGGCGAGGCCGAGCTCCAAGAAGGGGCGTGTTTTGCCAGTCGGCTGCGGCAAGTCGTGTCCGGCTGCAACGCGCGCGCCGCCTTGTGCGCGGAGGCAGGGCAGGGCCACCAGCGTGACGCTCTTCAGAGCGCCAGAACAGACCTCGAGCGTCATGAGGTAGTTCGATAGCTTGACGCTGCCCGGGCTCGTCGCGCCGGTCGGCTCGACCGTGACGGTGCTCGCGTCGTAGCCGGCGCCCACTCGCAGGCTCGGCGCGAGGAACAGCGAGCTGAGCTCGAGCCCAGCAAAGGCACCGCCGCCCCAGGTCAAGTCCGGCGCGCTCGCACCTTTCACAAAACCGAAACCCGCCGCGCTCCACTTCGTTGCGAACGCAGCGCTTGGCGTCCGGGTCACCTCTGGCACATCACGGGCAGGCGCCTCTCCATGAGGTTGCGTTGGGGTCGACGCTGCTGGCGGCGCAGCGCTCGCCGGAATCGACGACGGGAACGCGGCGACGCTGCCGTCAGCTCCCCTTCGAGTATCGCGAAGCGCGTCGGGCGGTTGCGCATCCGGATCTGCTGCTAGCGCCGTTGCGAAAGCGAGCAAGCGACTCACTTCCGCGCAATCCGCGCCGTGTGCGTCGCGCACTCCCTTGGCACCGCCGTCCACCGCGAGGTGCCCCACGCGCCCGTCCGGCTCGATCACGACATCGAAGCGTCGCGCCGTAGCTCCCGGCTTTGCCAAGCGCAAGCGCGGCGTGGAGCGCTGGACCTCGGTCAAAAATTCGTCGAACGACGGGCACTCTTGGGGCGCCCGGTAGCTCAAATCGACTGGTTCCGGCGTGGTTTGGGCTCGCGCCGCACGCGCCGTGCACAGCGCGAGCAGCGCTGCGATCACGATACTCAGAGGGCTGAGCCCCGCCTGCCTTGAGCCTGTGTTCATCCGCGCTGCGACGTTTTCTGCACCAGAGACGCCGCTCGAGCAAGCTCGCCCCCTAAAGTCGACCGATCGCCGAAGTTGCTCCGCGCTCTTGCCCCGCACAAGATCGCGTTTTCAAGTTCGAATACGGGTAGTGGCCGGATTTGAAATGCGGCCCGCGAATCGACTAACGCACGGCTACTTTCTCGCGCATGGCGATCCTGCGCACGAAGAAAGTCTGGAAGCTCCAACGCGCGCAACGACGCAAGGCAACGATGCGCCCATGCGAGCTGACTATTGCCGAGCAGCACAACGTCCGAGCCATAGTGCTGAAGCTCCGAGCCGAGTACAGCTCGTGGAAAGCGCTGGCCGCGGCGCTGGGCGTCAACCGAATCACGCTCGTCAGGGCTCAGCCTGGGAAACAGGCGCCTACCGTAGGGCTCGCGCTGAGGGTGGCGCGGCTGGTCGGGTTGCCGATTGACGACGTGCTGCGCGGAGTGTTCGCGAAGCTGGGGCGCTGCTTGATGTGTGGGAAGTAGGGCAGGCGCGCGCAGACCACAGCAATTACGGTCGCTTACGTAACATCACTGAACGCTTGGCCCGGTGACCCTTCTTCGGCTATGATTACCGGCAATCCAGCCTTGTGCCGGAGCGGGATCGCCATCGGCGAGCGTGGAGAGGTCGGCGCCTTCGGGAACCGGCCTTCTTCATTTTGTGACGTTGATGTCAGACGATGACTCGGCCATATCCGTCGATCTTCCCGCTGCTGGTGTTCTTGTTGTATTTCGTCTGTAGCACCTCGATCACCTGCTTGCTGAATGCACTCGGTCCAGGAACCGAGACGCCCTTTCTGTGCAGCGTGTCGATCAGAACATCGCGCGCGAGAAGATCTGCAAGCTGCAGCCCGGCGATGTTGGCCTCCTTGCCCTTAAGCTTTAGTTGCTTGGACGTGAGGGCGCGCTGGAATTGCTGAGCGGAATGGTATTGCGTGCCGCCCTTGTAGATTCGTTCGTATTCCGCTCGCAGAGCGCCGTCCTCTCGCTGTCCGCGCGACTCAGCCATTACGTCCCCGGTGTGGCCCTTGTGGATGAGTCTTCCCGAGTACCTTTCGAGCATCAAGCGGAGGCCGAAATCATAGGGAAGCACGACCTCCTTCCGCTTCCGATTCTCGTGCTGAATCTTGTCGATCACGATGCCAATGACCACGAACGCTTGCTCGCCCAATAGCCCGACCAGCTCGGTGTTGAACGCTTCGCGCTTTGCGGGATCTCTCAGTGACGCGAACGGTGGGCGGCCGTCGATAATATCCCTGCGATGCAGGCAGATCGGGTCTTCACGGTCGTGGTCGGGAAAGTGCCTAGACTTGAACGCCTCAAGTGCTGAATGCAGCGGCCCGTCCATCGGAAACATCACACCAACTAAGCAAAGGTAGCGCTTCGCAAAGCCATCGCCCTCGCGCGCCGGTCGGTGGTCACCGGATTCGTCGATGTACAGGCGGAGGCGCTTTGAGCCAGTAGGCGGAGCCATGTTGCGTTGGATACGAGGCTACCCGGTGGGTTCGTGCATGGGCCAAATTCAGCGATCAATGGTGTGGACACGCGGGAGCCTGGGCTGCGGGCCCTTTGCGCGCCGCGAATTTCTGCTAGGTTTGGAGGTGCGCTCGGCGGGATTCGAACCCGCAAATCTGACTAGGATTCTCCGGTTTAAAGCCGGCCGCGGTTACCAGTTTCGCCACGAGCGCATTAGATGCCCTGCCCTTCACTGGGCGGGGCATCGGTCTATCTGAGGGAGAGACAACGAGTCGGCTCCTAATTTCGCAAACATCCAGGCGTGGACAGCTCGCCAGCGGAGCAGACGAGCGAAGAGCGGCAGGGGATCGCAGTTGAACAGTTAAGCGGTCATGTTGTTGCCTCGTCATCGAAGATCAGTGTGTCCAGCCACTTGTGCAGCCGGTCGACGTCCTTCTTCGTGAGCGCACTCGGAAGCGGAATGCTCACCGTCAGATCACGCCGTAGCGGGAACGTGTACAAATTGAAGTCGCTTGGGACGTTGAGCGCGCGCTGACCGGGTGGTGGGTCCGGAGGAGTCACGTCTCCGATTGGCGGCTTTTCGTCCGCCTTTTTCTCGACCTTCTTGGGGTCCCCGAGAACGTTGTTCGTATCCAAACCGGCAAATTTCGCGGAGGCAATAAATGCCTGCGCGGCTGGGGTCGCTACCGACTCTAGTAGCTTGTGCTCGCGAACAAGGAGATTCGCTAGAAATTCAACCCGAGGCACGGTGGCGCCCTTGTACCTCTCGAACAGCTTCTTGTAGATCGGCGGGTTTAGGAATGCGGCGACGCGCGATGCCATCAGCTCGTCATTGTCTCCTGGCCTCAAGAGCCGCTTTGCTAAGTCTGTGAGCATGATGCGCGCTTCCGCCTTCTGCCCCTTGCGCTCGACGAACCCAAACTCTTTGGCGGTGGAGAGCCCGTAGATCCAGCTCTTGGTGGTGTTGGCGACGCCCATGTGCTTCAAGAGATCCTCTTCCAGGACCTCGCTGCCGCCAGAATCTTGAATGCCCTTGGCGAACTTCTCGGCGGCCTCGAGATCGAAGTAGGGGTACTTCGTCCCGCTCCTCATGCCGCGCCCGCTACCGTTGGCCTCAGTCGCCTCAGCCGCCTGGGCGTCCGATGACTCTTCTTCAGGTTCCTGCTCGCTCATCTTCGATTTCCTATCGCGTGGGTTTCTTTCCTGCTGACGCCATAGCTATGAATCGCCATGTTCAATAGCGCAACCGATGAAGTTCTCTGCTAATGCATTATTTTTGCAAGACTATGAAATTACTGGGAAAGTATTTTCATGGAGCACATTACTTCAGATAACTCGCAGGAAACAATAGCGCTCGTGGGGGCCACCGAGCTGTGGGATCGCCTAGATAGGCTCGCGCGGGCGACCTTAGGCGTCGGTGCCGCTGAATTCGCCGAAGGATATCCGCTGGGCCGCTTTTCCAGGACTCCAGTGGCGACGGACTTGGCCGCTCTTCTCCCCTTCGTCGAACGGCAAGCCCATTCCTAGGAATAATGTCATACAAATAGTCCTTGCGCGCATCGGGTTGTTGTCATACAACTAATCCGTGGCCAACAACCTCTCCCGTGACAAGCAGATCGCCGTAGTCAGCGCCCTCGTTGAGGGTTGCTCAATTCGGTCGACCGAGCGCATGACCGGCGTCAACCGCGAGACGATCGGTACCCTACTCGTGCGCGTGGGCAACGGCTGCTCTGAGTTGCTCAACGACAAGATGCGCGATCTCGACTGCAACCGTCTTGAGATTGACGAGCTGTGGGCCTTCGTCGGCAAGAAGCAGCGCCACGTCACCAAGAACGACGATCGCGATCGCGTAGGCGACACCTGGACGTTCGTCGCGGTTGACGCTGAGACCAAGCTGGTACCTTCTTTTCTAGTCGGCAAGCGGGACGCTGCGAGCACGCAAGCGTTCATCTCCGACGTTGCAGCACGCCTAAAGAACCGCGTGCAGATTTCGACGGATGGGCTGCGCTCGTACATCGATTCGATCGGTAAGGCATTCGCCGAGACCGGTGTCGACTACGCGCAGCTCCACAAAACGTACGAGGCAGAAGCTACGGGCCCGGGCCGCTACAGCCCCCCAAAGGTGATCGCGACGGAGAAGACGCCGGTCTACGGCTCTCCGGTCGAGGAGCTAGTCTCCACAAGCTACGTTGAGCGGCAGAACCTAACGGTACGCATGGGTGTGCGTCGCTACACGCGCCTCACCAACGCTTTCTCTAAGAAGATCGAGAACCACGTCGCGGCAACTGCGCTGCACTTCGCGCACTACAACTTCGTGCGCCGCCACCAGACGCTGCGCGTCTCGCCGGCCATGGCTGCTGGCGTCTCGGCGACCTTGTGGGACGTTGACGATCTGCTTAACGCAACAATCGGAGCGGGGGCGTGAAGGCCGCCAAACCGAAGCGGGGGCGCCCTCCGGTGTCGAAGAAGCTGGCTAGGGGGGCGCTACTATCGGTGCGCTTTTCCGCCTCGGAGCGGGTTGCCCTAACCGAGGCCGCTGACCAGGACGGCCTGAAATTGTCGGAGTGGTCCCGGCGCGTTTTGCTAGCGGCCGCAAAAAAAGCTAAGGGAAGTGCCCATTCATCCGATCAGTAGTAAGATCGCGAGATATTTGCCCAATCTTCGAGATCTACGTGTATAATTGGCTGATTTTCGCGAGTAAAATTCGCCCAGGCCCCCACTGGACTGTTGACAACTTGTGGTTATACGTTGCATTAGGTGACATGATCTGAACAGGTGGGCACGATCGCGTTGGTTGCTGTCCGGTGCTATCGAACGCCCCGCCATGCCTGCAAGGAGAAGAATGGCCATGCAAAATACGCGAGGCCAAATAAGTCCAAAAGAGGGTCAGATCACTTCGAGCGCGAACGGCGCCGACTCGAAGAGCGCCGCGACTTCACTTATGAAGCGCGTGGATCGCTATCAGGCACGTGGCAACATGCTCGCCCAGATGGGCTGCGTCTTGACGAAAGAGGATCAGGACCGCGCCAGGGCTGAGGTTCTCGCGTACAAGTTCTAGCCAGAATTTATGGGGCAACTTAGCCGGGAGGAGATCGCCGCGTTTTGTATTGCGTGGCGCGATGCGGAGGACTCGCTTAAGGCTGTTGAGGGCGAGCTGCTCCAGCTACCTCAGCAGCCCATCAACGAGTTGCGGTACGCAACAAGGCATTTCATCCGAGCGATCGAAGCCGATGACGCTGCCGAATGTCGTACTCAATACGATGCGGCTATCAGGCATTGCACCTGCGCTTCGTACGACACGGCTGAGGCCGTGCTTTTGTTTCGCGCGTTGAGGTTCAAGCTATTTCGAGAAGATTTCAAGGATTTCCCGATCGAGACTCCGGTGCTTGACTACAAGGCGGCGCTTGTTGCATATCGCGGCGCACAAGACGCCCTATCTCGCAATCCAGAAGATCGGCATCACCGGAAGACACACGTTCAAGCGGCCGTCGCCAGTCTGGACGTCTTCGATAAAAGCCTGGATGACGCGCGAGATGAGTTGAACAAGGCGGTAGCCAAGGATCGGCGAACACGCAATCAATGGTTGCTCGGGTTTGCCGCTCTAGTGGTCGCAGCGATCGCCGCATGCGGCCAGGCTTATGCTGCCATTGTGCGAGCCGACAAACAACAAGCGCTGCCTACCGCGGTTCCTTCTGCGCATCCCCCAAAACTGCAGCCCTGACTGCCATCGCCGCCCCGTCGACCGGCTTAGCCCCGAGCACCGCGTGGAACTGCCGTTTCCCGCCCTCGGTCTCGTGGCTCCAGGCATAGACCCGCGTCGCCTTCGGATGCTCGACCGCGAACACCTGAACTTCGCCCTCCCAGACGGTCTCCCTGTCGTGCTGCTCGTGGACGGGGACTGATTCGAGCCACGTAGCCTCAAGGCCGTGTAGGTGGCGGATGGCGTCTTGGAGAGCGGGGATACCGGCGGCGTCAGTCATGGGGAGCTTATTCCATGTGTCTGGGTTTACGGTCGCGCTTGACGTCACTTTTGACAGCAATTGGTGCACCGTCTTTGCGAGCCAGGATCGACATCCTGAACGGGATGTAGATCAGCGTCGCAAGAATGTACCAAAGCATCGAGCGGCCCGGATCGAAAAGGCCAGAGACCGTCAACGCGATCGCCCCAGCGCCGAGCCCGCAAACGATAGCGCTCACCGGCGTGCGCCAGCGCAAGATCCAATGAAGCAGTCTCGCCAAGGACCAGATGGCTAGGAGGCTGCCGAAAAACTGCCCCAAATCATACATGCCGACCATCGATAGCACGCGACGTCGGCGCCGTCTTTTCCCTGAGCCCTATAAGCGCGCGCCATTTTCAAATCCGGCCACTACCCGAATACGAACTTGAAATTTCGTTTTCGAGAGGGCGTTCTCGAGCAGCAGACGCACAAGGACGCCGAAGGCTTTGCCGCGGACTGACGGGCTCTGTGACCATCAACCCACTCCCAAAATCAGGGACGGTGGTCAGTTGAGTGGCACGCGACAGGCCGGAATGATCGGCCACATATCGACGGCAGGCGTCGCTTCCGGTGTTACGTCGGCGAAGTCCATCGCTCCCGGGGTGATCGCGCAGAACTGTCCGGCGACGGGGAAGGTGGCTCCCTCGCAGAAGTGACCCGGGACCGACATCGGTACAGGCATCTGGGCGAAGACAGCAGCGGCAGCAGCGCTGTTTCCGTAATCGGCGAGCGCGTGAATCGAGTAGTAGCTCTCGGCTTGGTAGCCCACGTCGAAGGGTAGAGTGATGTCGTTGTACTGCGCCCACGGGCCCGGCAGCGTTGCGCTGGTCGAAGTGGGGAGTAGGAAAGCGATGGCTTTGGCGATCGAGCCACCTTTGGGATTGGTGTAGCCCCATAGATCGACGCCCACGTGCTTCGCCACGGCCGCGAGCCGGCACAGCGCGGAAGCATTGTAGTTGCTGTAGTGCCACGAGGCGGGGCGTGCGAGCTCCAGCGGCTGGCTGCCGTCGGCGTTGATCTGCACGTCGATGCGCTTGCTCTTGGCGGCCGTCGCGAGCGCGGTTGCGTCTGTGGTGTCGCCCGTGAACACGTACAGCGACGTGAGCAGGCCGTCGTACCAGGAGCCGTGATTGTTCGTGGAGCTACTCTCGCCTTTGCCGACCGTGCTGGTCTTCAAAAAATCGATGTACTTGGTCAGCCAGGTCTTCATTCCGGCTTGATCTGCGGCTGTCCAGCCGTTCGCTCGGGTGTCGAGCGCGAGGATGGCGAGGCC
>Ga0210392_10000377_pt1 | contig 28995 bp, 23 predicted proteins | sample IncBWC30OmetaG_FD_161057 | JGI IMG/M metagenome (GOLD analysis project Ga0210392, IMG submission 161057) | Forest soil microbial communities from Barre Woods Harvard Forest LTER site, Petersham, Massachusetts, United States - Inc-BW-C-30-O ... | reverse complement strand
GCTTCAGGATCGCCACGGTCGGCCGCTCGAATTCGCCGATGAGGTAGGTGGCCGACGTGATGTCCAAAATATTGTTGTAACTGAGCTCCTTGCCCTGGAGCTGCTGGTAATGCTCGTGAAAGGTGCCATAGAGGGCTGCCTGCTGGTGGGGATTCTCGCCGTAACGCAGCGCCTGGGCCTTCGTCCACGACAGCGCGAGTTTTTCCGGGAATCCCGCGAGGGCCGCAAGGTCGGGCGCGTCCGCCTGCGCGGCGAGATAGCTCGAAATGGCCGCGTCGTAGCTCGCCGTGCGCTGGAAGACTTTCAACGCCAGCCGCCGTCGCAGCGCCGGCAGCCCGGCCGGCTGGTCGAGCGCCGCGAGCACCGCGTCGTAATCGGCCGGGTCGCACACCACCGTCACGCTCTCGTGGTTTTTCGCCGCGCTGCGCAGCATCGACGGCCCGCCGATGTCGATGTTCTCGATCGCCTCCTCAAAGTGCACGCCGGGTTTTGCCACGGTCTGCTCGAAGGGATACAGGTTCACGACGACGAGATCGATCAGCGCGATGGCGTGTTCCGCCGCCTGCGCGAGATGCTCCGGCTTGTCGCGCCGGGCGAGCAGGCCGCCGTGGATCTTGGGGTGCAGCGTTTTCACGCGGCCCTCCATGATTTCCGGCGAGCCGGTGTGCTGGCTCACTTCCGTCACGGGCAGCCCGCGCTCGGCCAGGAGCTTGGCCGTGCCTCCGGTCGAGAGAAGCCGATAGCCGTGTTTTTTCACAAGGACGGCGGCAAAGTCGGCCAGGCCGCGTTTGTCGCTGACGGAAAGCAAAGCCAGTTTTTCCATGAAACGCGTTTGTGCGCGCCGGCTTGGACACGCGCAAGCCGAAAGGCACACAAGTACCAAGTAACAGGTATCAAGTAACAAGAGCGCGCTGCGCACATACTCCTGATACTTGATACCTGATACCTGTTACTTTGTCTGTGTCTGCCTTTGGACGTTGGGCGTTCAAGGAGGTTGCGCCCCGGCGAAAATTGCGTTCATTTCTCCCCTTGCCTAGCGAATCCATAGAACTGCCCGGCCTCACCGCACAGCTCGACAAGCTGGTTTACCACCACGGCGGCCCCAGCCTGCCCCCGGACAAGCCGCACGCCTTCGTTTATTTCGTCACGATCAAGAACGAATCCGACCGCACCGTCCGGCTCCTCGGCCGCAAATGGGTCGTGATCCAGGCCGACGGCAGCCGCCTGGTCATCGAAGGCGACAAAATCGTCGGCGAAACGCCTCGCCTCGCGCCCGGCGAGCAGTTTTCCTACAACAGCTATCATGTCACGAATTGCGATGCCGAGGTGCGCGGCTGTTTCCACGGCGTGGATGACCACGGCCAGAAAATCCACGTGGCGCTGCCGCCTTTCAACATGACCGTGCCCAACGAATGATCGCCGGCTGTTCCAGTATATCTTGCTCTTGGCCGCCGCCACCCTATCGCTCATCGCTCCAAAATAATTAATGAAGCTCATTGACCTAAACCGCGATGGCGGTATCGGCGCCAACTCCCTGCTGCTGCAACTTGGCGACCTGCGCATTCTCCTCGACTGCGGCCTTAATCCCAAGCTCACCGGCCGCCGCGCCTCGCCGGACTTGAGCTCGCTGCGCGGCGCGCCGCCCGACCTCATCGTCATCACGCATTGCCATCTCGACCATATCGGGAGCCTGCCCGTGGCCATGCGCGAGTTCCCCGACGCGCCCGTTGTCATGACCCAGCCCAGCCGCATGCTGATCGAACGCATGCTGCACAACTCCGCCAATGTCATGCTGCGGCAAAAGGAGGAGGAAAACATCCCCGATTACCCGCTTTTCACCCACGACGACATCGACCGCTGCGCCCGCCGGATGACCGGCCTGCCCATGGGCCACGCCAAGAAATTCCACGGCGCAAAAGATGAGATCGAGCTCATCTTCCACCCGGCCGGCCATGTGGCCGGCGCAGCCGGCGTCGAGCTGCACCACAAGCACCGGCAGATTTTCATCACCGGCGACGTGCTCTTCGAGGACCAGCGCACACTGCCCGGCGCAAAGTTCCCGGCCGGAAAGTTCGACACCCTCATCATGGAAACCACGCGCGGGCACACCGAGCGCCCCGTGGGCAAGGGCCGCGGCGCCGAAATCGCCCGGCTCATCGCCAGCATCAACGAAACCATCAAGCGCGGCGGCTCGTTTCTCATTCCCGTCTTTGCCCTTGGCCGCATGCAGGAAATTCTCGCCGTCGTGCACGACGCGCGGAAATTCGACCGGCTCGTCGACTGCCCCATCTATGCCTCGGGCCTCGGCCTCGACCTCGCTGATTACTTCGACGAGATCACGCGCAAGACCCGCCAGCTCAATTTCAACCGGAGCGTCATCAAGGAGCTCAAGCTCAAGCCGCTCCCACGCCAGCTCAAGCCCGGCGAGGATCCCAAGCAAAACGCCCTCTACATCGTCAGCAGCGGCATGCTGGTCGAGCGCACACCCAGCTACACGCTCGCCTCCGGACTCGCCGGCCACGCGATCAACACCATCGGCTTCGTCGGCTACTGCGATCCCGACACGCCCGGCGGCGCGCTGCTCGCCACCAAGCCCGGCGAGAATTTTCTTTTCAAGGCGGCCAATGTGAAAACGAAACTGAAGGCCCACGTGGAAAGATTTGAACTCAGCGGCCATGCCGATCGCGACGAACTGCTGCAGTTCGCCGTGCAAACCGCCGCGCGCGCCGTCGTTCTCACCCACGGCGACCAGCCCGCGCGGGACTGGTTCGCCCAGCAGCTCGCCCTGAAAATGCCCGCGACCAAGGTGCTCGATCCCGTGCCGGGCAAGAGTTACCAAGTTTAAAATTCCAAACGCCAAACGGCCCTCCGTCGCTCTTTTAGTCGTTTCGACTAGCTCAAGGCCCCGAGCCAGTCGAGCAGGCTCTGGAGGACACGGCAAATCCCAAAGAATTCTCAGGTGCGGAACCTCGGCAACCCAGGCCGCGCCGGCGTTTGAATTTTATCCCATTATTTGGCGTTTGGGCATTGGCGCTTGTGATTTGCGCGCTGCGCGCGCTTAAGCCTTCAATAGTCGCCCGAGGATTGCGCACACGACCGGACTGCCGGCGCAATACATGATGGGTTTCATCTTGAGGTCGAATTGCCGCACCGGCAGTTGCTCGCCGTTGAGGAAGTGGATTTCCCCGCCCGCCTCGAGGCACAACGGGATGGCCGCCGCGAGGTCCCAGATCTTCACGTTGAAGTCCACCGTGCCCTCGAACTGCCCCGTCGCGACGTAGGCCAGGTGCAACGCCGCGCTGCCCAGCCCGCGAATCTTGAACTGTGACAACACGTTGTCGGCGAGCGGCACCAGGGTCTTGTCGGTCGGGCTGTGCAAGCCGATGAGGCTTTCCTTGTGGGGCGGTTCATTTTTCAGCCGGGAAAGGAGCCGTTCGCCCTCATGCAGGCCGAAGCCCGGGCCGCCATGGATGAGCGTGCGCCGGGCGAGGTCGTAAATCACGCCATAGACCGGCATGCCGTTTTCACACAGCGCGAGCGAGATGGCACAGTAGGCAATGCCCAGCGCGTAATTGTTGGTGCCGTCGATCGGGTCGAGCACCCACGCGAAACGCGCGTTCACCGGGATGGCTGCGCCCGCATCGGCCAATTCCTCGCTCAGGAACTGGTCGTCGGGAAACTGTGCACCCAGTTCGCGAAAAATATTTTCAGAGATCGCGATATCGACCAGCGTGACCCGCGTGCCGTCGGCCTTCCAGTTGCTTTTGGCCCGGCCGAATTCGCGATGAAACAGGTCGGTTTGCGAAAGTACGGCGCGTTTGGCAGCTTCAATGCGGGAGACGAGATTCGATTCAATGGATGTCATTCGAGTGAAGCGGCGAGTCCACCGGAACGGCGCCTTCAAGTCCATGGGGATTCTGCAACTGGTTCAGTATTTCCCGGGCTGAAGCCATGTCCGGGTTGAGCCGCAAGGCGGCTTGAAGCTGGGCCATGGCATCGGACAGGCGTCCCGGCACGGTGAGCAAGGCACAGCCAAGGTTATAATGGGTTCCCGCTGAATCGGGATCGAGCCGCAAGGCGGCTTCATACTGGGCGATGGCATCCGGCAGGCGCCCCGGCACCTTGAGCAAAGCCGTGCCCAGGTTGTCATGCGCTTCGGCCGAATCAGGGTTGATCCGCAGGGCGGCTTCAAACTGGGCAATCGCATCGGACGAGCGCCCCGGTGCGTTGAGCAGGGCGTTGCCAAGGTTGTAATGGGCTTCCGCCACATCAGGCTTGAGCCGCACGGCGGCTTCATACTGGGCAATCGCATCGGACAAACGTCCCGGCACTTTGAGCAAGGCGCTGCCGAGGTTGCTATGGGTTACCATCGAATCGGGGTCGAGCCGCAAGGCGGCTTCATACTGGGTGATGGCATCAGGCAATCGGCCCGGCATTTTGAGCAAGGCGGTGCCAAGGTTGTTATAGGCTTCGATGGCACCAGGATCGAGCCGCAACGCTGCCTCAAACTCGGCCACCGCATCAGGCAGGCGTTCCGGCACATCGAGCAAGACGCTGCCAAGGTCGTTATGAGCTTCTTCCGAACGAGGGTCGAGACGCACGGCGGTTTCAAACTCAGTCATCGCGTCAGGCGAATGTCCCGGCAGCTTGAGCCACGCGTTCCCAAGGTTGATATGCAATTTCGCCACCTCGGGATTGAGCCGGATTGCGGCCTCATACTCGGCGATGGCATCGGGTATTCGATTCGGCAGTTTCACCAGGGTATTTCCCAGGTTGTCATGCGCGCGCCCGTTGTCCGGGCAATGGGCCACGGTGTCGCTCCAGAGGGTCAGTTCATCATGATAGGCCTTGTTGCGTTGGACCGTCACGCATCCCAGTCCCACGGCCAACGCCAAAAAAATCACCGCGCTGCGTCGCCCAAGCCACGAGTAAAGACCCAGCACGAACAGCGCGACCACGGCGGCCAGCGCCAGGTACATGCGATGCTCGGCCATCGTTTGGGTGGCGACCGGCACGACGCTGGAGGTCGGGGCCAGGATGGCGAAAAACCAGCAGCCCAAAAAACCCACCGCCGGCCAGCGCCAGAGCGCAACGACCGTTCCCGTTGCGAGCAGTAACACGACCATGGCATAAGGCACAATATCGACCGCCCGTGTCGCCAGGCCGGTCCCGTAATCAAGCACCAGTGGGTCCGGCCACAGCGAAAGCCGCAGATAATGAACGATGGCCCGGAATTGGGTCAGGGCATACGACCACCATTTGACACTGGTGCCAAATCCCGCCGTGCCGCCGCGGCCGTGGGTGTTGGCAACCAAGTATCCCAGCAAAAGCCAGGTGGCCGCCAATGAGATATAAAATAGCCGTCGTTTGGCCCATGCCTGCCGAAAATTTCCGGCCACGAAGGTGCGATCATAAAGCAAGACGATGAGAGGCGCTGAAACCATCACCTCCTTGCTGGCCATGCCCAGCAGGCAGCTGAAAACAGAGGCGAGAGACCAGAGGCGAGAGGCCAGAGGCCGGATCACCTGTGGCTCTCGCATTTCCTTTTCAAGTATCTCGCCTCTTGCCCCTTGCCTCTCGCCTGTTTCGTCCGCGGAGCGGATGAAACAATACAGCGTCAGCAAATAAAACAATCCCATCAGCGATTCGGCCCGCTGCACGACATAGGTCACCGACTCCGTCTGCAACGGATGCAGTGCCCAGAGCAGTGCCACGGCAAAAGCCAACATTGTGGGCGGGGTGCCCTCACCCCGCATTTGAGTCGCTCGCGGGGTGAGGGCACCCCGCCCACATTCCAGAGTTCTTCTCACAACTCCAAACAGCGTGAGTGCCGCCAGCGTGTGAACCAGCAGGTTGAAAGCATGATAACCTGGCACGGCCAGCCCACTGAATGCATAATTGACCGCCAATGAAAAATTGGCAATCGGCCGGCCGGCCACGGGCCGCGCACCGTCATCCGGCATACCGTGGGGTGGAGTCAACGCCTGCCAGACCGGCCAGAGATGGCGGATGGTGGGATTATCAGTGATGCCAACCGCATCATCTAAAATAAATGGGCCGGAGAAACTGTTCCAGTATGCCGCCAGCCCTGCGAGGATGATGATGCCGCCGGCCAGTAAACTGTGCCAGCGAGACGTGGAAGCATTTGGCACAGGGGACGGCACGGTGGACATCGGGCAATTCAATTCGCCAGCAAAGGGCCGGCAATAAGTATCCATGAGCCTGTTTACCAGGAGCCCATGGGTCTACTCGTAGTCGTAGAGTCTCGGATCGCGGATGGGCTCGCTGTGGCGTGCGCGGAATCTCTGCCTTTTTTCTTTGAAATCTGCCGCCACATCGGGCGGAGGCATTCCCTCGGCACCAGGATCATCGCCCGCGTCGGCGCCGCCCAGCTGTTCCTCGAGCGATTCGGGATCGGCGCCTTCCTCGAGCTTGCGCACGACTTCTTCCATTCCGCCGTCCATCTTCTCACCGGTAAGCTCGGCCATGCGGCGCATCATGCGGCCCATCGCCCGGGGATCGTTCTCGTCGACACCGGAAAACTCGCGCTCCATCGCGCCAAAGGCCGCTTCCATGCGCGGGTCATCCGCGGCATCGGGCCTGCCGCCGCCGGCATTTTCTTCATCCCCTGCCTTCTGCTTTCCGCCCTTGCCCGAAGTCGTCACGGCGAATTTCGAGACGAGCTTCACCATGCTGAACGCCGGGTTGTCGGGGCATTTCGGCACGGTCTGCCCCTGCGCCAGCGTCTTCGCATAGAACTGATATACCTTGTGGTTGTCGGAACAGTAATACTCGTAAATCGGCATGGCAGAAAACTGGCTAGAGCGGTTTCGATTTTAATGACTCCATAAGGCGCCTTTTTGTCATTCTGAGCGACAGCGAAGAATCTCACAGGATTCTTCAGGTGAGATTCCTCGCACGGCTCGGAATGACAAGGAGCATGCCTATGGGCCAAGGTGAATCGAAACCCCTACTTTGTTCGCCGCTTGTTGGCAAGTTGGTGTCCGTGCTGCACGGTGGCGCTGCGCCCGCCGGCGTTCAATTGGTCGAGCACCGTGGCCAGCCGCCGGCGCTTCTCATCGGTTTGCGCAAACATCTCCAGTTGCGCCGGGCCATCCTCCACGCCCGACAGCCGCACGCTCACCAGCCGCAGCGCACGGCGTTTTTTCCACGCCGCGCGCAGCAGTGGATTCACCAGCGGATAAAACGGCGCCTCGAGGTCGGACGCCTCCGTCAGGCTGTGCCCATGTGCTTCCTGAGAAAAATCCGGATACCGTATTTTCACCGTCATCGTGCGCACGCGCTTCCCATCGGCGCGCACCTTTCGCATCAGCTCATCGATCATCCCTTTCGCCACGCGCTCGATCTCGGCAAAGTCGCCCACGTCCGTCGCAAAGGTTTCCTGCTGCGAATAGCTTTTGGCGTCTGCTTCCTCGGTTTCGACCGGGCGGTCGTCGATGCCGCGCGCCAGCAGGAGCAGGTTGCGCCAGTCGCGCCCCAGGATCGCCGACAACTCGCTTTCGCTGCGCAAAAACAATTCGTGGACAAAATTGATCCCGTGCTTGGCCAGTGCCGCCTCGGTCTTCGTGCCAATGCCGGGCAGCCGGCCGATGGACAACGGCGAGAGAAAATCTTTTTCTGCACCCGGCGGCACCACCACGAATCCGCGCGGCTTGCGGAGCTTGGACGCGATCTGCGCCACGAGCTTGTTGGCGGCGAGGCCAAACGAAGCAGTGATTTCCAGTTCGTCCCAAATGCGCTGCTGCAACGCGTGCACCGCGGCTTCCACTGCAGCCTGCGTCTTGAACCGGCACGGTGTCAGGTCGAGATAGCCTTCATCGATCGAATTGCGCTGCACGACGGGCGTGAGGGTTTCGCACAGATCAAACATCCGCTGCGACACCCGCCCGTAAAGCCCCATGGTATGCGGAATCAAAATCAAATCCGGGCACACTTTGAGTGCCCGCGTGGTCGGCATCGGCGTGTAAACCCCGCAAGCCCGCGCCTCGTAGCTGGCCGACGAGATGATGCCGCGCTCGCGCCCGCCCACCGCGCACTTTTTCCCGCGCAACGACGGCTCGAGCGCCTGTTCGCAGGCCACGAAAAACGCATCGGCATCGAGGTGAACAATCGTTGGTAGTTTCATGGCCGCTTGAGCACTTTGACACGCACAAACCACAAACGCCAAACTCCAAAACCCAAAGAAATACCAAGCTAAAGGTTTTAGTTTTCCAACATTTTTTGGCGTTTGGGTATCGGCGCTTGTGGTTTTTCCGTATGCCACTTCTTGATCGCCTGCCCCGTCAGCGAAGGGTCGCAGGCTTCGATTTCGTTGCGCGGGCCGGCGAAAACAAGATTGCCGCCATCCGCGCCGCCGCCGGGACCGAGGTCGACGATCCAGTCGGCCAGGTTGATGACGTCCAGGTTGTGCTCGATCACGAGGACAGTGTTGCCCGCATCTCGCAGCTTGAAGAGCAGGTCCATCAGCCGCTGGATGTCCGTCCAGTGCAGGCCGGTCGTGGGCTCGTCGAGGATGTAGAGGGTTTCGCCCTGCTGCCGTTTGCTCAATTCGAGGGAAAGCTTGATGCGCTGCGCCTCGCCGCCGCTCAGGGTCGTGGACGACTGGCCGAGCGCGATGTAGCCGAGGCCGACGGCGTCGAGCGTCTCGAGTTTTTCCATCACCCGCGGGATGTTGCGAAAAAGCAGCATGGCCTCGCGCACCGTCAGCGCGAGCACGTCGGCGATGGACTGGCCGTGAAACAAGACCTCCAGCGTCTCACGGTTGAAGCGCCGGCCGCCGCAACTCGGGCACGGCGCGTACGCGTCGGTGAGGAACTGCATGTCGAGCTTGATGGCGCCGTCGCCCTGGCAGCGCTCGCAGCGCCCGCCGCGGATGTTGAACGAAAACCGGCTGGCCTTGTAGCCGCGCACCTTGGCCAGCGGGATCTGCGCAAAGAGGTCGCGCAGCAGGTCGAGCAGGCCGACGTAGGTCGCGGGATTCGAGCGCGGACTGCGCCCGATGGGTTCCTGGTCCACTTGCACGAGTTTTTGGAAGAAATCCAGGTTCTCGAGGTGGCGGTGTTTGCCGGGAATGGTCTTGGCACCGTTGAGTTTCCGCGCGGCCGCCGCGGCGAGAATGTCGTTCACGAGCGTGCTCTTGCCCGAGCCGCTCACACCGGTGACACACGTGAGCAGGCCGACGGGGAACCTCACGTCGATGCCGCGCAGGTTGTGCTGGCGCGCCTCGCGCACGGTCAGCCACGCGCCGGTGGGTTTTTTCGTCGCGACATCCTTCATCACCGCGAGTTTGCGCGCGAGATACGCGCCGGTGCGCGACTGGTTCGCCGGCAGAGCGGCGCACGCCGCCGGCGTGCCTTGGAACAACAGCTCTCCGCCCTCCGTGCCCGCGCCGGGGCCGAGTTCGATGAGCTCATCGGCCGCGCGCAAGGTGTCCTCGTCGTGTTCGACCACGAGCACGGTGTTGCCGCGGTCGCGCAGCTCGGCCAGCGTCGAAAGCAGCTTCTGGTTGTCGTGCGGATGCAGGCCGATGCTTGGTTCGTCGAGCACGTAAATGACGCCGATCAGGCCCATGCCGAGCTGGGTCGCGAGACGCACACGCTGGGCCTCGCCGCCGCTGAGCGTGGCGTAATCGCGGTCGAGCGTCAGGTAGCCGAGGCCGGTCTCGAGCAGAAAATGCAGCCGCTGCTCGATGCCGGTGACGACTTCGCGCAACGCTTCGTTGCCGCCGAGCGCGGTGACCAGATCGCAGGCAAGCGCATGCGCCCCGGCAACGTCGAGGGCCATGAATTGGGGAAAATTGAGGCTCGAGGCGAGAGGCGAGAGGCGAGAGGCAAAAGATTCTCCGCCCCCTGTCTTTTTCTCCTCACCTGCCAGTGCCTCTGGCCTATCGCCTCTGGCCTCTGGCCTGACCGCGCGCAGCGCTACGCCGGAACTGCGCGCGTTGAGCCGCGTGCCGTGGCACTCCGGGCACTCGCCACTGACCATGTACGTCGTCAGGCGTGCGCGAAAGCCGTCGCTCATCGTGGCGCGCCAGCTTTCGTCGAGCATCGCCAGCACGCCGGGAAACGGCGTCGCCTTCGGCGCGCGCATGCGGCGGAGCTTGAAGGCAAACAGCCGTTCGCCCGCGCCGTGCAGCAGCGTCTCGCGCACGTCCTCGGGCAGCTTGTGCCAGGGTTTTTCCGGGTCGAACGGCAGCTGCTCGGCGAGCTGCCGGAGGATGGCGTTATTTTTGATGATGAGATTCTTTCCGCCGATCCGCCAGGGCTTGAGGGCGCCTTCGCGCACCGATTTTTCCGGGTCGGGCACGACGAGTTCAGGCACGAAGCGCAGTTTGCGCCCGAGCCCGCCGCAGGTCGGGCACGCGCCGGCGCTGTGGTTGAAGGAAAAATGCCGCGGGGTGAGTTTTTCGAAAACATCGCCGCAGATTTCGCAGGCGAGCGACTGGCTGAGCAGGAGCTCACGCCACGGGGCATCAGGCGTTTTCTGCGCGAGCACGAAAGCGCGGTCGCGGCCCTCGCGAAAGGCAAGCTCGAGCGAGTCGGCCACCCGGCTGCGCTGGTCAGCGCTCGCCACCAGGCGGTCCACGACCAGGTCGACCTCGATCTCGCGGGTTCCCGCACCGGCCGGCACGAGCTGCGGGTCATCGAGGTTTTTGATTTCACCGGCAATGCGCACGCGCTGGAATCCGCGCTGGCGCAGGCGCGGTAGCTCGTCGCGCAGCACGCTCGGCTTCGCGCGCAGCGCGGGCGCGAGCAGCATGATGCGCTCGCCCGCGCACTCGGTGAGGACGCGCTGCACGTTGTCGTCAAGCGAACGCTGCACGATGCGGCCGCCGTCCTTCGGGCAGCGCTGTTCACCGCACAGCGCCCAGAGCAGGCGCGCGTAGTCGGCGATTTCCGTGGCCGTGGCAATGGTGCTGCGCGGGGAACCCCCACCCTCGCGCTGCTCGATGGCCAGCACGGGCGAGAGGCCGTGGATGAAATCGACGTCGGGCCGCTTGAGCTGCTCGAGCATCTGCCGCGCGGACACGCTGAGCGATTCGATGTATTTCCGATAGCCCTCCGCATAAATCGTGTCGAAGGCCAGCGACGACTTGCCCGAGCCGCTCGGCCCGGTGATGACGACGAGTTTGCCGCGCGGGAGGCGCAACTCGAGGTTCTTCAAGTTGTGCTCGCGTGCGCCTTTGACGTGGATGTGCGTGGCCGCCTGCATAATGCGAACTCACAAGCTACGCGCTGGAACTGGCACGTAAAGAGCGCAGGGCATTTTTCTGGGCTTTCAAAAGTGTTTTGGCAGGCTGTTCAAACATCCGTTATGGCCAAAAAAAAATCGAAACTGAGTGTCCTCCGCTTTGCCGGTCTCGACAGTTTTGCCGACCACGGCCTGTTCATCATCCGCGTCGGGCTCGGCCTGATGTTTGCGCTTTATCATGGCTGGCCGAAACTCATCGGCGGCCCGGATGGGTGGCAGCATATCGGTCGTGCGGTGTCCTACCTTGGCATCCACGGCGGCTACACGGCGTGGGGCTTTCTGGCAGCGCTGCTTGAGTGCGGCGGCGGCGGTTGCCTTGTGCTGGGCTTGGCTGCGCGGCCCGTGGCCCTCGCACTGGCGTTCGAGATGTGCGTGGCCGCCATCTCAAGCTACTTTAAATACTTTCCCTTTGGCGGGTGGAGCCTGGCGGCGCATCCCTTCGAGCTGGCCATCGTCTTCCTCGGTCTTTTTTACCTCGGCCCGGGCAAGTACTCGATCGATTCGCAACTTTAGCCTGTCTCGGGGCGTCTTGATTGGCGCACCCGTTCCCAAAAAAAGGCACGGTAAATGCACATCAGTCCAATTCGACGGTCAAACCTTGACCTGCACCATCCATTTCCGGCTGAGATGAACCTTCGACCCTTCCTGCTACTCATGTTTTTTCCCCTTGCGGCAGTTTGCGCCAGCAGTTCGCCCTCACTCGCCCTGAGCCCGGGGGAAGTTTTCACCTATCGCGTTGGCTGGGGCCTCTTTGGCGGCGCCGGTGAAATCAAGATATCCGCACAGAAACAGACGCTCGCGGGCCTGCCTCAAATGAAATTGACCACGACCACGGCCACCCGGGGATTCATCCGCATGCTCTATCCCTTTAATGCCGCCGCGGAATCGATCTTTGATCCCCATAACGGCCGTTTGCTCGCCACGCATGCGACTTCCGCCGCGGGCCATCAACACACGGAAGCCAGCATGGTTTTTGATTATGACCGTGCGACCGCAAGTTATGTCGATCGCCTGCATCCCGAGCGCAACAAGCCTGCATTGGTCATTCCGTCCGGGAATCCGGCGGACCTCATCACCAGCCTGATCCAGGCGCGCACCTACACCTTGAAACCCGGCGACAGCTGCCCGGCGCTCGCGCTGTTCGACGATGAATTCTACGAGCTCACCATCGTCGCCGACCATTACGAAAAAATCCACACTTCGCTCGGTGATTTTGAAACGCTTGTGCTGATCCCGCGCATGGAAAAAGACCCCAAGGGCATGTTCAAACGCGGCGCCGAAGTCCGCGTGTGGATCACGCAGGACAGCCGCCACCTGCCAGTGCAATTCGAAGTGAAACTCAAATTCGGCACGGCCGTCGCCCATCTGACTGACTACACGCCACCTGCCCTGAGCCTGTCGAACGGGCCCGCCATGACACCACGCGCCGTGACGGCGCTTGCACTGGTCATGCCGCCCCGCTCGTAGTCGCTCGTCCGCCTGAAAATTAGCGTCGATTAGCGTGCATTAGCAGTTCCTGATCGGGCTGCATGCCGTTTAACCGTCTCGGGCTTTACTCCAGCATCGTTCGCGCTGTCGTTGCAAAGGGCTATGCCGAGCCCACCCCCATCCAGGAACAGGCCATCCCCGCCGTTCTCACCGGGCGCGATGTCATCGCTTCCGCGCAGACCGGCACCGGCAAGACCGCCGCGTTTGCCCTGCCGATCTTGAACCGGCTCGGGCCGCATCAGTCCCCCGCCCCGCGCGTGCTTGTGCTCGAGCCCACCCGCGAACTCGCCGCCCAGGTGGACGAGGCTTTTCGCGAATTCGGCAAGTTCACCAACCTGCGCACCACCTTGCTCCACGGCGGCGTGGGCCACGGCGCGCAGCGCACCGCCCTCCGCCAGGGCAGCGACATCGTCGTCGCCACGGTCGGCCGCCTGCTGGAATTTTTGGATGGAAAATACCTGCGCCTTGATTTCCTGCAGGTGCTCGTGCTCGACGAGGTGGATCGCATGCTCGACATGGGATTCATCGACAACGTCACGAAAATCGTCGGCCTGTGTCCGAAAAAACGACAAACCCTGTTGTTCTCCGCCACGGTGCGGCCCAAGATCGAGGCATTGGCGAGCTTTGCGCTGACCGATCCGTTGCGCATCGCCATCGGGACAGCGCGCACGCCCAGCGAGCTGGTGACACATGCGGTCTACCCGGTGAAGCACGCCTTGAAATTTTTGCTGCTGCTGGCTTTGCTGGAGAAAATCGAATTCAAGAGCGTGATCGTGTTTGCCCGCACCAAGCACGGGGCCGACCGCATCGCCCGCCGGCTCAAGGAAGCTGGCCACGCCGTCTCGGTAATCCACGGCAACCGCAGCCAGGGTCAGCGCAAGGACGCCCTCGCGGGCTTCAAGGAAGGCCGCTACGAGGTGATGGTCGCAACCGACATCGCTTCGCGCGGAATCGATGTGGCGGGCGTGTCGCATGTGATCAACTACGACATCCCCATGACGCCAGACGACTACGTGCATCGGATTGGCCGCACCGGCCGGGCCTCGGCGCTGGGCGATGCCTTCACCCTCGCGACGCCGGAAGATGCGGACGACCTGCGGGCGATCGAAAGGTTCATCAAGGCCACAATCCCCCAGCTCAAGCTCGAAGGCTTCGACTACAACGCGCCACCGCCGCCGCCCTATCCGGGCGAGCCGCTGCGGGGCGGCCGCACGCCACGCATAAAGCGCGAGGACGAAGCACCACCTGCCGCTTTGCTGCATCACCCCAAGGGCAAACCCGGCGCCCATTGGAAAAACCGCGGACGGCGGTGAGAGCGGTTTTTGTGGCGCGGTAGCGCCGGTAGGGCCCGCTCCCCGAGCGGGCCGCGGCGCGTTGAGGGCAACGCGCCCTACCTTCCTGTACTCCGCTTACCGGCCCTGCTTTTTCTCGCGCTTGGCGAGTTTCTTTTCTTTGGCCGTTTTCAAGGGCTGTTTCTTGGTCTGTTTCCGGGAATCTTGTGACTTGGACATCCATCGAGACTACCCGATGAAACCGCCAATGCACGCTAATCTTTCTCTCTGTGTTCTCCGTGGCCTCCGTGTTCAAAATCCGAATCCGCGTTCATCTGCGTCCATCTGCGGTTAAAAACCGGATCGTTCTCCGTGTTTGGAGCCTGCCCATGCTCCTTGTCATGGAGCGAAGGAAAGCGGCATCCGCGGAAAAATATTTATTTAAACCTGAAGCCTAGGGCCTCGAGCTCGTTCATGTTGAAGGGCGCGCACTCCAGCACTTCCTGCAGCTTGGCCAAGGCCTCGGGCATGGTCGGCGCATCAAACATAACCGCGCCGTCGTCGCCGTCGTGCAAGTACACCGTCCACGGGCTGGTCGTGGCGTCGGCGCTCACCTGCAAGGCAGATCCGTACAGGTAATTGCCCGGCAAGCCCGGGTGCGGGCCGGTTCCGGGCACGAGGAACAAGGTGTGGACCGGATCATGGGCTCCTTTTGTCCGGTGCAACACGGGACGGCCCACCACCGCCACCCGGCGGCTCTCCGCCGCCGCGCGGCGCGCCGATGGCAGCGACTGGACGTAGCGGTCGAAGATGCTGGCGTTGGACTCCAAGGCCTCGGCGGCGACCTGCCCGGCGATGAGCGCCTCGAGATTATTCGCGTGGAAAGACGGCAGCTTGGCCAGCGACCGCGCGGTCACATGACCACCCTTGTGATCGGCGCTGGCGTAAACTTGATGCGCCGCGTACAGCCGTTTGAGAGCGTCCTGATAGGACGGAGTAACCGGCACCGCCCCGATGGGACTGTGCTCGATCATCTCCATGACGGTCTGGTCAAAATGCGCGTTGGGGTCAGGGGGCATGTTTAACAAGAATAGTAAACGCCGGCCGCCAAGACGAGGCTCATTTGATTGCAGGGAACCCCGGATTATTTAACCGCGGATTCACGCTGATGTACGCGGATAAAAGAGCAGTTATGCCTTGGGGTGGAACGTGGCGTCCCGACGCGGTCGGTTCATGAGCGCGTCGGGACGACTCGCTCCACCTTTTTTGCCAGCTTATATCAGTGCCAATCCGCCTGTCCGCCATAGCCTCGGCGAAGGCGGATGCAATCCGTGGTAAAAAAATTCGGCCTTCGCATCCTTCGTTTTCTTCGCGAGACTGGTATAAATGAAACCCGTCGACCAACTTTTGCTCGCGTGGGTGGGTGTTTTCAGCGCCTGGGCCTTCCTCCTGTTCGGCTTCGACAAATGGCGTGCCGGGCGAAGCGGCGCCCGCCGCATCCCCGAATCCTCGCTTTTGTTGGCAAGTGCGCTCGGCGGCTGGCCGGGTGGACTACTCGGCATCGTCCTCTTCCGGCACAAGTCGGCCAAGCCATCTTTCCTGTTTAAGTTCACCCTAGCCTTTTTTGCCTGGGCCGCCCTCATCGCCGGGGCTTGGAAAGCTGGGCAATTTTAACCACCCTCCTTCACCCGTTCGACAAGCCCCTCGACTGGCTCGGGGCCTTGAGCTTGTCGAAACGGCTCAGGGCTACGGAGGGCAGGCAAAGGCACAGTTAATTATTCTCCATCCGTGCTTATCCGTGTAATCCGTGGTAAATTTTTAGTCTCTGTGCTCTCTGTGCCTCCGTGGTGAAATAAAATCATGACCCAATTCAAATCCAACGACCCGCTGCACGGCGTCACCCTGGAGCGAATCCTCACCGAACTCGTCGCGCATTTCGGCTGGGAGGAAATGGGACAGCAGGTCGCCATCCGCTGCTTCCTTTTCGACCCGAGCATCAAGTCGAGCCTCACTTTTCTCCGCAAAACACCCTGGGCCCGGGCAAAGGTGGAGGACATGTATCGAAAGTTGAAGATGGAGAGCTGAAAAGCGGACCCGATTTTTTCCCGCGGATGCCGCGGATAGAAACGGATTTTAACCGCGAATAGACGCCAATAAACGCGAATTAAGGCTTTTCCCGCGGATATCTCGGGTTGCCGCTGATATTTGCAGGCTGCGTTAGCAGCAAAGTTTTCCAGCAGCCTATCAGTGTACATCAGTGCCCACTAGTGGTTAAAAATCCGATCCAAAATATTCGTGTTCATTCGCGTCTATTCGCGGTTCTCAAAAAGTCTTCTCGCAGCCTATCAATGGTTAAAGACCTAATCAGAATCCGCGCCTATCCGCGTAATCCGCGGTGAAAGGATTTATCGCCCGGCGAAATTGCTTGTCACCTCTCCCAGGCAGCACGTAAAACGCGCGGCTTGATTTCATGCGAAAGAGTTTTAACTCTATGAGATAAGCATGTGTGCCGCCAGGGTAGCTCAGTGGTAGAGCAGAGGACTCATAAGCCTTTGGTCGCCGGTTCGATCCCGGCCCCTGGCACCAATTACTTACAAAAGAAGGAGGTCGAAAAGGTGCTCACAATCGTGAGCAGTAGTGGAAAATATTTTTACCCCCATGGCCCGTTGGGCGTTAGCTGACCCTATGGCGGGCAGGCCGAAACCGGTTGAAGTTACCGTGCCAGAGTTGACCAGTCCCAGCATTCGTTTAGTCGTCAGATGCCTGTAATGCCAGCGACTACCTTAATCCCAGCCGAGATGCAGGACCTCAAGCAACGACGGATATGCGCGAATTGCGTGTCGGAATCATTTTTGCGCGCAGAAATTAATCGCACCGGGGAGATCAACGACTGCTTTTACTGCGACGACAACGGCCCAACTTTTTCAATTGAGGAAATCGCAAATCGGGTGGATCGCGCATTTGAGCAGCATTATGAACGAACCCTCACGGAACCAGATGGATTTGAATACGCGATGCTAAGGGAAAGCATAGAGGGGTGGGAACGGCCGGGAGAGGAAGTGATGTATGTAATCGCAGCAGCAATAGGCATCGATGAAGGCCCGGCCGAAGACATACGCTGTTTTCTGGAGGACAGACATTTTGACAAATATCGAATCGAGGCCGGAGAGGAGGGGCCGTTCGACTCCAGCGCCCAATATGAGGAGAAAAGCCCCGATGCAGACTCGTTCATGAGAGAATGGCTAAACTTTGAAAAAGGAATTAAGACGCAGGCCAGGTTTTTTAACAGCGCGGGCCAATCCATTCTCCGCACGATCTTTCAGGGACTGGAAGAACTGCGCACCCAAGAGGGGCAATCCGTAATCGTGCCGGTCGGCCCGAATAACATTATTACCACTCTCGACCGGGCGCGCGTCTTTCAGTCGCGGTCTAAACTCGAAGAAGCGTTAAAATATCCGGATCGGGAGATTGGCCCGCCGCCTTCGCCCGCTGCTGCGGCTGGGCGAATGAATGCCCGTGGCATTTCTGTTTTTTACGGAGCAAAAAATAAGAAGGCCGCTGTGGCTGAAGTGCGTCCACCAGTAGGCAGTTGGGTCGTAACTGGCCGCTTCGAGATTATTCGGCAGCTACGGCTTTTGGATGTTGCCGCACTGGAATTGATCACGGAAAAAGGCAGCATATTTGATCCTGGCTATCTTCGGCGTTTGGAGCGTGCCAAGTTTTTTGCAATTTTAGGTGCCAGAATAACCCGGCCCGTGTTGCCAGACGACGAACCATTTGAATATCTCGCTACTCAAGCAATCGCCGACTTTCTCAGCACGGAAATGCATTTGGATGGCTTGATTTACGACTCTGCCCAAGTTCGGACAAAAAGCGTCAATGTTGTGCTTTTCCATCATGCCTCAGGCGTCGAGAAGATATCGACGACGGAAGGAACCACGGTTCGGGTGTTCTCACCAATAGATACCGAAGATGGTGACGAAACAAATTATACCGTTTGGGTGAAACCGCCGCCGGAATATGGGTCAACAAACAATGGGAACCAAGACCTTGCCATCGATTGGTGGACGGTACCCGAGGAAACCAATTCGTTTCCGCCCGCGTTACGGCTAGACCTCGAGAGCTTAACCGTACACCATATTTCTGCTGTGGACGTTAAGGACACCGTGTTTCCCGTTACTAGGTTTTTGTTGTCTCACACCACGGATACTGGCTCAAATCACGGCCAGCACCAGTCGTAACGTAGGCATCAACTTCCAATCATGATCAAGAACATGCCCTTTGCAGCGAGATTCTATGTTGTGGCAATTTTGCTGAGCCTGATTTTCGCCCCCTTTTCCATCAATGACGGGAAGGCGCGGATTTTTCGTCCAATACTGTGGAAAGCTGAGGTGCACAAAAATCCAGCTGCCTATGCACGACTCGAAGCGGAATATGCTGCCTGGGTGTCCGTGCCAGAAAACGCTGCAAAGAACATAAATATCGCGAACTACGCTGGAATGGCCGATACAGCGTGGGGACCACCGGGAGCGGTAAGAACTCACTCACTGGAGGTAACGACCCCGCAGCTCGACATGCCAGCTCTCTTGTTGTTCTGGGGCGGCTGCTCCATCATCCTTCTGGTCGTGATCAAGGTCGCAGTTCCCAGCATGGCGGGAAAAGCGAGGGACGGAAATTTATAGTTGATGGCTTTGACATCCTATCAGTGGATAACTGCATCGATTGCTCAATATGGGAATATTCTCGGGTTACTTTACTGCTCGTGATTATATCAAGATGCGTAACCGCATGGCTGTGGAGCTAACGCGGAGAATGCAGGCTGGAGGCGAGGAGGTATTCGAGGTATTGCTCGATCTTTGGATGAAGGAAATGGCACGGCGTGGTAAAGAATTTCTCAGTTTTCGACACAATGCCCAGAGCTATGTGGCGATCGCGGCGCTACCGCATCTGTCGCCCACACAGTCCATCGACATTATGAGCCAGCTTCTCGGATCGCTCGCAATAAAAGGTCTTAAAGGGAGCGATTTTTCAGTCGAGCTAGACAATGCGCTCGCCCCGGTCTTGGCATCAATCCAGGCGGATGGAGGAGAAGCTGCAAATAAAGCATTCCAGAAACTCAATCCACGTTCGTATGCAGCAATCGTAGCAGAGCCTCCCCACATCGGCCCCTTTTCTCATGCAGAGCGGAAAAAATGGTTAGACAGTCAATTAAGCTAATTGACCACCTGCATCAAAGACGGCGTTCAATTGCTCCGCAAATGCGGAGAAATATTTCCCTTCACGTTGCGTGACCTGCTTTGCCTCCTTTAATTCGTTGAGTCGGGCCTTGAATGTACCCTCCGAGCACCCGAGCTTTTCCTTGGCTGCTTTTTCCCAATTAGAAAATGTCGTACCAGCACCGTCCAGCAGGCCGAGTATTTCGGCTGGAGTCCACTTCGCTGGGCGGCCAATGGGCGCTGGCGTCGTGGTTTTGGCTCGCCGATTGGAGCGCTTTAGAAGAGTCGGGTCCAGGTCTGTCCGGTGAAAAACAGGGAATTCTCTACGCACAACGAAGGGTGGCTCAGCCGGGCCATTACGTATGACCAGTTCAACGGAGTAATGATCCTCCTCAAGATGTTCAGTGAAGCTTACAAATGTGTCTGCATCGCGAGCAAAGACGCCAGACCCCGACACACGGTCGAGGATGTTTTTTGATGCCTGATTTCCTTTTGAAAAATGAGTGGAAAATACCACAGACGCCCCGGTTGCCGCTACGATGCATTCGAGATATTTCAGAAGGTCGGCCATGTCAGAGGCCGAGTTCTCATCCCTCCAGTCGTAGCACTTATAGACAGGGTCGATAATGACTACATCGAAGCCATCGCCTTCTTTTATCAAAGACACAATTCGCGCAGCTAGAACGGCAATATCCGTTTCGTAGCCCCTTAAAAGCAGGACCGACATGGTGCCAAGTGAATCCAACTTGAGCGCATCGAGCACCATCCTGCAGCGGTCTTGAAAAATGTCGTCAAGAATTTCCAAGTTAACATAAAGCACGCGGCTCTGCTGGGTGGCGAAGCCCAGCCACGGTTGGCCGTTGGCAAGCGCAATGGCCAAGGACATGAGAAGCCAAGTCTTACCGGCTTTGCTGGAGCCCGCCAGGAGCATCTTTGTGCCTTGCAGCAGCAACGAACTGACTAGCACAGGTCGCTGCGGATAGCGGATTTGTAAAAAACGCTCGCCCGGGATAATCGCGGGCAGCAGCTTTGATTCCGGCTTTGGTTTTTCAGGAGGGCGCATAAGTGCTTCCTCCTCCGGAGTAAAAATCTCGATTTCCACTAAGGGAATAAAGATTAATTCAGTTTCTGATTCTGTGTTGGTCGTGGTATTCATGGCGGGTTTATCTCCAAGTATACCTCGATGGTTTCGGCCTGTAAGCACTATTTTCCATACATTGATGTCACCCAGAAGGGCAGAAAGGGCTGTCTATATTAGACAGCCCTTTTCTTTTCTGCCCTTCTGGCGTGATGCGGGGCAGATAGGCTAAGAAATAGAATTATTGCCCTTTCTGCCCCGCCGTTGTCATATCTGGCTAAGATCAATCAAAGGCTGAGGTCATGCCCACGCGGGCGCTGGGGCATCCTTGCTTTGAACGCCCTATGGTCGGGCTCGGCGCTGAAATCCTTTATTTCCAGTAACGCGCCCATGTTTGGGATGTCGAGGATTTCACGTATGCGCACGCAGTGGCTGCGCCTGGCTGGAACCCAGTCTAGATAGCCGTTGGCGGACAAAACCGTGCAATGGCAGCATTTACTGGCGTCGGCAATTTGCCGGAACTGCAGACTGAGATCAATGCCTGCGGCAAAGGAGGCTTCGTAGGTGGCCGACGCAAAGCCGATGACAATACACTGTGAACGGGCGAGGCCAACAATCTGTAGCGATTCCCAAGGATGGTAGTCCTTGGCCTGACCGGTCTCCAATACAAACCAACCCCTGCGCACGGGCACGTTGTCAGCCATCACCGTTCCATCTGGGCGGCCTTGACGCATGTGGAAATCAGTTGCCGTCACGGTGTAGTTAAGCGGTGTGCGCCCATAGCTTGAGCCACGGAGGAATTCGGCGTTTTTCCCAGCGAGAACGTCCCGCAGGGCCAATGACGGGGCTGAGCAAGTGACGGTTAAGCAACCCGAGGTCGAAACTATGGCGAGCGCATCTGTCGTGACCCTCAGGAATAGGAGCGTGTTGGCGGCAAGGCTTACTTCACCGGATTTTATTGGCGCGTTCATTTTATTATGAGCACAGTGGCGACAACCCCAATCGCGACGACCCCGACCCAGAACAGCGCCTTCAGCGATTCGGTGACGTCTGCTCCATTGTCTTGGACACGCAGCAAATCCTGCCGCACCAACCCAAGCGTTTCACGTTGTTCGGCGCTGCCCAAGCGCAAATAGCGCAAATCCTCCTGCACGGCGCTGGCACAAGCGATGGGCAGGTTCGCTTGGAGGGCGGCCATCGCAGGCTTGATTGCCGATAATGTTTGGCGCGTTTCGCGTGCGACGGCATCAATAGACGTGGCGAAATCCAGCATTTTTTCGCAAAGGAGCCGGGTATCATCGTCCTTGGGTCCAGGAGCAGGCGCGGCAGCTGGGATTAGCATGGCCGTGGGCTCCACGCCCGCCACAGGCTTGCGCGGATCATCAGGCGCGGCGCTGGCCACGGCAGCGCCGCCAGTGCCTGGCGGTGGTGCAGGTGGTTTCAATGCGGCTAATCTTGTTTGAATGGCGCTCATAGTGATAGTTCGTGTTTTTTAAGTTTTGCTTTTGGGACGAATCGACGAGGCAGGGTTGGGTTCATGGGAATCTGCTTCCTATGGAATCTCTCGCCGTCCTCAGCCATTTCAGCACACATAACTCCCAATCGGGAGATGGCTAGGCAAACGAGGTGCCCTACCTCCCCAATGATTGACGCTGGATGGTTTCCAGGAACGTGATCTGAACTTCGATCAAGTCCTTCAACTGGGCGCGGATCTCCTCCAACGTCTTCGTGTTGGCGCGCATGTCCTGCTGGATACGCTTCGCGATTTCCTGGGCGAGAGGCTCCAGCCAATGCGGCAGCTCTGCAATGGATTCCAATTCGGTGATCTTGTTCATGGGTGGTCGTGCCTATCTCGCTGTAATGTAAGGTCAGGGTGTGGCAGGAAACGCCTGCGTGTTTTCCAGAGATCGAGGCTTCGCCGCGTCCATACGAAACGCCCACCGGTTTACCCTGCTCGTCATACCGCCAACGGATTGTTATATTTTTGCGGCGCAAAAATTGCTCAAATTCCGGCAGCGTCGGGGACTGGTGCAAGGCCGCGCGCACTGCCACGGCGACTTTCATGCGCTCCGGAATCGGGTCAGGTTGCTTACCCTCGCGGTGGAGACGCTGAGCCCGCTCCAGCTCGTCCTTGTCCATTCGCACGCGAACCGAATGCTCAGGGGTGCGAACCAACTCGTGCTTTTCTTCGAAGTCGCGACAAATTGTCCGCAGACGGTATCGGTCGTTGGACGTGGACCAGGCTTTGCCATCCAAGGTTATGCGATTGAGGATAAATGAGACATGCTGGCACGCTGTATCGCGATGCAGAACCGCAACCCACTGCACCGCCTTGAACTCCTTGGCGGTTGCCTCGCAGATTTCTTCCCATTGCCGCCGTGTCAGGATTTCGTCTTCGGCGGGTGACAGAATATAATGAGCACACGGGTTTTGGCAGCGTGTATTCCGTCCCGCCAATCCTTCAAATTCACTGATTATGGCCGTAAGCGTCACCCCGCAAAGGGACGATGCCACGATCTCAGGGTCTTTTTTTGCCAGGAATGCGTAGCCAAGAACAGGTGCAAACTGCGGCCTATAATTTATTTTACCCACCATGGGGCACCTCCTGCACCGCGTTGAACTTCTTGGCGGTTGCCTCGCAGATTTCTTCCCATTGCTGCCGTGTCAGGATTTCCCCTTCGGCAGGCGATAAGATGAAATGAGCGCAGGGATTAAGGCAACGGGTGTTCCGGCCCGCCAATCCTTCAAATTCACTGAGTATGGCCGTAAGCGTTACCCCACAAAGTGACGATGCCACGATCTCAGGGTCTTTTTTTGCTTGGAATGCGTAGCCAAGAACAGGCGCAAACTGCGGCCTATAATTTATTTTACCCACCATGGGGCACCTCCACGCCGATGAGTTTCCCTCGCACAGATGACAGGAGGCGACGAATCTCATCTAAAATCCCCAGTGCTTGAGCGTCGATGGGGGCACCTTGATTAAGCTTTGCAGCCATCTGATTGCAGTTTCCTGCCAATCGCGCCAACTCCCTCCATTGTTCTTCATTCACTGCCGGGATCACAAGCGGCGGTTGCACCTTGGCCGCCAGCGCAGCCTGGCGCAGGAAACTGCTCTTCGACACCCCAGCTGTCCTCGCTCGGTCTTCGATTGTAAGCACATTGATCATGCTCATTTTGGTCGAGAGCGTGACCAACTTGCTGTTGGCACGTTGAGGCAAGTCAGAGGCTTTGGTGTTCACACACGGAGTTTAGCGTAAAGGCGCTATAATGTCATTAGTAAATGAATACATCTACCGTTTTTGGTTTACCAAAAACATATCTTGCCGTCCGCCCTGAATTATTCGCGTCACCCGGCTTGGCTACCATCCAGCCACAGCCTCGGCCCGCAGGCCGATATAATGGCGGCTAGTCACCACCACGTCAGCATGCCCCAGCCAGTACGAAGCCTGCCGCAATCCAAATTCCCTTTCCCAACTCGACCCACACAGGCGACGGAGGTGGTGCAGAGGATTGTGGGCACTGATCCCGTTTGCTCGGAGCCATACCATTAGGCGACGACAAACCCGTTCAGAACGGAGTTGTGGTGCGCCATTTTTGGTTGCAGGACGATTATGGATTTCGCCCTCGGGAATTACATAATCGGTCGCCTTTGCTGACCTCCTAAATGCGCGGATTTCTTCCAGAAGCTTGGGATTTAATGGTATCGTTCGGGCACTGGTTTGGCTTTTAACATGGTGACTGGACCGCCAAGCAACCCTGACACCGATATCGGTCACATCCTCCCAGCGCAAAAAAGTTGCCTCATTGCGGCGCAGTCCAGCGCCAAGGCAAAGCAAGAACAGCAAATACCCCCCAGATTCTGATTCGCGTAATGTATCCCTGGCACTTTGCTTCAATATGGCCAACTGGGCAGAATCCCACGAATAAAAAGGTTCGGGACGACGCACAGGCGGGATGTTCGCGACCAGCGGGTTTGAAATTTCTACGTGCTTTTCCTCCTTCAACCAAGCGAGGAATGTCTCGCTAAATAAACCGGCCCCGACCGCACGCATTACGGTCACGTGGGCTGCTTCAGAAAGTTTTAGCTCCTTTGCCGTGAGTGATGATGCTTTTGCCTGAAGGTCGCCAACAGTGACAATTTTTGCCAATTTGGCCAATCGTGCAGCATTGCGCACGTAGCCCGCTGCAGTTTGAGGTTTTGGGCGACGTTCCGCCAAATTTCGCGGAGGTGAATCCATGAACATCTGATACCACTCCATAATGTCCGCCATCGTGGCGTCCTTACGCGGCTTGTCCTCGGCGGGTGCCAAGGCTGCTGTATCCGCGATGACCATAAAGGCTGCTGCCCGCATTGCTTTGGCGTAGTCCTCTTGGCGCGTGGACCGAAAGCGCTGCCTGTGCTGGGCATCACGCCAATATGCCCACCAGTACCTGCCACGTTGACGCAAAGTTAGCATACCTCGACTTGAAAGGCCGAGGGCTTGTGCAAGGGTGACCTTTGCAACTGTTGAGCCCACATACCAATTGTACAGTGGGCCAGCAACGGCGTAATCGCTTTCGCTAAGGTGTTTTTTGGCCTGTGATCAGTGCTCACGACTCGGTTGTGTGAGCACTAATGTCAGACTTTAACCCGCTAGTGTCTAGCGCTTTAACGCATTAGAAAACCATCAGTTTCCTCTCATAAGCCTTTGGTCGCCGGTTCGATCCCGGCTCCTGGCACCACGCATCGCTATGCGATGCGTGCCCTCCATAGCTCGCAGAGCGAAGGAGGGCAGCCTCGCTCAACGTCCAATTTTGAACTATTGTAGCGCCCCCAGCAGCTGCCTACTCTGCATGTTTAAGATTTAATAAATGGTACCGTGGAACCCATCAAGCGGTGGCGGCAATCGCGCGCCTCGCCGGGCACTTCATGAAGCACGTCGCTGTCCTGGTTGTCCGCCGGCAAAAACATCCCGTTCTGCCTGGAGCCAGTATTCGACATCGTGGGACATGCCCCGCGCTCCGGTTTGCGCAATCTCGTCTGCCCGTTTGGCTACGCGCAGTTCCAAGCCGAACAATTCGTCCTCCGTCAGGGTGAAAGCCTCTGAAGGTCTAATCTTCATGTCGGTGGGATTGGCCATCAGGTAATATGACTGCGCCTGACCACGTTTATTCCCGAACAATTCGGAAGCCTCCCTGAAACTTCGAGCCACTAAGGCGCGCAAATGGACGCGAAAAAGCAGGCCGATTGCGGCCTTTTTAACGCATGCGGAGATTTAATTCAGAAACCATAAAGCCATGAAAATCTTCCTGGATTTCTGGCTTCTGAATTCAAATAGCGTGCTCAGGCAATCCCGAGTTTTTTTGCCCTGCGCAAGGCCTGGGCCAAGGCTTCGCCAGTGAGGATATTGTCGGCGGCCGGGGGCGTTGGAACCCATTTGCCCTGGCGGGCTTCCTTTTCCGCCCGTGACACCAATTCCCCGACCGAGCGCGGGGGGTACTTGGGCGTTGGCCGACTACTCGCCATTCGTCATTCTGCATTCGTCATTCCCGGCCTTCGTGGCCGGCCCCTACTCTTCCTGCTGCAGGCTGGTAATCACCGTGAAATCCTCGAGCGTGGTGGTGTCGCCTTTCACTTCGGTGCCGGCCGCGATTTCCTTGAGGATGCGGCGCATGATTTTTCCGCTGCGGGTCTTGGGCAGTCCGGCCGCGAAGCGGATGTTGTCCGGCTTGGCCAGCGAGCCGATTTCCTTGCCGACGTGCGTACGCAGTTCTTCCTTCAGCGCGTCATCGGGCAGTTTGCCGTTCTTGAGGGTGACAAAGGCGACGAGTGCCTGGCCCTTGATTTCATCGGGCCGGCCCACAACCGCGGCCTCGGCCACGGAGGCGTGTGAAACGAGCGCGCTTTCGACTTCGGCCGTGCCGATGCGGTGGCCGGAGACATTAAGCACGTCGTCGATTCGGCCCACCACCCAGAGATAACCGTCCTCGTCAAAGCGCGCGCCGTCGCCGGCGAAATAGTAGCCGGGCAATTCGCTCCAGTATTGTTTTTTGAAGCGGGCGTCGTCGCCCCAGAGCGTGCGCAGCATGGAGGGCCAGGGTTTCGCGAGAAAAAGTTTTCCGCCGGAGCCGGCCGGGACTTCCTGGCCGTGTTCGTCGAGCACCTTGGGCACCACGCCAAAAAACGGCCGGGTGCACGAGCCGGGTTTGAGCGGGGTGATGCCGGGCAGCGGGCTGACCATGATGGCGCCGGTCTCGGTCTGCCACCAGGTGTCCACGATGGGGCAGCGTTTTTTCCCGATGAGCGTGTAATACCACATCCACGCCTCGGGGTTGATCGGTTCGCCCACGCTGCCGAGCAGGCGCAGCGAGCGCAGGCTGTGCTTTTTCACGTAGTCGTCGCCCCAGCGCATAAACGCGCGGATGGCGGTGGGCGCGGTATAAAAAACCGTGACGCCGTGCCGGTCGATGATGTCCCAGAAGCGGTCGTGCTCGGGATGGTTGGGCGCGCCTTCGTACATGAACACCGTGGCGCCGCAGGCCAGCGGGCCATAGACGACGTAGCTGTGGCCGGTGACCCAGCCGATGTCGGCGGTGCACCAATACACATCGGTTTCCTTCAGGTCGAAAACGTATTTCGTGGTGATGGTCACGCCGAGGAGATAACCGGCGGTGGTGTGCAGCACGCCTTTCGGTTTTCCGGTCGAGCCGCTGGTGTAGAGAATGAAAAGCGGATGCTCGCTGTCGAAGCCACGCGCCTTGTGCTCGGCGGGGGCTTCGGTCATGAGCTCGTGCCACCAGCGGTCGCGGCCATGCACCATCAGCACCGGCGAGCCCGTGCGCTTGAGCACGATGACGTGTTGCACGCTCGGCGTGGCGCCGACGGCGCGGTCCACATTGGCCTTGAGCTCGACGACCTTGCCGCGGCGAAAGCCGCCGTCAGCGGTGATAATTAATTTTGCCTGGCAGTCGTTGACGCGATCCTTGATGGCTTCGCTGGAAAATCCGCCGAAGATGACGGTGTGGATGAGGCCAAGCCGCGCGCAAGCGAGCATGGCGACGGCGGCCTCGGGCACCATGGGCATGTAGATGGCGACGCGGTCGCCCTTGGCCAGGCCGAGCGAAGTGAGGACGTTGGCAAAACGGCAAACTTCACGATGTAACTGCTTGTAGGTCAACGTTCTCACATCGCCTGGTTCACCCTCGAAAATGAGGGCGGCCTTGTTCTCGCGGGCGGTGCCGAGGTGCCGGTCGAGGCAGTTTTCTGCGACGTTGAGCTGGCCGCCGAGGAACCATTTGGCGTGGGGCAAACGCCACTGCAGCACCTTCTTGAAGGGCCGCCGCCACGCCAGAAGCTCCCGGGCCTGCCGGCCCCAAAACTTTTCTGGAGTGTTGACAGACTCCGAATAGAGCCTCTTATAGGTGGCATCGCTCCCAAGATTTGCTTGGGCTTTGAACTCGGGCGAAGGCCTGAAAACCCGGTGTTCCCGGGATACTGAGGTAATCGTCTGATCTGTCACGTTGAGTGGCTGATTTTTGGGGTTGAGGCAGTTAAAGTATGCTTCTTATCCCCCTCTGAGTTTCGAGCGTCAAGCCCCGCGAGTCACATTTGACCAGAACCATGGAAAATTCCCCACCGCCTGCTCCAGCAGGCACTGACACTCCTGCGCCTACCGCCCAGGACAATAATATTCTTCGCGTTGAAGGCGTCCTCGACATCGACCTCGCCAAGGGCGGCCACGGCCAGCTCCTCGACCTCGCGCGCAACGGCAAACGCCGTCCGACCGACCCCTTTGTGCAGAAGGAACTCATCCGCCGCTTCAAGCTCCGCGCTGGCAGCTCGATCAGCGGCACCGCCTTTCCGCCCGACGGCCGCTTCCTGAACCCAAAAATGAAGTTCATTGAGAAAGTGGACGGCCTCGACCTCGAGGATCGCCGCCAAAGATTGGACTTCAACGCGCTTACGACCGTCTCGCCCAACCAATTTCTCAAGATGGAGCTGAAGGACGGACGGCTCACCACGCGCGCCGTCGATCTCTTCTGCCCCATCGGCAAGGGCACCCGCGGCCTCATCGTCGCACCGCCGCGCACCGGCAAGACCACCCTGCTCCGCGACATGGCCCTCGGCGTCCTCGACAATAATCCCGAGTGCCACGTCATGATCCTCCTCGTGGACGAGCGGCCCGAGGAAGTCACCGATTTCAAACGCAGCGTACCCGCGGAAATCTGGGCATCATCCAACGACGAGCAGATCGAGAACCACATCCGCATCGCCGACCTCGCAATCGAGCGCGCCAAGCGCCTGGTCGAAGCCGGCCGCGACGTCGTGCTGTTCCTCGACTCGATCACCCGCCTCGCCCGCGCGCACAACACCCAGCGCGACAGCGGCCGCACCGGCTCGGGCGGCCTCGACGTCCGCGCGCTTGAGAAACCCCGCCAGCTCTTTGCCGCCGCCCGCAAGACCGAGGAAGCCGGCTCGCTCACCATCATCGCCAGCGTGCTCGTCGATACCGGCAGCCGCATGGACGACATTATTTTCCAGGAATTCAAGGGCACCGGCAACATGGAGCTCGTGCTCGACCGCAAGGCCGCCGAGATGCGCCTCTGGCCCCCGATCAACATCGCCTCCTCCGGCACCCGCAAGGAAGAGCTCCTCATCGATGCGAAGAAATTGGAAGGCATTCATTTCTTC
>Ga0210392_10000376_pt1 | contig 29035 bp, 49 predicted proteins | sample IncBWC30OmetaG_FD_161057 | JGI IMG/M metagenome (GOLD analysis project Ga0210392, IMG submission 161057) | Forest soil microbial communities from Barre Woods Harvard Forest LTER site, Petersham, Massachusetts, United States - Inc-BW-C-30-O ... | reverse complement strand
GCCGGTAGGCTGGATGTCCTGGAGGCCCGCGCAGCATGAGTCGCATGGGTCAGGCCCCTGGCTGGTGGCTGACGCTGCCCGCCATGCGCCGGTCAGACCTGCTGGACCTGCTGGATGCCGTGGAGCGGGCCGGCGTGGCCAAGAATGACCGGACCAAGGTGGAAGCCATCTGGCAGGCGCGCCGGATCGCCAGGGCGCGGCTGCGGCTGGTCCAGGAAATGGTTGAGCGGGAACGCCTGGAGCGGGATGACGCAGCATGACCCCAGGCGTCGCCAGGGCATCGCTACAGGGCTTCCAGGGCCTGCCCAGCCATGACAGGGCCTGGACGCCTCCAGCCGGCCCCCAGGTGCCCCTGTGCGCTGGGTAGCGCGGGACGCCGCTGCGTTCATCTTCCGCACCGTGGGTGATGGGCACTGCGTGGCCTTCGTGCGGGAGGCAAGCGGCGCGCCGCACACCTCACAGTGGCGGCGCGGCCCGCTGGTCAGGGGCCTTGCTGATGCGCCGGCAGGGCTGGCCATTGCCACCTTCGGGCCAGACGAACGCTACGGGAACCACACTGACGGCAGGTCCCATGCGGCAATCCTGATTGCGCGGCATAGCGACGGCTTGCTGGTGTGGGATCAGTGGGTCGGGCATCCTGTCCAGCAGCGGGTGATCCGCTACCGCGCCGGCCAGGGCGCGGCGGCAAATGATGGCGATGCGTATCATGTCATCATCACCGCTGACCCCGCCGCCGCAACCGCCTAGACCGCCGTTCGATCCTGCCCGCTGGGCAATGATCCTCCTGGCGGTCCTGATCGTGGTGCCATCCCTGGCGGCTGGCGTCACGGCAATCCGCTGCGCAATCTGGACCATTCCTGAATGCCTGGACCGGCCATGGCCGATGATATTCCGCGACTTTCTGTCAGAGACTATCCCGGTCCTGGTCGCGATCGTCATGGGCCAGCCGCGCCAGCCGCCGACGTGAATAAAAAGGGGGCGGGATCACTCCCGCCCCCTGGCCTGTCAGTCAGTTGTGCAGCAAGTCATTCCTCACTGCCTCCCATGACAATGCCGGCGTCCAGCAGCATGCGCAGCAGCGGCGCAGCCGTCACCAAGGGCAACGTGACATCCAGGCGCAGCCGTGCATTGCCTTCACTGTTCACGTTGAACGCCAGGACATCACCAGCCACTGCCAGCGCGCGGGCCGGCGCGCCTTGCGCCATCTGGACGGCGCGCAGCTTGGCGTCAGACACAGGCGCGGGGATCACTTCCTGAGACAGTGCGCGCGGCATCAGGTCTTCCTGATTCAAGCCGAGTGCCTTGGCGACCCTGGGGCGGAATTTATCCGTGATCATGGAGCGGCAATTTATCCAGGCATAGGCACGCGTGCTTTTGACATCTTCACCAATGGCGCGGTGCAGGTCTGAAACCTTCCACTTGCGCCTTTCCAGTTCATCACGAATCAGCTTGGCAACATGACCAAGCTGGGCAATCTGGGCCGGGGTGGGTGCGGTCATGATTTATTAAGCCACTTTCCTATCTGAAACGACGGTGAGTCTGACGCGGCTGCGGCTGATCCGTGGCGGTTCCACTTCCGCCACGAGGTGATACCAGCAGTCGATATATGCAGCCGTGATGGTCTTGATTCCTGCCTGATGCCTTCCGCCAGACTTGGCTTCCCAGCACCAGCCAGTCATCAGGCGCGGTTCATTCTCCCGCCTGCCTTCATTCCATGAAGCGGTCATGGTGTAGTCCACATAAAAGATGCGAGCGACCTTCTCAACGGCTTGCTGCATGTCAGTTTTTATCCACATTCTACGAACCCCTTAAAAGGTTGAAGCGGGCCTGGAGCGTTCCAAGCCCACAAGCCATTTACGCCACCTTTCTAATGAACGGCACGACGTTACCGGCTGGCTCAATTCCGGCAATCTGTAAGGCTGTAGGCGCACCCAGCAAGAGCTTGTCAGCCCATGCACAGGCAATCTCCAGCCTGGGCTTCAGGTAGACAGAGTCATTGTAGCGACCGGACACATTGGACTCGGTTTTATGCGCGAGCATTACTTCAATGATCATCTTGTGCGCGGGGTCTTCCGTGTTTTGCAGCGTGCTAAACGTGCCGCGCCAGCCGTGCACGGTATGCTTTCCGGCAAGCCCTACTGAGGGCAGAGCGTCGATCATTACGTGATTAAAGGTTGACCGCTCCAGACTCAGACGCCCCCTACCAGGGAAGACCAGGGGCGAGTCTATGCCCAGGACATCCGCCAGCCGGCGAGCAGCCTGGAAGACCTCCAGGGCCTGCGGTGAAAGCGGGATGACATGTTCCTGCTTCTTGCCAATCGGACCCTTCATCCGCGCCGCCGGTATAGTCCAGGTCCAGCCATCCTGCCCCTGCTTGATCTCACTCCAGGCTGCGTCCGCAGCTTCCATCTTACGGGTGGCTGTGAGAGCAATCAGCCGGTGAGCCAGCTTCAGGAAGCCGCTGGCGGGAGATGACTCCATGGCTGCCAGGACAAGCCGCGCTTCCTCAATGGTGCCAACGCGCGCACGCTTTATTTCCCGTTCATCACCGCTCTTGCGCACGGGCAATTCCTCCGCAATCTGCCGCACCACGTTGTCTGCCACAAAGTTGTGCCGCTTGGCGTAGTCGAACAGTAATTGCAGATGCTGCTTCACATGGACCGCCTGGGCGCGCAGCCCCTTGCCCATAATGCCGTCGATCAGCGTTTCAATGTCTTGCGTGGTGATCCCGGCAATGGGCCGCTTGCCGATCTGCGGATACACATGATTTCTCAGCCGCGCCGCTACTAGGATGGCATAGCCGTCTGACCAGTTACGCACGGATGGCTGACGCTTCAGCCAGCGGTCTGCCATCACTTCCACGGTATTGTCAGACGTGGCTTCATTGGCTGCCCTGGTCTGCCGTGCCGCGTCACGCGGATCGAGGCCCGCTTTGACCTGATCCTTGATTGCCAGCCGTTTTGCTATGGCGGCATTGGGCGTCACGTCTGGATACCGTCCCAGGTCCGCAACGCTGTAGCGTCCCCGATAGGTATAATTGCACTTCCAGGTCTTGATGCCTTGGCTATTGGTCAGCAGGTAAAGGCCCGCGCAGACCTCACCGAAGCCAGTCCTGGTGTTGGGCTTGGCGTTCCTGGCTACAAGATTGGTGTTCATGGTTCACGACCTCCTGCGGATGCAAGTTTCGCACCCTGCTGGAAATTCACAATGCAGAATGTGCAGCACTTCCGCGTGGGTAATGACCGGCAACCGCAGGACGGGGGCCGGCAATTCATTGAGCAAGGCGAGCGCAGAAAGGGCCTTGCGTTCCATGCTGGAAACTGGTCGAATAGCGATCTTCATTGTCGTATCCTTGGTGGGTGTGAGAATGAAAAGAACGGCGCGCCCTGGCCGGGGTCGCGCCGTTCATGTTTTTGGACAGGTCAGACTGGCTGCACTTGCAGCCGTGTCTTGCGGGGCAGTGCCCTGCCTTCCTGCAATTCTGCCAGCAGTTGCTTGGCCAGCTTGCGGGCGGTCTTCAGGTCCAGTGCCCGCAATTGCAGATAGGAAAAGTCCCCGCCGTCTGGCGCGGTGAAGGTGACAAGGTAAGTGGTCCAGTGTGCCGGGGTGGTGGTGGTGGTCATGGTGCGACTCCTTGGTGGGTTGCGGGAATGACAACGGCGCGCCGTAGCCTGGGCGCGCCGTTCTGGTCTTGCTAGGGCTTGGTCAGTAGGCAGTGGCGGCGGCACCAGGACGCACAAACTGGTAGACCAGGACATCCGCGCGGGCTGCCTTGTCCGCGTAGAGTTCATAGCCCAGGCGTTCCGCCAGGACGGTCAGATCATTGCTGGATGGCATGGTCTTGGACCCAGCAGCCTTTTGCATCTCTGGCCGGGTGGCACCCTGTGCCCGCAGGCACAGCTTGGCAAAGATGGCCCGGTTGCCGGTAGGGGCCTTGGCGTCATCCGTGGCAGCCTTGGCGGTCTTGGTGGGGGCCTTGGCAGCCTGGGCAGCCTTGGCGGGCTTGCGGGCCGGGATTGCTTCATCACCATGGTCTGACGGCAGGAGCTTCAGGACCGCCGCATGCTTCTTCTTGGACGCGGCAATCTTGGTGGCGGCTTCAGTGGCAATCTTGCCAACCTTGGCAGCCTGGGCAGCGTCCCTGAAGGGCTTGTTGATCACCGCAGACAAGTTGGCGGCGGCTCCCTTCAGTTGCTTCTCAGTTGCCGGCAGGCTGGTGTTCTTCACCCAGCTATCCCCCGGCTTGGTGTAGTAGGATTTGCCGGTTGCCTTCAGCCGCTGAACCTTCAGGGCGCAGAGTGCGTCATACTCCCCCTTGGTGATCTCCACGGCTGGCATTGCCCCTTCCATCAGGTTTGCCGGGGTGGCACTGAAGCTGATGCCGTTCCGCAGCTTCAGGGCTGACTGATAGGTGCGGGTGGCGCTGGCGCGGAACACTGTGATGGTCCCGTCAGTGGCAGAAAAGTATTTGTTGCTCATGGTCATGGTTCCTTGGTGGGAATTGTTGAAGGTGGATGGTGCCCTGGTGGGGCACCATTGGTGGTCAGGCTTTCAGATCAGCTTCCACGTCTGCGGAAGCCTGGAGGTCAGCCAGGATTTCCGCACGGATGGCCGCGTCATCAATTGCCCCTTCCAGGGCATCACAGGCAGCATTCAACAGGGCTGACAGCCTGTCCTGGCCGGCTTCATCTGCCGCGCAGATCAAGTCATCCAACTGGCAAGCCAGCCTCTCAATGTCCTCCTGGTTCACTGGCGCGGTCTGGGTGGTGGTGGTGGTGATCTTGGTCATGGTCATGACTCCTTGGTGGGTTGGGTTGGATATCTGTTTCGTATCTAGTCTGCGGAAACGTGGGCGGTCTTGGCCGGTGCCCGGTGCACTCTTTACCCCACGAATTCGTTGGTTTTCAAGGCTATACGGGGTCAGGCGTGCCCCGGCGCAGGGCATCCCACATTGTGGTCAACAATGCTGCATTTTGCTATAATGCCTTGAAATCATTGGGGCAATATGGGTGATGGACCCACCCTGATATCTATTCGATATCCATCTTGCACGGCTGCCAGGGCCTGGATGCATGGCTTGCATCAGGTCCGGGGCCGAGTTTCGCCCCGGTAGCTGGCCAGCAGGGCAACGGCATCAGCCTCCCTGACCGGCAACTCGGGCAGTGCGCCAAGCCGCTCCAGGTTGCCGGGCATGGCATCAGCGCAGATGGCCATTGCCTGGGCGTGTGAGTAGCGACCGGCATCAGCTACGGCTTGCACGTATCCATGCCGCCCAGGCCCCCACCACGCGCCATGCTCATGTGACCAGATCAGGTATGGTTCAGTCACTGCGTGTCTACCTCGATGTCATCCGCGATCCGCCGCAGCAGGACTGGAAGCGTCAGCCGCAAGTCTGAGTTTACTTGCACGCTGAAGCCTGACCCCAGGGTGCCGTCGACCAGGATCAGGACGACTCCCCGTGCCTGCGCCGCCGTGCGAACATAGGTTGCAAGCTCGTCGTATTTTCCAGGACCGTCAGCCATCCGCCAGGACCCCCTGATGCATCGGTTGCATCAGGCATCCTGGCCGGCTGGTCCGTGCGCCGTCAATCACGGTGGGAGCAACCTGGACAGGATCAGGTCTAGCTTCGCCTCGATGATCTGAAGCCGGTGAGAGACTGACAGCTTCGGGCATTCCACCAGCTTAGGCTTCGCTGGGGGGCCTTCGCCACGCAGATACAGACCACGCGCAGCCAGCCTGTCGCGCACGTCTTCCAGGCTTCGCTTGCCGAAGTTAGGAAGCCGCATCAATTCAATCGCGCTCATCCCTGCCAAATGGCGAATTGTGATGTTATGCCACATGCCGGTCGTCAGGCATTGAATGCCGTTGATTGCCCGCACCGGCAGGTCCAGGTCCTGGATTGATCTGTCGAGTATGTCATCCAAGGAATGTGTTGCGCTCATGGTCGTCCTTTCCGCTCGCGCACCTCTGGCGTGGGTGCCATGCGTGCCACTTCCTCAATGGTCAGCGGCTTGCGCCATTGCCGCGTGACCGGCTGGTGACCAAGCGGCCATTCGTCAGGACCTGACTCGTATAGCGGTTCGTCAGTGCCGCAGCGTTGAAAGATGCGGTCGCGTGCGGCTTCAATCATGCGGTGCGTGGTTCGGCTCCAACGGAGCACGGGGGCCGGCTTGCCGCGCTGCTGATGGCTCAATGACAGTTGCCACAGCGGGCGACCTCCAGCATAGCGGTGTCATTCCAGGCCGATATTGACCGTCAGGCATGCCCCGATGCTGGTGCTGCTGATCCAGAAGTAATGCGCCGGCACGATCTGTGTTTCGGGATCGAAGACCGGGCGCGACAGGGCGAATTCAATCTGCTTCACGCTCACGACGTGCTTCCTCCAGCTTCTGTTCACAGCACAGTCCAGCCTGTGCAACCGCCCAGGCGCGTGCCTCATATCTGACTGCCATGGATGGTCTGCCAGTCAGCCGGCAGGCGTCAGCGGTTTCGCGCAGCCGTGCTGCTGTGGAGCGGAACTCATTCGCCAGCAAGGCGAATTCATCCTGTTCGATGCGGTCTGCCTGCGGCGTGTCTGACGGTGGCCCTGTCATGTCTTCCTCCAGGCGTTGCGTTGCGGAGCGTAGCGACGCGGGGCGTTGCGGTGCGGAGCGGGGCGCGGCGGCGCGCGGCGGGGTGCTGCGTTGCGGAGCGTAGCGTAGCGGGGCGGGGCGTAGCGCCGTGGGGAGAAGCGTTGCGCTGCGTTGCGGCGAGAGGCGTGGCGATGCGTAGAGTTGAGCCGCGGTGCGGTGAAATGCCATAAATGAATCGTTGCGTGGCGTTGCGTTGCGAGGCGCGGCGGCGCGGTGCGCAGCGGTGCGCCGCGTGGCGTTGAGTTGAGACGCGGGGCGAAGCGTTGCAGTGCGTTGCGGCGTGGTTCATTTGCCGGCCCGCTTGGGCGACAGGCTAATCATCCATTCGACCGCATTGAATGCCGGCAGATCATTGGATGATCCGCGCGCAACCTTCTCCACCTTCCGTCTGGTGGCGCGGGCCAGAGCTTCGTGGGCAATCTCACGGATGATGCTGTCAGTTGCGAAGCGTGCCTGCTGGCTGATGTCCAGGGCGTCCAGTTCCACCACGTCAGCCTGACGTGATCCCGCCACCAGCTTATTCCGCGCGCCGAACAGGAACCAATTACGCTGTCGATCAACAATCTCGGGATCGTTCAGCCGGTATATACAGACCACAGGCGCAATGCATACCCAGACCTGATTGTGGTCGCGTTCCAATATCTTGCGGGCGCTGGTGAGGTAGGTCGTGCGTGATGTAATGCTGACGCCGGCGACCTTGGTCAGTTCCTCATAGTTGATGCGCGTCCCCTTTTCATGCTGCGCCAAATACCGGACAAGGCTGCTGGTCGTCTCGGAGCGTTCATAAGGCTTCATCATTCATTCCTATTGCGTAGCGTTGCGTAGCGGTGCGGTGAGACGCGGAGCGTGGCGGGGTGATGCGTTGCGGTGCGGGGCGGGGCGGGGTGCCGAGGCGCGAAGCGGTGCGTTGCGTTGAGTAGCGGAGCGGGGCGGGGTGTAGAGGTGCAATGCGGCGCGGTGAAATGTCATAAAAGAATCGTTGCGTTGCGTTGCGCAGTGAGGCGTGGCGGGGCGATGCGGTGCGTAGCGAAGCGGGGTGGTGCGGTGCGTCGCGCGGCGAAGAGCAGCGGCGAGCAGCGGCGCGTCGAAATGCCATAAAATGAATCGTTGCGTAGCGTTGCGTTGCGTTGCGGAGCGGGGCGGGGCGATGCGAAGCGGTGCGTAGCGAAGCGGCGGAATGCCATAAATGAATCGTTGCGTGGCGTTGCGATGCGACGAGCTGCGGAGCGGAGTGGCGCGGAGCGTTGCGCTGCGGAGCGAGGCGCGGAGAAGCGTTGAGGCGCGGTGCGGTGCGGGGTGGAGCGTAGCGGAGCGTTGAAATGCCATAAATGAATCGTTGCGTTGCGAGGCGAAGCGGGGCGAAGCGGTGCGCAGCACTGCGCGGCGGGGCGGCGCGTGGAGACGCGATGCGGTGCGGAGCGGATCGATGCGATGCGGCGGAAACCTTCACACACTCATGTCCTGCCATTCGACCTTGGTGACGCGGAAGCGTCCATTGCTGCCACCGTTGGCAGGGCGATAGCGTCCAATCCCGCAGATCATACCGGCAGACTTTAGGTGATGTTCAAACACTTCAGGCGTAATAATATCGTCCACGATCGTAAATTCGGCAACGCCGTGCCACTTGTCAAAGACCGGGAACCGACGCTTGACGCGCTTACCTGATCCGCGCACGCCGTCAGAGTTAGCATTAATCATCACCATCACCGCATCCTTGGGCGTCAATGCCTTGCCATTGGCAATCGGCACGTCACCATTGCAGATGACTCCGCTGGTAAAGAACGTCTTGTAAGTTGCACCGCGCCGGCCTGCGATCTTCTCGCCCAGCTTCTGCGCGGCAAGGTCGACAGCCTGCTTCAGTGCCATGGCCGGCACGCAGACCTGTCCGCTTTCATTGGTGGTGCACTTGCTGCGCCAAGTGCGCGCGTCGTAGTCGTCATGCGACTCCCGCTCCAGCTTGGGGTCTTCATGCAGTGCTGACTGGCTGTATGGCGAGCCGGGGATGCCTTCGATGTGAACCTTGCAGAGTTTCATTTTACTTTCCTTTCAGGCGTTGCGTTGCGGCGAGAGGCGGCGAGCGGCAGTGAGCGGCGTTGCGGGGCGAGGTGCTGCGGGGCGGCGAGATGCGATGCGGCGCGTTGAGAAGCGTTGCGTTGAGATGCGGGGAGGGGCAGTGCGGTGCGTTGCGGCGAGCCGCGTGGTGGAGCGGAGCGCAGCGTTGCGGTGCGTGGTGTAGAGGTGTCTTGCGTTGCGTTGCGTAGCGGTGCGGTGCCATGCGCAGCGGGGCGATGAGAAGCGGAGCGATGCGCGGTAAACTGAAGCCAATGGGCCTTGCACCATGCCCTGGCCGGCACGGCGCGCGTGACCAGGATATGACCAGGGGCATATACCGCATCGCTACCGGGCGACACGGCGATTGCCTTCCTTCCGCATTTGCAGTGCGGGATCATCAGTGCACCGTGGTCTGACGCTTGGCCCGCTGGATGCTGTCAACGGCTGCTGCCAGGGCACCAGCGAATTCACCAAGCTGCATAGCCTGCGGGATGGACAGGGTGCCGGCGCGCCTGACGATTTCACGAGCCAGGCCGATTGCCTGCTGTTCCGTGGTCAGGAACTTGGTATTGCCGATGCGGATCAGCAGCACTTCCCGCTTTAGGTCCAGCGTCTCGCCCACCGTCGCGCTGATCTCGATGTCCTGTGACCTGTCCTGCGCCTTGAACGCATCGAATAGCGCGTTCAATCCTTCAATCCCGGTCTTCGCGCCGGCTGCTTCATCCTTCATGGTCATGCGACTTCCCCCAGGATTGGGAACAGGATTTCGGCGCACAGTCTGGCTGCCTTTTCCGTGGCAAATGGCTTGTTGCAGCAGGGGCATTCTGCAACCGGCAAGCCTTCACTGCGCGGCATGATCAGCCACCTATCCTCGGGGGTCCGCATCACCTTCAGCCCATCGATGCGGCAAGAGTTCTCCCAACGATTTGCCATCTCGTATCCCCTCCAGCAGTTTTATGATTGCGTCCTGCACGTCGATCTTTCGGTTGGCGCGGCGGCGGTTCATGGTGCCTTGCTGGCACATTCGACCGTATACGTCGCGCTTCATGCGGGCCTCCTGCTTCGCCTCGATGATCATGTCTTGCAGATCAACCGGCAGGAGGTCGTCGCCCATGTCACATCGCTTTCTCGGCTGCCTTTTGCATCCATCTGCGGTAGTCCCGCAGCCGCCAGCGTGTCAGCGTTCCGAGCCTGATGGGCGCGGGAAACTCACCGTCGCGGATCATCCGGTATATCAACGTCTCGGAACAATTGAGCAGCGTCACCAGTGTGCGGATGTCCATCAGCCTGTCATCCTCGTCCACTGCGTTTGGCCGCGCGACCGTGGCCGGCTGCGTTGCCCGCAATGCTAGTTCAGGTCCTGAAACTTTAGGGCGCGCCATCACCTCTCGCTCCTTGCAGCATGGGCATCATCGGTAGTTCCTGTTCGTCTTCCTCGATGCCGCCACCCACAGCCGCTATGACCGGCAGTGAATCCACACGCGCATTCCAGTAGGCGAGCACGCGGCGGCGCGCAGGCGGATGTAGGCTGGCAAGATCACGGATGCCCCTGCCCAGCACCGCCATCTCGTTGTCGTTAGGCTTCATCGAATGTTCCCCTTCAGTGCATTGCGGCGCGCCTCAATGGCTTCCTCCAGCCGGTCCATGTCTGGCGGGATCAGCGGGCGCGTCCTGGCGATCCATGCCGCGCTGGTGGGCAAGCTGTTCAGGCTGATCAGGTCCATTCCATCCACCTCCACCAGCAAGGCAGATAGCCCATCATCATCTTCCTGGACCGCCAGCCGCTGGTGGGCATCACGCAGCGCATCATTGACCAGAGCGCGGTATGTGCTTGGCGCTTCCCGCAGGACGCGGCGCACCGCTGGGTGCCCACCAATGTCAGCCACGGCTGCGGCGCTTGCAGCCTGCTTCAGAAGGGCCTGGAGGTTCACCAGCCACTGGGTGCCATTCGGTTCCGCCAAGGGGTCCACAGCCTCGTCCTGGTCGCCCCTGCCGTATGCCTGATCGGCCTGCCGGTCCTGGTCCGTCTGGTCTGCCGGCGGTTCAGCCTTGCCGTCGATCAGGATGCCGCCGGCTTCAGTTTCCCGCCCATCCATCTCTTCGGCAGTGTAGTCGATGCCTTCCTCTGGGAACGCCGCGCGCAGGACCGCAGACTTGACACATTTATGTAACATTTGCCTGGGGGCCTTGGTCCATCTCTCATTGGGGACCTCACTGCGGAAGCCGGCGCGCCCATAGCACTCCATCCAGTGCAACTGTTCGGTGAAGGCACGGCGCTCGCCGGCGACCAGCCTGTAGACCGTGACAGCACACCATGCGGGGAACACCATCCGCACACTGACATCGCGCGTGGTGCCATCATCATTCTCGTAACTGCCTCGGAAAGTGTGCTCGATGTCAGGTCCCCACACTGGCAGGTCCATGCCTGCCCACTTCTGGGTGCGCGCTGCGGTGATTTCGATTTCATTGATGCCGACCATGATCGTCTGCACCTTGCGCTTAAGGCGCGAATTCCACATTGGCACGACGTGCACTGGCCGCTTGAAGGGATCGAGCCGCCGCACCGTGCAATATTCCACCAGTGCCATCAGCACTTCAGGCGTCTCTGCCGTTGGGTAGCATTCACACAGGGAACGCCACGCGATGTCTGTGCCATTGAAGCCGGGTGGCTTCTGGTAGCGTGTGGCGACCGTCAGTGCCTGTGCTTCGCGTGCCATCTCAATTCCCCATCTCGGTTTCGATCAGCTTCGGTTTCTGCTTGATCAGGGCAACGCTGGGCATGGGGTTGGACAGCACAGCGCCGGGGATGACCTCCCCCGCAATCAACCCATGCAGGATTGCATCCCTGTCCGGTTCCCGTTTGGTGCGTATGTATGCGTCCGGTAATGCCTGCTCGTCGGTGATCACCACGGATGCCTTGCCGGCGCGGATGCTGACTGTGGCCAGCGGGGCCGCGAAGCTGCGCCGCTCCAGGGCTGCCATCACATCGAACAGCAATTCACGCAGCCAGCCAGACCGCGCGTCGTAGCGGTGCTGGCGTGCCCGCATAGAAGCGGCAATGGTCTTGGACTCTGCTTCACGTGCTTCTGCGAAGACGATGGCTGTGACAATGCGCCGCAGCAATTCATCCGGGTGAACAACTGACGGATCAGTATCAAGCGCGGTCCTAATCGCCTGCTCGTCCAGGTCAATGTTGGGGTCCGCTTCCAGCGTTGCCTTGGCGCGCTGCCACGCTGCGATGCAGCGTTCAATGGTCGATGGTCCTGGCGCGCGTTCAGACATCCGCACCTCCCACGAATTATGCGCTGGCCGACCTGTCAAATCTGGCAGTTCTCTGTTAGGAATACCTACCGCTAGACAGGCAGGCGGGGCAATAGAGATTTTTAATCGTGACTTCGTATATACAAAGCAGTGCGTGCAGTACTCTCTGGTTGTCTACGACTGTCTACAAGTATTAAAACCCCCTCCATAGTGATCGCTGCGTAAAACAGGCATCACGGACTTGTCAGGGAATTGCGCTAGGCAGTAGTCTGCCTCGGATGACCCACGCAGACATCATCCGGAAGCTCGGCGGCAATACCTATGTCGGCCAGCGACTGGGCCTGCACCGCACTACCGTGTCACGCTGGGCAATAGTCGGCATTCCTGACAGCGTTTATTTGTCTTTCATCGCGCTCGCGGATGAATTGGGCATTCGTCTAACGCTGGCGCAACTGGCTGCATCGCATCCGCGCTACGGCAAGCAAGCTGTGGAGCAAGTTTTACTCCTGCCGGAACGCAGCGAGCCGCGCGTTAGTCAATCGACCAAGACGAAGAGGGAACAACCAAGTATTTTTGGTCAATCGACTAAGGCACGTCAGCAGGCGAGCTAGGCTGATGAAGCGGTCAACCTTCAGGCTGACTGCGCCTGTGGTCCGCGAACATCCGCTCCAGAAACAGATTGCCAGCACACTAACAATCGAACTCGCTCCACCAGGAAAGGTCAGCCGGTTCGGTGTCTGCTGGTGGTCAATAGACCACGCTAACTATGCGGGAGAAGTTCCCGGCGTAAGGATCGGGCGAGGCATAATTGCCGGCATCCCTGATACCTTCGTCCTGTTCCGTGGCATCGCCCACGTCATCGAAATCAAAGCAGCAGACGGCACGCTGTCAGATGCGCAGCGGTCAGTGATTGCCGCCATCCTGGCCTCGGGTGGCCGCGCAGGCGTGGCACGTGATGCGACAGAAGTGCTGGCCTGCATTGATGCCTGGAGCATTCCCCGCAACCGGCGAGTGAGGGAACCGCTATGACACGCGCAGCCAACCGCAATGCACCCACGCCGCTTGATGTCGCCATCCTGTTCAAACCGCATGAGTTCCGCAGGCTGAAGGTCAACACGCCTGGACCGTCTGGCCGGCTGGGTGGTTATCCGGCGCACGAGAATTGGCTGATCGCAAATACCGATCCGGCGTCCCTGGTGTGCCGCCTGCCGCCGCGCGAGTTGGCGCGCACCATCAAGTATGCCCGCCCAGACTATGGGTCAGGCGGTCCGAACGCGCGCATTCGCGCAGCTTGCATCCCAGCACTACGGCGCGCCGGCATCGACCTGACCGGCTGGTGACGCGCCATGAAGGGGATGCAATGGGCCAAGTTCTGGTGGCGTGACTGGCAGCAGGACCTGAACCTGCAAGCCTGTTCACTCGCCGCACGCGGGCTGTGGATGGAAATGCTTTGCGTGATGGCAAACGCTGATCCGGTCGGCCATCTCATTCTGCCGCCGCGACGAAAGTGCGAGACAGAATCAAAGCAAGTGGGACGCATGTGCAAAGCAGATGCGAGGCAAGTGCTACCCCTTATTCGCGAGCTTGAAACCATGGGGGTCTTCAGTAGGAACAATGAGGGGATCATTGTCTGTAGACGAATGATCCGTGACGCTGAACGCAGCCAGGAAGGCCGACTGCACATCGCCAAGAGGTGGGGCGAACCTAATAGGTCACCTAATAGGTCACCTAATAGGTCAAACGGCTCAGACCTATTAGGTCACCTATTACCCAGAATCCAGAAGCAGAAGCAGAAGCAGAAGCTAGAAGTAAGGGGAAGACCCCTTACCAACCCCAAAGAAAGAACCCTCCAAACCTCCCGCAAGCGGGAGGCTTTAGTCGTTGCAATTTCTGGCAGGAAAGGCAGCAAGGACGATGACGCTGGATGAATGGATCGCTGCGCTGGGTGACAGGGTGCTGCCTGCTGGACGGAACAGCCGACGCACGGTGGAATATCTGCTCCCCCGGCTGGATGACCTGCCGCCCGAATGGTTCACCGAGGCAGCCATCGAGGGCGTCTGGCGTGACCTGCGCAGCCTGAACAGCGCGGATCGTGTTCGCAAAGCACTGGCCGAATTCCATGCGCGTCAGCAACGCCAGCAGGCAGTGCCGGAACAGGTGCTGGAGCGCGAAGCCTGGGAAGACCGGCAAGCGTGGCTGCGCCAGGACTGGGACGACGCAGCCGGCATCATGCGCAAGGTCCATGCCTACAGGGGCGACGTGCGTGCGCTGCGGCTGCTGGCATTCCTGGTCAGGCGCTGGGCACCGCAGCACTTGGGCTATCTGCCGCCGCATATCCTGGAGGCAATCGAGCGTGATGATGGCGCACCACCAGCCGTCACGGTTGCAGACCGCACGCCGCGCTATGCGACACCTGAACAGCTTGACCGGATCAATCCGCTACCTGGGGGAGTGAAACGCCATGCGCCAGAAACCACCGTCGCGGCCAATGACCAGGATCGTGCCGTCGATCCCGTCGCCACCTAGTGCGTGGCGTGGGCCAGCGTTCCAGGTCCACCAGCCGCAGCCGCGCAAGCCGTGCCGGCTGTGCACGCGCGTGCGCTCCTGGCTGGGCATCAGCCGGTGAGTGCCGTCGCGCCGCGCAACATCGCCGAACTGGCGTCGACGCGGGACGCTGAACTTGACCACACCATGGACATCCTGGCGCGTGAGCTACCGCCGCTCGACATCCATCAGCGGATCATCCTGGCGCGGGAGATCGACGCATACGCCAGCCGGATCAACCCGGCGCAGGACTGCTGGTGATGGAACCCAGCCGGTTCGCCCGCCAGCATCACCAGGACCTGGAGCCGCCGCGCGTGGATGCTGCGGTCTTCCGCCAGGGCTGGCGGATCGTCACGCGCCTCGATGGGCTGCTGGCTGACGGAGCCATCGACCTGCCGGCATGGTCAGCGGCGGTTGCCTTCAGGACCGCCTGGGAACGCGCTACGGCGGTCCCACAGCGTGGCCCGCCCCTGATGACCATGCGGGGATCAGGAACGCCTGGGGGTGCCTCCCTGGCCCGCCTGGAGGCAGTTGGGCGGCTGCGCCGGGTGGCTGATGCTCTCGGGCCGTTCCATTGCCGGCTGCTTCAGGGCTGCGTGGTCCTGGATTTGTCCTGGTCAGAGATGGCACGCCAGCACCATGTCGACCGCTCCACCATCCGGCGCTGGACCGTCCGCGCGCTGGACCGGCTGGCCGGCGTCTGAGGTGCCCAGAAGTTCCACGTGGAACGGCGCACGAACGACTCGGGCCGACTCGGACCAATGGGGAAAACGAACCGCGAACACCACCAATGGTTGCGAGGTAGTGCGCAGTTGGTCTACAGATTGCGTCATTGTCGCCAGAAGCGTGTCGCACACGTCCCGCTTCACCGGGGGTGGCAATGACGAGCAGACCAAACCTGCACCACTCGCTGGGCGTCGGTTTTAGCCCCAACGTCCAGCACTTTTTTGGGGATCGTCCTGACCAACAGCCTGCGGCGTGGTGACGTGGTTCGCCATGCTGAACATGTCCTGATCGTGTGGGAGATCGACGCGGCAGGCGTGCCGCGTGGCATCCCGATCAGACCACAGACAGGCCCGCGCCATCGGTCGCATGTTCTCGTCTCCCCAACGCAGTCTGCCATCCTCGGCCTGAAGCAACGCGCGTCTGTCGTCCTGACTGACGATCCGCTGGTGTGCATGGATGACATCCCCCAGGTGATCGGACACTGTGATGTCGCGCTGGTGGCAGTCATTGCGCACACCATCATGCGCGCACGCCACGCTGAAGCCTTCGAGCAGGCGAGCCACGCATGCCGGTAAGTGCGCCGGTTCATGTTCCTGCTGGCTGGCAGTCGAGAGAAGATCGCCGCGCTGCGTATGACAAGACCAAGGTTCGTCACTACACCAAGCGGCGCTGGTATCATCTGCGCAATGCATACCTTGCCACGCATCCAATGTGCGAGTGCGAGGACAACTGTGGTGGCGTTGCTACTGTGGTCGATCACCGCACACCGCACCTCGGCGATGATGCGTTGCTGTATGATTGGAACAATCTGCAAGCAATGACCAAGCAATGCCATGACCGCAAGACAGCGAAATATGATGGCGGTTTCGGCAATCCAGTCAGGAGAATTGCGCCATGAGCTTCCGCCACGCTGATTGCACGCATGATCAGAGCGAATGCCGCATCACGCGGTCCAGCGGGATCAAGTCGCCTTTGATCGCTTGGTCGCCTGTGTATGACGGTTCGGGTGCCATGGTAAGCAGCGACCCGAATACGTTCATCACCACCTATGAGTGCGCGACTTGCTCGATGTCATGGACAACGGAAACCACACATGGCGTGGTGGTGGTGACCAAATGAACCTGCTGCTGATCATCATCATTGTCATCGTCTTGTTCGGTGGCTTCGGTGGTTATTATGGGTATCAGTCAGGATACTACGGCCATGGTGGGCTTGGCGGCATCGGCCTCATTGTGTTGATCCTGATCCTCGTGTTGCTATTCGGAGGATTCAGGTGATGCAGGAACGCGCCATCGTTTACTTCGTCGTCGCATGGCTTGCATGCTGGCTCGTTGATCTGGTCATCGTCGTGGCGCGTGGCCCTGTGATGATTGATCCGGTCCTGAAGCTGATCATCGTGCTCGTGTGCCTCGTGATCGTGCTCGTGGGCCTCGCGCGTCACGGCTGGCTGCTGGCAGGCTGATCGTCGGGGGGTAGGGGGTCCAGAACTTAGAATGCGATCCAGTGCTGACCGCCCCCCAGTCGGATTTTTTGGATTGCGAATCCGACGAATTTGACCATGCCGCGCAAGCAGATTGCCCAGGTGAAGCCGCAACAGCCGCAATGGCCGGCTGACAAGGTGGAACGCTGGCCAATCGACAAGCTCATTCCCTACGCACGCAACGCACGCACCCACAATGATGCGCAGGTCAGTCAGATCGCGGCCAGCATCCGCGAGTGGGGGTGGACGATGCCGGTCCTGGTGGATGAAGCCGGCACCATCATCGCAGGGCATGGCCGCGTGCTGGCCGGTCACAAGCTGGGACTGCCAGAGGTGCCGGTGATGGTTGCGCACGGCTGGAGTGACGCGCAGCGGCGCGCATACACGCTGGCGGATAACAAGCTGACGCTCAATTCAGGTTGGGACCCCGCCATGCTGAAGCTGGAGGTCGCGGACCTGCAAGCGGCGGGCATCGACCTGGGCTTGGTGGGCTTCGAGGCATACGAGGTCAAATCACTGCTGGACCTGGGCGTAGAAGACCCTGGCCAGGAGTGGCAGGGCATGCCGGAGCACCACCAGGACGATCTGACCAGCTTCCGGTCACTGGTGGTCCATTTCCCTGACCAGGAAGCGATGGACGAGTTTGCGCGGCGCATTGGCCAGGACATCCCGGCGAAGGCCCCTTACATCTGGTTTCCAGAGGTGGAGCGGCAGAAGGCCCGCGCCCTGGTGTATGCCAGTGAATCCTAGTTTCCCGGTCTACATCCCCAGCAAGGGCCGGCACGATACCAGGATCACCATGCGGTATCTGGACCGCCTGCGCGTGCCATACCGCGTGGTGGTGGAGGAACAGGAACACCGCGCCTATGCCCAGGTGATCAACCCTGGCCAGCTTCTGGTGCTGGATAAGGCATATCAGCGCGACTATGACACGTGCGACGACTGGGATGACAGCAGGAGCAAGGGCAGCGGGCCGGCGCGCAACTTCATCTGGGACCATGCCGTGTCAGAGGGTGCCGCATGGCACTGGATTATGGATGATAACATTGCCGGCTTTTACCGCAGCAACCGCAACACCAAAATACAGGTTGCAGATGGAACTATATTCCGCGTCATGGAGGATTTTTGCTTACGCTACGAGAATGTGGCCATGGGGGGTCCGAATTACGAGAATTTCGTGCTGCGCCGCGCGCCCAGACCGCCCATTACGCTGAATACGCGGATATTCTCTTGCAATTTGATCCGTAACGACCTGCCGTTCAGGTGGCGGGCACGTTTCAACGAGGATGCCGACCTGTCCCTGCGCATGTTGAAGGCTGGGCTGTGCACGGTGCTATTTAATGCCTTCCTGGTGAATAAGCCGCGCACCCAGCGCATCCGTGGCGGCAACACGGACGAGCTTTACGCCAGGGGGACGCTGGCAAAGTCGCTGATGCTGACCGCATTGCACCCTGACGTGTGCCGCGTGGCCTGGAGGTATGGCCGGCATCACCACCACGTCGACTACAGCAAGTTCCGGTGCAACCGGCTGGTGCGCAAGCCTGGGCTGGAGGTGCAGCCGGGGGACGATGAATACGGGATGCGGCTGGTGGCGGCATGAAGACCAAGCGGACCAAGCCAACCGCGCTCAAAAAATTGCAGGGCACCATCAACGTCACGCGGCAGAACAAATACGAGCCGCAGCCGGAAACCGATCTTGATCCTGTCCCGCCCGACTTTCTGACGCCAAGCCAAAAGGAAGGTTGGGCCTATGTCATGCGGCACGCGCCGCGTGGTCTGCTGAAGGCCCTGGACCGTTCCGTGCTGGTGATCTGGGTTGAAGCGGAAGACCGGCACCGCACGGCAATGATGACACAGGCGAAGCTCGATAGCGGCAATCAGATGCCGCTGCTGACCAAGGGCAAAGATGGCTTCCCCATCAGTTCACCGTATCTGCGGATTATGAACCACGCTTCGCTGGTCATGCTGCGCTGCGTGATGGAGCTTGGTTTCTCACCGGCCAGCCGGCCCCGTATCCAACTGATTCCAGGACACGCCGCCCCCATGATTGAGGGCGAGATTGATCCCTGGGACGAGCTTGCCAAGGATGTCGCTTAGTCGCGACCACGTTACTCCTGCCATCGAGTTTGCGGAACGCATGGCGGATGATGCCGGCGCATGCGCAACCGCGCGCCTGTCCTGTCAGCGGTTCATCCGTGAATTGCAGGAGGCCCGCGCCGGCAACAGCCCCTGGCAGTTCGACGATGCGCTGGCGAACCGCGCCATGATGTTTGTCTCGATGCTGCCCAACATCAAAGGGCCGGAGGCCGGCAAGCCGCTGCGGCTGATGGACTGGCAGCGGTTTGTATATGCAAACCTGTATGGCTTCGTGGAAGCCGGCACCAGGGTCAGACGCTTCCGCCAAGCCTTCGTGGCAGTGCCGCGCGGCAACGGCAAGACCACCATTGTCGCGCCGGCTGCGCTTTACTCGACGTTCATGGAGAAGGAAGGCGGCGCGGAAGGCTACGCCGCAGCCGTCACCAGGGATCAGGCGCGCATCCTGTTCGACATGGCCCAGCAGATGGTGCGCAGAACGTCACGCATCCAGAAGCCGCCGCACAACGTCAAGGTGATGGTGAATGCGATCTTTCAGGAGCATACCGCATCACGCTTTGCGCCGATCAGTTCTGACGCGAAGGCACTGGACGGCTTGAACGTGGCAATCGCGGTCTGTGATGAGATTGCCAGCCACAAAACACAGCAAGTCTACGACGTTTTGCGCACTGCCATGGGCAAGCGTCACCAGCCGCTGCTGATCGGGATCACGACCGCCACTGACAATACGGCAGGCATCGGCAAGCAACTGTGGGACTACTCGCTGCGCGTCCTGGAGGGCATCCAGGACGATGACCGGCTTTTCAGCCTGATCTATACGGCAGACGCCAAAGACGACCCCTGGAGCGAGGACACTTGGCGCAAGTGCAATCCTGGCTGGGGTCAGAGTGTGCAGCCTGACGCCATCCGTGGCTTCGCCAAGCAGGCACGCAATAACGCCTCCCAGGAGTCGATCTTCAAGACGCGGCACCTGAACATCTGGGTCGGCGCGGATAATGCGCTGTTCAGCATGCGGGCGTGGCAAGATTGCAAAGATGCATCACTGAACATCGACGACTTTGCCGGCATGCCCTGTTACGTGGGCGTGGACCTTGCCAGCAAGACTGACCTCACTGCCATCGGCATCGTGTTTCCTGAAGGCAATGGGTATGCGGTCTTCGCGCGCTGCTACCTGAACCAAGATGCGGTGAACGAGGCGCGCAATCCATCGTATCCAGGCTGGGCGCGCAGTGGTGAATTGATCATCACGCCAGGGAACGAAACCGACTTCATGCGGATCGAAGCAGACATCCTGGAACTTTGCCAACGCTTCCAGGTCCTGGCGGTTGCCTTTGATCCCTGGAACGCGGTGCAGCTTTCACAGCGGCTGATGGCGGAAAGCGTGCCCATGGTGGAGATGCGGCAGAACGTCCAGAACTTCAGCGAACCCACCAAGGAACTCGACGCAGCGTCACGCGCGGGCCGGCTGCGCCATGACGGCAATGGGCCGCTGGCGTGGTGCATATCCAATGCCGTTGGTCACTATGACGCACGCGGCAACGTATTTCCGCGCAGGGCGCGGGACCAAAACAAGATCGACGCGACGATGGCAGTGATCATGGGGATTGCGCGCAGCATGTCGCACGTCGATGCAACCTCGGTCTACGAAAGCCGGGGTCTGCTCGTGCTGAGTTAGTTTCAACAGAAACGGAGTTTGCACATGCCTCGCGTTAAAGGTTTCCTCCATATCATCCGGCGCGGCCACCCTGACCATGGGCTGCCCGGTGAGGAAGGGCCGGTCGATCCTGATTACGGCATCGATGAAGGTCCTGAGATTGACGGCGGCTTGCCCGAGCCGCCTCCCGGCATCTGGCCACCTCTGACGCCCAGCCATCCCATCCAACCCGCGCCGCCTGGGACGCCTCCAGGCAGCATCTGGCCACCTGTGGGTGGGCGTCCAGAACGTCCAGACCGGCCAGCGCATCCGATTGCCCCTGGTGGTGGTCCTGTAAGGCCCGACCAGGGCTTGCCGCCTGCTGGTGGCACGCCGCCAGTCCCTGGTGCGCCTGACCAGGGCCTGCCAGGACGCCCGAGCCTGCCCGAGCGTCCAGACCGTCCGAAGGTCTACTGGGTCGTGGCCGGCATCCCTGGCGTGGGCTGGCGGTATGTTGCCGTCGACCCTGAAGCTATCCCGCCACTGCCGCCGCGTCCCGAACCGAAGTGATCTAGCGTAGCGGTCCTGCCGGCATGATCCCCGCAGTATTCAACTTGAAACTGTATCGCGGCGACACCGCGTCTTGGGTGTTCACGCTATGGCAGGACCGCAAGCGCACGCAGCCGGTCGACCTGACCGGCGTGGAACCGAAGTCCGAGATACGCGAGCGGCACGGCGGCGCGCTGATCCTGGCGCTTCCACTGAAGACCACATTACCCAACATCATCGAGGCTGATCTGTCTCGGGATGATTCACAGAAGCTGACGCGCCGCAGCGCGGTCTGGGACCTGCAACTGACGCTGGGTGATGGCACCGTCGCCACGGTCGTTTCCGGCCATGTCTTCGTGACGCCATCCGTGACGGAGTCGGCCTGATGCCTGACATCATCACCGGCATCCTGGGCGAGCCGCGCGCCATCGATATTCACGTCAAAAGCGGGATGCCTGGACCGCCTGGGCCGCAAGGTCCGCAGGGTGCAGAAGGCCCAGCCGGTCCCACAGGACCCGAGGGCCGCGTCACCACCATCGTTGGCATGTTCGGGCTGGTGACGTCACCGGCTGACCTGCCGCCTGATGGGCTGATCCCGGCTGATTGGGATGGTCCCGGCAGACCGGAAAACGATCTGCAAATGCTGGTCGGACAGGGCTTGGTCTTCCAGCCGTTCGACCCTGATCCGCAAGCCGGTGATGTGTTCGTCTTTACCGGTGCTGATTGGGTCAGCATTGGCCCAGTGACCGGCCCGCCAGGGGCGGAAGGCCCGCAAGGCGTGCCTGGGCCAGCCGGCCCGCAGGGCAGCGTGGGACCACCTGGGCCGCAGGGCCTGCAAGGCGTCCCAGGCAGCCAGGGCGCGGCAGGTCCAGCCGGTCCAGCAGGGCTGCCAGGATCAGCCGGCCCGCAGGGTGGCATTGGTCCAGCCGGCCCGCGTGGTGATCCTGGCGTGCAAGGCCCGCAGGGCGATCAGGGCGGGCAGGGGCCGCAGGGGGTCCCAGGTCCCCCTTCCTTCCCTGACGCGCCGCCAGGGCAGACCTATGGCCGGCTGAACGATGGCTGGGTGCCTGTGCTGCCCATGACTGGCGGCACGCTCCTGGGCGGGCTGACGGTCAGCGGTGAGGCATTGTGGCTGGAGGCTGCGCGGGCCAAGGGCACCTTGACGCTGGAGGTGGAACCGACACAGCCAGACCACGCGGTGACGAAGCGGTATGCGGATGGCTTGCCGCCAGACCTGACCCCGTATCTGCGCCTGGACGGCGGGCAGATGCTGGGACCCCTGGCGCTGGCGGCAGATCCGACCACGCCGACCCAGGCAGCCACCAAACGCTACGCCGACTCCCTGGTGCCAGACCTGTCCCCGTATCTGCGCCTGGACGGCGGGCAGATGCTGGGTCCGCTCCTGCTGGCGGCTGATCCGGTCAGCGCGGATCAGGCAGCCACCAAACGCTACGCCGACTCCCTGGTGCCGCCGCCGCCTGACCTGACCCCGTATCTGGCCAAGGCTGGCGGGCAGATGGACGGCACATTGATCACAGCGCGCGGCACCAGCGTCACCGATCCAGGTCTGGCAATCGGGGACAATTCAACCGGCTTTTTCCGCACCGGCAACGTCGTGGTTGTCGGGATCAGCGGCGAAGTCGTCATGCAGTGGTTCTATAATCAGATGATGGTTGCCGTGCCGATCAGCATGGTTAATCAGAAGATCACTGCACTCGGCATGCCGACCGCGCCGCAGGATGCAGCAACCAAGTCCTACGTGGATACGCAGCAGCGGTCGCCTGCGTTGCTTTACAACGTCCCGATTGATTTCCCGCTTCCCGAGACGGGCGAATGGCTCAACCTGGATGTCCGAGCCTACCCGATTCAGCGCGGCGGCATTTCACGCATCATGGTCAGCCTGTCAGCCAACGTGAAGCTGACCGGATCAGGTGGACCAAACGGGCAAGGCATCGTGCTCGCAGCCGCGCGCATCATGGGCAACCCAGAGCGCCGCGTCTGGATATACGGCATGCAGCTAATAAGCGGCGAGCGCACGGCAACCGGCTTCACGGTCAACCTGTATGCGGATGTCACCGGATTCAATCCGGTTGTGACCATCCAGCTTCGCTTGGTGGACGGCGGCAGTGCGGCACCGCTCCAGCCAGTGTCCATCACTGGTGGTGACGCCAGCGTGGCAGACCGCTCGCAATACATGATCATGGACCTGGGACCTGCAACATGAGTCGCCCATACGGTTCCCTTCAGGGCACGGCGCGCGAGCCGCGATTGACGCGGCGCGAATTCATGACAGCCGGGGCAGCCGCCGCCGTGGTGAAAGACTCGGCTGCTGTCACCTCCACCCTTGGCGGGCTGGGGTGGCCACAGCCGATGCTGTATGCCGCGCTGGGAGGCTATGCATCGAATACCGGCGTTCCGGTCACGCCATTCACCGCACTGCAAGCCGCCGCCGTATATGGCTGCATCCGCGCCATCTCCCAGGACATCGCCATGCTGTCCCCGTTCGTGCGCCGCAAGCTGGGCGGCGGCGGATTCAAGCGCGAGCTACGGCATCCGCTCAATAAGGTCTTCCAGAGGCCGAACCGCTGGCAAACCTGGTTCGAGTTCATCGGCTATGCCGTTAGCTCGCTGTGCCTGCGCGGCAATGCCTTCGTGGTGGTGGAACGTGACAATGACGCCAACCCCATAGAGCTTGTCCCCATCGCTCCAGACCGCTGCACCATCATGCTGACGGATGATGGAGAACTCTGGTATCGAATCAACAGCCGCCGCCTGGGCTACGGCTTGATCGTGCCGCCCGATGACATGATCCACATTAAGAACATCTCCATGGATGGATATGTCGGCGTATCTCCCATTGCCATTGCGCAGGATGTCATTGGGCTGGCGCTGGCCACGCAGCAGCACGGCGGCATCCTGTTCCGCCAGGGCGGGCAAATCGGGGGCGTGATCAGTCACCCTGGCAAACTGAGCAAGGAAGCCTCAGACCGCATCGCCAATTCGTGGCGCGAGACACATGCCGGCGTCCAGAACGCGCACAAGGCTGCGGTCCTGGAGGAAGGCATGCAATTCACGAAGGTGGCGATCACCAATGAGGAAGCGCAGTTTTTAGAAACGCGCCGCTTCCAGGTGATCGACATATGCCGGCTGTATGGCGTGCCGCCGCACCGCCTGGGCGAGTTGGACAAGGCAACACTCAATAACATTGAGCAACAAAATCAGCAGTATGTTGACAGCGCGTTGAAGCCCACCACGCGCTCGCTGGAACAGTTGTTCGATCATCATCTGCTGTTCGATGACGAGCGCATGACCCTGGAGTGCAAGTTTGACTTTGACGACATGACGCGCGGGGACCTGCTGACCAGATTCCAGGCGTATCAGATCGGCACGCTCAACGGCTGGCTGTCACGCAATGAGGTGCGCGCCAGGGAGAACTTGAATCCAATTGATGATGGGCACGGTGATGAATACCGCGTGCCGCTCAATACCGCAGTCCCCACTGATCAGCCGCCAAGCGCAGAAGCGCCGTCAGAGGCAAGCAACGCACCCACTGCCGCCGCGCCGCAGCCGCAACCTGGAGGTGCCAACGCATGATGATCGTCAGCGCAACGCATTTTAAGTCGCTCAACAGGGGCCGCAACGTGACGCGCGCCGCCGTTGGCATCCGCAAGCAGATCATCGGGGCGGCTGAACAGATGACCGGGGACCTGCGCGCGTTGCGCTTCACCATCAGCACTGATGCCGTGGACCGCGAGCAGGACAAGATCGCCGTGGCCGGCTGGGACCTGAAAAACTACAAACAAAATCCGGTCGTGCTGTGGGGGCATGATGCGTCACGCCTGCCCATAGGGCGCGCGTTCGATGTGAAGGTGGAAGACGGCGCGTTGAAAGCGTCAGTCGAGTTCATCCCGCAGGATACGCCGGAAGGCGGCATGTTCGCGGAGTCGGTCTACCGGCTGGCACGCGGCGGCTTCATTGCCGCGACCAGTGTGGGCTTTAGACCTGTCAAATGGGACTACACGCGCGATGCCGCACGCGGCGCGGATGATTGGTTTCCTGGGATCGACTTCGAGGAACAGGAACTCGTGGAGTTATCCATTGTCACCGTGCCCGCCAACCCCGAGGCGCTGATTGATGCGCCAGGGCCGGGTGAAGGCACGGCAATCGCGTCAGATACCCCGCCAGTGACCGGCGAGGAATTGACCAGCTTTAATGAAGAACAAACAAGAGCACGAATGCGCCGCCGACGCGCGTTCCAACTTGCCCTGGCAACCGAGGTCTAGGGCTGTGGCATCCGCTAATCACTGCGCGGGAACGCGCTGCACAAAGGATATGAACAATGGCCACCCTGAGTGAAAAACACCGCGAACTGAAGCGTCGGCGGTCTGAGATTGTCGCCAAGATGGGCGAGATCGTGAAGGCTGACGATGATGACAAGCCGGATGATGAACAGCAAAGCACGTTCGATCAGCTTGCATCTGCCCTGGCTTCAATAGACCAACGCCTCCAGCGCGTTGCCGCAGCCATGCAGGCAGCCGCAGAAGGTGCACAGGACGCTGACGACGGCGAAGGCGGGGATGATGATGACAAGGGCCTGAAGCCGGCAGGCTTCCGCGTGCGGACGACCACAGTGCCGGCGCGTGCCAAGCCTGACCCTGATGCGCGCCTGAAGGACAAGCGGGGCATCAAGGCTGCGCGCTATGTGTGCGGGCTGCTGCATGCGCGCTTCCATCACGTCTCGATGGAGAAGGCAGCAGAGTTCGTCACCAACCGCTTCGGGGATGACATCGTTGCCCGCGCGCTGAACTCTGGCGTGACCGGCGAAGGTGGTGCGCTGATCCCGCAGGACTTCATGGCAGACCTGATCGAGCTACTGCGCGCCATGACTGCGGTGCGCGGCGCGAACCCGATGGAGGTGGGAATGCCGATGGGCAACCTCACCATCCCGCGTCTGGCCGGCGGCGCAACCGCTGCTTACCAGAACGAGCTTGACGACATCAGCATCAGCCAAGAGCGGTTCGATGATGTCAACTTCGTTGCCAAAAAGCTGACGGCCATGGTCCCCGTCAGCAATGACCTGATACGCCGCTCGCCTATCGGCGTGGAGGAAATCGTGCGTGACGATCTGGTGCAGACCATTGCACGCCGCGAAGACCTTGCTTTCATCCGTGGTGACGGAACAGACAAGGGGCCGGTCGGGATGCGCCATCTGGTCCAGGCGTCCAACCTGATCACCGTGACCGCCATGCCGGCAACGCCGGCCCCTGGTGATCAACTGACGGCAATCCTGTCTGGCGCGTCGGCTGCCATCCTGGCGCTTCAGAATGGCATGTCGCGCATGATCCGCCCGACCTGGATCATGGCACCCACGATTGCCCGCTTCATCAGTCTGGCACGCGATCAGGTGGGCGGCTTCTACTGGAAGGATGAAATCGAAAGGGGCATGTGGGAAGGCTACCCGATCCGCCTGACGCAGCAGATACCCACGAACCTTGTGATGGGTGCCAACACCAAGGCATCTGAAATCTATTTTTGCGACATGGCCGACTTTGTAATTGCAGACACCTACAATGTGGTCGTGGATGCGTCTGACGTGGCTGCCTACAATGACGGAACCTCGATGGTGTCTGCGTTCCAGCGGGATCAGTCACTGTTCAGGGTGATATCGGAGCACGATGTCAACATGCGGCACCTCCAGAGTCTGGTGGTGCTGCTGACGCAAGACTGGGCCTTCACAGGCGTTCCTGGCTCGCCAGGGGCACCGTGGACCACCCAGCCGCTTAACCCCACGTGGTCGCAGGCTGCGGCGATCAGACCGGCGCTGGCGACCGGCGCGAACCCGCCGCCAACACTGACCGATCCGGCATAAGGAGTCGCAACACCATGTTCGTGATGGCAGTGGAAGGCATCCCGCAACGCGATCAGGTCGTGACGTTCAGCCAGCACTGGGCAAGCTACAATCCAGGTGAAGTTGCGAGCTTCACGGCTGGCGAGAAGCAGGTCCTGGCCGACAAGGGCGTGATCCTTTCACCGCCATCCAACGTGACAGTGCCCGCCGTGCAACAGGTTGGGTCCAACCTGACCTGCACGATGGGCACCTGGAATGGCGAGCCGACCAGCTATGCCTACCAGTGGCGCGTTGCCGGCGTGAACGTCGGGACGAACTCACCCACCTATGCAACGCAGGTTGCTGACGTGGGACTGACCGGGACCTGCATCGTGACCGCCACCAACGCCGCAGGATCGACAGCCGCGCCGCCATCGAATGGCGTTGTCATCCAATGAAGGACTGACCAATGAGTGACTCGTATACCAACGGCACGCTCGTCAGCATGCGGACCCTGCGGCGCTTCCAGCACTACAATGCAGGCGAGATCATCGCGGTTCCCATGGCAGCCGCGCAAGACCTTGCCGCCAAGCGGCTTGCGCATCCGCTTAACCTCCTGGTGCCAACGGACCCGAACGCCCCTGCGCGTCAGGTGGCACCAGCCGGCATTGTGAAAAAATAGCATGTATGCCGCGCTGCGCGTCATCGAGGCACCTGCAAGTGAGCCAGTGACGACTGACCTTGCGCGTAAGCATTGCCGCATCGACGCCGATTATGATGACGACATATTGCAGATGTATGTGACCAGTGCGCGCGTGGAGGCTGAAGCCTTCCTAAACCGCGCGCTGTTCACACAGAAATTGCAATTCGCCGTCACCTGGGCACCGCCGCCAACCGCCACGCCGCTCGTCCCGCAGAGCTTGATCATCTTCCCGTTGAACTGGCCACCTCTGGTCAAACGACCGATAGAGCTTCCGCGCGCGCCGTGCCAGTCGGTGCAGCAGATCACCTGGGGGCCGTTGGACGACATGCAGGTTGCCGATCCTGACGACTACAGCCTGAACCTGGGCGTGGAACCTGGATACGTTGCGGTGAAGCCGCAGCTTCTGCCGCGCATCCCGCAGCAGTCCATGATCATTGATTACACGGCTGGATATGACGACAGCGACCCTGATGCCGTGCCCATGCCGATCCGCATTGCGATCATGGTGGGCACCGCGCACTACTACGAGAATCGGGGTGATGTGACGGCGGAAATGCCACCAGCATTCTACCGCTTGCTCGATCCCTATCGCCTCTGGACGTTTGCAGGATGATGGAGCGGCGCGTTGCGTTGCGGCGAGCAGCGGTGCGATGCGGCGCGAAGCGTGTCGAGGCATCGGGATTGAATGCCGGATAATCCGAGCGGTCAACTCCAGGCGTCCAACGGCATCGGCGCGCTGCGATGGCAGGTCACGTTGTATCGGCGCGACCAGTCTCCTGCTGATGACTTGGCACTGACCGAGAACCTTGTGCCGCTGGCAACGGTGCACGCTGACATCCAGGGCACGCGACCGGGCACCTTCTACCAGAGCACCCAGGTCGATGCGCCGGTCACGCACATGGTCTACATCCGCTGGCAGGACTACCCAGCCACAATCGAGGTGGTGATCAGGACCACGCAGCGTCCAGACGGCAGCTTGCGCAGCGAGGTCTACCGCGTGCGCCGGTCACTGGAGATCGCGGGCCGCAAGCGGTTCATCCAACTGGAATGCGAACTTGAGCGCAGCAGGACCACGCCGGATGACAGTGACGCAACGCGCAACGCGCTGCTGACGGAACCATACAGCAACGTGGTGTGGGACGGCGGAAGCACCTCCTGGGATGCAATCTGGACATGACCAGCAACATCGACGCCACCAAGCCAGCCAGTCCGAACGCATACACCGCAGACATGCGCGCCAACTTCCAGGCAGCCGCTGACGAGATCAGTGCCTTGCAGGCTGCCATGGATGCGCCTGCACCATGGTTGCCGCTTGATGGCGGCACGATGGTGGGTCCGCTGACCCTGGCAGATGATCCGGTCAACCCGCTGGACGCAGCGACCATGCAGTATGTTGATGCATTGGTTGCAGCTATCCCGCCCGTCGATCTGTCAGGCTATCTGCCGCTTGGTGGAGGTGTTCTGACCGGCGATCTGACGCTAGGCGGCACGGCTTCACGGCGTAGCTTGATTGTTGATTCCGGCACCGGGCAGT
>Ga0210392_10000375_pt1 | contig 29047 bp, 29 predicted proteins | sample IncBWC30OmetaG_FD_161057 | JGI IMG/M metagenome (GOLD analysis project Ga0210392, IMG submission 161057) | Forest soil microbial communities from Barre Woods Harvard Forest LTER site, Petersham, Massachusetts, United States - Inc-BW-C-30-O ... | reverse complement strand
GTCGCCGACGGCGCGCTCGGCCAGGAGGCGGTCAACGTCGCCAAGGCGTTCCACGACGCGCTCGCGCTCACCGGCCTCGTCCTCACCAAGATGGACGGCGATGCGCGCGGCGGCGCGGCGCTCTCGATCAAGTCCATCACCGGCGTGCCGATCAAGTTCATCGGCACCGGCGAGAAAACCGAGGACTTTGACACGTTTTATCCCGACCGCCTCGCCTCGCGCATCCTCGGCATGGGCGACGTCGTCTCGCTCGTCGAAAAAGCACAGGAAAACATCGACCAGAAGGAAGCGGAGAAAATGGCGGAGAAACTCCGCAAGGCCGACTTCAACCTCGAGGATTTCCTCGCGCAGCTGCAGCAGGTGAAAAAAATGGGCTCGATGCAGAGCCTCATGGGCATGATCCCCGGCATGAGCGGCATGCAGCTACCCGAAGGCTCGGACCAGCAGATGGCGCGGACCGAGGCCATCATCAAGTCGATGACGAAGCAGGAACGCCGCAAGCCGGAAATCCTCAACGGCAGCCGCCGCCAGCGCATCGCCAACGGCTCCGGCGTGAAGCTGGTCGAGGTCAACCAGCTCCTGAAACAATTTCAGCAGATGCAGAAAATGATGAAGATGATGAAAGGCGGCGGCGCGAAAAAGATGATGCGGCAGATGGAGGCGATGAAAGGCAAAGGCGGCTTCCCAGGGATGTGAGGAGATTTGGCTAGAGGTAGGGCGCGACCGCCGGGCGCGCCGAATTTTCCGCTATACTATGAGTGCGGACGGCCCGGCGGTCCGTCCCTACCCTAATGTCGCTGCCTACTCGAAAACAACTGCCTCACGACCCACCATCCTGGGCAAAGCCTGGCTCCATTTTCTTTATCACTATCTGCTGTTCGCCCAAAGGACAGAATCAACTCTGCCAGCCGGAAATCGCCCAAAGTCTTTTTGCATCCGTGCGTTTCAGACATGAGCGACTGGATTGGCACACACATCTTTTTCTGCTCATGCCCGACCATCTGCACGCACTGATTTCATTCCCACATGACCGAAGCATGAAATCAGTCATAGCGAAATGGAAGGAATACTCCACCAAACACGTCGGCATTCGCTGGCAACGCGATTTTTTCGATCATCGATTGCGCAGCGACGAAAGTTTCGACGAGAAAGCATACTATATCCGCATGAATCCGGTGCGGCAAAATTTGGTTTCGGAGATGACGGCATGGCCTTACGTTTGGGATCCAAACCGATAAAAGCCGAATTACGGCGCGCCCGGCGGTCGCGCCCTACCCCATGCCCACCTTCGTGCCCGCTCACACCAGCTTTGCGGTGAGCGAGATGGTGGCGTTGAGGAGGCGGGAGATCGGGCAGTTGGCTTTCGCCGCGGCGGCGATTTCGTCGAACTTCGCGGCTTCGATGCCGGGAATTTTTGCGGTGAGCACGAGGTGCGAGGCGGTGATGGTCCAGCCTTTCGGCGGGACATTATCGAGGCTGACCTCGGCGGTGCATTCGAGGCGATCCGGCTTAAAGCCGGCCTCGCCAAGTGCGGCGGAGAGCGCCATCGCGAAGCAGCCGGCGTGGGCCGCGGCAATCAGCTCCTCCGGATTGGTCCCGGCGCCGGAAGCGAAGCGGGAATTAAACGAATAGGGCGTGGATTTCAGGGCGCCACCGGGCGCGGTGAGCGTGCCGGTGCCTTCTTTCACTGAGCCGTTCCAGACGGCGGTAGCGGTGCGTTTCATGCCGAGCAGTGGGTGGAGTTTCGGCAATTTGGCAAATCCGTGTGTTAATTTTAACCACAAAGACACGAAGGACACAGAGACCAGATCGACCACGGATTACACAAATAAGCACGGATAGCTGCTCCCATCCGTGCAATCCGTGGCAAAATTTCCTTCTCCACCGCCTTTGTGTCCTTCGTGCCTTTGTGGTTAAAATCCACGTGATCATTTATTCAGTTTAGCCGGATCGAAATAGAACCGCCATTTTTTCGCCGCCCAGACCGGACCGGCATAATCGACGCCGATGCGGGGCGTCGCTTGCACGAGCCGCGACAGCACCCGCACGCCGCGGTCTTCGATCCACAACCCACTCGCCCGTGCGGCCGCCGTGGCGTTGAGTTTTCGATCGATACCGAGCACGCGCGTCACGCGGCCGGGTCCGATCACACCTTCCACGCCGCGGATCAAAATTGCCGCCGGATAATCGCGCGGGCCGGTCACGAGGTTCAGCATCTCGTGCACGCCGTAGCAGAGATAGACGTACCATCGGCCGCCGGGCCCAAACATCACGGCATTGCGTGCGGTGCGTCCTCGGTTGGCATGGGCGTGGCTGGCGCGGTCACGCGGTCCGTCGTAGGCCTCAACTTCGGTGATGAGCACGGCGGTCTCGCGTCCGCGCCGGGCGCGGACAAGCACCTTGCCGAGGAGCCAGCGGGCGAGCACGACGGTTTTTTTCGTGCACAGCACTTTTGCCTTAACGACGCGACGCATTGCGAATTAGATAACGCGCACCTCTTTACTTTATGAAGCCCATTTTCACCCTCACCGGCAATCTGCTCTGGGAAAAAACCCTCACCTTCGCCGACTGGGCGCCCGGCCGGACGCAACGGGCCGCGGCTGAATCATTCCAAGTCGGCGGCAAGGGCATCAATGTCGCCCGAATACTCGGGCGCCTTGGCGACCCCGTGACGGCCCTGTGCTTTCCCGGCGGCGCGACTGGCGCGGAGTGCAGCGCCTGGTTGCGCGCGAAAAAAATTCCGTTCCGCGCCTTTGGCCCCGGTGCGCCGACGCGGATCGGCCTCGTCGTGCGCGGAGGTGGCCGCCGCGAAACCACGTTCTTCAGTCCCGACCAGCCGCCGGCTGGCGCGGCGTTGCGCGATTGCGCTCGTTTTCTCGAAGCGCGCCCACGACGCGCTGCACTCGCAATCTGCGGCAGTTTCCCCGGCTGGGAGAAATCGGCGTCAGCCCCGCTTCGTGCCGCGGTCAACCGCTGGCTCGCGCGGGGAAGTTTTCTCGCCGCCGACACTTACGGACCACCGCTCGCCTGGTTGGTGACGCGTCCGCTCGACCTGGTGAAGATCAACCGCCACGAGTTCGACGCTCTTTTTTCGTCCGCCGCCCGGCGCGCCTCGGTGTCCGCGCGTTTGCGCCTCGCCTGCGAACGCTGGCCCGTACGCAATTGGATCATCACCGACGGCCCGCGGCCGGTTTGGTTGGTGGAGAAAACTTCCGCCGCGCCCGCCTGCCTGACCCCGCCACACGTGCGCGAAGTGTCCGCCACGGGCTCCGGCGATGTGCTTCTGGCGGGCGTTTTGCACGCGTTGCTCCAACGCAGAGCGACACTTGCGGAAGCGGTGGCCTTTGCCCTGCCCTTTGCCGCCGCCTGCGCGGCCCGTCCAAGCATGAAGGAATTTGCGGCGAACAAGTTTCTTAAGTTGCGGTCGTAGAGGTTGAAACCCATTATATCTGACATGAAAAAAGGTCCAGTTATCGCCATCATCGCCGTGCTCGCGCTACTCGCTTCCTTTTTTGGCTATCGCAGCTGGCAAGACAAAATGAACCGCGACCTGGCTGAACAGCGCGCGACCGCCGTGGAAACCAGCAAAGCCGAAGCCGAACAACGCGCCGCGGCCGAAGCCGAGGCCGCCCGGCTCGCGCAGGAGAAAGCGCGCCTCGACGCCGAGGAAAACGCCCGCAAAGCCGCCGAGCTGCAGGCGCAACAAGCGGCGCTCGATGCCGAAAAACAAAAAGCGGACGAGGCGGCGCGCGAAGCCGCCGAGGAAAAGGACCGCCTGGAGAAGGCCAAGGCCGCGGCGGATCAACAGGCGGCCGAGCTCACCGCCGAGCGCCAGAAAGCCGAGGCGGAAGCCGATGCCGCCCGCCAGGCTGCGCAACAAAAACTGGCCGAGCTCGACCGGCAGAAGCAGGAAATGGCCGACCGCGAAGCCGCCCGGCTGGCCGCCCTCCAGCATCAGCAGGAGCTTGAATCGCAGGTGCACATGCGCGAGCTGCTGGGCCACGCCGTTTATCCCAACGATTTCAAATACCGCGAGCACTACTACCTTGGCATCGAAATGATCAACAACGAGATTCAGAGCGAGAACGACGCGAATAAAAAGGCCCCTCCGCTCAAATAAGCCCAGCCTGCGCCACCGGCTTGGGTTTTTGCAATTTCACCGCGTTAAGGTTCTGTCTTCAAATTGGCATGGCCCGTTGTGAAGAATCTCCTTGATGCCACTGTAGGAGCCTGCTTGCAGGCGACATTTCTTGCTAGGTCTGTATTGTACCCCGGTAAACGGTAAAGGTCGCCTGCAAGCAGGCTCCTACAAGTCGTACCAGACCGTACCAGCTGAGCCCTCAGCGCCGGGTTAGGGAGAAGTTTTCAAATTTCAATTAAAACCTTGCGCCACAGCGTGGAAAACTTTTTATCTCACCTTTCTTTTTATGAAAGCCACCATCAAGACTCAGGGCCAACAGTTCGCTGTGACCGAGGGCGACATTCTCACCGTCAATCGCTATCCGAAAACTGAAGCCGGCTCGACCATCGAGATCACCAACGTGCTCTCCACCGGCGAAGGCGCAGATTTCCGCGTCGGCACGCCCCTTCTGACCGGCGCACGCGTGACGGCCACCATTTTGGAAAACAAACGCGGCGACAAGGTCATCGTCTTCAAGAAAAACAAGCGCAAGGGCTACGAGCGCAAGCGCGGCCACCGCCAGGAACTCTCCGTCATCAAGATCGAATCAATTCAAGCTTAAGGAAACGCCATGGCGCACAAGAAAGGTCAGTCCACCACCTCCAACGGCCGCGAAAGCCAGTCAAAGCGGCTCGGCATCAAGAAATTCGGCGGCCAGGCCGTCATCGCCGGCAACATTCTCGTCCGCCAGCGCGGCACCAAGCACCATCCCGGCGCCGGCGTCGGCATCGGTCGCGATTTCACGCTTTTCGCGTTGAAAGACGGCACCGTGCAATTCGACAAGCCGCACCGCAAAGTGAATATCGTCTGATCGGCGAAAATTTTTGCCTTTCCAACGCAGCCTAAACCGGGCTGCGTTTTTTTATGCCATCGCCCGATGACCGTTTGCAGGAGCTCCGCCGCCAGCGCGCCCTCGTGCAGGAGCAGCTGGCTTTTCTCGACCGGGAGATCGCCGCCACTTCCGGCCAGGCCACTTCCCTGCCCGCGGCACAAAACCTGCCATCCGTGCCCGCCGGGCCAATCCCGCCGGCCACGCCCCCGGCCGATGGCGGCGAGGTGGGTGAATTGATCAAATCCTTGGAGGACGAATCCCGCTCCAACCTCGCCAAGGCCAAATGGGGCTGCATTTGGACCTTCGTGGCCGGACTCGTGCTTTTTGCCCTCTGCGTGTTCGCGTTCTACTCCTACGTCAAGCTGCACCAATCTGCACCGGTCCGTTAGAAAAGATTTTTTCGAACCGAGGCGCCCTTCGCCGGTCTAGCGCAGCGCACTTGACCGAATCGACCGTTCAATTACCGGAGAAAACCGGGCCGCGTGATGAAAGCATCGCCCGACTCTGTCGGCAAATCTGTCTTTGTCGCACGCGCGGGCAAATCGCCCAGGCCAATCGCCTTGAAGCTGTTCTGCACAACCAGGTTTCCGCGGATTTCAGCGAGGAGGCATTGCAGGAGATATTTTTGGCCGAGCAAAAGCGTGTGATCGACGCGCTCATGCTGGCCGAGGTTCTCGGGCCGCTTCTCACCGAGCATCTTGCCGTTGCCGCACCTGACCCCGCTCGCGCCCACGCCCCGGCGGCTCGCAGCTCCCAACGTCCTGCCACCAGCGACCAGCCGCTCGGCATCGCCGACCTGATCGAAGGCATGCTGGCGCAGGAGCGCACCACCCGCGGCCATGCCGTCTGATCTTTATTCTCCAGCCAACCTCGGTCCAACCCTCAATCCATTATAAAAATGAGCAATGTCGCCATGGAAAAGTCTGCTGAAAAAGCAGAAAAAGTCACCCTGTCATCCTCGGGTTCCGCCGCCACCGCGACGGCTACCCCCACCCGCCGCACGGATCGCAAAAGCATCCTTGTCGGCTTTGACCTTGGCACCAACAAATCGTGCATTCTCACCGGCCCGCCCGGATCGGGCGACATCGCCACCAGTAAAATCGTTTCCTCCGTGGTGGGTTATGTGCGCGACGGCATCGTGGACGGCATCATCGCCGGCAATGCCAGCATCCTTTACGGCGACGATGCGCTCCGCAACGTCCTGCACGTAAACCTCGTGGCGCCGCTCGACCGCGGCGTCATCAAGCACCGCGACGCCGCGCGCGATTTTCTCCAGCACATCCGCGCGCTGGCCGACCCGGGCGGCAACGCCGAGATTCGCGCCGTCGTCGGCATCCCGGCCAACGCCGATGAGCAGGCCCGCGAAGACATCCGCCAGTGCGCCACCGGCATTTTTGACCGCATCCTGCTGATCCCCGAGCCGTTCCTTGCCGCGCTCGGCTACCGCGATGACGCGCGCCTAGGCCAGCCCGGCTACGTCGATCCGGTGACAAACTCCCTCTTCATCGACATCGGCGGCGGCACCAGCGACCTCTGCCTAGTACAGGGCTACTTCCCCACGCCCGACGACCAGATCAGCATCGGTTTTGCCGGTGACGCCATCGACGACCTCATGCGGCAGGATATCGACCGGGTTTATCCCAACAACGGCCTCACGCATCTGCGCATCCGCGAGATCAAGGAGAACCACGCGTACGTCGGCACCATCCGCAAACCCATCGACGTCAAGGTCATCATGGGCGGAAAATCGCACACGCTTGAACTTGGCGAAGTCATCGGCCGGGCCTGCAACGAGCTCATCGATAAAATTTATCCGGCGCTCACCACGTTGATCGGGCGGGCCTCGTCCGACGGCATCGTCACCCTGCTGCAGAATATCATCATCACCGGCGGCGGCTCGCAGATCAAAGGCATCGATACGGTCCTCCAGAAAAAACTGGCGGACGACAGCTTCGAATCGCCCAAGATCCGGCTGGCCGGCCAGGATTACAAACGCTACGTCGCCCTGGGTGCGCTCAAGGCCGCCCGCGCCGCGCGGGAAAACCAATGGCAGTATCTTTTGGCCTAGGGTGTGTTTTTATAAAACTCTCCATCTTTATGCTGCAGGCGCGCTTACTATAGCGCGCCTTTATTAGGATTATTACATATGTAGCAAGTAGGTTACGATACTGTATCGGGCTGGATGTCCTTTAGGGTGTTTTTCCCTGCAATGAGGGGAATTTCGCGTGTCGCCATGCGTCTATAGTAGTACATACCCTTACCGTCCCATGCACATCGACGCCCTTACCCCAGATAAAAAAGATACGATGGCAGCCCTGCTCTCCCAAGGCTTTCAGGAAATTTCAATCCTTTCAAAACGTGGGAAAATGGAAGAAGCAAAATCCCTCGCTTCAGTCTTGGCCCCGATCTTGATCAACGTGCAGGATCCCGGGTTTGACCTCGAATCCACGACCACGAATTTTGCCCGGCCGCAGGGACATCCACCCTCAAAGGAACGGGCGAACTGGTGCCGGGCCTGGACCGGATTCGTCTCCGGATTGAAACCCGGCCGCACTTCGGTTGCGGGCTGAGTTTGTCTGCCTGTAGGTCGGGGTTTATCCCCGACATGTCGGGCGTAATCCGCCTTCGCTAAAGCTACGGCGGGACAAGAGCCCGACCTACAATAGTTATCCCGCGATGGGATAACTCCCGAGCCATTTCACGAGCGGGCAGAATTTTTTCAGCTCGGCCAGCGCGGCCTTCATGTTCGCATCGTCATAGTGGCCGGTCACGTCGATGAAGAAATAATAGTCCCACGGGCGCTTCTTGCTCGGGCGCGACTCAACCTTGGACAGGTTGATGCCCCGCTCGGCCAGCGGCATGAGCATTTTGAGCAGGGCGCCCGAGTGAGAGGCGGCCTCGTCCCCGAGCGAAATGGCAAAGCTCGACATGTCGCGCCCGCCGCCCACCGGCCCGCCGGCTTTTTTGCCCAGCACGAAAAAACGCGTGGTGTTGTCCGCCTTGTCCTGGATATTCCGCTCGACGACCGGCACACCGTAGAATTGGGCGGCGAGCTCGTTGGCCACCGCGGCGGCGCCAGCCTCGGTCTTGGCAATTTGCACCGCCCGCGAGGTGCTCGGTGCATCGATCAACTGGGCGTGCGGCAGGTGGCGTTGCAGCCAGTGGCGGCATTGCGCCAGCGCCTGGTCCTTCGAGTAAACCCGCTCGATTTTCTCCAGCGGAAAATCTGAGATGAGCGCATGCGTGATCTCCAGGTAAATTTGCGCCACGATCTTCAGGTCGCTTTCGACAAAAAGGTCGAGCGTCTCGCGCACCGATCCTTCCGTGGAGTTTTCGATCGGGATCACCGCGTAGTCGGCCTCGCCCTTCTCGACCGCGGTGAAAATGTCCGCGATCGTGGCCATGGCGTGATAATTGACGCTCGCGCCGAATTTTTTCATCGCGGCGGCATGCGTGTTCGTCGCCTCCGGGCCAAGGTAGGCGATGAGCATCGGCTTTTCCAGCGCCAGGGCCGCTGACATGATTTCACGATAAATCGCCTGCAGGGCGTCATTCTTGATCGGCCCCTGGTTGAGCTCGATGATCTTGCGCAAAACCGCGTCCTCGCGTTCGGGCACGTAAATCTGCCCGCCGGTGTCGCGCTTATGCTTGCCGATTTCGGCCGCGAGCGTGAGGCGTTCGTTGAGCAGCTCGACGATGCGGTGGTCGAGCTTGTCGATTTTTTCGCGGATGGGGCCGAGGTCCATGTTACGCAGGTTTTTGCTCGGCCAGCGCGGGAGGCTCGGCGGCGGGTGTCAGTGGCAGGTTTTCCTGCTCAAGGCCCATGTCCGAGTCCGAAAGGTGCTTGGGCTTCATCGCGTTTTCCAGCCAAGCATCGATTTGCCGGTTTGAAAGCACGTCGGACGCCGGCAGTTCGTCGAGCGACTTGACCCCGACAAATTCCATGAACGCGTCCGTCGTGCCGTATTGGATCGGGCGGCCGGGCAATTCCGCGCGCCCCACGACGTAGACCAGCTCGCGCTCAAGCAGCTTGTTGATGCCGGCCTCGGCCGACACGCCGCGGATGTGCTCGATCTCCGCCCGCGTCACCGGCTGGCGGTAGGCGACCACCGCAAGCGTCTCGAGGGCGGACTGCGACAGTTTCATCGGCGGCGGCTCGTCGCGCAGGATGCGAATCCACCGCGCAAAACGCGGATGCGTCACCAGCCGGTAGCCGCTGGCCCCCTCGATGAGCAAATAAACATCATCGGCGGCGCGCAGCTCGGCGGCGATTTCGTCCATCGCCTCGCGAATCTGCGCCGCGGTAATGAGCGACGGCACATCGGCGTCCATCCCCGGGTCATCGGGCAGCTCGGGCACATCGACGGCTTCTTCCGCGACCGGCGCCGCCGGTTCGGCGGGTGGTTGGGCCGTCGGGGCCAGCGGCAACAACGCCTGCTCGTGAAAGCGCGTGAATGCGTCCTGGATGTCCTTGGCCGCCAGCGGCCGGCTCGATGAGAACAGCAGCGCCTTGAGCACTTTTTTCAAATTGAATGCCATGCGAAAATTCTGGGTCGAGTGAATGCCCCCCATCCCCCGCGAAGCAATCTCCTTTTTTGCTCAGTCGCGGCTTGCGCGGCCATCTCCCCTCGCGTAACCGTGTTGGCTCCGCGTGTTTCTCCCATGAGTTCAAAACCCTCCCATAAACCCGCCTCGTTGCGCGCCCACTCTGCCATCGTCGTTGATGGCCCCGATCGCGCGCCGAATCGCTCCATGCTGCGCGCCGTCGGTTTCGGCGACGCCGATTTCGCGAAGCCCATCGTCGGCGTCGCCTCGACCTGGAGCATGGTCACCCCGTGCAACATGCATATTGACCAGCTCGCGCGCGAGACCGCGGCGGGCACCGATGCCGCCGGCGGGAAGTCCATCATCTTTGGCACCATCACGGTGTCCGACGGCATCAGCATGGGCACGCCCGGCATGCGCTACTCGCTCGTCTCGCGCGAAATCATCGCCGATTCCGTCGAGGCCGTGGCCGGCGCCGAAGGCTTCGACGCGCTCGTGACCATCGGCGGCTGCGACAAGAACATGCCCGGTTGCGTCATGGCGCTCGCCCGTCTCAACCGCCCCGGCGTTTTTGTTTATGGCGGCACGATTTTGCCCGGCATCCACCCCGGCACGAAAAAGGAATGCGACATCGTCAGCGTTTTCGAGGCCGTCGGCCAGCATGCCCGCGGCACACTCGACGACGCCGGCCTGCGCGAGATCGAGGCCTGCTCCATTCCCGGCCCCGGCTCCTGCGGCGGCATGTACACCGCCAACACCATGGCCTCCGCCATTGAGGCGCTCGGGATGAGCCTGCCCAACAGCTCCACCCAACTCGCCATCTCCGAGGACAAGAAACTCGACTGCCGCCGTGCCGGCGAGGCCGCCCTCGCCTTGTTGAAGCAAAATATCCGCCCGCGCGACATCCTCACGAAAAAAGCCTTCGAGAACTCCATCGCCGTCGTCATCGCCCTCGGCGGCTCGACCAACGCCGTCCTGCACCTGCTCGCCATCGCCCACACCGCCAACGTGAAGCTCTCGCTCGACGACTTCACGCGCATCGGCAAACGCGTGCCCGTGCTCGCCGACCTGAAGCCCTCCGGCAAATACGCCGTGTCCCACCTCGTGCGCATCGGCGGCCTGCCGCCGCTGATGAAAATGCTCCTCGACGCCGGCCTGCTCCACGGCGATTGCCTCACCGTCACCGGCAAAACCGTCGCGGAGAACCTGAAAAACGTCGCGCCCTACCCGGCCGACCAGGACGTCATCCGCCCGCTTTCGAATCCAATCAAGGCCGACAGCCACCTGCGCATCCTCTACGGCAACCTCGCGCCCCAAGGCGCGGTCGCCAAGATTTCCGGCAAGGAAGGACTCACGTTCTCCGGCCGGGCCATCGTCTTTGAATCCGAGGAATCCGCGCTCGCCGCCATCCTCGACGGCCGCGTGAAGGCCGGCCACGTCATCGTCATCCGCAACGAAGGCCCGGTCGGCGGCCCCGGCATGCGCGAGATGCTCGCGCCCACCAGCGCCGTCATGGGCAAGGGTCTCGGCAAGGATGTCGCGCTCATTACCGACGGACGTTTCTCCGGCGGCAGCCACGGCTTCGTTGTCGGTCACATCACGCCCGAAGCCGCGGTCGGCGGCCCCATCGCCATCGTCAAGAACGGCGACCCCATCACCATCGACGCGGTCAAGAACGAGCTGAGCCTCGGCCTGCCCGCGAAGGAAATCGCCGCCCGCCGCAAGCAGTGGAAGGCGAAGAAGCCCAAGGAAACCCGCGGCGCGCTGGCGAAGTACGCCAAGCTTGTCACCAGCGCCTCCGAAGGCGCGGTGACAGACAAGAACTTGTAGAGCGGGCTTGCACGGAATATCAATCGCCGCCATCTTGCCCGCATGAGCACACGCGAAGCGGTTCAGACCATTCTCGCAAAACTCCCTCCCGACGTCTCGCTCCACGAGGTCGCACGGGAGATTGAATTTATCGCGGCCGTGCGCGAAGGCTTGGCAGAACTGGATCGCGGCGAGGGCATTCCCGTTGAGCAAGTCCGTCGCGAACTTCGCGAATGGGTAAAGCCCTGATCATTGCTCCGAGCGCCCGCGGCGATCTGCACGACATCGTGAAACAAATCGCCCACGACGCACCAGAGCGGGCCGTAAAATTCGGCGACGCCCTGCTCGACCGGGCGCAACAAGCCGCCGACTTCCCAAAATCGGGGCGGGTGGTGCCCGAGTTCAAGCGCGACGATCTGCGCGAGCTTGTTCACGCGCCCATCCGCATCATTTACCGGATTCGTGCTGACGAGGCTGTCGAAATTGTCCGCTTCTGGCACGCCGCGCGCGGCACACCCGAACCATGAAACCGAATAATACGCGCTGTGTCTTGCCAAGCCCACCATTAGCGCTTTTGAAAGCGCGGTGACGGATAAGTATCAATAATCTAAATCCAACTTGCTATGCAAACATTCGTCGCCGCCGTGGTCTCAGGTTTATTTTCCGGTTTGCTCGGCGTTTGGTGCACTCTTCGTTGGCAACATAAAGCTGAAGTTCGACGCCAAAAAATTGAAACGATTCGCGAGATTGCGGGATATCGTTTTGTTTTGATCCGTGATTTGAACGCAAATCCTTCTGACAAATCACGTTTTTCCGCCGCCTTAAATCAAGCTTTCGTTATTTTTGCTGATGATGCCAACGCTATGGCGTCACTTCATGAATTTCATCAAACAATTGTTGGCAAACTTGGTCCAACCATCGCAAATGATAAGCTCGTGTCGTTATTCAAAGCGCTCGCGAAGTCGGCAAACATAAGTTTCAGTCAATTGAACGACGGATTTTTCCTAACGCCATTTAATTTTTGATCCCATGATCTGGTCACGTTTCAAAACCCACTTCTATCACCACGCCGGGCTGGGCTTCGCGCTCGACATCAGCCGCATTCCGTTTCCCGACGAGTTTCTCGCGACCATGGCGCCGAAGATGCAGCAGGCATTCGCCGACATGGCGTCGCTCGAAAAGGGCGCCATCGCCAATCCCGACGAAAAACGCATGGTCGGCCATTACTGGCTGCGCGCCCCGCAGCTCGCGCCGACCAGGGAGCTGAGCACCGAAATCTCCTCGACGCTCGCCGCGATCAAGGATTTCGCCGCCAAGATCCACGCCGGCGCCATCGCCGGCCCGCGCGGCCCGTTCAAGCACCTGCTCGTCATCGGCATCGGCGGTTCCGCGCTCGGCCCGCAGTTCGTCAGCCACGCCCTCGGCCAGCCGGGTAAAGACAAACTGGCGGTGCACTTTTTCGACAACACCGATCCCGACGGCATCGACTACGTGCTCGCCTCGCTCGTCAGCCAGCTCGCCGACACGCTCGTCGTCGTCATCTCGAAATCCGGCGGCACGGCCGAAACGCGGAACGGCCAACTCGAGGCCGCCGCCGCCTTCAAGGCCGCCGGGCTCGCCTACCCGCAGCATTTTGTCGCCGTCACCGGCGCCGGCTCGAAGCTCGACCAGACCGCGATCAAGGAAGGCTGGCTCGCGCGTTTCCCGATGTGGGACTGGGTCGGCGGCCGCACGAGTGAACTTTGCGCCGTGGGCCTGCTGCCCGCCGCGCTGCAAGGCCTCGACATCCAGGCGATGCTCGACGGCGCCGCGGCAATGGACGTCGTCACTCGCCAACCCGTCATCGCGGAAAATCCCGCCGCGCTCCTCGCGCTCATGTGGTATTTCGCGACCGACGGCCGCGGCAAAAAAGACATGGTCGTGCTGCCTTACAAGGACCGCCTCCTGCTTTTCTCGCGCTACCTGCAGCAGCTCGTGATGGAATCGCTCGGCAAGGAACTCGACCTGCAGGGCCGCATCGTCAACCAGGGCATCGCCGTTTACGGCAACAAAGGCTCGACCGACCAGCACGCCTACGTGCAGCAGCTGCGCGAGGGCGTGAACAATTTCTTCATCACCTTCATCGAAGTGCTCCGCGACCGCGACGGAGCCAGCCTCGAGGTGGAGCCGGGCGTCACGAGCGGCGATTACCTGCAGGGTTTCTACCTTGGCACCCGCGATGCGCTCAGCGAGAAGGACCGCCACTCTGTCACGCTCACGCTGCCGGACGTCTCGCCGCGCACGATCGGCCTGCTGATCGCCCTCTACGAACGCGTGGTCGGCCTCTACGCGTCGCTCATCGGCATCAACGCCTACCACCAACCCGGCGTCGAGGCCGGCAAAAAGGCCGCTGGCGGCGTCATCGCGCTGAAGTTGAAACTCATGGCCGCGCTCCAGGCCGCACCCGGCACCGCCTTCACCGCCGATGCCATCGCCGCCAGACTCGGCACGCCCGACAAAACCGAGCTCATCTTCAAGCTCCTCGAGCACCTCTCGGCCAATGCCGGCACCGGCGTGAAAAAAAACCTGCGCACGCCCTGGTTTGAGAGCACCTACACGGCGGAGCGAAAGTGACAGGTAGCAAGTGACAAGTAACAAGAGACCCTTGCGCACTTAATCCTGCTACTTGTTACCTGGTACTTGATACTTATCCCCTTTCCGATTTGCACTGAAATGTTTTTCGGCTAAATAACCTTACAGCATGAAAAAACTCCGCCCCCTCCTCCTCTTGTTCGCCCTGGCCTCGCTGCTCGCCGGCTGCACCAGCGCAGGCGACCGATACTCCTCGATTCCCCAAGACCGGCCCGCGAATTGGGAAGGCGGCAGCTCGGTGCCAGGCATGGTCCAGGCCCCCGGCAGCGGCGCCCGCTAAGACCCTCCACCTTCAAAAAAATCCGGCCGACCAGACGACGCCGGATTTTTTTATGGCTGAACATTCCAACGCCTCCCTCACGCCGCAGCCCGGCACGCTGTATGTCGTGGCCACGCCCATCGGCAACCTGGCCGACGTCACCGAGCGCGCCCGAGCGATCCTCGCCGCCGTCGACCTCATAGCCTGCGAGGACACGCGCACCACGGGCGTGCTGCTGACCCATCTCGGTCTCCACCGCCCGCTCACCGCCTACCACGAGCACAACGAAACCGAAGCCGCCGAGTCGCTGGCCACGCAGCTCTCGGCTGGCAAAAGCATCGCCCTCGTCACCGATGCCGGCACGCCCGCGTTAAGCGATCCCGGTTTCCGCCTTGTGCGCGCCTGTCGCCGCCGCGGCCTGCCCGTCGTGCCCGTTCCCGGCCCCAGCGCGCTCACCGCCGTGCTCAGCGCAAGCGGGCTGCCCACCAATGGCTTTTTGTTTGTCGGATTCCTGCCGGCCAAAAGCGCCGCCCGCCTGGCTTTTTTGGAAAAATACCGCGACTTCGATTACACGCTCGCGCTCTACGAAAGCTGCCACCGCATCGACAAGTTCGCCGCGGAAATCGTGGAAAAGCTCGGCCCGGCGCGCATCGTCTGCCTCGCCAAGGAAGTCACCAAGATTTATGAAACCTTCCTCGTCGGCCCTGCCGCCGACGTGCAGGCCCGGCTCGGCAAAACCAGCCTGAAAGGCGAATTCGTGGTGCTCATCGCCCCTGCGGATTTCACATTGTAAGTTTTAACCGCGAATGGACGCGAATTATTAAAGAGGCCTGGTCTCCCTGCACCGAAGAGCGTTTGGAATACCAGATCCAAATTTCAACTGATCCCTCTTTATTCGCGTTGATTTGCGTCCATTCGCGGTTTCCAACTGAATGAATTCGATTCAGTCGAGCATGAGATTCCTCGCCCATTCGACGGGCTCAGGGCTACGAAGGTCCGCTTGGAATAACAAATCATCTTATCTGTGTCCATCCGTGTAATCCGTGGTTAAAAAAATGAATCCTTCCGTCGCCGTCATCGATATCGGCAGCAACACCATCAAGCTGCTCGTCGCCGCACGCAATGATGCCGGCCGGCTCACCGAGCGCGCGACCAGGACGATCGATTCGCGCATCAGCACGGGCATCAGCCAAATAAATCCACGCCTCGGTGAGGCCGGCATGGCCGCGGGTGTCGCCGCCATCCGCGATTTGCTGGCCACAGCGGCGCCCGTGGCACCGACCCAGACCATCCTGGTCGCCACGAGCGCGGTGCGCGATGCGGCCAATGGCGCCGACTTTTGCGCGCGCGTCCGCGCCGCCACCGGCCACGACATCCGCATCCTCACCGGCGACGAGGAAGCCAATCTCATCGGCGCCGGGCTGCTCTGCGACCCCGCCCTGGCCAACTTGCGCGACTTCTATGTTTTCGACCTCGGTGGCGGCAGCCTGGAATGCCTCGCCTTCCGCGCGCGGCGCATGGCGCAGGAAACCAGCCTGCCGCTTGGCTGCGTGCGCCTCACGGAAAAGTACGTGCCCGACCCGGCCGCGCCATTTTCCACCGAGGCCCGCACCGCCATCGTCACGCAGGTGAAACACGCCCTGGCGGAGAGCAGTTTTCGTTTCACTCTGACCGGAGCATCCGCGATTTTTGCCGGTGGCAGCGTCACCACCGTGCGGGCGATCTTTGCGGCGCGACGCGGAAAAGAGATCCGAAAAATCTCCCCCGTCGTGACGGTTCCTGAATTGGCCGCGCTGCTCGACCGCGTTGCATCCTTGTCGCTGGAGGAGCGGAAAAAAACCGCCGGCCTGCCGCCGTCGCGCGCCGATGTGTTTCCGACCGCGCTGGCCACGATCCTCGCCGTGGCGGAAATCGCCGGGCTGAAGGAATTCCAGCACTCGTTCTACAACCTGCGTTGGGGCCTGGCCGCGGAAGCGTTGAAAAAGCAGGGCTCGGCAGGAGAACGGACTGAAGGTGAAGCGCGGCGTCCCGACACGCTGGGCCCACGCAATCCTTAACCACAAAGGCACGAAGGACACGAAGCCCAAGCCCTTTGAGTTCTTTGTGTCTTCGTGGTGAATCTATCTGAGCGCGTCGGGACGCCGCGCTCCACCACCAAAAGTCTTCAAACGCCACTACCCCCGCAGCAGCTTCAGCATCTTCTTGAAATCGCCGGGCAGCGGCGCGCACAGGTCGAGCGCGGTCGCCGTGATCGGGTGCGCAAAGGCGATGCGTTCCGCATGAAGCATCACGCGCGGCGGCTTGGGCAGGGACGGCAGGGGTTTCCAGCCGTAGATGGTGTCGCCGAGCAGCGGGTGCCCGATGGATTTGAAATGCGCGCGAATCTGGTGCGTGCGCCCGGTGTGGATGCGGCAGCGCACGAATGCGGCGCCTTTTCCAAAAACCTCGAGCCGCTCCCAATCCGTGCGTGCGGTCCGTCCGCCCTGGTCCGCGGTCATGCGGTGCCGGTGCACGGGATGGCGGCTGATGGGGCGGTCGATCACGCCGCTCGCGAGCTTCGGCACGCCGGAAACCAGCGCGACATATTCCTTGCGCAGTGAACGACCGGCAAACTGCGCCGCGAGTGCGCGGTGCGCGGCGTCGGTCTTGGCCACGAGGAGAACGCCGGAAGTCTGCTTGTCGAGCCGGTGCACAATGCCGGGCCGGGCCACGCCGCCGATGCCGCTCAGGCTGCCGGCACAATGTGCGAGCAGCGCATGTACAAGCGTGTCCTCGCCCGTGCCCACGCCCGGATGCACGACCATCCCGGCGGGCTTGTTGAGCGCGAGCAGGTGCTCGTCCTCGAATAAAATTTCGAGCGGGATGTCCACCGGCTTCAGCTCGGCGGCCCGGGTTTCCGGCAGGGAAAACTCGATCGCGTCGCCGGCGCGCACGAGGTCGCTCTTGCCGAGCGGCCGGCCGGCGCGGTTAACCAAGCCCGCATCGAAGGCGCGCTGCAACGCCACCCGGCTGTGCGCGGGAAACGCCTGCGCGAGCACCTTGTCCGCGCGGGAGCGGCGAGCATTCGGCAGGACGATGTAAGTTTCTATCAAAGCCATACTATTAGAGCATGATTGGACGCCCATCATGATGACGGATAAAAATCACAAACACCAAACCCCAAATCCCAAAGAAATCTCAAAGATTTTGAGGCTTTCGCCAAGATTGAAGATTTTAATTCTCATTTTTTTGGCTGTTTGGGATTTGCGCGAGCAGTTGGTCAATCGCTGCGAGCGCCGCGCTCCGCTGCGCGCCGTCCACCAGCGCGACTTCCCAGCCGTTGCGCGCGACCTGCGCAAGCTCGGCGCGGGTGAAACCCAGTTCGCCCGCGAGCATGGCGTATTCGTCGTTCACCGTGTTGGCAAAGACCAGCGGGTCGTCCGTGCTCACCGTGCAGCGCACGCCGGCCGCGAGCAGGCTTTTGATGGGATGCTCCGCCATGGAGGGCACGACATTCAGGCGAACATTGCTGATGGGGCAAACGTCGAATGTCACGCCGCGAGCGCGGGCCAGCGCCACGACCACCGGATCCTCGATGGCGCGCACGCCGTGCTGCACCCGCGTGACGCCGAGCTGCTCGATGGCTTCGTGCACGCGGTGTGCACCGTCGAATTCTCCCGCGTGGCACTTGGTGATCTTGCCCGCGGCGCGCAGCCGCGCCCAGACCCGCGCCGTCCACGATTCGGTCGGGACTTGCTCCCAACCATGCAAATCCACGCCGGCCAGATCATCCCAGTTCTCGAGGTCATCGATGACCGCGCTCAGCGGCCCGGCATAATCGGTGCGCAGCATCCCGGCAAAAAGACGCACTTCAAGGCCGGGCGGGACGGCGCTGCGAATAGCCGCCAGGATTTCGCGGCCGGGCACGCGGATGAATTGCGTGACGGGCAGATGGAAGCTGGCCTCCACGTAGCGCACGTTCTGCGCGACATGCTTGGCAAAAGCCGCCTTGGCCGCCTCATGGTAGCGTTCCGCGCTCGTGAACCACGGCAGCGCATGACCCAGCAGCACCTTGTCGAAATCCGGAAACGTCGGGAAACGATGGTCCGGCGCGTGAAAAAACGGCCGCGCCGGATACGTCGCGGGCTGCCACGCCACCAGCAGTTCATACGGCAGCGCCCCCTCGATATGAAGGTGGGTCTCGGTCTTGGGCAGAGACTGGATGAAACCGCGAAGCAAAGAATCAATCATGTTTTTAACCGCGGATGAACACGGATGGACGCAGATTTATTTGGGAACATTCAGGCCGTGTTTTCAAAACAGTTTATCCGCGTCCATCTGCGTTCATCCGCGGTTAAAAAAGGATCGTACTGCCTTGATTGAAATCAGCGGTTTTTCCCGAGCAGATAATCTGGATTCAATTTCTTCAGCGCCGCGGGCACGAAGAGCCCGTCCTGGCGGATGAGCTTGCCGTCGAACCAGACTTCGCCGCCGCCGTAGTCGGGGCGCTGGATACAGACCATGTCCCAATGCACCTGCGACTTGTTGCCGTTGCCGCAATCCTCATAGGCCTGGCCCGGCGTGAAGTGGAAGCTGCCCGCAATTTTTTCGTCGAACAGGATGTCGCGCATCGGCTGGAGGATGTGCGGGTTGAAGCCCAGCGCAAATTCGCCGATGTAACGCGCGCCTTCGTCGCTATCGAGGATTTCATTGAGGCGCCGGGTGTTGTTGGCCGTGGCCTCGACGATCCTTCCCTTCTTGAAGACGAGGCGGATGCTGTCGAACGACGTGCCGAGGTAAACCGTGGGCGCATTGTACTGCACCACGCCCTCGACGCTGTCCTTGACCGGGCAGGAAAACACCTCGCCGTCGGGAATGTTGCGCAGCCCGCCGCACTCCTTCGCCCCGATGCCCTTGATGGAAAACTTGAGATCGGTGCCGGGGCCCTTGATGTGCACGCGGTCGGTTTTTTTCATGAGGCCGGCCAGCGCCTCCATCCCGGGCGTCATCCGCGCGTAATCGAGCGTGCAGACGCGGAAATAAAAATCCTCGAACTTTTCCGTGCTCAGGCCGGCCTGCTGCGCCATCGACGGCGTGGGCCAGCGCAGCACCACCCATTTGGTCTGGCCCACGCGGTAGTCGAGCACGGGCTGCATCAGGCGGCTGACCAGTTTAACCTTGTCGCCGGGCACATCGGAGGACTCGAAGATGTTTTCCGAGCCGCGCAAGGCGATGTAGGCGTCCATTTTTTTCATGCGCGCCAGTTCGATCTCGGCCTGCGGCGCGTATTGCGCCTCCTCGGCGCCCAGCAGGAGCTCGCGGGTGACCCGCGCCCGGTGAAGCTGGACGTAAGGGTGGGCGCCGCGTTCCCGGGCGGCGCGGATCAGCGCAATGACGATGGTCTCGGGCACATCGAACGCGTCAATAAACACGCGCTCACCCTTTTTCAGCTCGGTGGAAAAACCGGTGAGAACCTCGGCCAGCTTGTCGCAACGGGGATCGGTAATCATGAACATCCAACTTCCAACATCGAACACCCAACGTCCAACTTTTTTTGAAGCCGAACACTGAGCGTTGAAGCACAAATACAAACTACCAATTACTAACTACTACGCCGCCAACTTTGAACCGGGAACTTGGAACCGTGAACTCCGCGACGTGGACGTCGCGGTCACGCCACCGTCCGCTCCGTCGTTTTCGGAAAACAGATCCGGCTGACGGCTTCATCGAAGTCGGCCGCGCCTTGGATGATTTCAATCTCGAGCCGCAAATAATAGAGCGGCAGCGACGGCTCGTAGGTCGCCGGTATGCGCACGGCGTCTTTTTCCGTTGTCACGACAAAATCCAGTTTTGCCTCGCCCGCCTGGGAAAAGATCGCCTCGAGGTCGCCGACCGAGAACCGGTGGTGGTCGAGGAAGCGCTGTGACTGCTCCAGCTGCCCACCGAGGTCGCGCAGGAATTTTTCGAAGCTTTCCGGCGTGGCAATGCCGCTGAAGGCGGCGACCCGCCGGTCGCGCAGGAACTCGAGCGGCTGGCGCTCGGCCGTGCCCACGCGCTGCAAATACTGCGGCCGGTGGGCACATTCGATGACGTCCACGCCGGGATTGTGCCGCTGGATGAGTTCCTCGAGCTCGGCGTCGCGCTGGCCGTTGGATTTGGTGAGGAAAACATAGCTGGCCCGGCGCAGGTGTTTCACCGGCTCGCGCAGGATGCCACGGGGCAGCAGGTGGCCATTGCCGAAGGGATTGGTCTTGTCCACCAGCAGCAGGTTGAGCCGGCCCTTGAGCGGCAGGTATTGGAAACCGTCGTCGAGCACCAGCGTGTCGCAGCCGAACTTCTTGATCGCGTAGGCTCCCGCCTTCACCCGGTTCTTGTCCACCAGCACGATGACCCCGGGCAGGTTGCGCGCGAGCATGAAGGGCTCGTCGCCGGCCACCTCGCTGTCGAGCAGCACGCTGCGGCCGTCGCTGACGATGCGGGGCGGCGGCTCGGCCGCGTTCGTGAGCCAGTTCCACCATTTCTGCCAGAGCGGCGGCGCCTTGCTTTTGTAACCGCGGCTGAGGATGGCGACTTTGCGGCCGCGGTCGGCGAGCGCGCGGGCAAATTTCTCCACCACCGGCGTCTTGCCCGTCCCGCCCACCGTGAGGTTGCCGACCACGACGACGAGGCAGCCGAGCGGCTGGTCCCGCAGCAGGCGTTTCCCGTAGAGCCACAACCGGGCCTGCACCACCCCGTTGAAAACGGCCGAGAGCGCCTGCAGGAAACCCGCGTAAATGGCCGCGCCGGTGTCCGAGCGCCGCCCAAAGATCACATCGATGGTGTAAAGCTCGAACTCCTCGAATTTTTTCTTCAACCAGGACAGGGACATGCGGGATTGGTGATTGACGACAGGTGATGGGCGTTGCTTTTTTAACAGGTTCTTACAACGCCACGCGCCGCGTCATGCAACTCAATCTACTCAAGTCCAAGATCCACCGCGCCGAGGTCACCGACTCCAGCCTCAATTACGAGGGGAGCCTGGCCATTGACGTCGAATTCATGGAAATGGTGGGTATGCTGCAATACGAACGCATCCTGGTCGGCAACATGAACAACGGCGAGCGTTTTGAAACCTACGCCATCGCCGCGCCCGCCGGATCCAAGACCATCAGCCTCAACGGCGGGACCGCTCACCTCGGCCGCCAAGGCGACCTGCTGACCATCATGTCCTTTGCCGTCGTCGATGAGCGCGAAGCCGCCACCTGGCAGCCGCGCGTGCTCCTGCTCGCCGAAGCCAACACCAAGATCATCAAGGTCTCGAAGAAATAATAATGTGGAACTCAGGAAAAATCATACCGAAAAACAACTTTCAATAAATAGATTCTGAAACCAAGAATTTTGAACAACCAATTCCGAATTCCAGTCTTCCTGAGTTCCATATCCAATTTTCTCCATCCCATGAGCTACAAACTCTTCATCCCCGGCCCGATCGCCGTCTCGGAAAAAACGCTCCGCGCCATGGCCCAGCCCATGATCGGGCACCGCAGCACGGACTTCGTCGCGCTCTACCAGTCGCTCCAGCCCGACTTGCAGGCGCTCTTCTACACGAAGGACCCCGTCTATCTCTCGACCAGCAGCGCCTGGGGCGTGATGGAAGGAGCCATCCGCAACGTCACGAAAAAGAAGGTGCTCACCTGCATGAACGGCGCGTTCTCCGACAAGTGGAACGACGTCGCCCTGCGCTGCGGCAAGCCGGCCGGCGCCCTCAAGTTCGAATGGGGCCAGCCTGTCGATCCCGAGGCCGTCCGCCGCGAGCTCGCGACCGGCGCCTACGACGCCATCACCTTCATCCACAACGAAACCTCCTGCGGCTGCATGAGCGACATCACCGCGCTCATGGCCGTGATCCGCCAGTTTCCCGACGTCATTTCGATCGTCGACACCGTCAGTTCCTTCAGCGCGCTCCCGATCAAGAAGGATGAGCTCGGCATCGACGTGCTGATCACCGGCTCGCAAAAGGCACTGGCGATGCCACCGGGCCTCGCGATTTTCTCCGTCTCGAAGCGCGCGCTCGACCGCGCCGCGCAAATGGAAAGCCGCGGGTACTATTTCGATTTCGTCGAGTTCCAGAAAAACCATGAGAACGGCATGACCCCGAGCACGCCCGTCATTTCGCTGATCTACGCGCTGAAGTCGAAACTCGAGGACATCAAGGCCGAGGGCGTGGAAGCCCGCTACGCCCGCCACGCGCGCCTGAACAAAAAAGTTCGCGACTTCATTTTCGGCAAGGGTTTCAAGCTCTTCCCCAAGGAAGGCTACGGCTCGGTCACGCTCAACTGTTTCGCCAACACGCTGAACATCGACCTCGCCGCGCTGAACAAGACGTTGAAATCGAAGCACAAGCTCGTGATCGACGGCGGCTACGGAAAACTGAAAGGGAAAACCTTCCGCATTTCCAACATGGGCGACGAGACCGACGAGACCATCGCCTCGCTCATTGCCTCGCTCGACAGCGCGCTGGCCGAAACGCCAAAGCTGGCGACTGCGTAAGCGGTCGTGAGTAGCTGGTATTTTGTCGTTCGAAGTTGGATGTTCAGCGCCGAAATTGAAGCTGGCGTCCTGAAGATGGGTTTATCATGGCTTTGCTCCAGGCATGAACCCATCTTTGCCTATGTTGCTGCTTCGCCTCGTTTTCGTTTTAATCGGAGTATTCTCCGTCTACATTTTTTTTATTAAGACAGCCACCGCATATTTCAATAACCGAGGCGTCATTAAAAAATCCAAAAACGACCTCGACGGTGCCGTTACTGACTATGACAAAGCAATCGCATTGAATCCAAAGTCCTCCAAAGCCTACACCAACCGCGGCAACGCCAAACAATTGATGGGCGACCTCGTCGGTGCCATCGCTGACCATGACAGAGCCATTGAATTAAATTCCGGATTCGCCAAATCCTACAACAACCGCGCCAATGCCAAACAATCCGCAGGCGATCTTGCTGGTGCCATTGCTGATTACAATAAAGCCGTCGAATTAAATTCAGATTATGCCCTTGCCTACAGGAACCGCGGAGTGGCCAAGGAGGCCAAGTCCGATCTTGCCGGTGCAATGGATGATTACAACAAAGCCATCGCTCTTTCTAAGGATGATGCGGCCTATTCCCATTTTCGCCATATATTGCTAAAATGCCGGCTACACCGCGATGACTCGCCCGCCGCATTGGTCAAAGCGATTGCGGGTTGGAAAGATGGCTGGCCAAAAAACATTGGCCTATATCTGACAGGCACCCTGACGGAATCGGACTTTTTTGCCCGAGCGGCCCAAGGAGATGCCAAAACCGTGAGAGAACACCAATGCGAAGCATACTATTACGTCGGCATGACCCATTTGCTGGTCAACGAGACGGCTGTTGCGCAGAAGTTTTTCGAAAAATGCGTCGCCATAAATGTGACAGGCTTCGATGAGATTCTGCTTGCCCGCGCTGAACTGGCCCGGCTTTCCGACAAGCACTGATCGTCCCACCACGACTTTTCTTGCGGTCTTTGCGACCTTCTGTAAAATTTCCGAATCCGTGTCCATCTGCGTTTATCCGCGGTTAAAACCGGCTTTGCCCACTCGTTTTTTGTTGGGTCGGGCGGTGAACGCTGTTTCAACGTGGCTTTGCTCCAGCCATGAAATTCTCCCGCCTGTTTCACCTCGGCCGGCTTTGGGTCGTGTTGGCCTTTGCCTCTACGCTTTCCGCCCAGACGGCCGACGATTATGTCAATAGCGGCAAGGCCAAAGTCGCCAAAGGCGATTACAACGGCGCCATTGCCGACTTCACCAAAGCCATCGAATTAGACCCCAAGAATGCCGACGCCTACATGCGCCGCGGCTTCGTCAAAGCCCCCGCCAACATTGAAGGTGCCATTGCCGACTTAACCAAGGCCATCGAATTGAAACCTGATAACTTCTATGTCTATCAAAACCGCGGCTCCGACAAAAGTTTCAAAGGCGACAATGACGGCGCCATCGCCGACTATACCAAAGCCATCGAATTAAACCCGAAGGATGCCGACGCCTACATGGACCGTGCACTTGCCAGGCAGGCCAAGGGCAACTTCGATGGCGCCATCGCCGACTGCACCAAGGTCATCGAATTGAAACCTGATGACGCCGAGGGCTACTCCAGCCGCGGCAGCGCCAAGAAGGCCAAGGGCGACTTCGACAGCGCCATTGCCGACTACACCAAAGCGATTGAATTAGAATCGGATAATTCTGACAGTTATTACGACCGCGGATCCGCCAGGTACTTTAACCACGATTTCGACGGTGCCATCGCCGACTTCACCAAAGCCCTCGAGCTGGAGCCCAGTTTTACCAGCGACTACATCGACCGCGGCCTCGCCAAGTACGCCAAGGGCGATTACGAAGGCGCCATCGCCGACTTTACCAAAAAAATCGAACTGCATACCGATGATTATGCCGACGCCTACTACACCTACAACGACCGCGGCAAGGCCGAGGACGATAAAGGGGATCGCAACGATGCCATCGCCGACTTCACCAAGGCCATCGAATTGAAGCCCGATTACGCCGATGCCTACTACAACCGCGGCGTAGTCAGGCAAGCGAAGGGTGATCGCGACGGTGCCATCGCTGACCTCACCAAGGCCATCGAATTGAAACCCAAGGATGCCGATATCACCGATTACACCAAGGCCATCGAATTAAAACCCAATTATGCCGACGCCTACGACCGCCGCGGTATCGCTAAGGATGACAAAGGCGACCTCGACGGGGCCATCGCCGATTTCGGAAAAGCCATTGAATTGAATCCCCGTTATACTGACGCCTACTACAACCGCGGCGCAGTCAAGCACGCCAATCGCGATCTCGACGGCGCCATCGCCGATTACACCAAGGCCATCGCATTGAAACCCGATTATGCCAATGCCTACTACAACCGCGGCGTCGCCAGGCAAGCCAAGGGTGATGACGACGGCGCCTTTGCCGATTTCGACAAAGCCATCGAATTAAGCCCCAGCTTGGCCCCCGCCTACCTCGACCGTGGCATCGAAAAAAAAGCCAAGGGCGATCTCGCGGGTGCCACGGCCGATTTCAAGAAAGCGGCTGAGCTAAGATCCCAGCAATCCAGCCACTGAAGGGAAAATTTCCGAATTCGTGTCCATCTGCGTTTATCCGCGGTTAAAACCGGCTTTGCCCACCCGTTTTTTGTTGGGTCGCGCGGCGGACACTGTTTCAACGTGGCTTTGCTCCAGCCATGAACTCGCGCCTGCTTCACCTCGGTCTGCTCTGGGCCTTGTTTGCCCTCGTCTCCGCATGCGCGACCCCGCCGCCCACGACCGCCGCCGGATTCAAGGCTTCCGCCCAGAAAAAATATGACAAGGGCGACTTCGCTGGCGCCATCGCTGACTCCACCCAGGCCATCGCCTTGGCCCCCGCCGATCCCGAGGGCTACTATTGCCGCGGTTGCGCCGAGGAGGCCGTGAACGACTTTGATGATGCGATCGCCGATTACAGCAAAGTCATCGCCTTGGATCCCAACAATGCGGTCGCCTACCACGACCGCGGATTTGCCAGGGAGGCCAAGGGCGACCTCGAAGGCGCCGCGACCGATCTCAACAAGGCGGAACAACTAAATTCGCAGCAGCCCAACCGCTAAGGCAGCCACCAAAGAGGTAGGGCGAGGCGTCCTCGACGAGCCGTTCGACTTCGTTCACGACTATCGCCGCGACAACAACTCCAAGCCTGCCGAGCGGCTCGCCCAGAGGTCTCGCCCTACCCCATGCTACCAGCGCACAAACGTGGCCCGGCTCACAGCATCGCGTGCGGGGTGCGCGCCAGGGCCGCGGCGAGTTCCGATTGCCGCACCGGCTTGGCAATGTAGTCATCCATTCCCGCAGCGAAACAGATTTCCCGGTCTCCCTGCATGGCATTGGCGGTCATCGCAATAATGTGCAGCGGCGTGAAGATTTCACCGCGATCCCGGCGTTCATGTTCCCACTCCCGAAGCTGGCTGGAGGCTTCATAGCCGTCCATTTCGGGCATCTGGCAATCCATGAGAATGACGTCGTAGTTTCCACTCCTGCCGGCCGTTACCGCTTCTTTGCCATTGGCAACGATATCGACCTGGTAGCCAAATTTGGCGAGCTGCATCCGGGCAACATTTTGATTCACCAGATTATCCTCAGCGAGGAGGAGGCGGATCGGGAGGTCGGCTGCGATGCTACCTGGACCGGGGCTGGCCACGGCGGCCGGAGCCTGGATGCTTTCGGGAACCTTGCCCGCCATGACGCTGGCCAGCGTCTCATAAAGTTGCGACTGGCGCGCGGGTTTGATGAGACAGACTCCGATTCGCGCCCGGTCGAGTTCAGCGCGCGACAATTTGTGCCCCATTGAAGTCAGCATGATGAGCTTCAGTTCATCAAAACCGGGCTCAGCGCGCAAAACCCCGGCCAGCTCGAGCCCGTTCATGTCGGGCATCATCATGTCCAGGATGGCCAGGTGAAATGGCACACCGGATGCAGCCGCTTTGCGCAAGGCCGGGAGTGCTTCCGCCGCACTGGCTACGGATGTCACTTGAATACGCCAGGATGCGAGCTGTCGCTGAAGAATTTCGCGATTGGTCTCATTATCATCGACCACGAGCGCGCGGAGGCCGGCCAGGTTCGCGCGCGGGGCCACGATCTTGGGCGTCGGTTCCTGCAAGGGAAATTCCGCGGTGAACCAAAAGGTCGAACCGTGGCCGAGTTCGCTGTCCACCTGGATTTCCCCGCCCATGAGTTGGACGAGTTGCCGGCTGATCGCGAGACCCAGGCCGGTGCCCCCGAATTTGCGCGTCGTGCTGCTGTCAGCCTGCTTGAACGCCTGGAAAAGATTTTTTTTGGCTTCAGCGTCGACCCCGATGCCGGTGTCGCGAACGGAAAACCGCAAACTCACTCGTCGTTTCTCTTCGCGTTCCTTGGCCACGCGCAGCACCACTTCACCGCGGGCGGTAAATTTCACCGCATTCCCAACGAGATTGATCAATATTTGATGAAGCCGCGCAGCATCGCCGACCAATTGCGTGGGGACGTTTTCCTCAATGAGGTAGGCCAGTTCCAGTCCCTTGCCATGCGCCTTTTCCGCAATGATGCCGAGGCAGCTCTCCACCGGCTCGCGCAGGTCGAACGGCAAGGCTTCGAAGGTGAGCAAGCCGGCCTCGATCTTGGAAAAATCGAGAATGTCATTGATGATATGCAGCAGGGAGTCGGCGCTGGTGCGGACGGTGCTGGCGAGGTTGACTTGTTCGGACGTCAGCGGTGTGTCGAGCAGCAGGTTGATCATGCCGACGACCCCATTCATGGGCGTGCGGATTTCGTGGCTCATATTGGCCAGAAATTGCGACTTCAGGCGGGCCGACTCTTGCGCGGCCGCACTCGCGGCGCGAAGTTCGTTCTCCACTTTTTTTCGGAGGGTGATGTCCCTCATGATTCCGCCGAAAAACGGCCCCTCGGCGGTTTTCCAGGAGGCTAGTGAAAGCTCGAGCGGAAATTCCGTCCCATCTTTGCGCAAGCCGTGCAATTCGACCATCCGGTCAATCACCCGCGGAATCCCATCGGTCTGGAGCCTTTTCACCACCATCTTGTGCTTTTCCCGGTAGCGCAGGGGCACGAGCATCTCAAAAGACTGCTCGATCACCTCCGCCATGGTATGGCCAAACATCTGCTCCGCCGCGTAATTCCAAGAAATAATTTTCCCTTCTGGATCCGCGATCACAATCGCGTCACTGGCCGCCTCCGCCACCAGTCGGAAGCGCTCTTCGTTTTGCCGCAGAACCCTCTCGACGCGCTGTTGGGCCGCCGTGGCCCGCTGGGCCAGGATGAGGGCGAGCACCACGAGTGTAATCGCGGTAAAGCTGCCGAAAACCTGCAGGATTCGCGTGTTTTTCTCCATGGTAGCGGCTTTCGCCTTTCGCTCCACCAGCAAACGTTCCTCCTCCTGGTGAAGCTCGGACATCAACTGGTTGCCGGTGGTTGAAACTTTTATCGGCTCAGAAGCAATGATCGGCGCAATCATGTCCAAGGCACCGGTCCGGCGTGCTTGGACAAGCGAGTCGTTGAGCTCAAATTTTTGCTGGGCCCAGGGTCGCAACGCTCGCACGCGCGCTTGCTGCTTGGGATTATCGGCGACCAACTGCTCCAGAATGTCGATTTGAGCGGTAACCTCGGCACGTTCTGCATTGGCTCGTGAAAAAAAATACGTGTCACCAGTGATGCAATAAGCGCGGATGGCGGCTTCAAACTCCGACATCTGCACAACGACGCGGTCAATCCGGTCGCTCACCTCGTACGTATGCGCCACCCAGCGATAAGCAGCGACCAACTCGGCGTTGCTGGCTTCCGACACGACCCCCACGGTGGTGAGAATCGCCAGCGCGACGGCCAGCAACGGCAGCATGATTTTTTTGCGCACTCCATCGCCCGCCGATCGGCGCAACAGTTCGCTGGCCAGCAAACCAAGGCAAAGTCCGGTGGGCAGCGACGTTCCGTGATGGGCAACCCAGGCTTCGGTCTGAAAAATCCCAGCGAGGTAACTGAAAAAGGGAAGCAGGCCCAGCGTCAGGATGCTCCCGCCGGAGAAAGCAAAAAGCCAGCGGACGGTTCGTTTCCCGGTCATGTGTAAAAACGAGATCCCAGCCAAAAAAAGCGCCACCGCGGCCGTGATCGCCATTCGGCCGGGATGGGCCGCAGCCGGATCCAAGGTTTGCTTCCAAAAAAGTTTATCGAGACCGAGGGAGCGGCCCAGGGCGTATTCGAGCAAGGTGAGACCGCTCACGAGCAGCACGGC
>Ga0210392_10000374_pt1 | contig 29075 bp, 20 predicted proteins | sample IncBWC30OmetaG_FD_161057 | JGI IMG/M metagenome (GOLD analysis project Ga0210392, IMG submission 161057) | Forest soil microbial communities from Barre Woods Harvard Forest LTER site, Petersham, Massachusetts, United States - Inc-BW-C-30-O ... | reverse complement strand
GATGGTCATGGGTCAGCGCGCCGGTTTGTGCTCGAAGGTTTGCTTGACCTGGTGGATTTCGTCGCGAAAACGGGCGGCATCCTCGTAGCGCTCGGCCTTGATCGCGGTGTCGAGATCGGTCTCGAGCCGCGTGAGGCGGTCGTAGAGGGATTTGCGTTCGAGCGCGCGGCGGGGAACTTTGCCGACGTGGGTGCTGCCCTTGTGCATGTTGTCGAGCATGGGCTCGATGAGGCCCTTGAAGTAATCGTAGCAGGAGGGACAGCCGAAGCGGCCGTGCTTTTTAAAATCCGCCGAGGTGAAACCGCATTGCTCACAGCGCAGGTTGCCGGCGGGCTCGGAGTTGAGCGAAGTCTTGAGCAGCAAGTCCGCGAGCGAGAACCCGCTCGGGTCGGTGACACCCTTGGCCTGCGCACAAGCTTCGCACAAGTCCACCTTGTGCACCTTGTTATTCACGATTTGCGTGAGGTGCACCGTGGCAGGCTTGGAGCAGAGGTCGCATTTGAGCGGGTTGGCCATGGGGAAAATATAACAGACTAGTCTTAATTATCGACTGAGCTTGTGAAAATTTTTGATGCAACAGGAAACACGCTTCGATTTTATGCACTAATCATGCCATGCCTGCGCGCTCTGGCAAGCGCGCAACGCATTAGGGAGTGCTTTCAAATTGCAAAACCATACCGTTCGCGTCGGAGAGACGGCAGCCGCAAGGCCCTCCGGGCATTGGCTCCTCGACGTCCGCCTTGCTCCGCGCTTTCCCAGCAATTAGCGGTATGGCTTTGCAATTAGAAAACACTCCCTGTGCCAAGCGCGACACCCGTGCGCCAGATGGCGCAGTGGGTGCGCTGGCCTGGCACAGCCTGCAAACCGACTGCATCAGGGCGTGTCTTTAGATCTTCGTGCCCTCGGTCAGCGCACGACGGTGAAACGCCTCCAACACACGCTGGGTGATGGGGCCGGGCTGGCCCGAACCGATCACGCGGCCGTCGAGTTTGACCACCGCAATGACTTCGGCGCCGGTGCCGGTGAGAAAGCATTCGTCGGCGCACCACACATCGTAGCGCGTAAGGTTGCTTTCGTGGACCGGCACGCCGAGCTCCTGGGCGATGGCAAAGACGGCGTCGCGGGTGATGCCCTTAAGCGCACCCTGTGAGGCGGCCGGCGTGAGAATGGCGCCTTTGTGGACGATAAAGATGTTATCCCCCGTGCATTCAGCCACATAACCCTGCTCGTTGAGCATGATGCCCTCGAGCGCGCCCGCCTGCCGGGCTTCGATCTTGCCCATGATGTTGTTGAGGTAATTCAACGACTTGACCGTCGAGGGCAGCGCACCCGGGCTGATGCGGCGGGTCGGCACGGTGACGATCTCAAGGCCTTTTTCGTAATATTCCTTCGGATAAAGCGCGATCTTGTCGGCAATGATGAACATCGTCGGCTTCGGGCACAGCCACGGGGAGAGGCCGAGGTCGCCCACCCCGCGCGTGAGCACGAGGCGGATGTAACCATCACGCAGGCCGTTTTGGCGGCAGGCTTCGCACACCGCGGCGGACAACCCGGCGCGCGTGAGCGGCAGCTGCATCATGACCGCCTTGGCGGAATACTCGAAACGCTCGAGGTGCTCGTCGAGACGGAAGACATTGCCGCCATAGAGCCGGATGCCCTCGAACACGCCGTCGCCATAAAGCAGGCCATGGTCGAACACGGAGACTTTCGCATCGGCTGCATCGACAAACTTTCCATCGAGGTAAATCTTCATCGCCCCAGCGTAACGTGCCGCGAAAACATTTGTCCAGCCTGCGAGAGGTTTGCATCACGGCGACCAGGACCCGCATCAGGGCAACAATCCTGTGTTGCCATGGAACCATTGTTGATAAAATCGTTCCTTCGCTGCATGCTTCCCCATCTTCACGACAAGGATATGGCCACCGCTGACACCACTTACATTATTGGGCACCGCAATCCCGATGCCGACTCCATCTGCTCGGCCATTGCCTACGCCGCCTTCAAGGAAGCGCGAAGCGAGCACGGTTATATTGCAGCCCGCTGTGGCAACTCCAACGTCCGCATCGACACCATCCTCAAACGCTTTCATCAGCCGCTGCCGCTTTATGTCAACGATGTCGCGCCGCGTGTGCGCGACATCATGGCCAGCGAGGTTATCCATGTGCCGCCGACCGCCACCTGTGCCGAAGCCCTCGAGCTGATCGACCGCCACGGCGTGAATGTGCTGCCCGTCACCGCCGCCGACCGCCATGTGCTTGGCACCGTAACCATCGCGCAGCTCGGGAGCTTTTTTCTTCCACGCATCAATGAGCCGCGCCTCATGCGCCAGGTCACCAGCAGCCTTGCGCACATCGCCCGCGCCCTCAAGGCCCGCGTTCTCCACACCTTCGAGCCGACCCGCGAGGAGGACCTTTTTATCCGCGTTGGCGCGATGGACATCCGCTCATTCGGAAAAGTTTCCTCCGACGACAACATCCCCTCGTCGCAATCGATCATCATCGTCGGCGACCGCTGGGACATCCAGCAACGTTCCATCCAGCTCGGCGTCCGTGCGCTCGTCATCACCGGCAACCTTCCGGTCGAGGACGACGTCGTCCAACTTGCCCGGGATAACAATGTTTCCATCCTCGTCAGCCCTTACGACTCCGCCACCACGGCCTGGGTCATCCGCACGGCCTCGACCATCGACCGGATCATCGATCACGCCTTTGCCTCCGTCAACGCCGACACCCGCATCGCCGATCTTCGCAAAAGAATCGCCCTCTCGCCTTCTCACGCCTTTGTGGTCCTCTCCGATGAAGGCCGGCTGCAGGGCATTCTAACCAAGGCTGATCTGCTCCGGCCCGTGAAGACGCGCCTCGTGCTCGTTGACCACAATGAAATGACCCAGGCGGTCGCCGGCGCCAACGAAGTCACCATCACCGAAATCATCGATCACCACCGCCTTGGCCCGCTCAACACCCCGCAGCCCATTCTCTTCATCAACGAACCCGTCGGTTCCACCTGCACCATCATCGCCGACCTTTTCCGGCGCGAAGGCCTCACCCCCTCGCCGGAAATCGCCGGCATCATGATGGGCGGCATTATCTCCGACACACTTCATCTCAACTCGCCCACCTCGACCGAGAAGGATGCCCTGCTTCTTTCCTGGCTGTCCAAGGTTGCCGGGGTTGATTCCCGCGCGCTCGCCGAGACCATCTTCAACTCCGGCTCCGTCATTCTCGCCAGCCCGCCCGAAAAAGTCGTCCGTTCCGACTTCAAGCTCTACGAAGAAGAGGGCATCCGCTTCACCGTCTCCCAGGTCGAGGAGCTCGGTTTTGGCAACTTCTGGCAGCACGCCAAAAAACTCGCCGCTGCGCTCCAGCAACTGCGCGAGGCCGACCGCCTCGCCTTTGCCGCCCTCCTCGTCACCGACATCAACACGCAAAACTCACTCCTCCTCGTCAAAGGCAACGCCGAGCTGATCAGCCGCATCCATTACATGCACGTGGAGAAGGACGAGATTTTTGATCTCCCCGGCATCGTCAGCCGCAAAAAACAGCTCATCCCCTATTTCAGCAGCCTGCTCAAGGAAATGCAGGCCGACGGCGCCCTGCCTGCCTCGACCCCACCGCCCGCCAATTCGTCGTCCGCACCGTTCGCAGGCGCAACCGCCTAGGCGGCGGTCGAACTTCGTCCTCCAGCCTCCTAAAGAAAACGGCTTTGCCATTTTCACGAGAGCAAGGGTTGTTGCGGACAAAGGCGGGCTGAATTGCATCATTGCCTCGCGCCCGCCAGTTCCGCAATTTGCCGCGTTATGACCGTTGAGAACACCGAGCCCGCCGCGCCGGCCCCAAGCGACTTCATCCGCGATATCGTCGCCCAGCATGTCGCAGAAAAGCGTTACGCGAAGATCGTCACGCGTTTCCCGCCCGAGCCCAACGGCTACCTGCACATCGGCCACGCCAAGTCCATCTGCCTCAATTTCGGCATCGCCCACGAAAACGCCGGCCAGTGCAACCTCCGCATGGATGACACCAACCCGACGAAGGAGGATGTCGAGTACGTCGATTCCATCGTCGCCGATGTGAACTGGCTCATCGGCGGCTGGGCCGGCCACTGTCTCGGCTTCAAGCCCAAGGGCGAAACCCCCGAAGCGCAGACCATCAATGGCAAGCCGGACTTTCATCTCGCTGCGGTAACGGGCTCCCACCTCCCTGTCCTCCGTAGCCCTGAGCCTGTCGAACGGGGCGAAGGAGGATCGCCTCTCGCCTCTGGCCTGGAGCCTTTTTTCGCCAGCGACTATTTCGACCAGATTTACGAATACGCCGTCGCCTTGATCAAGAAGGGCAAAGCCTACGTCTGCGATCTTTCACCCAAGGAAACCGACGAGTACCGCGGCTCGCCTGACAAACCCGGCCGGGACAGCCCGTTCCGCAACCGCACCGTCGCGGAAAGCCTCGACCTTTTCCAGCGGATGAAAGCCGGCGAGTTCCCCGATGGCGCGCGCACGCTCCGGGCCAAGATCGACATGGCCGCGCCCAACATCTGGCTGCGCGACCCGCTTATTTACCGCATCCGCCACACCGAGCATCACCATACCGGCAACAAATGGTGCATTTACCCGCTGTATGATTTTGCGCACTGCCTCAGCGACTACATCGAAGGCATCACCCATAGCATTTGCACGCTCGAGTTCGAAGTGCATCGTCCGCTCTACGACTGGATTCTCGAGAGCCTCGACCTGCCCCGCGCGCTTCCGCACCAATACGAATTTGCCCGCCTCAGCCTCGGCTACACCGTGATGAGCAAGCGCAAGCTCCTGCAGCTCGTGCAGGAAAAAATCGTCGCCGGCTGGGACGATCCGCGCATGCCCACCATCTCCGGCCTGCGCCGGCGCGGCGTGCCCGCCGCTGCGCTGCGCAACTTCGCCTACCACATCGGCGTGACCAAGTTCAACGGCCTCACCGACGTCGCCGTGCTCGAGCACGCCATCCGCGAAGACCTGAACGCGATGGCCCTGCGCCGCCTCGCCGTCCTGCGCCCGGTAAAACTCGTGCTGACCAACATCCCCGCCGGCGAAGAAATCGAGTGCAACGCCGTGAACCACCCCGGCGACGAGACCGCCGGCACGCGCAAGATCGCACTGACCCGCGAGATCTTCATCGAGAGCGACGATTTCATGGAGATTCCTGCGCCAAAATATTTCCGCCTGAAACCGGGCGGCGAAGTGCGGCTGAAGTACGCCTGCATCATCAAGTGCGACGAAGTGGTGAAAGACGCCGCGGGCCAGATCACCGAGCTGCGCTGCACCGCCGACCTCGACTCGCGCACCGGCGGCCCCACCGCCGCCAAAAAAGTCAAAGGCACCATCCACTGGGTCAGCGCCACGCACGCCATCGAGGCCGAGGTGCGCCTCTACGACCGTCTCTTCACCGTGCCCGAGCCGGATGCCGACGGCGATTTCAAGCAACATATCAATCCCCATTCGCTCGAAGTTGTGACCGCAAAACTGGAACCCTCCCTGAAGGAGGCGCGCGCCGACCAGCGCTTTCAATTTGAACGCCTCGGCTACTTCGCCCCCGATCCCAAAGACTCTCAGCCGGGCAAACTCGTCTTCAACCGAACCATCACGCTGAGGGACACCTGGGCGAAATCTGCAACCTGAGCCCGAATTCACCACCCTCCTTCGCTCCAAGGAGCTACGCAGGGCAGGCGGATAACACCAATGGACACAAAAAATATTTTCCCGCGGATTGCACTGATGAACGCGGATAAACTTCATGTCATTCCGAGCCGAGCGAGGAATCTCGATTTCAGTTTGTAACGTATTATGTTGCCCAGAAGATTCCTCGCTCGGCTCGGAATGACAAAACAGAATTCGTGTCCATTCGCATTCATTCGCGGTTAAAACCTTCCGGACCTAAGCCCAATCATGAAGCAAACCATCGTTACCCTCGACATGGAGGGCGTCCTCACCCCGGAGATCTGGATCGCCGTCGCCGAGCGCACCGGCCTTCCCGAATTGCGCCGCACCACGCGCGACGAACCCGACTACGACAAGCTCATGCACTACCGGATGGATATTCTCGACCGCCATGGCATCACCCTGTCGAAAATCCAGGAAGTCATCGGCACGCTCTCGCCCCTGCCCGGCGCGATCGAGTTCCTGGATGCGCTCCGCGCGCAAACCCAGGCGATCATCCTCTCCGACACGTTCGAGCAATTTGCCCAACCGCTCCTGCGCCAGCTCAAGTGGCCCACCCTTTTCTGCCACCGGCTCATCGTGGCCAATGACCGCATCACCGGCTACCAGCTCCGCATGCCGGACCAGAAACGCCAGTCGGTGCAGGCGCTGCAGGCGCTCAACTATACGGTCATCGCCGTCGGCGATTCCTTCAACGACACGAGCATGCTGATCCAGGCCGACCACGGCATCCTCTTTCATGCCCCCGACAACGTCGTGGGAAAATTCCCTCAGTTCCCCGCGATCAATGAATACCCGGCGCTGCTAAAATTTATTCAGAGCAAGCTCTGAATGAAAATCACAAACGCCAAATCCCAAAGAAGTGCGCCAAAGGTTAAAATTTGGGATTTATTTGGCGTTTGCCGTGTCCTCCATAGCTCGAAGAGCCGTTTCGACAAGTCCGTTCGGCAAGCCCCTCGACTAGCTCTGGGCCTTGAGCCTGTCGAAACGGCTCAGGATCCCGAGCATTGTCGAGGGACTCAAGGCCCTGAGTTAGTCGAGGGGCGACGGAGGAGACATTGGTGTTTGTGATTTGCGCGCGTTAGCGCGTCCTCACGTTGTCAGAAACCGCTCAACACGTTTGAGCACGCGGTCGCGGCCGAGGACGCGGAACATGCTGGTGATGCTGGGACCGGCGTTCGTGCCGGACACCGCGAGCCGCGCCACAGCCTGGTAGTCGCCGAAACCAAGCCCGTTCTTGGCCGCGAGCCCCTTGATCGCTTCCTCGATGGCCGCATCGCTCGAGAAATCGGTCGTCTGCAAAACCGTAAATAATTCCGCCAGGCGCGCCTTCGGATCGCCCTTGGCCAGTACTTTTTCGCGCACCTTCGGGTCGATGACAAAATCATCCGTAAAGAAGTAACTCGTATAGGCCGGCAGTTCCTCGATGGCCTTGATCTTTGGCTGGCTGAGGAGCATCACCTCGCGGAAATGCGCCTCGTTTGCGAATACTGATCCCAGGCCCTGCTGCGCGAAATAATCCCTCGCGCGCTGCACAAACCGGTCAGCCGGCAATTCGAGCAGGTAGAGCATGTTCATGTGCGCGAGTTTCTTCTCGTCGAAGCGCGCATTGCTCTGGTTCACGCCGGGCAAATCGAAAAGCCGGATGATTTCAGCGATGGGCATCTTCTCCCGGTCGTCACCGGGATTCCAGCCGAGCAGGCACAGAAAGTTGACCAGCGCCTCGGGCAAGAATCCGCGTTTCTGGTACTCCTCGATCAGCGCCCCTTGGTCGCGCTTCGACATCTTGCCCGGCCCGTTCTGTTTCAGGATCAGCGGGATGTGCGCGTAAATCGGCAGCGGCGCGCCGAAGGCCTTGAACAGCTCCGTGTGCTTGCTCGTGTTCGACAGATGATCCTCGCCGCGAATGACGTGCGTGATGCCCATGGTGATGTCGTCAACCACGTTCACCAGGTGAAACACCGGGTTGCCGTCGGAGCGCACGACGACGAAATCCTTTTCCTCGGTCCGCTCGACGCGCCCGCGGATGGCGTCCTCGATGACCTGCGGTTCGCCGGAGATTTTGAAAAACACCGCGCCTTCCTTTTCATACGTGCACCCTGTGGCCTTCAGTTTCTCCAGGTATTCGCGATAGATGTGCGCGCGCTCGCTCTGGCGGTACGGGCCGTGATTGCCACCGCCGCACTGGCCGACCTTCGGGCCCTCGTCCCAGTTGAGCCCGAGCCAGGTGAGGCTGTCATAGATGACGTTGAGAAACGCCTCGCTGTTGCGTTCCTTGTCCGTGTCCTCGATGCGCAGGATGAACGCGCCGCCGGTATGGCGCGCATAGAGCCAGCTGAACAGCGCGGTGCGGGCGCTGCCGATGTGGAAGAACCCGGTGGGACTCGGGGCAAAACGAACGCGGACTTGGCTCATGCTTTTTTAGGGACAGAATGAAGAGAATCGATAGGATGGCGTTTAACGAGAAAGAACCATTCCCATGGATTCTGCCCATCCTGTCAAAAGTTCATCTGCTCTGGATCCCCTCGCCGTCGCTGCGCGGTTCGACGCGGCCGCACGGCCGGCCGGCTTCCGCGTCGAGAAATTCGGCGAAACGCCTTCCGGGCCGCTTTTGGCACTGACCAGGCGCACGGCCGGCCCGCGCCCGCGCATCTACCTTTCAGCCGGCATCCATGGCGACGAGCCGGCGCCCCCGCTGGCCCTGTTGCGGCTGATCGAAAATGGCTTTTTCGCCGCGCGCGCCATCTGGTTCATTTGCCCGCTGCTCAATCCTGTCGGGCTGGTGCGCGGCACGCGCGAAAACGCCGACGGCCTCGACCTTAACCGTGACTATCGCGACCCGGCCTCGGCGGAGATTCGCGCCCACGTCGCCTGGCTGCAGCGCCAGCCGCGCTTCGACCTCGCGCTGATCGTACATGAAGACTGGGAGGCGAAAGGATTTTATTTGTACGAGTTGAACCGGACACAGCAACCCAGCCTCGCCGAACCCATGCTCAAGGCAGTGCGGGCGCTCTGCCCGATCGAACTCGCGGAGCAAATCGACGGCTTCCCGGCCAGCGGTGGTATTATCCGCCCCGAAGGCGATCCCACCAAACGCGAGGTGTGGCCCGAATCCATCTACCTGCACGCCTATCATACCAGGCTCAGCTATGGATTTGAAACTCCATCCACTTTACCGCTTGAACAACGCATCACCACGCTTTGCGCGGCGATTGAAACGGCGATTGCCGCGTTATAAGACGCGGCGAACATCGAACTCCCGACATCCAACGCCCAACATCGAAGTCGGACTTTGCGGACAAGTCATGCGGTTGGGCGTTGGGTGTTCGATGTTGGATATTGGATGTTCAAGGCGTGCTTTGCACAAAATTCCGCCAGATCCGCCGGCAGCGGCGCGCGGAAGACCTGCCCATTCGACAGGCTCAGGGCAGGCGGTTCAGCTGCCAACCCGTTCGACCCATTCGGCGGGTTCGACACGCCCCGCGACTGGCTCGGGGCCTCGAGCTTGTCGATACGGCTCAAGGCTGGCGGATTCGACGGGCTCAGGGCGGGCTGCAAGTCGATCTCCGCGCAGTGCAGTGCCTGCCGCGACAGCAGCAGTTTTTCCGCGAGCGCGGGCGTCCAGCCCGTCGCGATAAATTCCAGGAACAGCCGCGCATCCGGGCCATAAATCTTGTCGCCCACAACGCTGTGCCCGAGCCATTGCGCATGCACGCGGATCTGGTGCTTGCGGCCGGTTTCGAGCGCCACCCGCGCAAGAGTGAAACCATCGGATAGGGCCAGCGGCTCGAATCGCGTCACCGCCGCCTGGCCATCCGGCCGCACCATCGATTTCACGAAAACCGGGCCCGCCTCGTCGTCGCCCAACGGTTGGTCGACGGTCACGGCTTCGCGCAGCGCGCCCGTCAGAATCGCCAGGTAGCTTTTCTTTACGCGCCTGCGCTGCATCGCTTTCTGCAGGCGGCCGGCCGTGGCCGCGTCCTTGGCAAACACGACCACCCCGCTCGTCTCGCGGTCGAGGCGAAAGATCAGGTGCGCCATCGCGAGGCCGAATTCTTCGCGAATCGCGCCCACCAGACTTGACCACGGCCCGGCCTTCGACGGATGGCAGACAACGTCGCCCGGCTTGTTGATGACCAGCAGGCGCTCATCCTCGAAAATCACCCACGCACGGAGCTCGGCGGATTCGATCATCCGCACCGGCCCCTGCGGCAGGCGGCCCCACTGCGTGCCCTCGCCCACGACCATCATGGCTTTTCAGGCATCGGCCGGTAACGCGCAATAACCTTGGCCGCAATACGCGTGGCCAAAGGCTTGGGCACCCTTGCGCCAACCGCAGCCAGGATTTTGTTGCGCCAGCCGCTCACGACCTGGCTCTTCCCCGCCGCCAAGGCGCGCAGCGAGGTCATCACGACCTGTTCGCACGTTTCGCGCGAGTCAGCGGGCAGCAGGGATTGCTTGAGGCCGGCGGCCTTGAAGAAATTTGTCGCAGTCGGTCCCGGGCACACCGCGAGTGAACGCACCCCGCTGCCGCGCAGATCCTCGTCAAGCGCGAGACTCCAGTGCAGCACGAAGGCCTTGGTCGCCCCATACGTCGCCATCCAGGGCGTGGGTTGGAAGGCCGCGGTCGAGGCGATGTTCATAATCACCCCGCCCCGGGCGCGCAGCGTCGGCAGCAACAGTCCAGTAAGTTGCACCAACGCACGCATGTTCACATCGATCATCCCAAGCTGGTGCGCCAGGTTTGGCTCGGGAAACGGCCCGTAGGAACCAAAGCCGCTGTTGTTGATGAGTAGAATTTTCCCTGCAGGTTGGTCGCGATTAAGAATTTCTTCTAACTCGGCGGCGACCGCCTCAACTTGCAACGGTTGTGCAAGATCACACGGGAAGTGGCGCAACTTAAGCTTGGAATCATTTATGTCCGGTGCGCGTCGAGAAAGATTGAAAAACTCAAGATCTGGGCGCAGGGTTGCCATCGCCCCAATGAACGATTTTCCAATACCGGAAGATCCGCCCGTCACGATGACGGCGCCGAACCCGGAAAGTGCATCGCTTAGCGATGCCATGGCAGTGGGAGGAACATTTTTCAGCAGTTAGCTCAACCCAAAGGAAGAAACATGAACAGACAAAATCACACTCACGATCTGATCGTTTCCGGCATCCACCTCGAGCTCACGCCGTCGTTAAAAACCTTCGTCCAGGAAAAAGCGGAGCGATTATTCCGCCACGAAGAGCGCATCGTCAGGGTGCGCATCGAACTCGAGAGCGATGCGAAACAGGCCGTGAGCACGCGTTTTGTCGCCAAAGGTCACATCGAGATTCACGGGCCCGACATGAATGCCAGTGTCGCATCCCACGAGATGCACAAGGCCGTGGACATGCTCATCGACAAGCTCGACCGCATGCTCCGCCGCCGCGCCCGCCTCTTCAAGGTGAAGCGCAAACACACGCAGGAGGTTGGAATCGACGCCATGCTGCCCGAAGCGGTGTGAAGCCAAATTAAATTTTTGCCGTGTCGTGCCCGCCATTGAGAAATGGCGGGCTTTTTTATTACCGGCTCCAAGGATGGCCGGTGAATTCTTCATCGAACCTGGGGGCGCTCAATTCCGTCAAGAACTTCTGGTCGGCTTTCAGCCGTTTCCTCGTTTCGGGGGTGGCAGACAGCAACCCAAGACCGACGTTTCTTTGCATTTCCAAGACTTGAATCCGGAAATAGGCGTCGTGCGCCCGCTTCTCCGCCGTCTCGTCCCCGAATAAAATCAAACGGGGCAAAATCTTGCCGCTATTCAACAGTAGATCCAGCTTGTCTGGAACGGAGAGCACTTGTTCGCGGGAGATGCTTTTGTCGATTTGGTCGAGTCGTTTTTCCAAACTGGAATATCTTTGGGCATTCACGTTGAACCCGTGCAAACGAACAACCGGCTCTTCCGGCTTGATTTTGAAGCCGAGCGAAGTGTTTCCCGTCAAGGGGATGTCCGGGAATGATGGAGTCGCCGTCCCCAGGAGATTTTTACTACCAACATGCTCGCTGTTCCCAGTGGGCGGACTTGGATTTGTCTGATCGGGAAACGGGACACGAATCGACGCATTCAGAGAGGGCGCGAGTGCTTCAAAAGATTGATCCGCAGCGTAACCATCCACGGTGACCGCAACAAAAATTGTCAGCACAGCGATACGTTTGCAGGCAGTTCCCATGGAATTATGCAATGATTCAGAAAGGATGCCGTGCTTCAATTCTGTTTACTACATGCGCGGGCATCGGCAGTTCCCTCAACTCGGCATTGTGTCCATCGGCCTGGTGACTAAATCTCAGCCGGGGGGCCTCGCAGCGCCTCGTCCAGCTGGGCTTGGTTCAATTCATAAACCAACACGCCGTAGGTAATGCGCTCATCGGGCTCGCGTTTCCGCAAGTAGGCGCAAAGCCGGGCCAGCCTGAGGCCGTCATAACGTTGAATTTCCCCGGTCCTGACCAATTGGACAAAGGCGGTCGAATCATGCCGTTGCTTTATCTGGTCAATCTCCGATGTCACATTTTGATATTCGTTTTCATAAGATGCGGACCATGGCCCAAAAGCCGCTTCGTTATAGACCGATTGCAGCATGGTGGCGCTTATTATATATGTCCCCGGCTGGAGCGTGAGCTGGTAGCTTCTTGGCGGATCAAAATACGAAGGCAGTAAAATCACCTCATCCAGCTTGAACGCACGAAGGAGCCCGCTCCCAAAATAAGAAAAATAGACCGGCGGCTTGGGCCCGGGCTGGCTGGCCCGCCGGGCGACCCATTTTTCAACTGCGGGCAAATCCTGCCCCCAATCGAAAGAGCTGTCCACCAGCGTGCGATAGCCCTCCCTGGAGCCACCGGCGAATTGGTTAAAATAAGCCAGTGTTTGCGGATAGACAGCCCAGACCTCGCCAGCCGACCAGGCAATCAGCGCGCACACCAGCGCCATGCCCAACGGGCGACGCCCCCACCTCGCCCGGGCCAGCACGCCGGCAAAAATAAACAGCGCAGGGTAGACCGGCAGCAAATGGCGGATGCCAATGTTCAGGGTACCGCTCATCATCGCTGCCAGATAGACGACAAACAGCACCGCCAACGGCGTGAAGTCATAAAAATTGATGGCTGCCGCCGGCGCACCCGCACCTTTGGTCAATTTCTGCCAGCCAGCCACGATCACCACGGTCAGGCTGGCCAGGACCGCGATCAGGAATGGAATCGGGGTTTTGAAAAACCAGGCCGCGGGGAAAAAATACCACCAGCCAGTCCGGGAAGAGTGACCCATGAGAAAGGCCCGGCGATGCTCGATGGTCAGCATGAACAGGCGGGTATCGATGAGAAAATGCTCCGGGAAAAGCCGGAGTTTCCGGCACCAATCGATATAGCTGGAAATCAACCCCCCGGGCTGCCCATTGAAAAGATTCCAGAGCGACGAACCATCGGGCGTCTGCACGCCAAAGGAATAATGAAACCCATAGATCGCCCAGAGGGTGAAATAACTCACCAAGGCGGCCGCCATGGCTGCGGAGGCCAAAAGAAAAAACTGCTTGGACGCGTTTGACTCCTGCCGCACGCGCTGGCCCGGAAGCGCCACGGCCACCGGATGTCGCAGCCCAAGTCTTGCCGCCATCATCAGGGCGGCCATGGGCACGATCAGCACCCCGGAAAGCTTGGTGGCCATCAATCCGCCGACCGCCAGGCCGCACCCCAGCACGGTCAACCCCGAAACACGATGGAGCAGCGTCCAGAAGGACCAGACCGCCAGCGCGAAAAAGAGCGCGGTGGCAATGTCAGTCGTAGCCAGCCCGCTGTTGGAGATGACCACCGGGCACAAGCAGCAAAACGCGAGGGAGATCCAACCGGCGCCATCGCCATGCAGGCGCCGCGACCAAAAAAACACCACCAGGGCCAAGGTCACCCCGAAACATACAGCCATCGCCCGCGATGCCCGCAGCATGGTAAACATGTGGGGCTCGCTTCTAAAAAGAGCGACCCAGTAGGCGTTTTCCCGCATGGCCTCGGAGTTGCGGCGCTCTTCCGCCGTCGGCTCATCGACCTTCATCGCGAGCAACGGCAACGCGACCCATTTTTCCGCCAGGACGAGATTCGCCGTTGGCTGCGAGTGCACGTCGCCCTTGAGAAAGGAATACCCGGCCCCGATGAAAAACGTCTCATCGAAGGCCGGCGAGGTGTTCCACCCGGCCCCCATGCACAGCACCACGAAAAGCGCGAGCAGTGCGCTGAGGGGACCGATTACTTTACCCGAGAAGGCTGGCGCGCGAGAAGGCGGTTCATTCATCGAGGATATGATTTAAAACTGGCTGTCCGGCAAATCGCAGCAATCTCAGCTTTTGATACACATCATTGGTGAACAGGTGGTTTCTTATCAACACGGAGGACGCAGAGGGCACAGAGCCCATCTTGCTAAAGCCGCAACCCTGCTCAATCTCAATTCCGACCTAGCCCTCCTGCGCTTTGCAAGCTTCCGCCTTCGCTTAAGCTACGGCGGACAAGTCGGAGGGCACGCATCGCAATGCGATGCGTGGTGCACCCGGAGGGAGTCGAACCCCCAACCTCCAGATTCGTAGTCTGGCGCTCTATCCAGTTGAGCTACGGGTGCAAAAGTGAAGGCGAGAACAAGCAAAGTTTGCGCGCCGGGCGCAAGCGCGAAGTTTGGCGCGCTTTGTTATTTGTCACTAGTCATTCGTCATTGGTCCCCGGCCTTTTCGCCAACTTGTCCGTCGTAGTTGGTAGTTAGTAATTGGTATTTGGTAGTCCGTCCTTGGATGTTGGGCGTTCGATGTTGGATGTTGGGCGTTCAAGGCCGGCCGTCCGCGGCCAAGCGCCAATCCACGAGCGTGAGCTGCAGCAGCTTGCGATGGTTGAAATAATTCCACGACAATTCGACCGCGAGGTCGAGCGGCACGCCGGCGGGCGGCAGGCGGCGGGCCATTTTCCACGCCACGCCGTGGAGGCGATGGCCGGGCCCGGCGGCGCCAAGTCCAGCAGGGTTGGCGGCGCCAAGTCCGGCAGGGTTGGCGGCGCCAAGTCCGGCCGGGTTGGCCACGAGTTGGAAACGAAAGTGATGCTCCTTGAACACCTCGGGCGGCGCGGACAGCGCGACGTTGCGCAGGCCGAAAACCGGCTCGGGGTTGCCCTGGCCATAAGGATGCAGCACCGCCAGTTCGTCCATGAGCGATCCATTCACTTCCGCAGCCGTAAGCCAGGCGGCGATTTCGAGATGGGGCTCGACCAGTTGGCCGCCACCGCCGGTGCGCACGGCCTCGGCAAACTGGGTGCGGAAAGCGCCAATTTTTTCCTGCGGCAATGAAATGCCGATCGCCATCGGATGCCCGCCCCAACTGGTGAGGTGCTCGTCGCAGGTGCCGAGGATTTCGACGAGGTTGATGCCGTCCACGCTGCGCCCGGAGCCCTTGGCGAGGCCGGCCTCATTGCCGAGCACGATGCAGGGGCGGTGGTATTTGCGCGAAACGCGGCCGGCGACGATGCCGACGACGCCGGGATGCCAGTTCTCGCCGAAGAGCACGACGCCGGGTGTGCCGGGAAAGTCTTTCTCGATGATCCGCTCCGCCTCTTCCGTGATCGCACGCTCGATGTCCTGTCGTTCGCGATTGAAGGCATCGAGCGCCTGCGCGGTGTCGGTGCAGAATTTTTCATCCTCGCTGAGCATCAACTCGACCGAGAGCGCGGCGTCGGCCAGGCGGCCGCTGGCATTGATGCGCGGGCCGAGGCGGTAGGAAATATCCACCGGCAAAATCTCCTGGTTGGGTTTCACGCCGGCGACCTGCATGAGCGCACGCAGGCCGGGCCGGGCGGCGGCCTGCAGGATTTTCAAGCCGTGGCACGCGAGGATCCGGTTCTCGCCGGTGAGCAGCACGAGGTCGGCCACGGTGCCAAGCGCGACGAGATCGAGATAGTCGCTGAGCTTGAGGCCGAGCGCGACCGGATGGTTTTCCGCGCGGAGCTGCTTGAGCAGGCCGTGGGCGAGCTTGAAGACAAGGCCCACGGTGCAGAGATGCCGCCAGGCGGCGTCAGAGCCGTCCGTGCAGGCGTTGACGTGCGGGTTGACAAGCAGGCCCTGCCCGGGCGGAAGTTCCTTCGAACGATGGTGGTCGATGACGAGGACGTCGACGCCCTGCGCATAGAGGTAGGCTATCTCCTCGTGGGAATTGGTGCCGCAATCGAGCGCGATGAACAGGCGCGGCTTCCCCTGCTCCAGCGCGCGATCGATGGCGCTGCGCGAAAGGCCGTAGCCGTCCTCCATGCGACGCGGCACGATGAAGCGCGGGTTGGCGCCAAAGCGCCGCAGGATGCTCACAAGCAGGGCGGTGCTGGTGACGCCATCGACGTCGTAATCGCCGAGCACGACGATGTCTTCGGCGTTCGCCAGGGCCGTGCGCAGGCGCGCCACCGAGGCATCGAGGTTTTTCAGCAGGAACGGATCGGCCAGTCCGGCCAGCGCGGGTCGGAGAAATCTCTCCACCGCACCGGCTTCAGGCAAATCGAGCCGCAGAAGCAGCTCGGCCAGCACCGGGCTGACGCCGGCACTGCGGCCGAGCGCCTCGACCTTCGCAGCGGGGAGCGGCGTGTAGGTCCAGCGCATGGGGTGCAGTCTGCGGTGGCTGGCTTATTTGGAAGCGCGGCTGGCGCCCTGCCACTCGTATTTCGGGGCGATATCGGAATGCGCCTCGACATGTTTGCGGTCGCCCTTGTGCCACCAGTAGAAAACCGGCGAGGCGATGAAGATCGACGAGAATGTGCCCGTGATGATGCCCACGAGGAAAGTGAAGGAAATGTCGTTCAACACGCCGCCGCCGAAGAGGAAGAGCGCGAGTGCGGCGAGAAAGGCCGTCAAGCTCGTCATGATGGACCGGGAGAACACGCGGTTGATGGCGAGGTTGATGACGTCGCGCAGCTTCATGTTCGGGTTGAGCTTCAGTTCCTCGCGGATGCGGTCGAACACGACGATGGTGTCGTTGATCGAATAGCCCGCGATACACAGGATGGCCGCGACCATGGGCGCGGAGAACTGGCGGCCGAAAAGGACAAACACGCCGATGGTCATCAAAATATCGTGGACCGAGGCGACCACCGCGCCCACCCCGAAGCCGAATTCAAAGCGGAAGGCGACGTAGATGAGGATGACGACCATGGAAAGCGCGAGCGAGATGAAGGCGTTCCACTTGACCTCCTTGCCGATGGAGGCCCCCTCGATCTGGCTCTCGCCAATTTTCTCGAGGCCGGCCTGCGGGTAGGTTTTCTGCAGGACGGAGAAAAACGCGTCGGACTTGCCGAAGACCGTCTCGATCTTGAGCGTTTCCTTGCCGCTGCCGAGTTCGCTGACGTAAGCAGGATCGATTTCGCCGACGCCGGCCGCCGCGGCGGTGGCGCGAATCCTCGAGAGATCCAGGTGCTCGTGGAAGGAGATGTTCATGACATCGCCACCTGCAAAATCGATACCGTAGATTTTGTCGCCCTTGGACACCACGACCGCCACACCGAGCGCCACGATGCACCATGAGGTGATGAAAGCGGGTTTGGCCCATTTCACGAAGTCCATGTTGGGCTTCGAGAGGAAGTGCAGCATTGGGAATTTTTTGACGATATCCTTCTCGATGAGCCATTCCATGACCAGGTGCCCGGTGATGAGCACGGAGAACATCGTCGAGAACACGCCGATGGCGAGGGTGATGCCAAAGCCCTTGATCGGGCCGTTGCCCCAGAAAATCATGACGGCGCAGATGGCGAGCTGCGTGACGTGGGCGTCGATGATCGTCACGAAAGCCTTGCTGTAGCCGGCGGTGAGCGCGGCCTTGAGCGATTTGCCGAGGTTCAGTTCCTCGCGCATGCGCTCGAAAATGAGGATGTTCGCATCCACCGCCATGCCGATGGTGAGCACGATGCCGGCGAGCCCGGGCAGGGTCATCGTCGCGCCGAGGCTGGCCATGACGGCAAGGATGGCGGTGACATTGATCGCGAGCGTGGCCACGGCAATGAGGCCGCCGACCATGTAGTAAGTGATCATGAAGCCCGCCACGAGCGCGATGGCGATGATGGACGCGCGCACACCGCTGGAAATGGCGTCCGCCGCGAGCGACGGGCCGACCTCGTACTGTTCCTTCACGACGAGCGGCAGATCGAGCGGGTTGTTAAGGACATTGGCAAGATCCATGGCTTCGCGATCGGTAAAGTTACCGTTGATGACCGCGTTTCCATCAATTTCTTTTTCCACGCTTGGCGCCGAGTACAATTTGCCATCGAGCACGATGGCGAGGCGGCCTCTGCGGCCGGTGCGCTGGCCCTCCGCGGCGATTTCACCGGTGACCTGGGCAAAACGCTTCTGGCCATCGCTGGTGAACTGCATGTCCACCTCGGGTTTGCCGTACATGTCGGGCCGGGCGAAGGAAGTCGCAATATCCTTGCCGGTCATCTCGGGGATGCGCTTTACAAACAATTCCTCGGTGCCGGACTCGCCGTTGCGGCCTTCGGTATCGAGCGTCATCACCTCATAGCCGGGCGGAACTTCGCCCGGCGCGACATCGTTCGGCGAGAGCGTGGGATGGACAATATGGAAACTGAGTTGGGCCGGTTTCTTGATGTTATCGAGAATCTCAGGATTGTCCTTGGTCGAGATGCCGGGCAGCTCGATCTCGATGCGGTTGTTGCCGACCGGGCGGATGACGGGCTCGGCCACGCCAAAGGCATTGATGCGGGCGCTGATGATCTCGATCGCCTTGGCCAGTTTGTCCTGGCGGATGTTGGCGGGATCGTCGCTCGCCGCCTTCGAATCAACCTCGAGCGTGACCGCGACGCCACCCTTCAGGTCAAGGCCGAGCTGGAGCTTGCTTTTGGAACGCTGGAGGAGTTCGGCCAGCAGGATGTCATTGCGCTTCCCGACGTTCTTCAACGCGCTCTCGATGTTGATGTCGGGGAAAAACTGCGTGAGGTCGATTTTGCGCTCCTGGGCGATTTGCTTGAGCGCGACGAATTCGCTCAGCGACTGGCCGGCATTTTTGCGGGCGACGGCTTCGTCGAGCAGTTTGGCAAATTCAGTGGGTTTGGCCGTGACGTGCGTGCGGGCATAGTCGGCAAACAGCCGGTCTTTGAGCGGCAGCAGTTCGCTGACCGAAAAGGCCACGATAAGGATACTCAGGGCGATCTTCCAGAGATTGCGTTTAAACATGTCGGGGTTGATTAAGAATCGATTCTACACTGGGGCGCGCGAGGAACCGCGCGGGGGTCACTTGGATTTTTCTTCGCTGTCTTTTTTCACCACCGCCTGGATGAAACCCTTGCCCACCTCGATCTTGGTGTTGTCGGCAATGCGGACCACGAAGCGGTCGGGTTTCACCGCGGCAATGACGCCATAGATGCCGCCGGTGGTGACCACTTCGTCACCAGTGGCAAGCGCACTGATCATATTGGCGAGTTCCTTCTGTTTTTTGCGCTGCGGCGCGAAAAGCAGGAAATACATGCCGGCGGCAAAGAGGCCATAGACCATCAGCATGGTCATCCCGGCACCACCCTGCGGCTGGGCGGCGGGTGCGGCTGGTTGCTGGGCGAGAAACAAAGTGAGTGCTTTCGTCATTGCTTGTTGATTGATTTGAAAAAAGAAAAGAGCCACTTAATCCAATCTCACCCCCTGAATGCAAGCACAACCCTTCGCCGTCGCCACCCTCATTGAAAAATAAAGCCTCAACCGCCTGGTCCGTCGAGAAAGCCGAGGAACTTTACGGCCTCAAACGTTGGGGCGCAGGCCATTACTCCGTGGACACGGAGGGCTGCGTCTGCGTGCAGCCCCGCGCCGACGGCCGCGGCATCCGCGTGCTCGATGTCATCAACGAGGCGCTCGGCATGGGGCTGAAGGCGCCGATGGTCATCCGGTTCCAGGATTTGCTGCGCCATCGCGTCGTGCAGCTCAACGAGCTGTTCAACAAGGCCATCAAGGAGGAAGGCTACAAGGGCGAATACCGCGGTGTCTTCCCCATCAAGGTCAACCAGCTCCGCGAAGTCGTCGATGAAATCATCGCCGCGGGCAAGGACTTCAACTACGGCCTCGAGGCCGGCTCGAAGCCCGAACTGATGATCGCGCTCGCCATGCACGAGGGCAACCAGCGCCTCATCATCTGCAATGGCTACAAGGACCACGATTACATCCGCCTGGTGCTGCTCGGCCGCAAACTCGGCAAAAAAATCATCCTCGTCGTCGAGCAGCTTTCCGAGCTGGACGACATCATCCGCCTCTCGATCGAGACCGGCGTGAAGCCGATGATCGGCTTCCGGGCAAAGCTCCAGACCCGCGGCGAAGGCAAGTGGGCCATGTCCACCGGTGACAACGCCAAGTTCGGCCTCAACACCTCGGAAATCCTCTTTGCCTGCGAAACGCTCAAGGCCGCCAAGCTCCAGTCAACGCTGCGCCTGGTGCATTTCCACATCGGCTCGCAGGTGCCCAACATCATCACGATCAAGAACGCCGTCATCGAAGCCACGCGCTTCTACTGCCAGCTCGCGAAGATGGGCTTCCCCATGGGCTACCTCGATGTCGGCGGCGGCCTCGGCATCGATTACGACGGTTCGCGCACCAACTTTGAGTCGTCGATGAATTACTCGATGGAGGAATACACGCGCGATGTCGTCTTCAATATCCGCGAAATCTGCCGCTCCGCCGGCGTGGCCGACCCCGATATCGTGAGCGAGTCAGGCCGCGCCGTCGTCGGGCCCCACTCGATGCTCGTCGTCGAGGTCTTCGAGCGCATCAACAAGCGGGAATCGCTCGGCCAGCAGCACGAGCCGAAGGTAAAGCACAATGTCGTGGGCAACCTCGAGGTGCTCCTCAAGAACCGGGCCAAGCTCGGCCGCCTTGAGCGCTTCCACGACGCGATCCAGAAAAAGGAGGAAGCGTTCTCACTCTTCAACCTCGGCTACCTCGACCTCGAAAACCGCGCCGCCGCCGAGCAGATTTTCTGGCAGATTTGCGAGCAGATCGCGAAGGAAGGCCGCAAGACCGGCTACCAGCCCGAGGAATTGCACGAACTCTCGCGGATGCTCGCCGACCAGTACGTCTGCAACTTTTCCGTCTTCCAGTCGCTGCTCGACCACTGGGCGCTCAAGCAGCTTTTCCCCATCGCCCCGCTGCACCGCCTCGACGAACGCCCGACCGTCAACGCCATCCTCGTGGACATCACCTGCGACTCCGACGGCAAGATCAGCAGCTTCATCGACCTGCAGGACGTGAAGGATTACATCCGGCTGCATCCGTTGAACGGCAAACCCTACTACCTCGGCGTGTTTCTCACCGGCGCCTACCAGGACATCATGGGCGACCTGCACAACCTCTTTGGCCGCGTCAACGAGGTGCATGTCCTCCTTGAAGACGACGAGCCCAACGGCTTCTATATCGAAGAGGCGCTCAGCGGCAGCCGCATCGCCGACGTCATCGAGGGCGTGCAATACCAGCAGGAGGAACTCTGCCGTCGCATGAAGGCGCAAATCGACCTCGCCACGCGCAAGGACATGGTCAAGCCGCGCGAAGGCGTGCGCCTGCTCGAACTTTACGAGAGCCAGATGCTCAACAAGACCTATCTCAACATCGAGCGTTTGAACGGCCGGAAGAAAAAGAAAACGTGAGGCCGGAGCTTTATCAACGTTAAACGGCCTCAATGAAACGACGTGCGATAGCTAGTACTGAAGTGGAAGCCGTTTTCGATGATGGTCGCCGCAAGCGAATCGTCCTTTCAGTGAGTGCTCCATGGGAAAGTGATGGCCACTGGCTCGCTATGCCAACGATATCAGGCATTCGGGAACCTTTTCCCCCAATAGCCGGCGACGATTCAATGCAGGCTCTCATTTTGGCCATGAAATGTTTGATCTTTCGATTAGAGTCCCTGCAAGAAATACTGAAATTTCACCTCGTCTGGCCTGATACGAAAGAAAAATATTCCCTCCGAAAATTTTTGTTCAATCCTGGGCGCCATCCAGCTTCGAAGTAATGCTGGCATAACCCCATGAAAGGCCGCGCCATTCTCGCCGCAATATTCCTGCTCTTCGGTCTCGCCGCCGGGTGGATGTCGTGGCTGACGTGGCGGGCGGGCGACGACGGCAAATGGCTTTTCGGCGTGTTTGCGGCATTTTTCCTCATCCTCGCGGCTGCACCGTTTTTTCCCGCGGTGAAAAGGAAACCTAAAGAGGTTTTGACCACGCGCTTTGTTCCCGCGTGGCAAATGGAAGGCATGATTCTTTTGGCGTTGCTCGCCATCGTCGCCAGCGTGGTCGCCCATTGCGCACACGTGGCGAAATGAGTTCCTAGTCAACGTTGCGAATAAAAATCTCCCATTTGCCGTTTGCCCGGAAAAAGGAGGCGTGCTTAACTTTCCTTTTTCATCATGCCCCGTTTCCTCGCCGTCCTGTTATCCTTGGTCCTCTCGCTTTCCGCCCTCGCCAGCGACCGCCTCACGCTAAACTTCAATCCCGACTGGAAGTTTCTCAAGGCTGACCCGGCGGGCGCGGCGACGCCAACCTTCGACGACCACGGCTGGACGACCGTCTCCACCCCGCACACCTACAACGACACCGACACCTTCGATAACTGGTCGCTGGCCGGCCACCGTGGCGAGCAAGACCAATGGAGCGGCCGCACCTGGTATCGCAAGACCTTCGCCCTGCCCGACTCGTTCAAGGGCAAAAAAGTTTTCATCGAGTTCGAGGCCGTGCGCCAGGTTGCAGAAGTCTATCTCAACGGCCACCTGCTCGGCGTGAGCAAGACCGGCTTCATCCCCTTCGGCTTCGACCTTTCGCCTTATTTGCGCTTCGGCACGGAGCAGAACGTCCTCGCCGTGATGTGCGACAACCGCTTCGTGAAGGATCCGGTCGATCCCAACATGGCGCCACAGGCCGCGACGACCGAGGCAACCCATCCCAATCTCGGCCAGCTCTCCGCCGACGTGAACGCGTCCATTCCCGACGACGTGGATAAAATCCGGGCCGACCAGATTCCCTGGAACAACCCTCACTGGCATCCGGCGCACGGCGGCATCTACCGCAACGTCCGCCTTTACGTCACCGATCCCCTGCACATTTCGCTGCCGCTCTACAGCTTTCTCCAGACAGCCGGGCCTTACGTTTACGCGACCGACATCACCGCTGCGTCAGCCCAATTGCACGTCGAAGTGCCCGTCCAGAATGAACGTATCACCAACGAAGACGTCGCGTTGCAGGTCGAAGTCTTTGACGCCGATGGAAAATCCGTGCTCTCGCTGGAGCACAGCGGGCCGATCGCCGCCGGCGGACATGATGAATTCGCGGTGACCGGCTCCATCGCCCATCCCCGTTTGTGGGAACCGGCCTATCCGCACCTCTACCGTGTCGTCTGTTCGCTGCGCGTGGGCGGCGAGATCGTGGACACTTATGAAATTTCCTCCGGCATCCGCGCCGTGCAGTGGGACGCGCTGACCGGTTTCTACATCAACGGCCACCACGAGAAGATTCACGGCTGGGGGCAAAAACCAACGGACGAATGGCCCGGCCTCGGCGCCGCGCAACCGGATTGGATGCATTTCTACACGCTGCAGCTGATGCAGGAAGCCGGCGGCAATTGGATCCGTTGGGGGCATTGCGCCGGTTCATCCGCCATGATCAACGCGGGTGACCGCCTCGGCATCATGGCCGAGCAACCCGGCGTGGATGGCGAATCCGACACCGTCGGCGCTGCCTGGAAAATCCGCGCCGCGGCCTTCCGCGACATGATAATTTATTTCCGCAACCATCCCTCGATCATGATCTGGGAAGGCGGCAACCAAAAGGTCACCCACGACCACGCGAAAGAACTGCGCGGCTACATGGACCAATACGACCCGCACGGCGGCCGGGCCTACGCGCACCGCCGTCCCGATCAAATCACGGCTGAGTTCATGGATGTCGACATCGGCACCGAGGGCGGCCGTGAAATCGCGCGCCTCCCCGTGGTCGAGGGCGAATACGACCGCGAGGAATCACCGCGCCGCGTATGGGACGATTTTTCGCCGCCCAACTTCGGCTATCCCGAGGCCAAGGGCCAGGCCTACCAGCTCACCTCCGAGCAATACGCCGTGAATCAAGTCGGCCAGTATGTCCGCAAGGTCGGCGCACCCAACCATTGTGGCGGCGCCAACTGGATTTTTTCCGATTCCACCAGCGGCGGCCGCGACGCGGCCGAGGTCGCCCGGGCTGGCGGCGAAGTGGACGGCGTCCGCCTGCCGAAGGAAGGCTACTACGTTTGCCAGACGATGTTCCGTGATGATCCGCAGGTGCACATCATCGGGCACTGGACCTACCCGGCCGGCACGAAAAAGACCGTTTACGTCACCTCGAACGGCGACGACGTGGAATTGCTCGTGAACGGCAAATCGCTTGGCCACGGAAAAGTTTCCGACCGCTATCTGTTCACGTTCCCGGACGTCGCGTGGGAACCCGGCGAAATCAAAGCCATCGCCTACAAGAATGAAAAGCCCATCGCGACCGATGCGAAACACACGATCGGCCCGGCGGTCGCCCTGCGCCTAACCAAGATCACCGGCCCCGGCGGCTTGCAGGCCGACGGCTCGGACATCGCGCTGGTCGATGTCGAGGCGGTGGACAAGAACGGCGAGCGCTGCCCGACCTTCCAGCAACGCGTCGATTTTTCATTCGCCGGCCCCGGCATCTGGCGCGGCGGCTACAACAGTGGGAAAATCAAGTCGACCAACAATACCTGGCTCGACTTGGAGTGCGGCATCAACCGCGTCGCCGTGCGCTCCACCCTCACCGCCGGATCGGTCAATCTCACCGCGAAGTGCGATGGGCTTATCTCCAGCCACATCACCATCGATTCCCAACCCATCGAGTTGACCGACGGCTTCACCACCGCGATGCCCACACTCCCGCCGGTAGTCCTGCCGGAACTCTCTACGTCAATAAAAGACGCATGGACGCACATCGCAGAGCTCAAAACCTCAACCGGATCAACTGCTGTGGCCATGGCCGGCCAATTCACCAAGACGCTCTCCTACTCCGGTCCGACCACCATTGCCCATCTGGAGCAAAATGCGCACGACGGGGAAAATATTTACGTGGACCGTGATTATTCTTTTGCAGGGCTGCCACCGGAGCTCGTCGGTGCCGATTGGTTCCAGGCGCCGGACAGTGACGCGTTCTACAGTGCGGTTGACCTCATCCAGATCGCCGTCAATGCCGGCACCAGGGTATTTGTCGCGCACGACGACCGCCTGCCCCGCCCCCCCTGGCTCACCAGCCAGTTCCAACCGACCAGTCTTTCCCTCACTGTGAACGGATATCCGATGAAAATCTTCCAGCACACCGCCGGATCCGAAGAAAGCCTGACGCTGGGCTCCAACGCCGAAGACCCCAACGTAAAAACTGGCAACATGTACGTCGTATTTGTGAACGCTGCGCGGTAGACTGTAGACTGGGTAGGGGCGGCTGCCCTCAGCCGCCCGCCGTTTTCGGCCCGTTGAGGGCAACGGGCCCTACCTTTAATGGCGATGATGTTTAAAAATCGCTCGCATCAGCGAAGAATCCCGCCGGCCCTCAACATTCCCACGATGCCGACCATGATCCAGAATACATTCAGGAAAATATAGGCCGCGTCCTTTTTGAGCGTGGAGCACCAGGAAAGAATCACCGCATCGCTCGTGTTAAACGCCCAGACAAACAGGAACGGGCTCTTGGGTCCAAGCCAGCTGACCAGGCTGAAGCTGAATATCCTCATGAGCACGCCGATCATTTCGATGATCTTGATGCGCCTGAGAATGAATTGATTTATTCGATTTAGGTTCATGGTTTAGAGCATGTAAATAAAACCGTAAGCGTACGGCATCTGGAAAAGTATCAGGTATCAGGTTTTCAAGTATCAGGATTTGGAATCAGGAGTCAGGGGCGATCAGTTATCTTGGAACTTGATACCTGTTACTTGCTACTTGGTTTTTATCCGCGTCCATCCGTGTTTATCTGCGGTTAAAAAAGTGGGGTCTCCGTGTTATTCTTGTCCGCCGTAGCCCTGAGCCTGTCGAATGGGGCGAAAGCGGATGTGATCCTTCGTGGCTACACTAATTTTTACCGCCATTCGTGGCGCGGATAGCGCCGGGAGAGTTCGGCCTTCACTTTCGGATACATGTCGCGCCAGAAACTCGTGAGGTCGTCGGTTACCTGGATCGGGCGCTGGTTGGGCGCGAGCACTTCAATTTTCACCGGCACGCGCCCGTGGCCGAGGGTAAACGTGCCCTCGACGCCGTAAAGTTCCTGGATGCGCGCACTGAGCACCGGCGGGCCTTCCTTCTGGTAGGTGATGCGCGAGCGCCGGCCATTGGCCATGGTGAGGCGCTCGGGCAGGTAATCGTCGAGCACGGCAAGCTGCTCGGCCACCAGCCAGTCGCGCAGGATGGGCATCACTTCTTTTTTCATTACGCCGCGTGCGCTCGTCTCGCCATAACAAATTTGCTCGATCAGCGTCGCACGGTCCGCCTCGGTGAGCGGATTGACCTCGAGCTCGGGAAACCACTCCGCCAGCCGGTTCACGCGGACGATCCATTGCTCCACGTTTTCATCCCACGCCTCGATCTTGATGCGGCCGGCCAGCACTTCGCGCGCAAGCAGGACCGCCGCTTCATTGGACGGCACGTCGTCGTCGCTGCCCGCCTTGGACTCCAGCACGAGGTCGCGGAACCGCCGCTCGCGGCGCGCGACCACCCGCCGGGCCTGTTCGTCGTACACCACGCCCTGCGCCGAATAATAATCGCCGGGAAAAAGTTCCTGCAGCCATGCTTCCTCGACCGCCGTGGCCAGGCTGAGCAGCACATTGACCTCGCCGCCGCGTCCCTGGACCTCGCTCACTTCCACCGCCACCAGCAGCGGCGCTTTCTGGATGGCGCTTTCGCGCGCAAGCACGCCGCGGCGGTTGTGCACGAGCTCGCAACGCAGCGTGCCGGCATCGAGCCGCTTGGCGAGATGGTCGGAAAAGCCCGCGAGCACGCACTTGCGCACGGCGGTGCCATCCACCCGTTTCTCCGCCCCATCGAGGCCTTCCTTCGCGGCGATGGCCAAAAACTGCTCGAACAACGGCCCAACCTGCCGCGCCGCCTGCGCGTGCACGCCCAGCCTCCGGCAGGCGTCAAGCGCGTAGTTGTTTTTGTCGGCATAACGCCACGCCCGCATGAGCAGGAAAAAATCGCTTTCGGGTTCCTCGCCCAGCAGGTCCTCGCGCGACTGGTCAACTTCCTTCGGCACGCCGCGCAGGAAAAAATTCCGGCCTTGGGTGAGCGCGGCCATGAGCGCCACCGGCCGCACGCAGCCGCGCGCATCGGCCTCGAGCAGCATGCGCGCGTAACGCGGATGCACGGGGAAGCGCAGCATCTTGCGGCCGAGGTCGGTGATCTTTCCGGCCGAGGTGGGGCCTCCTTCGCTAAAGCTACGGAGGCCAGGGACACCTCGCCCTACCTCGGATACAGCCCCTAAGTCGGCCAGCAGCGCCTCTGCCCGTTCCAGCGAGCGTGGATCGGGCCTTTCCAACCAGGGAAAATTGATCACATCGTCGATGCCGCTGGCCTTGAGCGTGAGCACGACCTCGGCGAGATCAAGGCGCTTGACCTCGGGCAATTCCTGCGCGGGACGCTGCGCGTGCTCGCGTTCCGTCCATAATCGCACGCCCACGCCCGGTGCGGTGCGGCCCGCCCGGCCCGCCCGCTGATCGGCGCTGGCCGCGGAAATTTTCTCGATAAGCAGCGTGTTGATACCCCGGTGCGGATCGTAGCGCGCCACGCGCGCCAGCCCGCTGTCGATGACGGCCGTGACGCCGTCGATGGTCAGCGAGGTCTCGGCGACATTGGTCGAGACAATGATTTTTCGCGTGTCGTAGCGCGCGACCGCGCGATCCTGCGCATCCGGCGGCAATTCGCCATGCAGCGGAAACGTCACGAAACCGCGCAGCGCGCGTTCGCCCTGCACCGCCTGCACCGTGCGGCTGATTTCGTAGGCGCCGGGCATGAAGACCAGCAGGTCGCCTGGCGTTTCCGCCGCGACGCGGGCGCATTCGCGCGCGGCCACATCCCACACCGGCTCGCGCTCGAAATCCACCATGCGCGGCAGATATTCGATTTTCACCGGGAAGCTGCGGCCCTGCGAGGTGAGCACTTCGCACGGCGCGAGGTAGTCGCGCAGCACGGCGGCATCGAGCGTCGCGGACATGACGACGATCTTCAGGTCGGGCCGGGTGGTTTTTTGGATTTGCAGCGCGCGCGCCAGCGAGATGTCGCCATAAAGGTGCCGTTCGTGAAACTCGTCAAAGACCACCGCGCTGATGCCGCGCAACGCCGGGTCGAACGACATTTGCCGCAGCAATATTCCCTCGGTCACAAAGCGGATGCGGGTGCGCTCGCTCACGCGCGATTCGAGGCGGATCTGGTAGCCGACGATTTCGCCCAGCGGTGTGCCGGCTTCCTCGGCCACGCGCTTGGCCAGCAGCCGGGTGGCGAGCCGCCGCGGCTGCAGCACCGTGACCTCGCCGCGCGCACCCAGCAACCCATGGCGCAGCAGCATCTGCGGGATCTGCGTCGATTTGCCCGAGCCGGTCGGCGCCTGCACAATGAGCCGGCCCGACGCGCGCAACGCGGCGACGATGGCCGGCTCGAGCTCGTAGATGGGCAGATCTCTCATTGAACGCCCAACATCCAACGTCCAACATCCAACGTCCAACTCCTAATTCCAAATCACCTACTTCAGACTTTGATGTTAGACGTTCGATGTTGGGTGTTGGATGTTCAAGGAGTGAATAACCGGCGCATAATATTGTCCGCAAGTTATTCACAGCCGCCGGCGCCGTGAGTAAATTGTTAGGAACAAAGTCTTCCTTTTATTTCAACCTCTTCGCAACTTCGTCCCGTTCCTTGATAGAACAGTCGCAGCGCGGCGGCCTGAAAAACCCGCCGCAAGCACGACTGGGATAATCCCGGGCAACCGGGGAAAGGTTGGCCGCAGCTGGTGCGGGCAGCCCCTCCACACGCGCTTTGGCGCGACCGTGACAGGCAAATATCACCAGTTCCTCTGGACGGTTTCGTGACCGTTCCAGTCCACACACGAACAGGAGCTGTGCGGCGAGCCGCGATTAGAAACCGCGCGCGAGTCGAGTTAGGTCCGCAGGACGTTTCGACCTGCGCACCGACGCAGTTACCCAGAGGGTTATGGTTGCTACTGCGCAGACTAGAACGCAGTCGTGTTTCTCGGCGGGACGACCCCGCCAAAAGACCCCGGCCGTCACAAGCCGGGGAGCGTAACGGAAACACGGCGGCGGGGAGCGAACGGGCCAGGCAAAGCCCGCCAAACCTCCTCTACAGGGCGGTGCGAAAA